>JACXTT010003667.1_pt1 | contig 23430 bp, 16 predicted proteins | sample 9270951 | NCBI WGS metagenome assembly JACXTT01 (sample SAMN15532306, study PRJNA645909) | rock metagenome | isolation source: weathered quartz diorite | place: Puerto Rico | collected 2017-06-21
CACTACGTCCAGAATTCCAACCGCCGAGCGCAGCCCTTCGTCTGGACCGCCACAGCGGATTCGATCTTCGCTAAAGTCGAAAGACTATGTGAACGTATTTACGGGACAGCACACTAGAATTACATTGTTCTCGAGAGCGATACCGCAGTGGATTCAGCCACGCATCGAAGGAGAAGCGATGAAAGCTGTACAAGCGGCAAAATCTCCAAGAGTCCTTGTCATCGACGTTGGCGGGACAAACGTCAAGATGCTGGCTACCGGGCAAAAGGAGCCTCGAAAATATCCATCTGGCCCCACCATGACCCCGCGCAGGATGGTCCGCCTGGTCAAGAAGTCGGTTCGGGACTGGAAGTTCGATTGTGTATCGCTAGGCTTTCCCGGCCCCGTCATTAATCAGCACCCACTTCGCGAGCCCCACAACCTGGGCGGCGGCTGGATGGGATATAACTTCCGCAAAGCTTTTGGCTGTCCAGTCAGGATCATCAACGATGCTGCCATGCAAGCGCTTGGCAGTTATAAAGGCGGCCGCATGTTGTTTCTCGGATTAGGCACCGGCCTCGGGTCGGCCATGGTCGTGGACGGGGTACTCCAGCCGATGGAGTTGGCACACCTTATCTATAAAAACGGCAAAACCTACGAAGACTACCTTGGCTTGCGAGGGCTAGAACGATCCGGCAAGAAAAAGTGGCGCAAGCATGTGGCCACAATTGCGAAGAAACTTAAGACCGCGCTAGAGGCCGATTATGTGGTGCTAGGTGGCGGAAATAGTAAGAAATTGAAGAACCTGCCTCCCGGCACGCGGCTCGGCAGCAACGAAAACGCCTTCCTTGGTGGCTTTTGCCTGTGGCAGAAATAGCGAACCTGACTTCTGTATCGCCCTCCTGCTTACTCAGAATCTCCCCTACACGATCTCCGGTAACCGCGCTAATCGAGTTAGGCGAAACATCCGCTAGCGGGCCAAAGCCTTAGCCCGTCCTTCGTTAACTCTTAGACAAAAGTACTATTGCCGTGTTTTGGAGGTGCGGGTCATGGTGAAAGGGTACGGGGGAGAACCCAGCCATGAAGGCACGATATATAAAAACTCTAACAATGGCAGTTCTGACGCTGGCGATATCAAGCGTAGCAAAGGCCCAGAAGACTTCGGACATCATAAACCGGGGCGATGACTTTTTGGCGGTCTGCCAATACGATAACGACCATCCGCCTGATGTTTGCCTGGCGTACGTTGCCGGGGTGGTTGGGACGCTCGCGCTCAATTGGGCCGACACCGGTCAGAGGATTTGTATTCCCGATAGTGCGACGGCGAGAACGACTCTTGACCTAGTTCTTTAATACATAAAAGACCACCCAGAAAAGCGCGAACAAAAGACTATTTTTTTGGTCGCACAAGTAACAATCAAGAAGTATGTGTGCGAGGCGCCGAAACAACACACCGCGACGGATCCGAAGGCGGAACCAGAGCCGAAGGCACGCCCATGAGCATGCAATACTCGTCAAGTTGGAACGTCTGAACAACAAAGCACCGGAGTCTTCTATTCAGCCGGTGCCAAACAATATAGATGGATTGGCTCAGATGTAGACCTTGCCTTGGGTTCTTCACCTAGTCGGAACCTCGCGGTCCCGGACACAAACCCACCCAGGCTCCTCAACGATCCTGCGAGAGACCCTTTGGTCAGATCAGAAACGATTCAAGAAATCGCTCTACTGTTTGTCGTAAACGACGACGTTATTTACATCAGCGCCCTGCGCATCTTTGCCCGTGAACGTCGAAGTCCGCGCTTTTCCGTCTTTGGAGAGCACCGATGTCACGGTCATCACCACCTGATCGCCTTTCTTTAAGGTGGACTGGATCGTGCTGACATCGATTCGCTTTACCGCTATCGTATCAGTGTTTGGCAAGCCGGTAATGGGGTAGTCCTTGCCGTCGTATTTTGCGGTGTATTCGACGTGAGTCGGATTTCCAGCGGCGTCGATTCCGTCTGAAGTGAGCTTGATGTTGTCCGCGTCAGAGTCGATCTTTACGGAGATACTCTTGGGTGCTGGCCCAGGGCTATACGTTGACTTGGCAGGGTTCATTTTCCAGGTCCCAGAGTGTTGATCGGCTGCCGCGGCAGAAATGTTCAGAGCGAGTGCCACGAGCAGCAGTGTTGTTACGAAAGCAGCAAACATCTTGATGCGCATAATCCGGCCTCCTTCGGCGGGGTCTGGGTGTGCGCATACTAGTGGCGGCGGAGGCGAGTGTCTGTGCAATTGTGGACACCCGCGGGAATACTTGGCTGCGGCATTGGCCTCAGTTCTCCGGTTAGACCTCATGCGCCGCTGGCGCTTGCGGGGGATGCGGACTACTGGCTGGACCCGGTCTAACGGCTATGGGAATTGAATCCTTTTTCGCTTGCAGCCTATTGATTTTGCAGGGCTTAGGAAAATCAGAGAAAGCGAAAATCGCAGTTAAAAGCGCTACCTTGCGGCATGACACCTTCAAACGGATTAATCGAATACGCGCGGAACCTCCTGCCGAATTTTACGTTTCGGTGAAAACGCACGTCCGATTAATCACTAGCGTGAGACCGGAGGGATCCCCCACGCGCTTTCATTGCAGATTCAATCCGCACAGTTCTAGCGGTGATATAATATCGGCGCTGCCTGAAAATACTTGAATTTGTCGACCTGGCCCACGTTTTGGCAGGGAGGTATATCCAAGTATGCCCAAAGCAACCGTCAAAAAGACCAAACCAGTTCCCTTGAAGAAGTCCGCTTTCGATTTGCAGGTCTTTCTTGATACGGTCGGTGTGGCTCGCCAAATTAAAAAATTTCAGAAGTCAGAGAAGATTTACTCCCAAGGCGATCGGGCCAAGGGTGTGAAGTACATCCAAGAGGGCGGTGTAAGGCTCTCCGTTGTCAATGAGGTCGGCAAAGAGGCGGTCGTGGCGGTTCTCGGACCAGGTAATTTTTTTGGTGAAGGATGCCTAGCAGGTCAGCCTGTTTGCATGGCAAAGGCCACCGCGATTGTAGCCACGTCCATGCTGTTCATTTAAAAAAAGGAGATGATGCGCGTGCTTTGCACGGAACATGCGTTTTCTGACCGCTTCATCTCTCATATGCTGACCAGGAACATCCGAATCGAGGAGGATCTCATCGATCAGCTTTTTAACTCCAGTTAGAAACGCCTGGCTCGGGCTCTTCTGTTGCTTGCGCGTTACGGCAAGGAAGACCAGCCCCGGGGAGTAATCCCCAAGGTGTCGCAAGAAACTCTCGCGGGAATGATCGGGACTACGCGCTCGCGGGTCAATTTCTTCATGAACAAGTTCAGGAAGTTGGGTTTCATCAAGTAAACGGCGGAGTTGAGATCAAGACCTCTCTCTTGAGCGTCGTCCTACACGACTAAGTTAACGATTCACGGGTGCGGTCAGTTTTTACCCAGAAGCTCCCGATGGGTCGGCCCTCCAAGCAAGTTCCTTGAGGGCTTCCGATCACGCTACAGGACGCGAGCTGTGCAATTCAGAACAGACGCGTCTATCCGCTGCGAATATGCTTCGAGGCAACGAAATACGCTGCAATTAAACATACCTGACCACCCCCACCCCCACCTTGCGCGCAAATGCCCAGGGTGGGGGAAAACAAATAGACCGGCGACCAGCGCGTGGAGCATCAAGTCGTTAAGCCAGCTCCCAGTACCAGATTTGTCCGATATTGCCGTTCATGCGACGAAGGCCAAACAGTGTCCAAAATGGCATAGATTCGCGACTGCGTGTAAATGCATCTTGTCAACAAGCGAAAAAGGGAACTCACGCCCGAACAAGTATCCTCCGTCCCCTGTCCAACGTGTGGTGCCAGCGCTGGGGAGCGTTGTGTGCTGCACTCAGGTGCTCCGCGCTCAGAACCACACGTGGAGCGGAAATTTGCCGCTATTGAGGCCACCGAGAGGGAATGAATTTACGCTGGCAAGCGATGCTACTTCTTTGCAAGCTCGCCCTTGAAATGACTCTCAACGTCTTCATGACTCAGCGGGTTTTTAGCCTTGTCTAATAAGACCGAATAGACGACCTTATTGCCCGCAATCTGCGCAGTCATAAACGCTCTGTCCTCCGGCAGCTCTTGGTAGATGAATTTCACTTTTCTGCCATCTTCAAGTTCTTTGATCCACTCTTCGTCTGGCTGCTCGGAGGTCGTGCCACGCAATTGCCGGAGGGCGGCTGACTTAACCTGGTGTATCTTCACTGTTCTGGCGCGCGTAATGCGCTTGAATACACAGTGGCGCCAACCATTGTGAGGGGGGATGTAACTGTGAAGTTAACTTCCGTTATCTCAGTCATCGCGAACGCATTGAAAATGTGGACTTTCATCGTCCAGGATTACTCAATGCTTGCCATGCATTCGGTCCGGGACATCTTTACTACCAGGCGTTACTTCGCCGACTTGGTCGAACAGATGGACGTGATTGGCGTGGGTTCGTTGCGCATTGTCGTCGCTGCGCTTCTTTGCGTCGGCGGTGTAATCGTTTTGAACGCAGCGTCACAATTTAGACGTTTCGGCGAGCCAGTTCTAACGGCTGACGCAGTTTCGATCGCACTCCTGCGCGAGCTCGGTCCAGTCTTCACGGCTCTTCTGGTCGCGGGGCGGAACGCCACCGGCATGGCGTCCGAGTTGGGCTCAATGGTTGTTACCGAACAGGTGGACGCGATCCGGGGGTTCGGCATTGACCCAATCCGCAAGCTGATAACGCCACGTGTGCTTGCGACGGTGTTAGTGCTACCGTTGCTCGTGGCATTGGGGGATTGTGCGGGATTGCTCGGCGGATTCTTGGTCGCAAATCTTACACTGCACCTAGGTCCGGAGCAGTTCTGGACACGCGCCATCAATGTGCTGGTTTTCGGCGACCTCTGTATAGGCTTCACGAAGCCGATCGTTTTCGGACTCATCATCGCGACCGTGGGTTGTTATCAGGGGTTCCGTGTCAAAGGCGGAACAGAGGGCGTGGGCCGCGCTACGATTGCCGCATTCGTTGAGTCCTCCCTGATCGTCCTCGTCGTGGATTTGTTCCTTACCCGGCTTCTGCTTTACGTATTCAATTTGTGACGCGCTTTACCTCTTTGTATGGCCAAGAGTCTCCTGAATTCAGAACTTTTGGCACTCACACGTGTGATTTGCAAGGAGCCGTAGATTCATCCCATGTGGACTGAAAGACCTCATGCCCTCACCTTCCCGTTCGAATGCTACTTGGGTTTCGGGGTTCGTGACTGTGGCAGCGGGCTGTAGTGGCTAAGCGAGCGGAGTGCTACGAATGTCTGGCCACTCCGTTGATGTGCACCAGATTCGGCGCTTGTCCATCCCGCTGGGGAACAAATCCGGGATCTATCAACCGAATTGCCCGGCGACTTTCAGCTTCCAGAGCGTCGGCGACGTGCCGCGCATAGCTGATGAAGTGGTGTCCGGAGAGCGCCAGCTCGAACCCAAGTCGCCGTTTCTGCGGGTGCAATCCCCAGCGTAATATGAGCCGTCGCATATAGCGCCAATACGCCCGACGATAGCCCGAGAGCACGCCTTGCTTCCAAACAGATTTAAGCAGCACTCTCAATAAATACAGCAAAGAAAGCGCGGGGGCTTTCTGTACCGGTTGGGCTTGCCAGCGTTCCAGGGAATCGAGTACACGCTCGTAGAAGCGGCGCTGGTCGTAAAGTGTAAGTAGCATCCGCTTCGTGCCGTCGAGCAGTTCGGGCAGGGGCAGCACTGTCCGGAAGTTCGGAGGGTTAAAGTTACTCGGTTCGGCGTTGTCTTGAAGGAGCCGGCTCTCTCTTTTCATGCGTTCATATAGCGGAGTGGTAGGCGGCGCCTGCAGGAGACCCGTCATCGCCCAAGGGATGGCGGCACGCTCTACAAACTCAATCTGCTGGTCAAAAATATCTGGTGGATCGCTATCAAAGCCGACGATGAAGCCACCCATGACCCAAAGCCCATGCTGCTGAATCAAGCGTATGCTGTCGAATGGGTCCCGGCGGAGATTCTGAAATTTTTTTGTTTCCTTTAGCGACTCCGCGGAGGGCGATTCGATCCCGATAAACACACGACAGAAATTTGCTTTGACCATCGCATCCAGTAGTGCCGGCCGCGAAGCAAGATCAATGGAAGCTTCGGTGAAGAACCCGAACGGATACCGGTTGCGGCGCTGCCACCGTTCCAACTCCTGGGCGAGTTCCAAAGCCGCCTTGTGGTTTCCAATAAAATTATCGTCGACAACGAATACTCCTTTGCGCCAGCCGAGCTGCAGAAGCGCGTCGAGTTCTCCGATCAATTGCGTCGGAGATTTCGTCCTCGGGCGGCGTCCGTAGATCGTTATGATGTCGCAAAACTCGCACGTAAACGGGCAGCCTCGCGAGAATTGCACCGACATGAAAGTGTATTTGTTCAGTGCCAAAAGGTCGAAACGCGGTACCGGGGTGCGACTGACATCGGGCTTTTCCGTAATACGGTACAGCCTGTGGGCTGTCCCGCGCTCGAGATCTGCGACGAGCTCTGGGAAGATTTCATCCGGCTCACCCACGACTACATGGTCAGCCAGTGGCAGTAACGCCTCCGGTTCGCTGCTGGCATAAGGACCTCCGATCATGGTTCGCCGATTCAGCTTGGAAGCACGTTCGAGCGTTTGGCGCATGCCTTCGCGCTGAACCGCCATTGCACTGACCATCACAAGATCAGCCCAGAGGATGTCCTCATCGCTCAACTCTTCAAATGCAAGGTCAACGAGACGGATTTCCCATTGTTTGGGACAAAGCGCCGCCACTGTGATGAGTCCGAGCGGAGGCACAAGGGAACGCTCTGGGACGATTTCCATTACCTCCCCAAGGCTCCAAAAGGAAGCAGGAAATCGGGGCCAGACCATCAAAACCTTGATCGCTGGTCCGAGTGGCGGGAATACCCTCGCGTCTTCGAGGTCTCGGTCCATGGATAAACCCCTCAGTTATCCTGTTTTGTGATCCGGCATCAGAAGATTCGTTGAACCGAAGTATAACACGGGCCACAACGATGTAATGGAGACTCCTGACGTGCGGTGATCATTCGTAAGCAGGCCACGCTGTCGGGAGCGAACGTACCAAGCAACTCTAAGCTGGCGCCCTTCGTGTGTGCTCGGTCGTGCCGACTCTTCTCTGGTCTCTAGCACATCGAGTTTCGCCCGCCACTTGTACAGGCATCGCCTGGTCACTCCCAGCTCTTGGGCTAGCTGTGAGATTTCAACAGGTTGTCCATTCGAGCTAGACCGGAGAAGCTGATTGTGTTGAGCAGTCGACTTCAATCGGAGATGCCCGAATGGACATTCATAAGAATGCACGACTCACCTTGGTGCGTCGAGAGCAGTTGGCAGAATTAGTGATTCTCCAGGGGAAGACCTTGGACGCGGCGGCCGCCGAGTTCAAGGTCTGTGCTCGCACCGCCGCCAAATGGACGCGCCGTTACCGGCAGCAAGGGCCCGCGGGGTTGCCCGACCGTTCTTCTCGTCCGCTGTGCTCCCCACGCCGCACCCCCCACGCTCTGGTTCAGCGCGTCGAACATCTGCGTCGACAACGTTTCACCGGGTTGTACATCGCTCAGACCACCGGCCTGAGCCGCGCCACCGTCAGCCGCATCCTTCGCCGACTGGGCTTAAATCGTCAGCGCGACCTTGACCCCGCTGCCCCCGTGATCCGCTATGAACATCCCGCTCCCGGCGATCTGCTCCATCTCGACATCAAACACCTGGGCCGCTTTACGGAAGTGGCTGTCCGATCCGATGGGCGCAGACGCGGCAAACATCATCGGGGTTGGGAGTATCTGCACGTCGCCATTGACGATCATTCCCGGATCGCTTTCTCGCAGGTCTTGCCCAACTTTACCGGCGCTTCCGCGGCTGCTTTTCTACACGCCGCCGTCGCCGATTACGCCACACTGGGCATTCGCATTCGCAGACTGCTCACCGACAACGGCCACTGTTACCGCTCGGCTGCTTTCCGCCAGGCCTGCCTACAACTCGGTCTTCGCCATTACTTCACGCGCCCCTACACACCTCGCACCAATGGGAAAGCAGAACGCTTCATCCAGACGGCCCTTCGAGAATGGGTCTACGCTCGCGCCTATGAAACCTCCGAGCAACGCACCGCACAGATGCCCTCCTGGCTTCATCACTACAACTGGCATCGTCCTCATGCTAGCCTCAAACACGCACCACCTATCAGCCGCTCTGGCTTGGAGCGGAACAACCTGTTGAGACTCCACAGCTAGCTCACCAACATCTTCACAGTTCCTCATGCGTTCTACGGCCATCCGCTGAAACTTGCGAGGGTATCGCTTCGGCTTCACTTTTGCAAAGTGTGCCCATCCGGGATGTCTCAATTCAAGGGTTCAGTCCATTCTGGCACGGAAGCTCGATGAAGTAGGGAATTGAAAATAAAGCAGTAAGTGGTCTGGGCGCCGAGATTTGAACTCGGGACCTCCTGTGCCCAAGGCAGAGAAAATAATGCTATCTGCTTGGCCCGTCTAGCTTTGTGCTGCACCATAGTGCTCAGAAGTTGAACTTTAGCGAGAGTTGGAAAGAGCGCGGACCACCTATGCGGAAGAGGGGGATCAATCCGTTAGTGATACCGCTGAAGGGAGTGTTTGCCATGGCAGTCGACACCCCAAATAAACTGCCGTTACTCAAGCTTCCAGACGGGTCAGCAAAGTTGGGATGGTTGAGTACATTAAAGGAATCCGCTCTCAGCTGGAAGTTCATCGTCTTCGTAACATAGAGTGTTCGTCCCGCAGAGACGTCTAGCTGAGAAAGTGGGAATCCTCGAAGCACATTGCGTCCAAGTGTGCCTTGCCGTTCTTCAATAGGAATGATGAATGCGGAAGGGTTAATTCTCCGGCCTCCCGCAACGGTCGAATCAGGCAAATAAGAGGGCACACCGGGGACGAAGTCTGGGCGAGCCGTGACAGAATCAAGCCCTAATGATCTGTTCACAGTAACATCTACGGGTGTTGCTGTTCTCGCCATAAAAATACTTTCGACCGACCAATGACGAAAGATCGCGCCGACTATGCCCTCGTGCAATCCGGGAACCTCATATGTAAGCGCCGCTTTAAAAGAATGGCGCACGTCGAAGTCCGATGACCCACGGTTTTGTTCCGGTGGAACGTCCCGGGAAGGAACCAGGTCATCGAAGTCGTTGGAAGCGATGTCAATCGAGTGTGACCAGCAGTAAGAGGCCAGAGCCTGGAGGCCGCCGGAGAGCTGTCTTTGGAATTGCAACTGGAACGCTTGGTAATCCGAGGTGGCGGTATTTGAAGTGAGGTCTATTCTGCTGTTTGGAAAATTTGGGCTGCTGCCAGCCATCGCCACTCGCCGGAGAAGTTGTCGTCCCGCCGCTCCGATATAGGACGCAAAAATGGTCTGCCTGGTACCGACAGATTGCTGCCATGCAAGATTCCATTGGTAGGTACGAGGCAAGCGGACATCTGGATCGAAGACCACAAACGACTGGCGGGTGTAAGGTGGATCGAGATTGGGAAGAGGAGGAGGCGCCCCCGCCCCCCCAATGGGGAATGGTACTCCCGTCACCAGCTTTTGCCGGAAATGTGGAAACGACAGCGTGGATTCTCCAATGGTTCCGGTTCCAAGATCGTAAAAAACACCGAACCCGCCCCTGATAATACTCTCCCGTCCCGGCAGCTGCGAGACCCGATAGGCCACTCCGAAGCGGGGAGCAAAGTTTGCATATGTAGCTCGGTACAGCGGCGTGCCTGCCGGTGCAACCCTCGCTGTACGCAGATCGCTGAATCCACGGAGCGTATATAGGGTTTGACTGTCCTTCGCCGATGGAGGTAGGTTGAATTCCCAGCGCAAGCCGTAAGACAAACTAACCCTGGCAGTGGCCCTCCAGGTGTCCTGGACATAGAGTCCGAGATTGTGAAACGAGAGAGTCATTTTATCGAAAACAAAAATCAGGACGATCGGAGTATGTTCGTCAACCGCATCGAGGAGGGTTTGAAAGCCGATTTGCTGGCCGTAGTCCTGCGGACCAAAAATAGGGGTCAAATAGCGGTAGTCCACACCGAACTTCAGGCCATGCGAACCTTGCAGGATCGACAATCCGTCCACTATGTTGAGTTGTCGCTGCACGTGATCTGAACTTTGGCCCGATACGAAGCGCAGTCCATCGAAGAAGTCGAAAAAGATAAATCGTGAAGAACGCGGTGAAGCAAAGGGCGCGGGAAAAAGCAACGAATCGGGAGGAGGGATAGCACCGCCGAAATTGTCCAGCTTATTGAAGTGCGAAGACTCATTCCTAGTGTAGTTGGCGCGGAATTCATTGGTGAGTGCGGGCTTTGCAGCCAAAGTAGCGCCAAGCGTGAGCGAGCGAGTGTTCACTTGGTTTGATATCACATGGGTCAGCGACTCCACTCTCGCCTCGCTACCGGAATGCGCATCAGAAAATCGACCAAACAAAGTCAGCTTGTTAGTAACTGCCTGGTCAAAGCGTATGCTGCCCGAATCTAAAGAAATCGGGTTCGAGTAGTTAGCTGAAAACCGGGCGATCATAGTGAGCGGGTTTTCCGGCCCGTTTGGCAGAGGAAAAGCCTTAAGCAACTCCGCCACCGGGGCTGGGGCTTGGGTTCGCGCGCTCAACGAGGGGACATTGATCTGGGCGAATTGCGGCTGCCGCAGCCGCAACCCTTCGTAGGACAGAAAGAAAAAAGTCTTATCTCTGATTAGGGGGCCGCCGAAAACGCCGCCGAAGTCATTCTGGCGAAGGGGTGACTTAGGAAGTCCCTGGGCGTTGGCAAACCAGTTGTTTGCGTCAAGCGCGTCGTTTCGAAAATAGTCAAACAGCTTACCGTGAAATTGCTTGGTTCCCGACCGTGTTACGATCTGGACTTGCCCGCCCGGGCTGCGGCCCAACTCGGCGGAGTAGGTTGAAGTCTGGATTCGGAACTCCTGCATGGCATCAACCGACACGATGTTGTTGGTGGCGCCAAGCACGTTGAACCCGGGCACAGCACCCCCCGCAGTTTGGCCCAGCGCACGGAAGGCGCTGATGCCCACATTGGCGCTGACGCCATCCACCGTAATGTAGTTCCCGTCGTCGCGCTGTCCGTTCACGCTAAACTGCCCGTCTCCGGGGGTAAGAATGACCCCTGGGGCAAGAGCGATGAGCGACTGAAAGGTGCGGCCATTCATCGGCAAGTTGGCGACAAACTGTGCGTCAATAGTTGTGCCCACTGCTGGGGATTCACCCTGCATACCGAGCGCATCGCCTCGGACGGTGATGACCTCGTTGGTGCCCGCGACCTGAAGGACGAAATCCAAACGGCCCCTTGCGGCGACGGTCAACGTGATTCCTGAACGCTCTACGGTTTTGAATCCTGCCGCTTGAACGCGGAGACTGTAGTTACCTGGCGGTAGAAATGAGAGGCTGTAATAGCCCACACGGTTGGACTTTGTGGTTCGCTCCGCACGAGTGTTCTGGTTCGTGGATGTAATGGTGGCATCGGCAATACCGGCCTGGGAGCTGTCTGTGACGGTGCCGGACAACTCTGCGGTCTGGGCTAAAGCGAAAGGACATAATCCAGAGAGTAGGAGGCTTGCCAACAAGCTGCGACTTCGGATTCTCATGGCCACGGCAACTCTCGTCGTTCTGACAGTCCCGCGTATGCTCTTTGACCCGGCCACGAACCATCCTTCCATCTTCGTTCCAGGTATCCCAAAATCCTCACCGCTGAACTTTGGCCGGGAAGCCCATGCGTCTTACCAGGTCTTGGAAGCGTGGATCGGAATGGAGCGAGCTAAAACCATCCTGGAGACCCGTCATCTGAGCAGCACGCTCGTTGTAGGCCTTTTCGAGCCACCTGAGTGTTTCTTCCTTACGGCCGAGTGCTTCACAAATTTCGGCAATAGCGTAGGAGACGTAACCGACCCTACCTTGTTTTTTCAGCAGGCTAAGAATTCTCCCTGCCTCCGCCGTTCTTCCCCAAATCGCATAAGTGTAGCCGAGTCTTGCTAGCGGATAGACATTGTCGCCGTAGAGGGTGAGTACTGTCTGAAATTCTTCGGCTGCGTCCTGGTAGCGCCCGGCTTGGAGGTAGTCACCTCCAAGATCCATCCGCATTCGAAAGTTGTCGGGCTCAGACTCAATTGCTTTCTTGTAGTAATCGATCGCCTTGTCATACTGCTTTGCCGCACTGTAAGCGCCGGCGATGGTTCGTACTGTTTGGATAGAGAATGGATCCTGGTCGCGTGCCTGCTTGCGCTGAGTGTCGGCCTCCTCAGCTTGGCCGAGAAACGACAGCAAGTCGGCGAACCAGCCGCGAACAATTATGTTGTGAGGATCGAGTTCGAGTGCCCGACGGTATTCTTGCTCGGCTTCAGCCCAATTCCAGTCATAGCGGTACAGTGTAAAGGCCAGGGCCGCGTGCGCGTCAGCAAGGTTTTCATCCAGCTCCAAAGCTTTTTGGGCTGCTGCCTCGGCCAGCCGGGCGGCTTCTCTCGGCGGCTCAGACCCCATGCCCAGGCCAAGAAAGTTATAACAATGGGCCATTCCGACATACGCGGGAGCGTAGCTAGGATCAGCCCGAATGGCCTGCTGGAAAAGCGTGAGGCCTTTATTGAATCCGTCCAGACTCCGCTTGTTCCAGTAGTAGCGGCCTTTGAGAGAGGCTTCATAAGCCTCGGGGTTCACAATTCGGGTGCTTGTCAAACTTCTTGCTTCGGTGGGGGTCAACTTGGCCCGAATTTCCCTCACGATGTCATGTACCAGATCCTGCTGAACCGCCGGGATTTCGCTCACGTTCCGGTCATACGCTTTGGCCCAGAGGTGACGATCAGAATTCGCTTGCACCAGCTGGGCATTCACTCGGACTCGGTTTCCCAGGTGCACAACACTACCTTCCACCACGGCGTCAACTTTAAGTTCGCGCGCGATTTCAGGCAGAGGCTGGTGGGAACCCTTGTAATGCATGGCCGAGGTCCGGGAGACGACGCGCAGCGAGCTGATATTCGCCAAGTCTGTAATCAGGGCGTCGGTCATGCCATCGGCAAAGTATTCTTGATTTGGATCGCCTGAGAGATTTTGCAGCGGCAGGACGGCCAGTGAGTGAATTCCCGAGGCTGCGTGCGTCGAGAAAAGCCGCAACCGCCAGGGGCTCACGACTAGCGTCGTAAGCAAAACTAAACCAGCTGCTATCGCTAGGGCCGATACCCAGGTCAGCCGCAACCGCGCCGGCTGGGCCACGGCGGCATTTGGATCCAGGATGCGCTCTCCTTGAAGCGCTGGCGTAGTTAAGTCGTTTCCATTTGGGGACTGAGTTTTGGCGGGTGTCGCAGCGATTGGCTCGGGCTTCGACCCAGGGACAGTCTCTATCGGGGCGAGGAAGCGATAGCCGTGGCGAGGCAGTGTTTCGATATACCGGGGAGCGTCCGCCGAGTCGTTCAAGGCGTCACGAAGCCTGCGAATCGCTGCGTTCAATCCGGCATCGAAATCGACAAAGGTGTCCTCGGCCCATAGTCTCTTGCGAAGCTCTTCACGTGAGACCATCTCTCCTGGCCGTTCCAGCAAGATCGCCAGAATTTGGAAAGGCTGGTCTTGGAGCTTGATCCGTATTCCGTACTTGAACAATTCGCAGGAGCGAAAATCCACTTCGAAGGCAGCGAAACGAACTCTCCCGCTTTGGACTGTGTTTGTCATGGAAGGGAATTGCCGCTCAGTATAAACCTACCCAGCGGGAATGCAAGTATGGTCGATTCTTCGGCTACCCGTAACACCTCTCATTCCAATATGTTACACCGTTAGAATCATTTCATTTGCGCGACATGCTCGGACCATTGCCACAGGAAAGGCTTTCGCTCATTGTCGCCCCACTATGGAAAGGGAGACTGGTGGCTCAGAAATATCAATGGGGTGGGGCAAAGATTTTCGTTGGTTGCCTAGCACTGGGGTCTTGGCGACGTCTTTCCTAAGCCTCATCCGTATACTGAGCTTGCTTGGTGCATTGCTCCTCCTCTTTTCCGTTGCAGCCACCGCATGCGCGCCAAAGAATTTTCTGGGCCGTGAGGGAAGATTCGCAGGCTTTGAACCGCGCGACAACGGTGCGTGCAAGGTGCTTACTCAACCGCAAATGCGAAATCGCAGCTCCTTAATTCGACTCGAGCAAGACAGGCCACGGCTTCGCGACGCGGATCGTAGATAGGTGGGCAGCCAGTTTTGAGTGATGAGCTCTGTAGTGGTTCGATCCAAGAACATCACTAGGGGAAGAACCTGGGGGAGGAAGTGATGAAATTTAGAGACGCAGTGGCCCTGTCATTCTTGGTTACACTTCAATTGGTTGGTCTCTGCGGTTGCGGAGGAGATGGTTCCTCCCATGTACAAGCACCTCCACCTCCACCTCCGCCCCCTTCGATTGCCTCGATTTCGCCCAAGAGCGCAACGATAGGCGCTTCCGATGTCACCTTGACAGTGACTGGATCGAACTTCGCTGCGGGTGACGTCGTCGCGTGGCAGCTTTTAGGTAACTCTGCAAATCTCTCTACCACCGTCGTAAGCAACACGCAGCTCACTGCCATAATTTCCGCAGCCCTTTTGGTGTCTGCGGGCAGCGCACAGATTTCGGTTGTCGCTTCCAGTGGGGCCTCGAACGCCGTTAACTTCTCTGTTAACTATCCTGTGCCGACAGTTTCCTCGATTGCTCCCAACAGCGCCCAAGCGGGCGCCGCACCACTCACTCTCACATTGAATGGATCCTCGTTCTTTCCCGTTTCCGGTGTGCAATGGAATGGTAGCCCCAGGGCCACAACCTTTGTCAGCAGCACAGAGCTCACTGCGGCCATTACTATCCCCGACTTGGCAACGGAGGGAACTCCAAAGGTGTCCGTAATCAATCCCACCCCCGGAGGAGGAACCTCGTCCTCTACCTTGTTCACGATCACCCCGTTCACATCCAACCCTGCCCCTGCACTTAGTTCCCTCTCTGACGTAAGTACTTGGGCTGGTTGGCCTGGTTTTCCGTTGGGGATCAACGGAACCGGATTCGTCGCCGGCACGATCTCGCAATGGAATGGTTTGAACCGCCCGACTACGGTCTTGAGCGCCACGTCCTTGAAAAGCGGGATTCCGGCAGGCGATCTGACTAGTCCGGGTACCGCTCAAGTGGTCGCGTTCAATGCATCTCCTGGCGGGGGAACCTCGAATAGCTTGAGTTTTGCCATCAAGGCGGTGCCGCCCGGCGCCGTCGGTGTCATCGAGCGATCCAGCATCGCTGATGACTTAACCGAAGGTGATGCGGGCAGCGGGGGGGTTTCGATTAGCGGCGATGGACGCTTCGTTGCCTTTTCTTCGGCTGCCTCCAATCTCGTACCCAACGACACCAACAACTTTACGGACGTCTTCCTGCGGGACACCTGCCTGGGAGCTTCCTCGGGCTGCGTGCCAAGCGTAGTCCGTGTGTCCGTAGCAACCGACGGGTCACAAGCAAATGGGTTCAGCTTCAGTCCGGCGATCAGCGCGAACGGCCGATATGTCGCCTTCACCTCCGACGCAGACAACCTCGTATCGGGCGACACAAACCACTTCCCCGACATTTTTGTCAGGGATACCTGCTTTGGTGCTCCCGTCGGCTGTGTCGCTTCAACTGTTCGCGTCTCGCTCAACAACGACGGGACGCAGATTTTACTCCAAAACGGCGAACCGGCGATCAACGCCGACGGACGATTTGTGGCCTTTGGTTCTGGAATGGTCGATTATTATTACGGACCGAGTTTCAACATTTTTGTCCGCGATACCTGCGCTGGAGTTCTGGTTGGATGCAAGCCCAGCACAACGCTAATCTCCGCCCTGCCGAGTGGTCAGGCTGGGAGCATCGATAGCGAGTCTCCCGCAATCAGCAGCAACGGTCGCTTTGTTGCCTTTCAGTCGGCCGATCAAATGACCTTCGATGATACCGACCAGGTCGGGGACGTTTTCCTCCGTGATACTTGCATTGGGGCACCTGCCGGCTGCAAGCCTTCGACGGTTCTTGTCTCCATTGGCGACGACGGGTCGCAAAGCGCGAATGGAGTATCCCGCGATGTATCGATCAACGCGACTGGCCGCTTCGTTATCTTTAACACCTTTAATTCCAACGGGCAACCCTCAGCTGTATTCGTGCGGGACACGTGCGTCGGGGCGCCCATCGGCTGCAAGGCAAGCACGACACGCGTTTCGGTCGCGAGCGCCGGCGCGGTGGGCACCAGCGACAGCCGTGGTGGATCGCTGAGCGACGACGGGCGTTTTATTGCCTTCGAGTCTGACGCCACCAACCTCGTCTCAGGTGACACCAATAACGCCACCGACATATTTGTGCGGGATACCTGCGTCGGCACCCCAGTTGGTTGCGCCCCTTCGACGATTCGCGTCTCGGTTACGCTCGACGGCGTCCAAGCCAATGGCAGCAACGGTGGGCCGGCCATCAGTGGCAATGGCCGCTTCGTTGTTTTTGGCTCCAGTGCTTCGAATCTGGCGCCAGGCGACGCGAACAAAGCCGACGACGTTTTTCTGTCCCGCACGGGATTTCCGGGGCCGTGACGGTACCACATCAGGTAAGGAGGCTAGACATGAGAAAGAGATTCTTCTGGTTGGGACTGCTTTTTGCACTTCTGGCTTCTTCGAACTCGCCACTCTTCGCCCAAACGCCCACAGTTGCGGCATCGAAACCTCGCGTCATCGTTCTGAGCGTGAATGGCGCTGAGTGGGACATTCTCAAGCCGTTGCTGGTGCGCGGTGAAATGCCAAACTTGGCTCGCGTCATGCAGCACGGGGTCTCTGGCAAGCTCCGAACTGTTTCCGCACCGAACTGCCCCAAGGTCTATTCCATCTTCGCTACGAGCGCGCCCTCGGAGGAAAACGGCATCACTGGGTTCCTGGTTGGCGGAGTCACGGCGACCAGCGCAATGCTGAAGCTTCCTACTTTCTGGTCTGAACTTTCGAACAATGGAGTGACGGTGGGGATGGCGAATGTGCCTGCCACCTTCCCGGTCAAGCCGGTCAACGGATATATGATCAGCGGAATGCTCACGCGGGGAACGGATTGCGAGGACGGGCTACTGTGCTCCCCCAAGCTTTCGGAAGTTCACGGCGGTGAGGCTGTCTATCCTTCCACCTTGAAGTCAGAGCTCGAAGCGAAAGTCGGAGATCTTCCGATTGATTGCGCACGAATGCCTCAGGAACGCGAGTTGCTCGCTCATGAGCCGACCGTAGTTCATGACTGGCTCGAGCAAGTCACGCATATCCGCGAACAGCAGATGAAGCTTTTCGACTATCTGCTCACGAATCACCCTACGGATTTCACGTTTCTGGTGCAATCGTGCGAGGACCGCGTCGGCCACTGGCTGTATCCTATCCAGCCGTACAACGTTGGCTACAACCCGAAGGTCCATACATTAGAAGTCGATGCTTTCCCTAACCAATACCGCGCGCTCGACAAGGTCTTGGGGTTGATCTTGCAACACGTAGATGAAAAGACCACTCTGCTCATCATCTCTGACCACGGCATCAAGCCCCTGCGTGAAATGGAATCACACCTGGCCCATCGGGATCACGCCGGAACGACTCCGATCATTGCGAAACACGATTTCGAAGATGGTGACGATGTTCCCGGCGTGTTTATTGCCATGGGGCCCGGGATCAAAAAGGGCGTTCGGGTGATGGGCCTGCCGATGAGCGTGTATGACATCGCACCCACGATCCTGCATGTCTATGGGCTTCCTACCACAGATCAGATGAGGGGGCGTGCACTCACCGAAATCTTCGAGAGTACTTCGCCGGGTGGAGAACTAAATGCCATCTATTAGGGCCAAGCACCCCCTGGCCCACGCCTCCAAGATGGCCAGGTGCTATTGAGTGGACGCGTCGACAGCATCGGGAATGCTCTCGCCACAGCCAAACTGTACAAACGTAGGTCGCAAAGATCCATTTAATGGGGTTTCGATATGCAGCATTGTATTGGTCGCCTCGCTAATTGCTTTGGTGATAGCGGCGTCAGGCTGCGGCGGGGGCTCGAGTTCCACCCCGTCGCCGACCCAGCCTTCCACTAGCGTCGTGGTCACGCCCACAACCGCTAATGTGTACAAGGGGATGACAGCTCAGTTTCAGGCACAAGTGGTGGGTCAGAGCAATCAGGGAGTGACGTGGAGCGTGGAGCAAGGTGGCTTGGGCACGATTGACAGCACAGGGCTTTACACCGCCCCCCGAGATTCTTCCGGTGGGCCCTTCCATATAGTGGCCACTAGTCGGGCTGTTCCGAGCGCGCAGGGAAGCGCGGCCGTAACTGTCTTAGTCCCCCAAGTAGTGATCGCTCCTGCAACGGTCGCGCTCATCCCAGGGGGAACACAGACTTTCACCGCGACCGTGAAAGGGTTGGTCAACACGAACGTAACTTGGACGTTGCAGGAGGCAGCCGGGGGATTGATAAACGGCGCGGGCTTTTATACCGCGCCTATGTCGGTAGGATTCTTCCACGTAGTCGCCACGAGTGTAGAGGACGCAACGATAAGTGGAAGCTCTACCATAACTGTGACAACGTCCTCCGGCAGGTTTACGCCCACGGGGAGCATGCAGAACGCGCGAGGCTTTCACACTGCGACGTTACTGGCGAATGGAAATGTGCTGGTGGTTGGGGGTGCCACTCGTGCGGACCCGCTCTGCGACGGCGGGAAGGCTTCCGCAGAACTTTATGATTCGGTCGCAGTCTCGTTTGTCGCTAGCGGGAGTATGGCCGCGCTGCGTTACGCGCACACGGCTACATTACTAGCAAACGGGGGGGTGTTGGTGACGGGAGGTTTTGGCTCGGGCGTCGACTGCGAAGATCTGGGCGAACCCGCTCAGAATAGCGCGGAACTCTACGATCCTTCGACGGGTACTTTTAAGGGGACGGGCGGCATGCTCCATGGACGCGGAGGGCATACAGCGACGCTGCTTTCGAACGGCAAAGTCCTTGTTGTCGGCGGAGGCGATCAAGGTGGAGGTACGTTGCCCTTTTATGGTACGGGCTCGGATACTGCCGAACTCTATGACTCAAATACGGGTGCGTTCGCTTCAACGGGAAAAATGGCAACAGCTCGCTTGGGGCACACCGCTACCCTCCTCCCCACCGGAAAGGTTCTCATTGTGGGTGGGGTTGCAACGAGTGTGTCGCAACCCACAGTTGCGGCAGAAATGTACGACCCGGCTACGGCGACCTTTACAACCACAGGGAGTATGGCAAGGGCGCGCGCTGGACACACCGCGACGATACTCCAAGATGGAAAAGTATTGATTACCGGGGGCTACACGGACTTCACCAATGGTGAATTTCATGCCACTTCCACCGCGGAGCTCTACGACCCGGTCACGGCCACCTTTTCGGCTACCGGTTCAATGTTAGCCGCGCGGTTTGTTCATACCGCGACTTTGCTCCCGAATGGCACGGTGCTCATCGCTGGCGGGCCACACTCCACCGCCGAACTTTACGACCCGGCCACGGGTGTTTTCAGTCCGACAGGCGGCATGGAAACCGGGCGCGCTGAACACTCGGCAACGCTGCTGCAGTACGGAAAAGTTCTCGTTGCCGGAGGAGGCTCCAGGTTCCCTCTCGTGACGGCGGAGTTGTACAAATGATTTCGGTTATGTTGGCGGGTTCGCGCAACATCGTTTCGAAAGAGTTTTTGCAATTCGTCCAGGGTTTCCGAGAACACTTCGATCGTATCGTGCATGTAAAGCAGATCTTTGGCCTTGTCTTTGTAGTCCCGTTGCTGGTGAATGAGGATTTTTTGCGCAAGGAAGCTTGCCGGATTGGCTATCTGTACAGTCCGCCTCGGTGATAACGCATATCCATTTTCCTCGCCTAACTCGACGTTCCACGGCGACATCAGCAAAATCTCGATGTAGCGAAGGAGCTGCGACGAAACGCCGCCCACTTCCTTCGTTGCCTTCCGCTTTCCGTCTCGGTCGTATTCACTTCCCACGAGTGGCGCGAAAACTCCGCGTAGAAACCGCCCCCTTTTCCGTAGTGATAGTGGGTCGCTGGCGGGCGATCCTCTCCTACGAACTCCTCTTCGAAGCCGGCCTCCGGCAGGCGTTTCCGTATAGTCGACTCTGACCCAATCACTCGGAGCGTAGGGCCTGGATGACGTCGACGCGGGCAGCGCGCGATGCGGGCAGCATCGAGGCAATAACCGCGGCGGCGAGCAGCACGAAGGCCGATACGATGACGGGCAGTGCGCCGGGCATTCTCAAGTCGCCAAAGTAGCTGCCTGCCACACGGGCTACGACGAAGCCGAACGCTGCCCCGGCAAGCACGCCTACCGCGGCCATGGCTGCGCCTTCCGTGACGACGCCTCGCAGCAAATTTTCCGGCTGAGAACCCAGCGCGAGGCGGATGCCGAATTCACGCGTGCGCGCGCTTACCGAAAACGCCAGCACGCCTGCCACGCCAACAACGGCAATCGCCAGCGCGACGCCCGCGAAAAGGCCAAACACGAGCGAGTTCAAACGGTCGGGCTCGAGAACTTTTGCTCGGATGTCCTCGAGAGTGGAAGCGTGCTCGACGGGCTGATCGGCAGACATGCCGCGAATGATGCGTGTGACCGGTGTGACGAGCGAGTACGGATTCGCGTTCGTGTGGATGAAAAGGTGGCCTCCGAACATGAAAGCGTCCGCGAAGGTGGCGTAAATGGTCGGCGTGGGTTCGGGAACAATGTGTTCGTCATCCACATCGGCGGCCACCCCGATGATGCGATGGGGCGACGTGAACCGTGATTTTTCGGCGTCAGTCCCGGGGAGAAATTGCAGGACGGGATCGGTCCAGTAAACGCGACGACCGACCGCATCCTCGCCGGGGAACATGCGCTGCGCCAGAGTTTGACTGACGATGGCGACCGGCTCTGTACTTTTCGTGTCGAGGTCGTTGAAATCGCGTCCCTGAAGGATGGGAACGCCAAGCGCCGCGAAAAAGCCGGGAGAGATGGTGCGCCACTGGGCGCGGGGATCGTCGTTGCCATGGACGTGGCCATCGCCGGAGTACTGCAGGCCGGGACCGAAGTTATCGGCGTCGCGCCAGGGAGCGACGAGGCCGAAAGCGGTGCGAGTGACGCCGGGCAGGGCATCCACCTGGCGAATGGATTCTTTGTAGAAGTCGAGGACCTGCTGGGGCGTCTTGCCGTAGGTCATCGCGGGAACGTCAATCGCCAGGACGTGACGCATGTCGAGACCGGTTTGCGCGGCTTGCAGCGAGAGAAGAGTGGTCAGCAAGGCGCTTGCGCCGGCGAGGAGGACGAAGGACGCGGCGATTTGCGTCACGGTAAAGGCACGCTGGCGCCGGCTCGTGCTGCTGGTGATGCGAACGCTGCCGCTGGCGAGGTTCAGGCCATTGGCTCTATCGGCGGACGGCAGACGCGGGACGAAAGCCAAAATGATGGCGGCGACGATGGCGAGCGCAGCTCCAACCCAAAGCAGGCTGGAATCGACAGTGAGATCAAGCGCGCGTACAGAAAAACGAGAGGCGTACCGAGCGAGAATCGCGACCAATGGCTGCGCGGTCATCACGGCGATGGCTGCGCCGGTACCGCAGAGCAGGAGGCTTTCGGCCAGCAACATGCGGCGGAGCGCGCCCGTGCTTGCGCCGAGCGCGGCTCGGATAGCTAGCTCGCCCTCGCGTCGAACGGTGCGCGCAAGAATCAGGTTGGCGACGTTGGAGCAGGCGATGATGAAGACGAGGCCGGAGGCGGCGAGGAGGACGAGGAGAACCGTGCGCGCGCCGGAAGTGATTTGGTCGCGCAGCATCCGGGCATCGATGGCGAACTGCGCGTTGGCGGGATAAGCGTCCGGGTGGTCCTGTTTGATGCTCGCGTAGGCTGGGCGCAACTCATTGCGGGCCTGATCGAGGGTAGCGCCGGGAGCGAGCTTGCCGAAAAGTTCGGTCATGCGGTGGATGCGGCCGGTGACCATGGTTGCGGAGAGGTGATGCGGGCTCGTGACGACGTTGGCGATGATTTCGGTATCGGCGGGATAGGGAATGGAAGGCTCGAGGACGCCAATCACGGTGGCGGAGCGGTCGCCGATGCTGCCGAGGCGAACGGTTTTGCCAAGCACATTAGGATCTTGTTTGAGGACGGTGGACCAGAAGCGATACGTGAGCACGACGACGCCAGCGGCGTTGGGGCCGTCGTCTTGCGGGCCAATCAGACGGCCGAGTACGGGATGGAGGCCCATAACGTCGAAGTAGGTGCCGCCCACGACGCCGCCTCGAATTTCGCGCGGTTCGCCGAGGCCGATCATTGTGAAGCCGATGGTGGAGAAATCGCCGAACTCCGTAACGGAATGAATGCTGGACTCAATGTCCTTGATTTCAGGGACGGAGAAGTTGGTGTTGGCGTCGCCGAGGCCCATGGCGCTCTGCCGGATGTAGATCAGCCGGTTCTCGTCGCGGTTGACGAGCGGCTTAAGTAAGACGCCGCGGACGAGCGTGAAGATGGCGGCGTTGGCGCCGATGCCGAGCGCGAGCGTAAGAATCACGATGGTCGCGAGCCCTTTTGTGCGCGCGAGCGAATGGAATGCAACTCTCAAATCACGGAAAAATGACATATTCCTCCCCCGTCGCCTTTGGAGGCAGCACCATCGATGCCAAGTCTAACGGATGGATGATAAGGCATTTAGCGTCATGCGCGCTAGCGCTGATGCTCGATTTCAGGATGGCGTGTCGCAAATCCGGACAGTGGTGCGGCGTAGAAGCTCTATCGCGGGCATCGCGCTGAAAGCGGCCAGGCGGATCAATCAGAAGGCCGCAGCGGCATGTGCGACCTTTCACCGTGAGCAGAGGCAAGTCGGCTTCAGAGCCTTCTTTTTGTCTGCGGTCGGCGTGACGAACGCAGGCGGCAGTCAGATTTCCGGCTCGGGAGCAGACGTCGTAGCGTTTACGGATTGCGGACGTCGGCAAACCGGAAGTTGACCAGAAACCGGATTCTGGAAGTTATCGAACTAAACCGTCGACTCGCGGAGGTCACATCGAGCCTTCAAGTCTCAAAAAGCAGCACTGCAAGGTGCTAAAGCTAAGCAAGGTGCGTCCATTCGTGCTCTACAGTCTGCGGCACACGTTCTTGACCCGACTGGGAGAGTCTGGCTGCGACACTTGGACGTTGGCGCGGATAGCGGGGCATAGCTCCATCGCGATTTCGGCCCGCTACGTTCACCCTTCCCACGATGCTGTTCTGGCTGCGATCGATAAGCTAGGTGGGCACAATGAAGATCAGCAGTATCTTTCAGATGCCGCGAATGAGGCTCTACCTGCCTGAAGTCTGAAGGTGAGCGGCCTGAGACATAGGTAACACATCGTACCGGACACATGGGTTACACTTTCTCCCTTTTTTTGGGAGGAAGTATGCCTTGGAAGGAGTGTTCGGTTATGGATGAAAGGCTGCAG
>JACXTT010003668.1_pt1 | contig 23429 bp, 19 predicted proteins | sample 9270951 | NCBI WGS metagenome assembly JACXTT01 (sample SAMN15532306, study PRJNA645909) | rock metagenome | isolation source: weathered quartz diorite | place: Puerto Rico | collected 2017-06-21
TTGCCCTGGTCTGTGACGACCGTGGTCACACCGTGCGAGACTTCCGACAAGGTGGCCGTGAAGGTATAGGCCGCCGTGTCTCCCTCGGGCACCGACGAAGCACTCAGGCTCACCGTCACAGGGGTCACGGTATCCACAACATTTGCTGTGGCGCTGGCCGTACCAATGTCGATTTTCTCAAAGTTGCCACCGCTGGCATCTGTGATCGTGGCCGTAAGGCTGCTTGGGTCGTTGTAGACATCCTCGCCATTGCCGCTAGCCACTGTGATGGAGCCACTGGTGGCACCATCCGCAATTGTGATCGTGCCTTGGTCGGTCACCACCGTTGTCTCGCCATGTGAGACTTCCGACAAAGTGGCCGTGAAGGTGTAGGCCGCCGTGTCTCCCTCAGAAACAGTCGAAGCACTCAGATTCACTGTCACAGGGGTCTCAGTATCGACAACCGTTACCACTGCCGAGGCCGTGTCAGTCACCAGATTTTCAAAGTTACCGCCGCCATTGGTGCCCGTAGCCGTCAACGTAACGCTGCTGCCGTCTTTGTAAACGTCTTCGCCGTTGTTAATGGCAAAGGCCGTCGAGCTCACTTGCGTTCCGGCCACGTAGTCCGTACCAAAAGTGATCGTCGCACCATTGCTCAGCGTCACCACCAGTTCGGTCTGTGGCGCATGGTCCAGGCTGCCCGTCACCATAGCAGTTCCATCAGTGGCTTCGTTCACCGTCACACCCGTCAGGGTCAGGGTCGTAGTGCCGATAGATTGGTCATCCACATTGACCACCACTGCAGTGCCGTCAATGCTCAACTTGCCGGAAAAATCGACTCCATCCGTAGTCAAGGCTGGGGTTGCTGCCGTGATGACTGCAGACAGCTGTGAAGGATCGACATAAACGTCTTGTCCATTGCTCGGTGTGTAATCAACCGTGCCAGTAGTCTCGCCTGCCTTAATGACGATGGTGAGCGGAACGTCTTGATTGCCATCCGTCACATGCACGGTCACCGTTACGTCAGTGCTGAACACAGCGCCGGTCAAGGTAGCGGTGTAGGTGACTTTGGGATCTGACTCATGGACATCCGCACTAGCCCCTGGAACAGGCGGTGTTATTTCGCTGTCAGGAGCAACATAGGGGGCCACCGCCAGATGCACAGTGCCCTGGTCATCATCCACAATGGTGACCGTCGCCGTGTCATTGAGCAGAGTGGCCCCTACGGGGTTGCTCAGAACCACGGTGAACGTTTCATTGTTTTCCACCAAGTTATCGCCAACGATGGTTTCCGTCACGGAAAAACCAATATAGCCCGCTGGAATGGTGACGGTGCCGGTAGTAGCGCCATCGTGGAAATCGTCGGGGTTGCTGGCAGTGCCGGGGTTGACGGTGTAGGTGACCGTGACATCTGTAGTGGATACCTTGTCCAAGGTGATCAGGAAGGTGACTTGCCGATTGGGTCCCGTGCCTTCGTCCACATTGACCGCAGTCAGGGCACCCGTAATGGTGCTGCCGGTAATCAGTCCGGGCCCACCACCACCTTCGCCACCACCCTCACCTTGCCCGCCCACCGTAGTGGTGGTAACACCTACGCTGATGGTGGGGACTGCAGCAACCGTTGTGACAACCGCAGCGGCTAGCGGCTCTGTCGTCAAATCAGGCCCCGGCTGTTGCGTATTGACGCTGAAGTCGTAGCTGTTGCCGCCAACGGATTCAGCGATGCGCAGCAGTTGCACAAAAGTGCTGCCTCCACCGCCGCCACCGGCACCCAGACCGGCCGCTGTGGCGTCAAGCTGCTGGTTCAAGTCGGCACCACGGTCCAGCGCCTGGATGACGGTATCCGCCGTAGCCGCAGGGGCAATCACCGCGCTGTCTTGCGCTGTGGGCAACTGGTCGCCGCCCACCTGCTCGTCCAGTTTCACAGTTTGGGACGGGCCCACGGCAAGAGGGTGGCCATCTTCCATCATCAGTTCGGCCCGCACGTCGCCTACAGTGCGGATTGTTTCGCCCTTGAGGAGCTCGTCTCCCACCTTGAGCAAGCGACTGACGCCTTCGGCGTTAACGGCAAAGATTTGTCCATTGCCGTTGATCGCGATGAGTGTTGCAAACTGGGCCATGATGATCTCCGATGCAATAAAGAAGAAGTGAAACTGAAAAACCCCTCTTTTGGGCGCACTAACTACTTGGAGTGAAGACTAGTGGTGCATCGGCCAATGTTCTATTGGACTAAGGTACAAATTTGGGCTGGATTTGTACGAACAGCGGTAATTTTTGGCGTTTCAAGCCCAAAAGTTACCGCCAATAGAGCAGTTCAAGGGCGCTCACGTCCCAGCAGTCGCCCCCCCGGGTGAGATAGAGTTGTCCTGCGGCAACGCCATAAATATCCGCGTGGGGTTCTTCTGTAGCCCCCGCTATCTCGTACCCGAGCTCCCACAAGAAATAGCCTACGAGGGCAACACGTGCGCCGGATCGTTGCGCTGTGCCTGAGGCGTCCGCCCGAACTGCGCGATGAACCAGCGGGTGAAGGCACTGTGGTTGGAATATCCCAGTAGTTCTGCAATGCGACCCAACGGATATTTGGGGTTGGCGATGTAGCGCAAGGCCAACTCTGTACGCACCGCATTGATCAAGCTGGAAAACGACTCTCCATGCTCTCCCAAGCGGCGCTGCAGCGTGCGCACATTCATGTCCAGACTCTTGGCCACTTGCTCCACGCTGGCCCGCCCCATCGGCAGCAACAGATAGATGGACTTACGCACTTCCAGGGCTACCGAACTGGCATTGCTGCCCGGGATAGCTTCAATAAAGCTCTGTGCATAACGGGCCAGTACCGGGTCTGCCACGGGAACAGGTTCATCCAAATCGCTGGTTTTGCAAACCAATCCGTTGAAGTCCGTTTCAAACTGCAGCTTGCAACGAAAGAGACGCTTGTGTACCTCCGCGTTGGCAGGTGGAGCATGCACGAAATTCACGCTTTGTGGCGCCCAATCCGGGCCAATCAGTGAACGGAAAATATGGTGCAGCACGCCTACTGCCAGCTCATTGGCCTGGCGCAGGGAACGGGAGCCGGTACTGATCACTTCCTCACGCACCAATGTCAGCTTGCCAAGGTCTTCCACCCGCATGGCAAGCCCGTCATTGAGCAAATGGCGGTATTGGATGGCTGTGTTGACGGCGTCACGCACAGTACTTTGGTGGGTCATCAGTAAACTTACCGGGCCCAGGTCCGAAAACTGTCGGCACTCCGCCATTAATAGCCCAAAGCTTTCGCACTGTGTCGCCTGGGCCGTGAATTCCAGCAAATCCACGGCCGCGTTCAGAGAGATGTGCTGATCACCGGTCTTGAGTACGGCCAGACTCAATCCCACTTTACTGATCAGGCCTTGCGGGTTGAAACCCAAACGGTCGGCTACGTCCAAATAATGGGCCAGCACAGCAGAGCGCACCTGGGTGCTGGCCGTTGTGGATCGTTTGAAAGACATAGTGTTTACCCTAGTTTGCACCGTGCCGGATGAATTTCGTCATGAAATGTAAACCATAAGTCATCGAAAGATAAAATAAATTCAGACAGGCCACCTAAAGTTCGCATCCATACTAGATGGAGAAGTCTCCGTCCCACAGGAGTAACTACATGGCCAAAGTCATTCGCTTTTACGAACCCGGCAGCCCAGACGTCCTTCGCCTCGAAGATGTCCAAGTTGGCCAACCGGGCCCCGGACAGGTTCACATTCACCACGCTGCCGTCGGCCTGAACTTCGCCGACACCTATTTCCGTAATGGCACCTACCCCGTTCCCATGCCCAACGGCCTGGGTGTGGAAGCGGCGGGCATCGTTACAGCACTGGGACCGGATGTCACCAACGTGGCGGTGGGTGACCGTGTCAGCTACACCGGTTTTGTCAACACCCTGGGGGCCTACAGCACGGAACGCCTGGTCCCCGCTGCCCCCCTGATCAAGCTGCCTGACGCCATTGGTTTCGACACCGCAGCGGCCATGACCATGCGTGGACTGACCTCCGCCTACCTGATGCGCCGCATCTATGACTTCAAGCCGGGCGACACCATTCTTTTGCACGCAGCCGCCGGCGGCGTAGGCCTGATCGTCTCCCAGTGGGCAAAACTGCTGGGGTTGACTGTCATCGGTACCGTATCCACCGAAGAAAAGGCCGCTGTGGCGCGCGCCCACGGTTGCGACCACACGATCAATTACAGCCATGAAGACGTGGCCAAACGGGTGCGCGAGATCACCAACGGCGTCGGCGCACACGTCGTCTTCGACAGCGTAGGCAAGAGCACCTTCAATGCGTCACTGGATTCGCTCAAGCGCCGCGGGCTGATGGTCTGCGTCGGCACGGCCAGCGGCACCATTCCGCCGTTTGATCCGCAATTGCTGGCCATGAAGGGCTCGCTGTACCTGACGCGCCCTGCCCTAGCCGACTACATCGCAGATCCGGCAGAAAAGGCAGCGCTCGCCGGAGAGATATTCGACCACATTGCCAATGGCCGCATCAAGATCGAAATCAACCAGCGCTACGAACTTCAGGACGCCGTCCAGGCGCACCGCGACCTGGAATCCCGTAAAACCACGGGCTCGTCCATTTTCGTCGTCTGAACAGGCCCCGAGGAGACTCACCATGAAAACAGAACAACTGACCTGCGCCATAGGCGCTGAAGTCACGGGTGTCAATCTGGCAGACGCGGTCCACGACGATGGCCTTTTTGGCGAAATCCGGGAGGCGCTTTTCAAACACAAGGTGCTGTTCCTGCGCAACCAGGACTTTAGCCGGGCCGAGCATGTGGCATTCGCCAGGCGCTTTGGCGAACTGGAAGACCACCCGGTTGCCGGCAGCGACCCGGAGAATCCTGGTTTGGTGCGCATCTACAAGAACCCGGATCAGCCCAATGACCGCTATGAAAACGCATGGCACTCGGACACTACCTGGCGCGAAAAGCCGCAATTTGGTGCCGTGTTGCGCTGCGTGGAATGCCCGCCGGTGGGCGGCGACACGATGTGGGCCAACATGGTGCTGGCCTATGAAAACCTGCCCGAACACACCAAGACCCAGATCGCAGAGCTACGCGCACGACACAGCATTGAAGCCAGCTTTGGCGCGGTGATGCCCATGGAAAAGCGGCTGGCACTGAAGGCACAGTTTCCCGATGCAGAACATCCGGTGGTACGCACCCATGCGCAAACCGGCGAAAAGATCCTGTATGTGAACGCCTTCACCACCCACTTCACCAATTTCCACGTCCCCGCCCGTGTGCGCTTCGGTCAGGACGCCAATCCCGGCGGCCCGGACCTGTTGCGCTACCTGATCAGCCAGGCCTACGTGCCCGAGTACCAGGTGCGCTGGCGCTGGCAGCCCAACAGCGTGGCCATCTGGGACAACAGCGCGACCCAGCACTATGCGGTCATGGACTACCCACCCTGCCATCGCAAGATGGAACGCGCCGGAATCGTCGGCACCAAACCTTTCTGAAACCCACAGAATTTCATCCATTTACTTTGCAACCCGGAGACACACCATGAATTTCCTCGACGGCTCCTTGTTTACCGAAAACCAGCAAAAACTGGTCATCACGGCAGCCCCCTACGGCCCCGAGTGGATGCCGTCCGACTTCCCGGAAGACATTCCGGTGACGATGGACGAGCAGGTACAAAAAGCCGTGGACTGCTACAACGCTGGCGCCAGCGTGCTGCACCTGCACGTGCGCGAACTCGATGGCCGTGGCTCCAAGAAGCTGTCCAAGTTCAATGAACTGATTGCCGGCGTGCGCAAGGCCGTGCCCGACATGGTGATCCAGGTCGGTGGCTCCATCTCCTTCGCGCCCGAAACCGATGGCGCAGCCGCCAAATGGCTGTCGGATGACACACGCCACATGCTGGCCGAGCTGGACCCCAAACCGGACCAGGTGACGGTAACGCTCAACACCTCGCAAATGAACGTCATCGAGCAGATGGACGTGCGCGACATCGCCGGCACTACACTGGGTGCGCCCGATGGCTTCCGTGCCTACTCCAACATGATCGTGCCCTCGACGCCTGATTTCTTCGAAGAGCATGTGCGTCGCCTCAACAAGGCCGGCATCCAGAGCGCATTCCAGTGCTACAACATCAACAGCTTCGAGACGGTCGAGCGCCTGATGCGCCGCGGCATCTACAAAGGCCCACTGGTGCTGAACTGGGTGGCGATTGGCGGCGGCATGGACGCCCCCAATATCTACAACATGGCCAACTTCCTGCGCGCACTGCCCGACGGTGCCATGCTGACGGTCGAAAGCAGCATGCTCAACACGCTGCCTATCAACATGATGGGCATCGCCATGGGCCTGCACGTACGTTGCGGCATTGAAGACAACCTGTGGAACCAGTCGCGCACGGCCAAGATGAGTTCCGTGGAGCAGATCAAGCAGTTGGTGCGCATCTCGCGCGAATTCGGTCGCGAAGTGGCCAACGGCAAGGAAGCCCGCGAGATCCTCAAGATCGGCGTGTTCTACGACACCGTGGAAGAGTCGCTGGAGGCCAACGGCTTTTCCCCCAACCGCAACGGCGGCCAACAGGGCTTCCTGCGCAAGGTTGCATAAATATAGACATACGTTAGAACCGGGTTTGGACTCACGTCCAAGACCGGTTTTTCCGATTTGATTCATACACGAGGAGACACACAATGAATATTCAATCCGGCACTGCTCCTGGCAGTAAACAGGACAACTATTTGGTTGGCAAAAAGCAGGCGTGGTTTGCCTTTGCCATGACGTTTGCACTGATGCTGTTTGACTACATCGACCGGCAGGTCATCGTTTCGCTCTTTCCGCACATCAAGGCAGAGTGGAATCTCAGTGACAAGGAACTGGGCGGACTGGTATCCATCATTTCCATCGTGGTGGCGGTAGGCGGCATCCCTGTGGCTTTGCTGGCCGACCGGTTGAGCCGCGTCAAGAGCGTGGTAGTGATGGCGACGACCTGGAGCCTAGCCACCATTTCCTGCATGTTTGCCCATAACTACGGCCAACTCTTTGTGGCCCGGGCCGTGGTTGGTGCCGGTGAAACAGGTTATGGATCTGTGGGCGCCGCCCTGATCTCCACCCTGTTTCCCAAGCGCATGCGCGGAGCCCTTCTGGGCGCCTTTTTTGCTGCAGCCTCGCTGGGTTCCGTGCTCGGCGTCGTGCTGGGTGGCGTGATCGCCGCCAAATGGGGCTGGAAGGCCGCATTCGGCGTCGTGGGCTTTCCGGGTCTGGTGCTGGCACTGATGTACTGGATGGTGCGTGACTACAAGACGGTGACACTGTCAGCGCAACTGAACAAGGCAACCCAGACTCTGGGCGGCACGCTCAAGCACATCTTCGGCACCCTGGCACGTACCCCTACCCTGCTGTGGGTTTGCGTCGGTGCAGCCATGCAACTGATTGTCGTGTCGGCCATGTGGTCCTGGCTGCCCAGCTTCCTGAACCGCGTCCATGGCATGAACCCGGAAGTTGCGGCCAAACAGGCTGCCGTGGTGGTTCTGCTGGGGGCCTTGGGCAGCGTGTTCTGGGGCTATCTGGTGGACCGCATGGCCACGCAAGCTCCGCGTAAAAAGCTGCCAGCCCTGTCGGTTCTTTGCTGTGCCACTCTGGCGGTCTTTCTGGCAGCCTTTGCCGGTTCGGCGGCTCCAGCCTTGCAACTGAAGCTCATCCTTTTGGGCGGATTCTTGATGACCTGCACCGTGGGCGTTGTATCCGGTGTTGCCATCGACGTCATTCACCCCGGCGTTCGCTCCACCGGCTCCGCCGTGCTCTCCCTGTTCCAGAACCTTTTCGGTCTGGCTGTGGGTCCCTTCCTGGTAGGCGCCCTGTCGGACATGTGGGGCCTGGAGCGCGCTTTGGCCCTGGTACCGTTGTTCAGCATATTGGCTGCCTTTTTCTTCCTGAAAGCCGCACGCAGCTATGACGCCGACGTGGACCGCGTAGCGGGCGTTGAGCTGGACGTGGCTCCCACGCTGCCCGGAAAGCTGCGCGCCAACGCAGCCTGATACACGCACCATCCAACCGACGCTTCCCATGAAATCGCCATCGACCCCAGAACTGCACATTGACGTCTATGTGGATGTCATCTGTCCCTGGTGCCTGATTGGCAAGCGTCAGTTGGATAGGGCATTGCAGCGGTTCACAGCCGAACCAGACGCACCCCCCGTCCATGTCCGCTGGAACTCGGTACAACTGCTGCCGCAGACCCCGCTGGAAGGGCTGGACTACACCACCTTTTACGAACAGCGGCTGGGTGGGGCTCAGGCCGTACGCATGCGGCAAGCCCAAGTGCGGCAGGCAGCCGCATCCGCTGGATTGGATTTGCAGTTTGCACGCATCCAGCGCTTTCCCAATACCCGTCTTGCGCACCAGTTGCTGTCCCTGGCGCGCAATGTTTTGAGCCCGGCCAGCCAGAGGGCGTTGCTAGACGACGTCATGTGTGCCTATTTTCAGCGTGGCGTGGACATCGGAAACGCCGATGCCCTGCAGGCACTCGCACAACGGCATGGGCTGAATGCAGAGCAAGTCACCGAATGGCTACAGTCGGGCCAAGGCGTTCCTGAACCCGTGCATGTACCTGGGGTTCCGTTTTTTGTATTCAACAACAAGCAGGCGCTGTCTGGCGCACAAACTGCTGACGTATTGCTAAATGCCATGGTTGCAAGCCTGGCACCCACCCATGCTACTGCCGATGCCCTTTAGCCAAGGGGCGTTCTCCATGCTGTTCACAGCATGTCCAATGCATGATCCTGTGCAGTCCATGCAACCACTGAAGGGGAGTTTTCGTGTCTTCTAATGCCATTGCGTCTTTGCCTGCGCGCGCCCAGGGATTTTTGCCCGGATTTTTGGCCAGTGCCGTCGTCGCGGCAGCTGCCAGCTTCTTGTCAGAGCATTACCACGCGCCTGTCATGCTTTTTGCCCTGCTGCTGGGCATGTCGATGAACTTTCTGAGTACCGACGGCCCATGCAAACCTGGTATTGAGTTCACCTCCCGGGAGGTCTTGCGCATAGGCGTTGCACTGCTGGGCATGCGTATTACTTTCTCGCAGATTGCCGCGCTGGGCTGGCAACCGGTGGTGCTGGTGCTGGTGTCGGTGGTGGTGACCATTGTGGTGGCCATGGTTGTCGCCCGTGCCATGGGTTTCCAGAGTTTGTTTGGATTGCTCACAGGTGGTGCTACCGCCATCTGCGGAGCCTCTGCTGCCCTGGCCTTGTCGGCCGCACTCCCGGCGCACCCTGGCAAGGAAAAAGCCACGTTGTTCACCGTAATCGGCGTCTCGGCGCTGTCCACGCTGGCCATGATTGTGTACCCCATGGTCGTCAATGCACTGCACCTCACCCCTTCGCAGGCTGGCGTATTTTTGGGTGGCACCATCCATGACGTTGCACAGGTGGTAGGTGCCGGCTACGGCATGTCGCAGGAAACGGGGGACACCGCCACGGTGGTCAAGCTCATGCGCGTAGCCATGCTGCTGCCCGTGATTGCCTTTGCGTCCCTGGTGACGCGTGCCAAGGAAGCCGGTGCTGACGGTAAACGCCCGCCCCTGCTGCCCTGGTTTGCAGTCGGCTTTTTACTGCTGGCGGGTGTCAACAGCACGGGCTGGGTGCCCACACTGGTGCAAAACGCAGCAAACGAACTGTCCCGCTGGTGCCTGGTGATTGCCATCAGTGCCCTGGGCATGAAAACCCAACTCAAGGAACTTGCCACCGTAGGCATCAAACCCATTGTGCTGATGGTGGGGGAAACCGTTTTCCTTGCCGTGCTGGTCTTGCTGATGATGCACTGGGGGCTGTAAATACATGAATACGATCGCTACCAACGCGGGGCCACTGGCCACCGTTGTCATCGTTCCGGGCCTGCGCGACTACGTGGAGGAGCACTGGCAAACCCTGCTGGAAGCCCAACTCCGCGAGACACGGCCCGTGGTATCGGTACCGCCGTTGCGGGTGGACGGCCTGAACTGTGCTGCGCGGGTTGAAGTCATTGAGAAAACCGTACGCGCCATCCAAGGCCCGCTCATTTTTGTGGCCCACAGCGGTGGCGTCATCATGCTCGTGCACTGGGCAAAAAAATACCGACACGATGTACAGGGCGCCCTGCTGGCCGCGCCGCCAGATTTTGGTACGCCCCTGCCCCCCGGCTACCCAACGCTGGAGACACTGCAAACCAATGGCTGGCTTCCAGTCCCGCAAGCACGCTTGCCCTTTCCTAGCCTAGTGGCCGCCAGCACCAACGATCCGCTGGCTTCGTTGTCCAGCGTAGAGGTAATGGCCCGACAATGGGGAAGCACCCTGGTCAACGTGGGCGCAGTAGGCCACCTCAACCCCGCATCTGGCTATGGTGAGTGGAAGCAGGCGCAAGCGCTGATTGGTCAACTGGACGCCGGCTTGCCGCAATAGCCGCAAGTGCGCCCCTCAGCCTGTCTGAGATCGGGGCGCACTGTGCGCTGACGGCGTGTGTTAATGCCGCTTGGCCAGCGTACTGCGGATCGACTCTCGCAGTTCCTTGGGTTCGAACTTGGCCACATAGGCATCAGCGCCCACACTGTTGGCGTGGCCTTCACTGGCGGTGCCGGTGAGAGACGAATAAATGATGACCGGAATGCCCGCAAACCGAGGGTCTTTCTTGATGTGATCGGTCAGGGTGAAGCCATCCATCTCGGGCATTTCCAGATCGGTCAGCACCAGGGCCACCTTGTCCTTGGCGGCCTTTCCCTGGGCCTTGGCTTCGGCATGCAGGCCCTCCAGGCGCTCCCAGGCCTCCTTGCCGTTTTTTGCGACAGTGTGTCGGAGCTTCATCGATTTGAGCCCCTCCTCGATCAGCAGGCGGGCCACGGCGGAATCGTCCACACACAGGATGGTGGAGTCGTCAGGCAGGTGGATATCGGGTTGCCCCGTGTGATCTTCGGCCTCACCTGGGGGTGGTGGGCAGACCGTGCGCAGAATCTGTTCCACGTCCAGCACCTGCGCCACGCGGGAGTTGGCGGCATCTCCATCAACACGTGCAATACCCGAAACCAGGCCGGCACCCGTGTTTTCCGCAGCCTGCACATGCTTCCATTCGACCTGAACAATTTCTTCCACCTCATCCACCAAAAAGGCTTGCGTGGTGCGGGCGAATTCGGTGACAAGCACGATGCCCGCGCCGGTCTGTGGTGCGCAGCCCACCACGCCAGGCAGGTCGATCACGGGGATCAACTGTCCACGCACATTGGCCAGGCCCAAATTGAAATTGGGCGAATTAACAATGGAGGTAATGTGCGGGGCCACCACGATCTCGCGCACCTTGAACACGTTGATGCCAAACAGCTCGCGCTGCTCGCCGCTGGCGCTCTTGCCCAGCCGAAACAACAGCATTTCAAAGCGGCGATCACGCGCAGCAGTGGCTGCGATGTTCGGCTTGGCGGTCGGTACGCTGCTCATAGAGAGTCCTTTGTTGTGCAGTTACGCAGTCACGGAGTGATTCGCGACAGCCTCAAATTTTGAATTAAATCGGCCTCAATCCCTTACAGGACATGCACCAAAAGCTACATATTTGATAGCAAATTGCGCCACAGTCAGCATGCATGCGGCTGCACTGGCCCTAACCGCCACATTACCATTGATTGGCACAATTTTCACACCAATATAGCGGGCCACCCGGCCCTAGTTGCTGACAATGCGCTCCAGCGCCGTGACGTAATCCTGCCGCTTCTTGTTGTCGGGATTGAGTTCACGCACGCGCTCCAGCAAGGCCCGCGCTTCCTCGGCCAGCGCGCCATCTTTGCCGGAACGGTTCATGGAGCCCAGCAACAGGCCGCACAGGTTCATCATGACGGTTTCGCTGTTGGGCATCTGCTCCAGTGCCTGGCGCAACAACTTGATGCCGCCCTCGAAATCGCCGGTCTTGGCCAACGTCACACCCTGGTTGTTGATGCCGACCACCTCGTCGCGCGACTTCTGGATCAGGACCTGGCCTTCTTCACCCAACCCCTGGCTCTCGAAGATGGCCTGCACCTGGCGCGAAATGTCCGCATTCTCGTGGTTGTTCTTGACGATGTCCTGCAGCATCTGGCTGGCCCGGTCCTTCTCACCGAGCTTGAACAGGGACTTGGCCATTTCGAGCTGCGTCTCGTGGTGTACCTTGCCGCCCATGGCCTTCATCGCCTCCTCGGCGCCGGCCAGTGCCGCCTGGGCCTTGTCGGCCTGACCCATGCCTTTGTAGACCACGCTCTCGGCCAGTGCAATCTGCAAGGCCGCCTCGGCGTTGTCCTTGAAGGTCTTGCGGCTCTGGTCCAGCACCTTGAGCGCACCTTCAGGTTCGTTTTTGTCCGAAAACACTTTGGCCAACCCAGCAAACACGGCCGGGTTCTTGCGCGCCGAGTGTTCGGTGATCTTGATGGTCTTCTCGAACGCGGACTGTGCCACATCCAGCGCGCCGTTGCGGTAGGCCACATCCCCCAGCGTCTTTTGCCGGGCGGACGAGTTGGGTGAGAGCTTCACCGCGTCCAGCAATACCTCCTGAGCCTGCTCAAACTCGCCCTGCGCTTCCAGCGTCTTGACCAGCCAGTCCGAAGCCTCCATGTACATGCGGTTGTCCGCAAGTACTTGCTGGAAGACGGCCTTGGCAGCACCGAACTCGCGGTTGTAGAACAGCACCTTGCCCAGTCCCGTGCGGGCCCAGGGCACATTGCGCGTCGCCAATACGGCTTCAAACACGGCCTTGGCCGCCGCATAGGCCCCGGTGGTCAGCAACAAGTCGCTCTTGACGCGCAGCAACTCTTGCGGCGCAGCGGGTTGGGCCTTGAGCTGCTCGTCACACTGGGCAATGGCAGCTGCGTAGTCGCGTGCCTTGATCGCGGTCTCGATGCCATGTAGCGAGTTCTTGCGTGCGATGAGCTTGGTCAGCCGGGACTCCAGCATGGCGTGGTTGATGGGCTTGAGCACGTAGTCGTCGGGCTTGACCTCGGCCGCGCCCATCACCATGTCCGAGGTTTTTTCCGCTGTGACCATGATCCAGATGGTGGACACGCCAATCAGGCGGTCGTGGCGGGCCTCTTCCAGCACCTGCTGGCCATTGGGGCCGGGGCCCAGGTTGTAGTCGCAGATGACCACGTCGTAATTGCCCTGGCGCAGTTGCTGTATGGCCTCACGGCCATTGCCGGCGGTATCCGCTTGGGCAACCCCCATATCCCGGGCAATATTGCGCAACATGGTGCGCATGCCCTGGAAGTCATCAATCACCAATACCTTGGCTTGTTGCAACGTCATTGCCATCGTGCACTGTCTCCCGCAATATTTTTTATCAAACCGCGCTCAGGGCAGTCGGACCACAAAGCAACCACCCCCGAAGCGCCCACCGTTTTCGATGGTCAAGGTGCCCTGCCCCTGTCCGCTCTTGTGCATGGCTGCTGCACGGGAAGCGAAATGAAAGCCCAGCCCAGTGCTGCCGCTGGAGAAGTTGACGCCCTTGGGCGCCGTCACCGCACCGTCGTACAGCATGTTGGGCGGGTAGCCGCGGCCGTCGTCTTCCACGCGCAACTCCAGCATATGGTTGACCACCTGGGCCACCACGCGGATCTTTTTGTCGGTGTATTTGTAAGCGTTGTTCAAGGCATTGACCAAAATGCCGGTGACCAGGTCACGGTCCAGGTACCAGCTACAGTCGGGATCACAGTCCACGCTGACCTGCAGGCCCTTGAAGTCCATCAAGGTTTTGTTCTGCAGCATGGCCTCTTCAATCACATCCAGCACCACATGTTCTGCAATGTCCATCGGGTAGGTCGACTGGCCAAACTTGTACAGGCTCAGCAATTGGATGAGGTTCGCATTCATGCGGTTGGCCTCGTAGATCATCAGCCCGAGTTTTTCAAACGTCTCATGGTCCCCGCGATCGCGGCATTCCAGCGCAATGGTTTCGAGTGAACTCACCTGGATGTTCAAGGAGTTCTTCATGTCGTGGATGGACGATGCAATGAAATCGGTGAAGTTGATCTCGTCGTTGGCCATGCAGGGTGTCTCCCGTTATCGCAATGAAGTACTGCCACATTCTAGGGGTGGAAACTGCCCCCCGGAATGCGGCATACCTGCTTATTTGCCGGCCAGACCCATGGACCGGGTAATCACCTCTTTCATGATCTCATTCGTGCCGCCGTAGATGCGCTGCACACGGGCGTCCGCCCAGGCACGGGCGATGGGGTATTCCCACATGTAGCCGTAGCCGCCGAACAACTGCACGCATTCGTCCATCACCTTGCACTGCAGGTCGGTACACCAGTACTTGGCCATGCTGGCGGTGGCCGTGTCCAGCTTGCCGACGTTGACCAGTTCGCAGCATTTGTCCACAAACACGCGCGCTACCTGCACTTCGGTCTGTAGTTCGGCCAGCGTGTAGCGGGTGTTCTGGAAAGCTGCCACAGGCTGGCCGAAAACCTTGCGTTCTTTCACATAGTCCACAGTCCAGTCGATGGCAGCCTGGGCCGAGGCCACCGCGCTCACCGCGATCTGCATGCGCTCCCAAGGCAACTCCTCCATCAGGCAGATGAAGCCCTTGTTCTCATAGGCCTCACCGCCCAGCAGGTGCTCGGCCGAGAGCTTGACGTTATCGAAGAACAGCTCGGAGGTGTCCTGCGCCTTCATGCCGACCTTGTGCAGGCGCTTGCCCACGCTGAAACCGGGCATGCCGCGCTCCACCAGCATCAGGCTGGTGCCCTTGCCGCCGGCCGTGGGGTTGGTCTTGGCGACGACGATCACCAGATCGGCATGCCAGCCGTTGGTGATGAAGGTCTTGCTGCCATTGAGCACGTAGCTGCCGTCGGCCTGCTTGATCGCAGTGGACTTGATGCCCTGCAGGTCGGAGCCGGCAGCCGGCTCGCTCATCGCAATCGCACCAATCATTTCGCCCGAGGCCAGCTTGGGCAGGTATTTCTTCTTCTGCGCTTCGGTACCGTAATGCAGGATGTACGGCGCAACGATTTCGCTGTGCAGGCTGAAACCAATGCCGGTGGCACCCACACGGGCGATTTCTTCGAACTGGATCACGGCATACAGCTTGTCTGCCTCGGAGCCGCCATATTCCTCGGGCATGGTGCTGCACAGGAAGCCGTTTTCACCAGCCTTGTTCCACACGTCTCTGGCGACATAGCCCTGCTCTTCCCATTGGGCGTGGAAGGGAACAATCTCTTTTTCTACAAATTTGCGGAAGCTGTCACGGAAAGCTTCATGGTCGGAGGAAAACAGGGTGCGTTCAATCATGGTGTTCTCGGGTTGGGGTGGTTGGTTTATTTTTACAAAGCAAACGCTTGGTAAAAAGAATATACTGCAAAACCATGCACACCACCGCAACGCCATCCGTCCCGCCACGCGCCGACACCGAAAGCGCGGCTGCGCCCGTGCCGCCGGTCACGGCACGGTTGATGGAAGGCATACGCACGCAAATCGTCAGTGGCCGGCCCGACTGGAAGACCTGCACCGACGCCGAAGGCCGCATCCCGGTGCAGCGCTACTTCGCCCCCGAGGTCTGGCAGGCCGAGCTCAAAGCCCTGTTTCGCCCCTTGCCCCTGATTGCCGCGCACAGCAGTGAAATCGGTGCCGGCCAGACACTGACCCACGACAGCTTTGGCGTGCCACTGTTACTGAGCCGCGATGCCGACGGCACGTTGCGCTGTTTTCTCAATGTCTGCCGCCACCGCGGCATGCGCCTGCAGGAAGCCACAGGTGCACAGAGCAAAAACAGCGTGGTCTGCCCCTACCATGGCTGGACCTATCGGCTGGACGGCAGCCTGCGCCACATGCTGCATGCCGACTCTTTCGACGCCTGCCCCCATGGCGGGCGCGACCTGCAAAGCCTGCCCTGCGCCGAACGCCACGGCCTGGTCTGGGTGGTGCCCGACCCGCAAGGCAGCATCGACCTCGATACCTTCCTTGGTGGGCTCAACCAGGAAATGCCCTTCTTCGACATTGCGGGGCTGCAGCACTTTCGCACCGTGGAGGCCGAGTACCCCGCCAACTGGAAACTCATCATCGATGCGTTTCTGGAGTCGTACCACATCCGCGTACTGCACAAAGACACCATCTACCCGTTTTTCGCCGACGGCATCACGGCGGCCGACTACTTTGGCCCCCACACCCATTCGCTGGTGGCGCGCCGCGCCGCCCAGGAATGGGCCGCACAGGCCGATAGCCCGGCCCCGGACACACTGGACGCCCTGCGCCGACTGGTCACCCCCAGCCAGGTGATCTTCCCCAACACGGTGACGATTTTTCACCCCGACTACCTGAGCCTAATCAGCGTGGTGCCCAATGGCCCCGAGACCCTGCGCTGGACGCACCGCATGCTGATCCCCGCTGACAAGGCCACGCCCGACTGGACACCGCACTGGGAGAAGACCTTTGCGCTGATCGAAAAAGGCGTGTTCCAGAAGGAAGACATCCACTGCGCCATCGGCATCCAGCGCGGCCTCCAAAGCGGGGCCAACCAGCACACCACGACCGGGCGCATTGAACAAGGCGTGGCCTGGTTTCACCGGCAGGTGCAGGCCGCCACCGCCGCCCATTTACCCCCCAACTTTCCATTCTGAACCGGAGATTTTTATGACCGAAGCCTATGTGTTCGACGCCATCCGCACGCCCCGCGGCAAAGGCAAAAAAGACGGCAGCCTGCACGAAGTCAAGCCCGTCACGCTGCTCGCCGGCCTGCTGACCGACCTGCAACAGCGCCACCAGTTCGACACCGCAGGCGTGGACGATGTGGTGATGGGCGTTGTCTCCCCCGTGGGCGACCAGGGCGCGGTGATCCCCAAGATCGCCGCTCTCAAAGCCGGCTGGGACTTCCAGGCAGCCGGCGTGCAGATCAACCGCTTTTGCGCTTCCGGCCTGGAGGCCGTCAACATGGCCGCTCAAAAAGTGCGCTCGGGCTGGGAAGACCTGGTCGTGGCTGGCGGCGTGGAGAGCATGAGCCGCGTGACCATCGGCTCCGACGGCGGCGCCTGGGCGCTGGACCCGGAAACCAACTCGCAAACCGTATTTGTGCCGCAGGGCATCGGCGCCGACCTGATCGCCACGCTGGATGGCTTCACCCGCGCCGATGTGGACGCCTATGCACTCGAATCGCAACGTCGCGCCACTGCAGCGCAGGCCGCGGGCTACTTCGACAAGTCGGTCATGCCCGTCAAGGATTTCCTGGGTCAGACCATTCTGGGCAAGGACGAGTTCATCAAACCCAACACCACGCTGGAAGGCCTGGCCACGCTGAAGCCCGCTTTTGAACAAATGGGCGGCATGGGCTTTGACCAGGTTGCCCTCACCCGCTACCCGCAAGTCGAGCGCATCCACCATGTGCACCACGCCGGCAACTCGTCCGGCATCGTGGACGGTGCGGCCGCAGTGCTGATTGGCTCGGATGCTGCCGCCAAAGCGCACAAGCTCACGCCTCGTGCGCGCATCGTCGCCACGGCGCTGAGCGGTGCCGACCCCACCATCATGCTGACCGGCCCCATGCCCGCAACACGCAAGGCACTGGCCAAAGCCGGCATGACTATCAATGACATCGACCTGTTTGAAGTGAACGAGGCCTTTGCTGCCGTCGTGATGCGCTTCATGAAGGAAATGAAGGTGCCGCACGACAAGGTCAACGTCAATGGCGGCGCCATCGCCATGGGTCACCCGCTGGGCGCCACCGGCGCGATGATTCTGGGCACGCTGATCGACGAGCTGCACCGCCGCAAGCTGCGCTACGGCCTGGCCACGCTGTGTGTGGGCGGCGGCATGGGCATTGCGACCATTGTCGAGAGAATTTAAGAGAGAAATATGCATCTGACGCCCGTAGAACGTGCGCAGGTAGCTCCTACTTTTATAGCAAATAGATCATGAAAACCATCCAATACTCCCTGGAAAATATCGACGGCATGGGCATTGCCACCATCACCTTCGACGAACCCAACTCGCCCGTCAACACCATGTGCCTGCAATGGCAGGAAGACATGACAGCCGTTACCGAGCAGGTGCTGAAGGACAAGGACACCATCAAAGGCATCCTGCTGGCTTCGGCCAAATCCACCTTCTTCGCCGGCGCCGACCTCAAGGCCGCGATGCGCCTGAAGCCGTCCGACGCGCCGCAGGCCTTTGAAGAAATCGAACGCCTGAAGAAAAACTTCCGCACCCTCGAAACCCTGGGCAAACCCGTGGTCAGCCTGATCAACGGCACGGCTCTGGGTGGCGGCTGGGAAGTCGCGCTGGTGGGCCACCACCGCATTGCGATTGACGACAAGAAGATTCAACTGGGCCTGCCCGAAGTGACGCTGGGCCTGCTGCCCGGCGCCTCTGGCGTGACCAAGATGACGCGCCACCTGGGCCTGATGGGTGCGCAGCCCTACTTGGTCGAAGGCAAGACCTTCTCTCCCGCCGACGCCAAAGGCTTGGGCCTGGTGCACGACCTGGTGCCCCCCGGCCCCGACGCTGCGGCAGAGATGAAGGCCAAGGCCCTAGCCTGGATTGCCGCCAACCCCACTGCGCAACATCCATGGGAAGCCAAGGGCTACAAGGTGCCTGGCGGCCTGCCGAGCAATCCGGCTGTGGCGCAGATGCTGCCCGTTGCCCCGGCCATGATCAAGAAGCAGACGCGTGGCCTGTACCCCGCGCCCGAAGCCATCATGGCCTGCATGGTCGAAGGCCTGCAGGTGGACATGGAAACCGCGTTGCGCATCGAGAGCCGGTATCTGGCCAAGCTGATGACCTGTGCCAATGCCAAGGCCATGATCAACACCTTCTTCTTCAACCTGAACGCCATCAAGAGCGGCATCAGCCGCCCCGCAGGTGTGCCCAAGTTTAAGCCCGCCAAGGTGGGCCTGCTGGGCGCCGGCATGATGGGTGCGGGCATTGCCTACTCGCAGGCTAGCAAAGGCATTGCCACGGTGCTCAAGGACGTGAGCCAGGACAAGGCCGATACCGGCAAGAGCTACGCGGCCAAGATCACCCAGGGCCGTGTCGACAAGGGCCGCATGACCGCCGACAAACAGGCCGAGTTGCTGGGCCGCATTCAGGCCACGGCATCGAACGACGACCTGAAAGGTTGCGACCTGATCATCGAAGCTGTGTTCGAGAACCGCGAACTCAAGGCCAAGGTCACGCAGGAAGCCGAACCGCTGTTGGCGCCCGGCGGCTTCTTCGCCTCCAACACCTCCACGCTGCCCATCACTGGCCTGGCCAAGGCCAGCCGCGATGCGAAGAAATTCATCGGCATCCACTTCTTCAGCCCGGTCGACAAGATGCAATTGGTGGAAATCATCAAGGGCAAGGAGACCGACGACGAAACCGTGGCGCGCGCCTACGACTATGTGCAGGCGCTGGGCAAATACCCCATCGTCGTCAACGACTCACGCGGCTTCTTCACCAGCCGCGTGTTCGGCACCTTTGTGATGGAAGGCGCTGCGATGCTGGGCGAAGGCATCCCCGCCGCTGCGATTGAAAACGCCGGCATCCAGTGCGGCATGCCGGTCGGCCCGCTGGCCGTGTTGGACGAAACCGCCCTCACCTTGTCGCTGCATGTGATGGAACAGACGAAGAAGGACTTCGAGGCGGAAGGCAAAACCTACACCGCAACACCGGGCGAGCTGGTGGTCGAAAAGATGGTCAAACAACACAACCGCCCCGGCCGCGCAGGTGGTGGCGGTTTCTACGAATACCCTGCCGAGAAGGGCGTCAAGAAGTTCCTGTGGCCCGAACTCAAAGGCCTGTTTGAAAAGGCCGATGCCAAGTGGAACATCACCGATCTGAAAGACCGCCTGCTGTACCGCCAGGCCGTCGAGACCGCACGCTGCCTGTCCGAGAACGTGCTGACCACGGTGCACGACGCCAACATCGGCTCGATCTTCGGCATCGGCTTCCCGGCCTGGACCGGTGGTGCGATGCAGTTCATCTACGGCATGGGCATCGAAACCTTTGAAGCACGCGCCGCGGAACTCGCCAAGGCCTATGGCCCGGGCTTTGCACTGAGCGCCGAGGTCAAGGCGGCCATCCGCAAATACCAGCCGGTGTACTGAAAAACCTGAAACAGGGCTGCACCCAGCGCATCCAGGCGCTAGGTGTAGACCCTAGGACAATCTCTGCAAGCCCATGATTGACAGGGCTTGCAGCGCCACTGTCCGTGGCCGGCACGGGCTTGCGTAAATGTGAAACATAAACGTGAACTGATTTCATAGACTTGAGGCATGTTCACAGCCTCCCTGGAGTGTTCCCATGAGTCGCGCGCGCAAAGTGGTCCTGAGCCTGTTGGCCTTCGTTGCCGTGCTGGGGGGCGTGGCGTTGGTGTTCCAGCGGCAGATCGCCACGCACCTGCTGGAGCAGGTCGCCCACAGGAATGTGGGGCGCAACATCCTCCCCGACCTGCCCGATGGCCTGCACCTGGCGCTGTGCGGCACCGGCTCGCCGTTTCCCGACCCTACCCGGGCCGGCCCCTGCTCCGCGGTCATAGCGGGCGAGCGCCTGTTCATCGTCGACACCGGTGAAGGCAGCGCACGCAACCTCGGCTACATGGGTATCCCGGCCTCGAAGATCGAGGCCATCCTGTTGACCCACTTTCACTCCGATCACATCGACGGCATGGGCCCGTTCCTGCTGCAGCGCTGGGGCCTGGGTACCTTCCAGACACCGACCCCGGTATATGGGCCCACCGGTGTGGACGAGGTGGTCAACGGCTTCAGGGCCGCCTATGTGCTGGACTTCGGCTACCGCGTGGCGCACCACTCGCCCAAGATCATGCCGCCCGGCGGCAGCGGCGGCAAAGGCATGCCTTTTGCGCTGCCCCCCGTGGGGCAAGGCGATGAAGTCGTGGTGCTAGACGACAAGGGCCTGAAGATCACCGCGTTCCGCGTGAACCACGCGCCCATCGATCCGGCCGTGGGCTACCGCTTTGATTACAAGGGCCGCTCTCTAGCGATCAGTGGCGACACCAAGGTGGCTGCCAGCCTGGTGGCGGCCGCCAAGGGCGTGGATATTTTGGTGCACGAGGCGCTGCAACCCCGGCTCGTCAAGCTGCTCGAAAACGAATTCACCAGCCACCAGATGGCCAACATGGCGCAAGTCATGCATGACATCGTGAACTACCACACCACCCCCGAAGAGGCCGCCCAGCAGGCCGCCGCGGCGGGCGCCGGGCAATTGGTGCTGAACCATATCGTGCCGCCGTTGCCATTGCGTTACGCCTATCCGGCTTTCCTGGGGGATGCTGCCAGGTTCTATGACAGGCCCATCACCGTCGGCGAAGATGGCATGCTGTTCAGCTTGCCTGCGGGGGCCACCTCCATCCACACCCAAAAACTCTACTGACCATGCTGCCCACCATTGACACGCGTGCCGTGCTGCGCACCCCGGAAGAACGCTTTGCCACTCTGCCCGACTTTCCCTACACCCCGCACTATGTGGAGCTGGACGGCCTGCGCATTGCGTACATCGACGAAGGCCCGCGCGATGCCGCTCCCGTGCTGCTGATGCACGGCGAACCCACCTGGTCCTACCTCTACCGCAAGATGATTCCGGGCCTGGTGGCTGCCGGCCACCGCGTGATTGCGCCCGACCTGGTGGGCTTTGGCCGCTCCGACAAGCCTTCGCAAAAATCCGATTATTCCTATGCCAACCATGTCGCCTGGATGGTGGCCTGGATGGAAGCGGTGGATCTGCGCAACGCCACGCTGTTCTGCCAGGACTGGGGCTCGTTGATCGGGCTGCGCATGGCCACGCACAGCCCGCAGCGCTTTGCCCGCATCGTGCTAGCCAACGGCGGGCTGCCCACCGGCGCGCAAGGCGCGGTGCCCAAGGCGTTCAAGCTGTGGCGCGCCTTTGCCCGCTACAGCCCCTGGTTTCCCATTGGCCGCATCGTCAATTCCGGGTGCGCCAACCCACTCAGCCGCGCGGAGATTGCCGCCTACGACGCGCCGTTCCCCTCCACCCGCTACCTGAAAGCCGCGCGCCTGTTCCCCACCTTTGTGCCGACCGAGCCCAACGACCCCGAGCGCGCGGCCAACGAACAGGCCTGGGAAGTCCTGAAGCAATGGCACAAGCCCTTTCTCACCCTGTTCTCCAGCCGTGACCCGATCACGCGCGGTGGCGACAAGGTTTTTCTCAAACTGGTGCCCGGCACTGCCAACCAGCCTCACGCCATCACGCGCGGTGCCGGCCATTTTTTGCAGGAAGATAAGGGGCCCGAGTTGGCCCAGAAGATTTCCGAATTTATCGCCGCCACACCGGCCTAATTGAATACTCGCAACCACTTTTCAAACCCGAGGACGACACCCATGAATACACTCTCCAAAGCCGCCTGTGCCGCCGTCTACCTGCTGGCTCTGCTCAGTCTGGTACTGCCCTTTCCTGCCGGCGCAGGCCCGGTCATCCAGACCATCGCCCTGACCCTGCTGGCGGTGCACGCGCTGGAAACCGTGGTGATGTTCAAGCACGTCAAGTCGTACAACGGCCCGCTGGCCACCAGCATCGTGCTGTCCCTGCTGTTTGGCCTGCTGCACTGGATGCCGCTGGCCAAGGCCAACCGCAAGGCCGTCAATTGCTGACACATGCCCATGCAAAAACAACATTCCCGCACCCAACGCATTGCTATTGGATTTGCCCTGTACCTGGGCGCCGTCGCACTCGGGCTGGGCTCAGCCTGGTGGGTGCTCAAGAAGGCACCGTTCTTTCAGCAAACCGTGAAGGTGGGTTCCTGGCGCACCAATACCCTGGCCGGCAGCCCGGACGCCGACATGTATACCCGCGCCGGCATTGCCGTGAACGCCCTGCTGGCGCTGGGCCGCGACGAGACCATGTATTTCATCGCCACCCACGACGATGCAGGCCGCCCCCTGCGTTCGCGCTGCAGCTACCACGTGGCGGGCGAACCGCCCAAGGCCCGCTGGTGGAGCATCACGCTCTACGCGGACGACATGTACCTGTTTGACGCCGCCAACCAGCGCTATAGCCTCAATGGCAGCACCGCCCAGCTCGATGCCCAGGGCCGCTTTGCCTTCAGCACCGGCCCCCAGGCGCAACCCGGCACTTACTGGCTGCCCACACCGGGCGACCGTGGCATGGTGATGACGCTGCGCCTGTACAACCCCGAGCCCCCATTGCAGGCCGCACCGGCCTCGCTGGTGCCCCCCACCATCCAGGCCTTAGGAGACTGCGCATGAACGCCCCCTCCAACCGCAAACGGCTCTGGTTCTACCGCATCCTCACGCTGCTGGCCACGGCCGTCCTCGTGCACCTGCTGGCCATCTGGGCCACGCCGCGCCTGATCATGCGTGTGGTCTTGAACGGTGCCGCCGCCCAGCAGATGAACATGCACAACCAGGCCGCCTTTCCGACCCCCGTCACGGCCAGTTCGCGCCCCATCGGGATTCCCAGCCCGGAACGTCTGTACTCGACCTACGTATTCCAGCCGTCCCGCGGGCCCGGTAGGGTCCCGGGCCACCCCC
>JACXTT010003669.1_pt1 | contig 23410 bp, 19 predicted proteins | sample 9270951 | NCBI WGS metagenome assembly JACXTT01 (sample SAMN15532306, study PRJNA645909) | rock metagenome | isolation source: weathered quartz diorite | place: Puerto Rico | collected 2017-06-21
TCACACCCCCTGACTTGGAAGTCGCTCAGCGCGCACGAAAAAGAATTGCGTGGCGACTCCTCCCCTTTCTGTTCCTCCTTTATGTCATCGCTTTCCTGGACCGCATGAACGTCGGCGCCGCGGCCCTCCAGATGCCGGGCGACCTCGGCTTCAACGACAGGGTGGTCGGTCTTGGGGCCGGCATGTTCTTCGTCGGTTACCTGGTACTGGAAATCCCCGGCGCGTTGATCGCCGAACGGTGGAGCGCACGCCGCTGGATCGCTCGCATCATGATTTCCTGGGGAATCATAACTGTGGTCATGGCCTTTATCCACACGGCCCGGGAATTTTACCTGGTACGGTTCCTTGTGGGCGCCGCTGAGGCGGGCTTCTTCCCTGCCGTCATTGTCTACATCTCGCACTGGTTCCGAACTGAGGATCGCGCCAAGGCCATAGCGACTTTTTACGCTGCCAATCCTCTTTCTTATGTCATCGGCTCGCCTCTCGCCGGCTGGCTGCTCGGGATCTCCTGGCTAGGTCTGCGAGGCTGGCGATGGCTATTCATACTCGAAGGAATTCCCGCGATCGTGTTCGGAGGAATCACGGTCTTCTATCTCACGGACTGGCCGCGTGAGGCCAGATGGCTCCGGGAGGACGAGCGTGACTGGATCGCCGACCAGTTGGAGCAGCAAAAGCAAGCGAAACAGAAGGTCCGCTCCTATACCATTTGGCAAGCCCTGTCGCAACGCGATGTCATTCTCCTGACGTTGTGTTATTTCTGCGCAACCACAGGAGGCTACGGAATTGCGTTTTGGCTCCCAACGATTCTGAAACGCCTCTCCGGGCAAAGTGACATTCGGATTACGCTGTTCGCCTCGCTGCCGTATCTTGCCGGGTTTCTGGTGCAGCAGTTAAGTGGCTGGCACTCGGATAAGACCGGTGAGCGTCGCTGGCATGCCGCTGTCCCCATGTTTCTTTGCGGACTAACCTTGTTGCTGGCTGTTATTTTTGGCTCAAGCATCACGCTCGCGGTCACTTTGTTCACTCTGGTGGGAGCCTTTTATTTCGCGTTCCACCCCTGTTTTTGGGCGGTTCCAACGGCCTTTCTAACGGAGTCGGCTGCCGCGGCCTCCATCGGATTGATTAATTCACTGGGAAATCTCGGAGGCTTTGTCGGTCCTCTGATGATGGGCTACCTGGTTCACCGGACGCAGTCCTTCAGCGCTGGACTGTTGTACTTGGTGGGAAGTCTCTGCCTCTCCGGCATTCTGATGCTTGCCGTTGGCGTAGGACGCCCCCGCGTTCCCTCAGCCTAGCAGCGCTCCAACAAACTGAAGAACGCTTCTTTTCCTTTTCTCCCAACATGTAGTTTGAGTCCTCAGTGAATCTCGGGTTCAGGGATGGGAGCGGTGCCCTCCAAAAAGTCGAAGTCGCATCCCTCGTCGGCCTGCTTAATGTGCTGCATGAATAGCTTGCCGTACCCGCGCGGATAAATTCCCTCTTTCGGCCGCCACGCTGCCCGCCGCCTCGCAATTTCTTCGTCATTTACGCGCATGTTCAGTTGGCGTGTGGCTACGTCGAGTTCGATAATGTCCCCTTCCTTCAGCAACGCAAGCGGGCCGCCGACGAAGGATTCTGGCGAGACGTGCAGGACGCAGGCGCCGTAACTCGTCCCGCTCATCCTGGCATCCGAAATGCGCACCATGTCGCGTATCCCGGCCTTCAGAAGTCTTTGTGGAATAGGCAGGTTTCCCCATTCGGGCATTCCCGGTGCACCCTTCGGGCCCGCGTTACGCAGCACCAGCACGCTGTTGGCATCGGCATCGAGGGCAGGGTCATCGATCCGTGCGTTCATTTCATCGAAGCTGTCGAAGACGATGGCGCGAGCCGTGTGCTTCAACAGCCTGGCCTCGGCGGCGGAAGCTTTGATCACTGCGCCGTTGGGCGCGAGATTTCCATACAGAATGGCCAACCCTCCGGATGCAAGAACGGGGTTATCCAAAGTGCGAATGACATCCGTATTGTAAATTCCCGCTCCGGCAATATTTTCCGCAAGTGTTTTTCCCGTGATGGTCAAGCAGCTCAGGTCCAGGTGCGGGGCCAGCCCTCGCAGCAACGCCGGCAATCCACCCGCGTAGTAGAAATCCTCCATGAGGTATTTGCCGCTCGGACGCAAATTGGCCAGCATGGGCGTCTTCCTGGAAAACTGATCGAAGCGGTCGAGCGCGAGCTTGATTCCTGCGCGTCCCGCCAATGCAAGTATGTGGATCACTGCGTTGGTGGAGCCTCCCAGGGCAAACACCGCTGCAATCGCGTTGTTGAAGGAAGCGTCGCGCAAAATATCCCGCGGCTTCAAACCTTCCCACACCATATCAACAATGCGCCGGCCCGAGCGGTTGGCCATCTTGGCATGGTTGGAATCCACCGCAGGTATCGCGCTCGCGCCGGGGAGCGAGAAGCCCAGCACTTCCGCTACGCTGGTCATGGTGGAGGCCGTGCCCATCGTCATGCAAGTTCCTGCCGAGCGGGCGATGCCGTCTTCGATCTGCATCCAGGCTTTCAGATCGATATTTCCCGCGCGCCGTTCCGCCCAATACTTCGACACATCGGATCCACTGCCCAAGATTTCACCGTGCCAATTGCCTCGAAGCATCGGGCCTGCCGGAACATAGACCGCAGGCAGATTCATGCTGATGGCGCCCATCAAGAGCGCCGGTGTCGTCTTGTCGCAGCCCCCCATGAGCACGCAGCCATCGGCCGGGTAGGAGCGCAGCAATTCCTCAGTCTCCATCGCCAACAGGTTGCGGTACATCATCGTGGTCGGTTTCTGAAAAGTTTCACCGAGCGTGAATGCGGGCATCTCCACCGGGAATCCCCCCGCCTGCCACACGCCTTTTTTTACATCCTCCGCGCGTTGTCGAAGAAGACTGTGGCACGGGTTGATGTCGCTCCAGGTGTTGATGATCGCGATCACAGGTTTCCCTGCGTAGTCGGCTTGCGTGCAGCCCATCGAAGCGGCCCGCGAACGATGCCCGAAGGAACGTAAATCATCGGGGCCGTACCAGCGATAGCTCCTCAATGACTTGGGATCTCTTGGCGGCATAGAATTCCTTCCGAAACGCGGGAACTAGTTCTGTAGACCGTAGAACTTTGAAATCGAATGGTCAACAACCAATGCTGATTGCAAAGCGGGGTATTGTAGGAGGCGCGAATTTGCAGTGTCAAATTCCGTGCTAGACATCTGATTTGATTTTTCTAAACTGCGCTAGTCGGACAATGCCCGCCTTGATTGTGGTGTAATGGCCTCGCCACTCGAACCCATGAGATCCGACACTATCCTGGTCCTGGCCGATCCCGCGGAGCCGCAGCTTGCGATGCTGCAAATGCAACTAGCGGGAGTGAAGACTGTCGCCGGAGATTCCGTCGAAGCATTTGAGCAGCCCGCTGCCGATGCCAGTGTGCTCTTCAATTGGTCGGGTTCACTGGCACTGTTTCGAAAGGTGTTTGGAATTTGCCCAAACTTGCGATGGGTGCATTCTCGCTCTGTGGGCCTGGAGAGAACGCTGTTTCCCGAACTGATGGACAGTCCCGTGCCGCTCACGAATGGGAGCGGCGTATTCAGCGCAGCGTTGGGCGAGTTTACGCTGGCCGCAATCTTGTATTTCGCGAAAGACTTCCGCCGCATGGTTCGTAATCAGCAGGCGGGCGTGTGGGAGGCCTTCGACGTAATGCCAATTTCGGGCCAGACCGTCGGAATCATTGGATATGGCGACATCGGCCGCGCAATCAGCGCACGGGTGCGGTCGATGGGGATGAGAGTTCTTGCAGTCAAGCGGAATGCTTCGCCGTTGACTGGCGCCGACCCCATGGTCGAGCAGATCTATAGACCGGAGCAACGCATTGAAATGATTTCGCGCTGCGATTATGTGGTTGTGGCAGCACCGCTAACCTCGGAAACGCGCGGCATGATCGGTGAGCCGGAATTCGCGGCGATGAAGCCCACGGCGGTGGTGATCAATGTCGGCCGAGGCCCGGTCATCGACGAAGCTGCGCTCGTCGGCGCGCTTTCCAAGGGACGAATCAAAGGCGCCGCGCTGGATGTCTTCGATCATGAGCCGCTGCCGCAAGGTCACCCGTTCTACAAACTGGAAAATGTTTTGCTTTCTCCCCATTGCGCCGACCATACGCCGGACTGGCTGGACAACGCCATGCGCTTTTTCATCGCGCAATTTGAACGGTTCCGGAAAGGCGAGCCGTTGCTCAATGTCGTTGATAAGAAGCTGGGATACTAGCCGGCGAAAGTGAATGCAGATCTTCGCAATGCGCCGGTTTCAACGTAATCCTTGTAGCTCACGCCAGATGGCCGGATCAACGGGTATGCCATTCGCCATGTTTTCCTTTCGGGTCTGGAGCACGCGCTCGCCCGGGTATCGTACTCGCTCGTCAGCCGCAAGCGGGGCTAACTGCAGATGATCCACGATCTGGTCGGCTAGGTTCAGGGAAGCACCGGCTTGATCTATGGAAGTTGGGTCCATGGCGATGAACACTTGCGAAAGATTCGTTTCTAGCTCGGTGTCTGCCGGGATCTGATAGGTTGCACAGCCGCCTGACAGTAGTGCGCCGACCATGTCCAGCAGCAACGCCAAACCGGAGCCCTTCCAGTAACCGATGGGCAGCGGACGCTTCGAGGCTTCGATGGCCGCAGGATCTCGTGTGAGACGCCCTTCCGCATCAAAGCCCCCTTCCACGGGCAATGGCTCGCCACGCATTCGATAGGTCGCGAGAGTGCCGTAGGAGAATTGCGACATAGCCATATCCAGAACTACATGGCCTTTCGCCCGCGGCACCGCAATGATCAGGGGATTGTTGCCGACCCGCGGATCGCTGGCTCCCCACGGCGGCAGATTTGGCAGAGTATTGGTCCAGCAAATTCCGATGGCTCCCGCCTCGGCTGCCTGCCAGCCGTAGCTGCCGCCGCGCATCCAATGATTTGTGTTCGCCAGAGCCACGCAGCCAATTCCGTGCTCACGAGAGAGTGCGATCGCTCTGTCCATGCATCGGTAGGCATTCAAGTTGCCGGGACCTCTTTTTCCGTCCCATCTTTCTAGTGAACCAAAGAGCGCGACCAACTCCGGCTCAGCATCTACGGCAATGATTCCATTTTGAATCATTCGCACGAATTGCGGAAAGCGGTTCAGGCCGTGCGAATGGACCCCGTCTCGGCTGGCGTCCGCGAAGAGCCGTACGCAAAGACGGGCGCGCTGCTCCTCGAAATTCAGCTTGAGCAACACCCCCAAGAGACCATCAAATAATTCATCATAGGGTATTCTCATGGATTCGTTTTTCCTACCGTGTCCAGGCAACCGCACTGTACACCAAGACTCGGATCAGCAAACGCTCAAGTCTTCCTAAACACGTTCTTAAGAAAATTTGAAATGACAACGCACACAAAACATTTTGCGCCGAGGTTTGATTGTTGTAGTCTCCGGCTGGAATGAAATCTCTCTGTACTGCTTTGCTCGTGCTGCTGGCGGCCCCGTGTTTTGCTGCGGACTTGACCGGAAACTGGGTAGTCCGCGATCCCCTGCCGGACGGGACCTTCCGCACCACCTATCTGGATCTCCATCAAGAAGGCTCTCGCATAACCGGAACCATCCGCATCACGCAGTTTTATTTCAAAATTGTCGAGAGCACGGGCGGGCCTGAGGGCTTCACGCTCACCGGTAGCATGATGGACGGGACCAATGAGCGCTGCGTGAAGTACGAAGGCAAGCTTGTAGGTGACGAGCTGCACGTGGCGACCCGGCGCCGCCCCGACTCCGAGCTTATCCAGACGGTCGCTCATCGCGCACCGTCCGCCGAAGGCGCGTACCCCGCACGTCTCCCACTACCTGCGATTCGTAAGGTCGCCGACAACGGCCTTGCCAAAACGCCTCCGATGGGCTGGAACAGTTGGAACAAGTTTGCGGGACGTGTGGATGACGCCGCAGTCCGTGCGATGGCCGATGCCATGGCCAGCAACGGGATGAAACAGGCCGGCTATCAATACATCAATATTGACGACACCTGGGAGGCGGGCCGCGACGCACAAGGAAATATCACGACTAATACGAAATTTCCCGACATGAAAGCCCTCGCCGATTACGTGCACGCCAAAGGTCTCAAGATCGGCATCTACTCTTCACCGGGTCCAAATACGTGCGCGGGATACGAAGGCAGTTACGGCCATGAGGAACAGGATGCGCGAACGTACGCCGCCTGGGGCATTGACTATCTCAAGTACGACTGGTGCGGTGCGCGCAATCTCTACACGGATCAGGAGATGCGCGCGCTCTACCAAGTCATGGGCGATGCGCTTCTCAAAACTGGGCGCCCCATTCTGTACAGCCTCTGCCAGTATGGCCGCGCCGAGGTGTGGAAGTGGGGCGCCGACGTAGGTGGCAATGCCTGGCGCACTACGGGCGACATCCGCGACGCCTGGGACTCGATGACCACTATTGGTTTTTCGCAGGACGAACTCGCCCCGTGGGCCGCGCCTGGACACTGGAACGATCCGGACATGCTCGAAATTGGCAACGGCGGCATGACCGACGACGAATATCGAACGCATATGAGCTTGTGGTCGATTCTTGCCGCGCCGCTACTCGCCGGAAACGATTTGCGCAACATGACTCCGGCCATCCTGGAGATTCTCACCAACCGCGAAGTCATCGCCGTCAATCAGGACAAGGATGGCAAGCAAGGCCGGCGCATTACTAAATCCGGAGACCAGGAAGTATGGGCCAGACCGCTATCCGGCGACGTGCAGGCGATTGCATTATTTAACAGGGGAGGTTCGCCTGCAAAGATCACGGTAAAGTGGCCAGACCTGGGCCTGAAAACTGCGCCCTCGCGTGCAAGAGATCTCTGGGCCCACAGCGACCTAAAGTTGGGTGGCGCGGAATACTCAGTGACAGTACCCGCTCATGGCGTAGTGATGCTGCGGGTGTCCAAATGATCGGTGCTTGCAAGCATTGGCGGCGCTGTGCACGCTGAGCGGTCGTGCACTTCACGAGCGCAGGACCATTCCCGGGGAAAGCTACTAAGTTGTTGCGTCTAGAGTGTTCCAATCAAGAATCGGGGCCTACCCCATCATTTGCCCGCGTAGCTAATCCGCCAGATAGACTTCGAGCCGTCATCGGTGACCAACAATGAGCCATCCGGAGCAACAGTCACGCCAACCGGGCGCCCCCAAACGTGTCCATTATCCACCACGAACCCGGTCATGAAGTCTTCGTATTCGCCGCTCGCGTGCCCAGTCTGATGCAAAGGTACGCGAATTAGCTCATATCCCACACGAACTGACCTGTTCCAGGACCCATGTTCGGCGGCGAAGAGGTCGCCCTGGTATTCCGCCGGAAATTGCTTCCCGTCATAGAAAGTAATCCCCAGCGAGGCGTTGTGCGGATGAAGGATCACGTCCGGCGTGATGACTTTGTCTTTCAGTTCAGGATGCTTGCCTTTATGCCGCGGGTCCTGATGCCCTCCCATGTACCACCAGGGCCAGCCATAATAACCACCCTCCTGCACGTGAGTGACGTAGTCCGGAACCAGATTGTCCCCCAGCGCGTCGCGTTCGTTCACCGAACACCACAACTCGCCGGTCTTTGAATTGACAGCCATCCCCACGCAATTGCGGATGCCGTAGGCGTAAACGCGCATTGCCGAGCCATCCGGATTGAATTCGAGGACATCCGCACGATTCTTCTCCGCGGGTGTCGTATCCGGGTCATCAACATTCGAGGCGGAACCCACCGAGACGAACATTTTCTTGCCGTCGGGCGTGAACTGAATGTCCCGCGTCCAGTGGCCATCGCCAGGCGGCACGTCCGCGATGTGCTCCGCCGGCCCACGCGCCTTCAAATCCCCGTTCTGATAAGCAAAGCGCACTATCGAGTCCGTGTTCCCAATGTAGATCCATTGGGGATTCGGCCCCGGCGGATAGAAGTTGACGCCGAACGGGCGGTTCAGACCGGTTGCGAAAATCTCCGCCTGCGCTGGCTTGCCCTCGGACGTGACTCCTCGAAAGACCCGCACGTTCCCTGTGTGGCTCTCCGTGACGAAAAAATCGCCGTTGGGCGCAGTTCGAATTTGCCTCGGATCATCAAGGCCTGATGCATAGAGCTCTACTTTGAATCCAGGCAGAACCTGTGGCCAAGCGTCCTTTGGACGCGGCACGAGTTCAGGGCCATTTCCCGCCGACATGGTGGCGAAGGGAGGTGGCAGGTCCTTCAATGAGACCTTACGAATCTTCCCCGGCTTCTCGAAGCGGTAGTCCGTGAACGGGGCCTTCGGCGGGGGCGCGCTCACGCCCGCCACGGCAGCTTCAGCAGGGGTAGTGCGCACGCGGGGAGAGCCGGGTTTGGAGCCGCCGAGTACTCGGACATAGGTGACGATCTGCCATCTCTGTTGTCTCGGTAGAGTCGACCAAGCCGGCATGCCGTTGTTCACATCACCCTTGGTGATGTACCAGAAAAGTTCGCCGTCGCTGGCGGACTGCGCCCGTCCACTGGCCAAAGCCGGTATGTTTCCCGAGCCTTCTCCGTTTTCTCCGTGGCAGCGCGCGCAGCGGAGATGATACAGCGGCTTCTCGGAGGCCAGCCGCTGGCCCTCGTAAGGATTCTTCATTTCCTTTGCAGATGCCGGCGCATTATGGAAATTCGGGTTCTGTGCTCGCACTGCGGGATATCCCAATAGCAGCGCCGCTACGCACATCGCCAGTGAGCTGGCAAACATCCGGCCAAATGATTTCAAGATTGTCCTCCGCGAATGGGAAGCCGAGTCTCAAATATGATACCGCCGCGCCTACGAAGATTGCGCTTGCGAATCGGAAAGGGGCGCCCGCAAGTTTGTCCAGGCCTCGGCATTCGAACGAAAGAGGCGGGTAACATCCCGCTGAATGTCGCCCCGCGTGACACCTCGCCCGTCCTCCGACAGAAGACGATAGGTGTCTGAGAGGATGCGCGCCAGCGTCCTGCGCGTGTTATTCCATTTGTAGATCACTTGCTCAAGCACGCGGGCATCGGAATGTTGCGGAATAAAGCTTGTTCCCAGCATCTCGATTCGCTCGCGAGTAATTTCCTCCACGATCGAGGGATTGTTCATAAACCACCAGCAACCGAATGGCATCAAGTTGCTGAACTTCCGCGCGTAAACACAAAGTTCGTGCTGGTTCTCCCGGCTGAGCACACTCACCAGAAACCGATTGGCAGGAAATTCGCGGCACAGACTCTCCAGTGCCCGCAGGTCCGCCCTGCCCACGGCATCTCCCGCCAAACGGAGCGCCGGATTGACCTGCTTGCGCACGCCAATCATCAGCGAGAGCGGCATGTCCAATTCGCGGCAGGCAGGCAGCACCGCCTCTTTGAGCAATCGATTTCCGACCGTCTCCTGGGGATATTCGAACGTGTCCGGCAGCGAGACCGCTATGTACACGGGTTGCATGCGCTCGTACCAGTCCACCAGGAATCGCCGCACCTCCGCCGCGGACTTCCCCGATGCCTGCTCGTCAACGCGGTAGCCTTGACCGGCCAACACTTGCCAGTGCCTCGACCAGCTGCATAGGATCCGATCCAGTCGCAGCGCCGCGCGATATTGCCTATCGTTCCCGGCTCCCTTTAACCAGACTGCGGATTCCTCCGGATCGAGTGGATCGTTCGTCATCACCACGATGCTCACGCCCGCCATCTGAAGCACGCGGCGAACGTGGGCCTCGATCGATTGCGCTTCGAAGAAGGACCTTGCCTCCGCCAGATCCGGGCGATCTGTAGGGAGTTGGAAAGCTCTGAGCACTGCGATTACCCCGCGCGTGGCTTCCGAGACCGGCGTATTTTCGACGAAAAGAGTCCGCCATATGACATCGGCTTGCTCGCGCTTGGAAAGAGACCAGTACTCCTCGGGCCTCGTATCGGAAGATCGGAAGAATTCAGCCTCGAGATAATGATAGGTCAGTAGTTCGTCGATGCCCCACAATCCGAGCTTGCCGAACGCCGGAGCAAACAAGTGCGTGTGAATGTCAACGAATTGCGTGGCCGCGAGCACATCTTCTACAGTCGAAGAAATCTGTGCGTCCGTCAAAGGTTCGCCATTGCTGGAGACCGGAACCTGGCCCGTTGATTTCAGTAACCCTGTTCTCATGCCTTGCACCAGCTCTTGCTGCCCTTAGGCATAGTTATCCTGGCGTGCCCCGGCTCGTGTGCCGTGGACGGCCCCAGTATATAAAGTTAGAACGATCCCTCGACTAAACGTTCGGGCAGTAATCCCCTTCGGGGTCACGAATATCGAAGACTACAAACCGTTCGCCGGCATGTCAAATTGTAAGAACTGAAGATACTATTCAGCGGAACTTAACGAATGCCAACGGCGTCCCCGTATGCCGCCACAACTTTTGTTCGCATCTTGCCGCGCTTATTATGCCTCGGTTGGTACCGCTGACTTGTAGCCACGAAGGGCGAAATAAATCACGTACGCGTAACAAATCAGGGGCACAACAAATGCTTTCTGTATTGAACTTACGTCGGAGATATAGCCCATGGACGCAGGGACAATAGCGCCTCCAATGATGGACATGACCAGCAACGCCGAACCGAGTTTGGTGTAAACGCCGAGATTCTTCACACTGAGAGCGAAGATGGTCGGGAACATGATGGAATCAAAGAAGCCGAGCAGCACAACAGCCCAGACGGGGGCCGCTCCAGATCCCGTTATCGCCGTCAAAGTACACAGGAACGCGCAGCCTGCGAAGAATCCCAGCAGCCTGGGAGGAGCGATTCGTTTCATCATTGCGGACCCAGCAAAGCGGCCAACCATGAAGCCGATCAGGTGCCATTTCAGAAAATTAGCGGCCACTTTTTCGGGCGTGTTAGGTAATGTATGCTGGGTAAAGCGAATCACAAAGCTGGTTACGCCGACTTGCGCGCCTACATAGAAAAACTGCGCGACGATCCCCTTGACTAGATGCTTGTATCGCCAAATCTTCCAGCGCTTCCGAGGAGCGTTTTGCGCCTCAAGTAAAGTTTCTCCGCTCACTTCGCGAATCTCGGGCAAGTGGGCGAAGTACAGCAGCATCGCCACCAGCAGGAAAAGCGCGGTGATTGCCAGATACGGGCCTCTCACACGGCTGGCTTCCAGCGCCGAGTACGTTGCCGATTGTTCCGGAGTCATGGCAGAAAGCTGACTAGCGGAGTATTCGATGCCGGAAAGGATGAACGCCCGGCCGATGATGGGAGTCACCACGGCTCCCACGGCATTGAAGGATTGCGCCAGATTCAGCCGGCGCTCAGAAGATTCCGGCGGTCCAAGAATGGTAACGTAGGGGTTGGCCGCGACTTCTAACACACCCTGCCCGCAAGCCATCACGAACAATGCAAAGAGGAAGAACCCATAGAGCCCCACCGAAGCTGCAGGAATGAATAGAAACGCTCCGGCCGCGCAAGTGAGCAATCCCAGCAAAATGCCCTTCTTGTAGCCGATGCGTTCCATCAGCCATCCGGCGGGCAGAGCGGCCAGAAAGTAGCCGCCAAAAAACGCAGACTGAATGAGAGAAGACTGCAGATCCGTAAGCCGGAAAGCCTTCTTGAGATGTGGGATCAGAATGTCGTTGAGATTGACGCCGAGCGCCCACAGGAAGAACAGGCTGGTAACGAGCACAAACGCCACGGTGTAGCGTCGTTCGGTAAGCGGCGCAGAAGGATGCATTTTTCTCCTTTATGTGAGGGCGCGATCGAGATGAACGTAACCGCCGTCTACATACAGGTGTTGACCGGTGATATGGCCGGCTTTGGAGGAGAGCAGAAAGGCGACCATGGCGGCGATTTCCTCGGCAGTGGTCATTCGTTTCCCGAGTGGAATCTTGGCAACAATCGTTTTCAACTTTTTTTCGGGATTGGCGAAGGTGCTCAGCCATTGCTGGTACAGCGGCGTCATCACCTCGGCGGGAACGACGGCATTTACGCGTATCCCGTAGGGCAGAAGTTCCACGGCCCACTCCCGAGTCAGGGCGAGGATCGCGCCCTTCGACGCTACATAGCCGGAAGTCCCTCCCTGGCCCGTGACCGCTGTCTTCGAGCTAATGCTGACGATGGATCCGCCGATGCCCTTCAGATAGGGCACCGCATAGTGCGCCATATTGTAGTAATGCAGCAAATTGCGCTGGAGCGACGCGACGAATTGATCGGGAGTGCCTTTTTCCAATCCGACGCCATCATTCACACCGGCATTGTTCACCAGCGCATCGATTCGACCGGCTTTCCTTAGGGTTTGCTCAACGGCGCCGGAACAGGCCTCGGCAGTTGCGAGCTCCGCGACAACTACGTAGCTGACGTTGCCGCGTTCTCGCAAGTCCGCGTGCAGTTTTTCTGCCGCTTCTTGATCGCGGTCCACGATTACCGAAATCGCGCCTTCTTGCGCAACCGTCTGCGCGATGGCAGCGCCAATGCCTTTAGCACCTCCCGTAATGAGTACGACCTTATCCTTCAGTTCCAGGTCCATGAAACGAGTTCCCTCCGGCCGCGCATGCGTGGGGACCAGGATTGCGCGAGAATTGGATTCCTTGCCTTTCGAGAAAGACGGAGAAGCGTGGAACGACCTTGTTCATTGAAATAGGCTCACCCGCGGAGGTTCATCCAACCTCCGTCTATCGGATAATCCACTCCAGTGATGAACGCGGCTTCCTCGGAGCACAGGAAAAGAGCCAGCGCGGCAACTTCATGCGGTTCTCCCATCCTGCCGATGGGTTGTGCAGCGGAGAGCTTTGCGAACATTTCTTTTTCCTTGCCTGGGTAATGGCGCTGTAGGTAGCCGTCGACGAACGGCGTGTGAACCCTCGCCGGAGAGATGCAATTGCAACGGATCTTATGCTGAAGATAGTCCTTGGCTACAGAGAACGTCATCGCAATCACGGCACCTTTGCTCATTGAGTAAGCAAAACGGTCCGCCAGCGCCGACGAGCCCGCTATCGACGCCATGTTCAGAATCACACCGCCACCGCTCTCTTTCATATGCACAATCGTGGCCTGCATGCAGTTGAAGAACCCTTTTACGTTGACTTCGAAAAGTTTGTCGAAGTCGCGTTCCGTTGTCGTTTCCAGGCTGCCAACATGCGAAATTCCAGCGTTGTTGACAAGGATGTGAACGGACTCTTTCCGGAATAGCTGATCGAAAGCTGCTCTAACGCTTTCCCGGCTCGTCACATCACACGCAAAGGCCGTGGCATTGCCTCCGGCATTCACGACATCAAGAGCCACCGCTTCCGCCTGTTTTAGATCAATGTCCAGGATTCGCACGCAAGCTCCGCTTCTCGCAAACCTCTGAACTATGGCGCTCCCGATTCCGCTCGCGCCTCCCGTGACGACAGCAACTTTGCCGTCCAATCGAAATGACTCTGTGGTGCGCGCTTGCATGCTCAGAGGGAGACACCTCTCTTCCATGGAATAAAATCATTCTGGGCCAGTAACTCCGCTTTCGTCTTGCTTTCTCCGCTGGCGAAGTGAATTACGCGGTCCAAAATCTCCTCGCCCATTTGCTGGATGTTCTGCTGTCCCGAAATAACGCCGCCCGTGTCAATGTCGATGATGTCCGGCATCTTTTCTGTGAGCCACGAATTCGTGGAAATTTTCACCACTGGCGCGATGGGATTTCCTGTCGGCGTTCCCAGGCCGGTCGTAAACAGAACGATGTTCGCTCCCGCACCCACCTGGGCGGTGACGCACTCCACGTCGTTGCCCGGAGTGCATTGCAGATTGAGCCCTGGCTCGGATGAATATTCGGGATAGTCCAGCACCGCCGTAACCGGAGACGTACCTCCTTTCTTCGCGGCGCCGGCGGACTTCATCGCATCAGTGATCAATCCGTCCCTGATATTCCCTGGCGACGGATTCATGTCGAAACCGGATCGCACCGCTTTCGCTCTAGCGGCATAGTCGCGCATAAGCTGGATGAAGCGATCGGCTACTGCTTTTTGCGTACTGCGATTGATAAGCTCCTGTTCCACCCCGCACAGTTCAGGAAATTCAGAAAGGATTGTCCTGCCGCCAAGAGCGGCAACTAGATCGGAAGTGTGACCGATCGCAGGATTTGCCGAGATTCCAGAAAAACCATCGGAACCTCCGCACTTCAACCCCACGCAAAGGTGAGAAAGTGGCGCGGGCTTGCGCGCGCACGTATTAGCCTCGACCAATCCCAGGAACGTCTTTTGGATCGCCTCGGACAGCATCGTGAATTCCGATCCGCTTTGTTGCTGCTCAAACACCAAAAGCGGTTTGGAAAGTCTTCGATCCCGCTTCTTCACTTCCTCCCGGAGTATAGCCACCTGCGAGTTTTGACAACCGAGACTGAACACCGTCGCGCCCGCGACATTCGGGTGGTGAATGTACCCCGCTATCAAACCACACAGATTGTTCGCGTCCTCACGCGTGCCCCCGCAGCCTCCTTCGTGCATCAGAAACTTGATTCCGTCGACGTTTCTAAAAATTCGCGCGCGCTGACTTTGAGCCCCACTTTTCGCCGCGCCGGAGCTCCCGATTCCCGATTCTCCTTCTTGGTACGAGCGAACGAGCTCGGCCACTTGCTGACGATAAATTTGGGGCGGAGCAAAGCCCAATTCTTCTTCAAACGCTTGCTTCAGTACCGAGATATTCCGGTTTTCGCAGAAAACGAGCGGGACGACGAGCCAATAGTTCCTGGTGCCGACCTGGCCATCAGCCCTTATGTATCCAAGGAACGTCTTCTCACGCCAGCGCGAGACGTCCGGAGGCGTCCAACGATAGTCTCCCGTTTTTTCGTGGAAGCCGGCAGCCTCATGGTGCGTATTTCGCGTCGTTAGTCTTTCCCCCGATCCGATTGGCTCCGTTGCTTTGCCGATCAGCACGCCATACATAACGACGGCACCGCCCGGCGTAATATCATCCGTCACGAACTTATGTTTGGCGGGAACGTCGGTCCTCAACGTGAAGGTTCGGCCTGAAAAATCAATCTGTTCGCCCTTTTGAAGGTCCTTGAGCGCAACGAGCACATTATCTTTCGGATTTAATTGCAACACGCTGCTTGGCGCCATAGTCCGATCCCACCCGAATCTCTTACATGCGCAGGCCTACCTTCAATTTCATACCATAAAATCTCTCATTTTATTTGTCGAATGCTCTTGACTCCCGCCACCGGCCTGAGATTAGCTAGGCGCCATGCTCTCAGTCTCCGCAGTTCTCCAGTTTGGTCCAGCGCCAAGTGGCAATCGCCCGGCGCGTTTGAAAGGCGCCGAATTCGCGCCATGAAACTCATCCGATTCGGTGAACCAGGAAAAGAAAAACCGGGCGTCCTTCGCAATGATGGAACACGCGTGGATGTATCGCAATTTGTGCCGGATTACGATGAACGTTTTTTTACTGAAGACGGCCTTGACGCATTACAGCAGTGGCTGGATCGAAATGAATCGACTGCCCCACGTGTCTCATCTTGCTCGCGCCTGGGGCCGCCGATCTGCCGGCCAAGCAAAATCATCTGCATCGGGCTCAACTACCGCGACCATGCCGCCGAGAGCGGGGCGGAAGTGCCTCGGGAACCGGTCCTTTTCATGAAGGCCACCTCGTCGCTTGTCGGTCCCAATGACCCTGTTGTCATTCCCAGAAATGCCAAGAAGTTGGATTGGGAGGTAGAGCTGGCCGTAGTGATTGGGAAGAAAGCCGCCTACATAACGAAGGAGCAAGCTCTCAAGTTCGTTGCCGGCTATGCACTTCATAATGACTATTCCGAACGGAGCTTCCAGCTCGAGCGTGGCGGCCAGTGGGCAAAAGGCAAGAGCGCGGATACGTTTGCTCCCATTGGCCCTTTTGTTGCCACTCGCGATGAGGTACCCGAACCCAGCCGTCTGGGGATGTGGCTGAAAGTGAACAACGAGTTCCGGCAAAACAGCAATACTGCAAATATGATTTTCGACGTCCCGACCATCGTCAGCTACGTGAGCGAGTTTATGACCCTGCTCCCAGGAGACGTAATCAGCACGGGAACGCCCGCGGGCGTAGGCCTCGGAATGCATCCCCCGCAGTATTTGAAGCCCGGTGATGTCGTGGATCTGGGCATTGAACGCCTGGGAGAATCGCAACAAAGAGTCGTGGCCTGGAAATCACCTCACATTGGGGAGCAAACGGAATGAAGCGATACGGCTCCGTAATAAAGGTGCGACCTGAAGCTATCCAGTCCTACAAGGCCTACCACGAAGCGGTGTGGCCCGAGATTCTCGCCACCATTCGGCGAAGCAACATCCGCAACTACTCCATCTATTTGAAGGATGATTTGCTGTTCGGCTACTACGAATATCACGGAACCGATTACCAGGCCGATATGGCGAAAATCGCGAGCGATCCGAAAACGCAAGAGTGGTGGGCCATCATGGAGCCCATGCAGAAGCCTCTCGACACGCGCGCCGAAGGGGAGTGGTGGGCAGTGATGGAGGAAGTCTTTCACACGGATTGAAAATGCATGAAGATTGTGGACGCGCATCAGCACCTCTGGGATCTCGACCTTTTTCGCTACGCATGGCTTGAGCAATTGCCAGTTCTGAATCGCTCCTTCCGCATGAACGACTATCGCGACGCAACGAACGGGCTTGCTATCGAAAAGTCGGTGCACCTTGAGGCCGATGTGGACGAGCCGTTTATGCTTGAAGAGACAAAGCACCTTCTTCGGCTCGCGGATCGAGCTGACAACCCCCTTGCAGGGGTTGTGGCGTGTGGACGGCCGGAGAGCAAAGAGTTTGGCGCCTGCTTGGAAAAGATATTGGGTCATCCGAAACTGAAAGGGATTCGCCGGGTTCTGCACACGCAGCCCGATGGTCTAAGCCAGAGTGAAACATTCATCGAGAATGTTCACAGCTTGGCTGGCAACGGTCTTTCGTTTGATATTTGCGTCCTCGCACGCCAACTGCCCCTTGCCATTCGTCTCGTTTCTCGGTGTCCCGATGTGACTTTTATCCTCGACCATTGCGGCGTACCGCAGGTGAAGGAGAGGATCCTCGACCCCTGGCGCCCGAGCCTCCGCAAAATCGCGAATTTCCCGAATGTCTTCTGCAAGCTTTCCGGCCTGATAGCCTATGCCGATCCTCACCACTGGACCGCGGAAGATCTGCGTCCCTACGTCGATCACGCCATTGAATGCTTCGGCTGGGATCGCGTGATGTTCGGCAGTGACTGGCCAGTTTGCACGCTTTCCGCCAGTTATCGCCAGTGGGTCGACGTCCTTCTGTCGCTCACTCGCGCCGCGGGAGAGGCAAACCAGAAAAAGCTCTTCCACGACAATGCCATTCGGGTCTATCGGCTCACGTGAAATGGCGATTCCGCAAACTCCTTGCGAGATCCAAACAACCCCAGAAACTCCAAGAATTATGTTCTTGGTTGCAATCGCCTCTCAGCGCAAGATCCGAAAAATCGTAAGTTTTCCTTGAAAACGCACAAATCGCTTAGTTTGTTGGGATTTGAAGCATAGGTGGTCCCGGAGGAGGGGGTCGAACCCACACGGTACTAAGTACCACTGGATTTTGAGTCCAGCGCGTCTGCCAGTTCCGCCACTCCGGGTTTGTTGCTAACTCACTGATTCTTGAGGCTTACGGGCATTCCCCTTTCCTTCATCGTTGCACTGTTATGGTGCAACTATGAATGAACTTTGAATTACGGCTTTCGCGCCCTGCTCGTTCTTGCGGGCCGCGCCACGAATGTCAGCCTCGGAGACGATATTGTAGCGCGAAAACACGGCGTCCGTCTTGTGGCCGGAAATCTCCCGCGCCGTCTTTTGCGGCACTCCACGGCGAATCGGCCCAGGGTGTCTTGTCAGGGTCGCTGAGTTTTCTGGCTGCCAAGATCGTTGCGCTAAGAAGGATTGCATATTTCCGCTGCTCATCCATTGAGTCCTCCAGCGGAAACGGGGAGCGTAGGATACATCAGTGAGAGCCGTGGCAAACCAAGTTTCCGATTACCCCGTTTACCAGGACTTGTGCCTTTACTTCTGAGTGGCCGACTACTCGTCCACGGCAAGGCCGAGTGTGGAGTCACACTCGGGCGAATCAACTGCCGCCAAGGACGGTCGGCGTTAACTCCGTCAGCAGATTCAGGCCGCTATCGGCGTTGGTCATGATCACGAAGCCACACTTGCGCACGGGCGACACTGAAGAGTAACACTGAAAACCCGGATTCGAGCCGCCAGGCGCAATCAATTCGTGCTGCGCCATGCGGACGATTCGGCAACCTAGTAGTCCCCAGGAGACGGAGTATCCGTCGAAGTCGCGAAAGGCGAACTGCGGACGGATCATTTCGTCATGGGTCTTCTTTGAAACATGAAACTCGTCGGCCGGGCTCGGCTGAATAAGTTCGATCAGGAACTTTGCGTAATTCGTAGGCGTGGTCATGAGGCCGCCTGCTGCAGCATAACGAGACGCATCGAGGGCTGCGGCCTTGTGGAATGGTTGTGGCTCGCCTTTTTCTCCGTGCGGCCGGGCGAGGTTGTTTGCAAGCTGCTGGCTCCAGACATAGCTGCTCGAATCCATGTGAAACGGCCTCAGCGCGCGTTCCTGCATGTAATCCGCGATATCAGTGGCGCAGAATCGGACACCACTTTCAAAGTCTCCACAGCGACTATTGTCCACGTGACCCGTCAGATGTGTGAGCACAGATTGGAGATAGCTGTAAGCTTCGCCGGAATAGCCAAATTTGGTGCCAGGGGTAAAGTTGATTGCCATCGGATCGTCTGTGGAACGCCAATTCGGGAAGCCAGTTGCGTGCATAAGAACGTGGCGGGCAGTGATGAGATCGAGGCGCGGATCATTTGGAACATAACGGTCATTCGTGTACTTCGTCAGCGGGATGTCGAGATCAATGACCCCCTTCTCGGCAAGTTTCATGACCACGTAGGCGAAGAGAGGTTTGCTCGCGGACGCAGCTTCGAATATGGTCTCTATATCGACCGGCTGGCGTGTCTCCGCGTCCCGGACGCCGAATCCACGGCTCCAGTAAATTTTTGCGTCCCGGATCAGAACGACTGAACATCCTGGAACAGATGTTTGCCGCATGACCTTGGGAATCCGAGTTTCCAGTGCCTTGACCCACGCTTTCCATGACGAACGTTGGAGGTCGAAGACGTGCTCCAGCTTATCGAGGTCGGCGGAAGGTAAGCCCTTAACCGCCGCAATGCAAGCGAGCAATCCTGTTTTCTGCGCGGCAATTGAGCCAAGTAATGGCCCACTGTACAGCAGGAGTGAACGGCGATTGATCACGGCTGCCTCCCCGAAACAGTTTTTCCAATCACTGAAGATACTACGTAGCGTATTTCCAATGAGTTCAATCGGCGGCTCGCTTCCTCTTTTGTCCGCCAGATTGGGCCATGCGTTCTCATGCCGAGAACTGTTGTAAACAGGGCGATAGCGCCAAAAAACCACACTCCGGGCCGGATTCTTGTCGGATCACGGGCTACTCGGAAGCAATCTGTTTTGCGAACTGCTGTAACTCCTGGTAAGTCGGCTTACCGGACAAGTTCGCACTAGGACCCACATTTCTGGTAATCCCGTTACTACCCTCACTTCTTGGCCGCGAAGCTTGGCAATGCGACTATAGCCTTGGCAGGCGGTGATGCGATGAGCGCACTCAGAGAAGTACTCCAGAGGGCAGAGACGAGGCGAGTTGCCATAGGGCATTTCAATTTTTCGGAGTTGGTAGTGTTGAAGGCGGCGGCCGAGGCGGCGAGCGAACTAGGTGTGCCGATGGTGATGGGAGTGTCGGAGAGCGAGCGAGAATTTCTGGGAGTTCAGCGGGCGGCTGCCCTCGTGCGGAGTGTGCGGGAAGAAAAGGAGCGAGAGATTTTTCTGAATGCGGATCACACTCATTCGATCAAAAGAGCGGAGGAGGCAGCGCGGGCTGGATTTGACATGATCGTGTTCGACGCATCAGAGAAGCCGCTCGAAGAGAACATTGCGGAAACGCGGCGTGCCGTGGAAGCAGTAAAGTCCATCCATGCGGGGATTCTGGTCGAAGGAGAAGTCGGCTACGTGGGTTCAGGTTCTGAAATACATGAAAAGCGGCCAGCCGATATCCGACTGACGGAGCCGGCGGAAGCAAAGGATTTTGTTGCGTCAACAAAAGTGGACTTGTTGTCGCCCTCGGTGGGAACGACGCACGGGATGCTGCCGAGCATGATCCAGGGCACGGAGTGCAAGCGGTTGGACATCCCGCGCATCTCGGCCATCAAAAAGGCTGTAGGCGTGCCGTTGACGCTGCACGGGGGCTCTGGAACGGCCAACGAGGATTTCCGCGAGGCTATTCAGGCGGGGATCACGATGATCCACATCAACACAGAATTGCGTATTGCTTGGCGGAAAGGGCTTGAGGAGGCGCTGCGGAAAGAATCTGAGTCCGTGGCGCCGTATAAGGTGTTGCCGGGAGTTGTGAGCCGGGTAAAGGCAGTGATTGTTGAGCGGGTGAGATTGTTTAACGGAGACTTATGAATGAAGTGAGAATCGCAAAAGGGAACTTGTCCGATAACCCCGTTAATCAGGACTTGAGGTTGAATCCGGGTGGAGTGCGTGGCAATTCAATGAATCCCGACCTGTTGACAGTATTGGGTGCGACTATCAGAAATTCTCGATTTGCCACACATTTCGGCTCGTGCTGGTTCCGGCTATAGCCAGGGAGTGGCCGTCGGGCGACGGGATCGCGCCCAATATTTGCGGATCGCTCGAATGAAGCAGAACTGAAGCGGTGCCATCAAGCGCGACCTTCAACAAGGCGGTATCGGATCCATGATGCCACCCAACGAGGAGCATCCTCCCATCCGCGGACCATACAATGCTATGAAATTCGTCCCATCCCCTTACGGTCAGCTCGTGCATCTTGCCGGTGAGAGAGGACCGAAGCCAGATCGTTCCCTTAGAGCTATCGGTAACTATGGCGCGCAGCGAGCCATCAGAAGACAGACTCCAATTGCAAATTGGGTCGACTTGCGGCGGGTCTGAGGTCTTGCCGGACTTTAAGTCGAACCGAAAAGTTTCCGTAGTATCACCTTTGATGATGCTGTACATACACAGCTTTGCTGGCGAGCTCGCACATTGCAAGGTCCAGATGTTGGCATCTTGGAGAATGAGTCGCGGAGTTCCACCGGAGATTGGAATCGCGAAAATCGAAGACAGGGAACTGAGGCCGGCGGATTTGGGAGTCGAAATATATAAGATCTCGGAGCCGTCGGGAGTAACCCTTGGTTGTAAAAGCTGTTCGGGGCTGCTCACCATCCCTTCTGCTAAAGGTTGATCTATGGCCTGTTTAAAGATCTCTGCTGTGCCGTTGCGGTCGGAATGAAACAGGACAGCTTTGCCATCTGGAGTCCAGGCAAACGGGTCGTTCTTGTTTTCATCGAAGGTTAGTCTCTTGTTTTCGACCAAATGCGTGCCGTCCGGCGCCAACGCGCCGATATAAATGCTCAACAATGTCTTTTCTCTGAGGAACGTCAAGATTTTCCCGTCATCACTTCCAGTGATCCTTGAGATCCAGCCAATTCCACGCGTGATGCGTTTCGACGGTTCTCTCCTTCCGGTTTGTTGTGGCCATACCATCCAAAGGCTTGCGCCCTGCTGGTTTTCTTCATCTCCAATGGTATAAACAATAGGGCCATTCGGCAGCCAATACGCTGAAGGGCCTAAGCGATTGTCAGAAAGGAGTGTTTGGATGCCTCCTTTCCGCCATTCGTTGACCTCTAGCGAACTCTCGCGGGAAGCATACGCTTCACTGGCCTTGACATAGGCAATTCGATTTCCGTCCGGAGACCACGTAGGCGGTCCTGCCCACGTCGACTTGTCGGCTGCAACTCTGACCTGTTCCGTTCCGTCAGAACGCATAGTCCACACCTCTTGCTCAACGCCAGAGCGGCGAAAGGCGATGTGCAAACCGTCCGGGGACACCGACGCTCCCGATCCCTCATTGGTTAGTTGACGGGGCGAGCCACCAAAAACCGAAATACTCCACAGGCTTTGTTTGCCAGGTTCTTCCCCGTGTGAGACTAGCAAGTGAGATCCGTCTGGAAACCAATCCTCCACCGTAGCGGAAAACTTAGGTGGCAAGGGTACGGCGTGGGTCTCGCCCGTCCGGATCAGCTTAAGGTAGACACCCGTGGTATCCGTATAGGCAAGATACTTGGCGTCAGGAGAGACCGCGGCGCTGGTCACACTGTTTTCAGAGAGATTCGCGGTCAGCTTTCTTTCAACGACCTGTGCGGGCCGCGAGGGAGGTCGCCATGCAAACCACCCAAAAACCCCAAGCACGATTACGGAGAACAACGCAGCGATCCAATAACGCGGGAGAGAAGCTTTCCCACGCGCCGGCCTATGAGCGATCGCAATTGCGCCTAGTGCCGGCGGCCGGTCGACCGGGGCAATGAAACGATATCCACGTCGAGCGAGCGTCTCGATGAAGACTGGAGCGTCTGCCGATTCGCTCAGTGCTTCGCGCAATCTCTTGATAGCGGCATTCAAGCCGTGATCAAAGTCAACGAACGTGTCTGACGGCCAGAGTTTTCTGCGCATTTCCTCCCGAGTAACCAGCTCTCCCGGTCGTTCGAGCAGAGCCGCCAGTACTTGAAACGGCTGCTCCTGGAGCTTGACCTTCCGTCCTTTTTGGCGCAGCTCTCCTGTCTGGAGATTCACCTCAAACGTACTGAAGCGGACGATTGTGGAAGGAGAATTGGCCGACATAGGAACTACTTGTGGTGAAAGTTTACCACCTTTTGGGGCAACAGATGCGTTTGGTCGCCGCGTAAAAGGTTCTGAGTCAGTGAGTTCAGGATGCTTGCTGTATCGCTCCTGCGGCCCCTTGGCCCGGTTGGCCCGATTACTTGTCTATCGGCACGGACAGGTGACTGGATCATGCGGTGATCGGTATGACGGGGGAGGTCTGCGGGGTGTTTGACTCTGCTTATGGGCTTCGCCTTTGGGCTGAGTAGGGCAGCAACGCTTTCAGAGTGTCCACCAGCTTCGATAGCCCATCCTCCTTACCGAGGATAGCATCAAGACTGGGCGCGGTGGACGGCTGTTTCTCAAGGTCTTCAGCGGACATAGTGAAGCCGACAATTTTCGCACCTGGCAGCTTGCCGCGTAGGAGCGACACCGTTTCTGCGCCATCCAAGTTGGGCATCCTCAGGTCAAGGAGTATTAGGTCGCAGCCGCGCTCTGTTGCTTTTTGGATCGCGGACACGGGCGTGTCCGCCCCTTCGCAGACCCTGTAGGGAGTAGTGGCTTTGATGAAGTTTCGGATGGCACCGCCCACGGCGGCGCTATTATCTACCACGAGAATTCACGGCTTGTGCGCACCGGTCATGGTAGCGGAGATTACTTGGGTGAGTCTGCACAAGTCAACAGTGCGTTTGAATAGTCGTG
>JACXTT010003670.1_pt1 | contig 23410 bp, 27 predicted proteins | sample 9270951 | NCBI WGS metagenome assembly JACXTT01 (sample SAMN15532306, study PRJNA645909) | rock metagenome | isolation source: weathered quartz diorite | place: Puerto Rico | collected 2017-06-21
CTCCCGCGCCTCGACCCTCGGGCTCGACGTGCCCCGCGCCTCGACCCTCGGGCTCGACGACTCCCACGCCACGACCGTCGGGCTCGACGACTCCCGCGCCTCGACCCTCGGGCTCGACGACTCCCACGCCACGACCGTCGGGCTCGACGTGCCCCGCGCCTCGACCCTCGGGCTCGACGTGCCCCGCGCCTCGACCCTCGGGCTGGATTTGCCCGTGAACCTGAACAAGCCGTTGCCAACGAGCGTGAGCGGCTCGTCGGGATGGTCTTTCAGGGCCCTGTCAAGCTCTTCCTGCGTGCGAACCTCGATGCTCACGCGTGCGCCTCCTTCGTGCCGAGGGGAAGCGCGGAACCATGTCTCTCACAGGGCTCGTAGGCCTCGCCGAACGAGCAGCCGCAGTCGAGCACGAGCGGCGGGGCCGGGACGGCGCCGACGGGCCAGGGAAGGCCGAGGTCGGGCGTCATGCTGCCCTCCGCTTTCGGCTAGCCAGGACGGGAACAGGGAAGAGCGCCAGCTGTCCCCTCAGAGGCGGCCGATAGCCCCTCAGGCGCCGGGGCTCATTGAGCACCACCCGGAGTTTTCTCAACGGTTGACGAAATCCGGAAGCCGCATCGGGATGCGCGCTGCCCACCGTCCATTCCCCGCTGGCGATCTTCGCGGCCGCGATATCGAGCGAGACGGTCAGAGTGGATGGCGCCGTCGCCAGCCAGAGCTCGCCGCAGTGCGGACATGCGAGCTCGGCTGCACGGGCACCTCGCCGGATAGGTCCGACCCAGAGCTCGAGATTCTCAGGGCGGTTGTCGTTGCGCTGACCATTCTTGTGGTGGACGCTCTCGCCCGTGAAGAGCGACCGACCGAGCATCGCCATCATCACGATTCGGTGCTCTGAGACGAATCGATCGCCGACGCGAACGTGCACGTAGCCGCCCTTGTCCGTGTAGCGGCTCTCTGGACGGCGAGGTCGGCCGACCGGCGAGGCGCAGATGAGGGTCCGCGAGCCCATCTCGAAGTGCTCGGCACAGTAGAGGGACTTCCGGGGAGATGGGTTGCCGATGGTCTGAAGCCAGACCGTCGGCCGGTCGCACTTGGCTCGCAGGCATACAAGGCCAGCAGTCATGGCGAGCCATCCGTGATGCCAACCCCAGGGCGCGACGCGAGCAGCTCAGGCGGAACATTGTGCAGCGGCCGGCGTGCCCGCTCGTTCGCGACGTAGACGATCTCCCGCATGGTGCGGCGGGTGGCGACCTGGACGAGCTCGGAGCCCTCGTGCTCGAAGAGCAGGAACCCCGGCGTCCGGTCGGCGATCGCGCCCCTTCGGACCTCGAACCGCCCGTCCTGGGAGCGCCAGACGCTGCGCTCGAGGTAGTCCCAGCGGATGAGGAACCCGTCGGCCCCCCAGCTCGCGCCCATCGGTCAGTCCAGGCCCAGCCGGCGACGACGCCGGTTCATCGAGCGCTCGTGGCCGCTTGTAAGGGCCTTCAGGACCCCGGCCCAGGCCGCGAACGCGAGAAGCACGAGGCCGCCCACCCGGAGGCAGGCGGCGAGGAACAGGAGCGCATCGCGGATCATGCCGAGGCCTCCGCGCAGCTCGCGTGCTCAAGGCGTGGGACCGTTGGGTGCCAGTCGTCGGCCTTGTAGAAGCGCTGGCCATAGCCGATCGGCTCCTGGCAGATCGAGCACGGCGTGGCGGCCTCTTCCCGGGTCGCCCGGCAGTCGGTGTGCTCGCAGGCCTGCTCGCAGGGCCCGTACTCGGTGCCCGGAGGGGCAAGGACGCCGGCGGCCATCAGGCGGAGGCCTCCTCGGGAGGATCCCGGAAGAGATCCTCGAGATCGACCCCGAGCGCCGTCGCCAGCTGCTCAACCGTGTCAACCCGGGGAACCTTCCTGCCACCCTCGACGTTCGAGACCGTCGTCGATGACAGGCCAGCCGCCACGCCAAGCTGCTCCGTCGTGAGCCCCCGGGCGAGCCGGAGAGCCCTAAGGCGCCGAGCGAGGACCTCGGCTCGGGATGGCGTGGGCTCCATAGGTGGCACACTTTAGACGCCCACGCGGGGAAGTCAAGCAGGCAGCCCCGGATTTGACGATCTGATTTACCCCCTTGACGAGTGAGGACTAAAGTTGGACACTCGCGGCCATGAGGGCGACCAAACCAGCCCGGATAGCGGCCCCTTACAGGGAGTTCGGCCTCGAGCTGGGCGGACGGTTGAAGGAACTCCGCTGGCGGCGGGAGCGCCTAGCGGTGCTCTGCGACGTCTCGGGATCAACGGTGGACAACTGGCTCGCGGGCAAGAAGGCGCCCAGCGGGCCCCACATGATGCTGATCCTGCGCGAGGTCTTCGGCTGGGAGCCGCCTTTCGACACGCGGATGTGGTTCAATGGTAGAACGCAAGCTTCCCAAGCTTGAGACGGGGGTTCGATTCCCCTCATCCGCTCCGCTTGCCGTGTCCCCAACCCCACGCGTGCCCGGATCCGTGCCGCTTCCCTGAGAGTCCTCGGGTACCCCAGGAACCCGGCCACGCATCGTTGACCCACCACAATCGCCGCAGCGCAAGCTCGAGATCGCGGTTCGCGAGCCACGCGCTCATCCACATCGGCCGGCCGTGACCGTGATCGTGACGATGACAGCGGTGCATCCACACGCAGGGCGGGACCGTGCACTTGAAGGACTCGTCGTCCCGGTGCGGCAGCCGGTGATGCAGCCTCGGGGCGTCCGGGGTCGTGCGACAGGGCGTGGGCCCGGGCGGGGGCGGAAGGATCGGGGGTGGCGGGAGGATCGGCAGCACGCTCACGGAGTGCGGAGCCTCCGCGGGCGGTGCGGACCCGCCTGCCGGCTTGGCCGGCGGAGCGGGCAGCGGAACGGCCGGCCCGCTGGGCGAGGGGCCCCTCGGGGCAGCCACCCGTAGACCGGGGGTCTTGAGCGACAGGCCACTGATCGTCAGGAAGGCGACCATGGCGACGGAGATCCCCCAGGTCAGGACGACAACGATCAAGGGCGCTCGGCCACGCACTTCCTTGGGTATATCGACGGAACCGGGGGCCTTTCTTGAATGTGTTCCCGGTCACCTGCGGAGCCATGCGATCAGCGCCCACCCGGCGACCACCGCGCCGCCGAGCATGTTGCGCACCACCTTTCGGGTCGAGGTCGGCCTCGGCACGGGCCTGCCGTCCCGCGGCCGCACGACGACCGGACGAAGGAGCACCCAGAGGTTCGCCCCGAAGAGCGCCGCGCCCAGGCCGAGCGCGAACTCGAGCGCCAGCTTCGAGAACGACATCAGCCACCCACCAGCGCGGCCCCGGTCGGGCACAGGTCGAGGAGCGGGCAGGCGGCGCAGTCGGGCCGGCCCGCGCGGCAGACCTGGCGGCCGAGCCGGATCAGCCCCACGTGCAGCCGGACCCGGAGCGAGTCGGGGACGAGCTCGTCCATCACGACGTGCGCCCGCGCCGCGTCGACGCCCTCACCGAAGAACCCCAGGCGCCGGGCGACGCGGAAGACGTGGGTGTCGATGGGGAGCGTGGGGCGCCCGAGCGAGAACGCGAGCACGCACGCGGCGGTCTTCGGTCCGACACCTGGCAACGAGCGGAGGTACTCGCGGACCCTCGAGCTGTGGGCACGCTGCATCCACGCCAGGTCGAACGATCCATCCTCGCGCTGGGCGATCTCATCCAGGATCGCGAGGATCCGAGGCGCTTTGACGTTGGCGAGCCCGCCCGGCCGGATCGTCTGGGAGAGCGCGCGCTCATCGGCGGCGGCGAGCTCCTCCCATGGCGGGAAACGCGCCCGCATCGCGGCGTAGGCCCGGTCGCGATTCACGTCGCTCGTGTTCTGCGAGAGCACCGTGAGGATCAGCTCCTCGATGGGCTCGCGCCGTGGCGGCGGATCGAGCGGCCCCAGCCGGCGCGCGAGCCGCCGGACCACTTCGCGAATCGTGGCGGAGGACGGGCTCACGGCCGCCCAGCGTACCCGGTCCTCCCGCTCACCTGGTCGGGGCGAAGTCCCGGAACGAGGTGATGGACTCGAGGAACGTGAGCTCGACCTTGCCGATCGGGCCGTTGCGGTGCTTGGCGATGATGATGTCGGCCCGGCCGCGCGCCTGGGGGTTGTCCGTGTCCATGTCCCGGTGGATGAGGAGCACGACGTCCGCGTCCTGCTCGATCTGGCCCGATTCGCGCAGGTCCGAGAGTTGGGGGCGCTTGTCCTGGCGGCGCTCCGGGTCGCGGTTCAGCTGGGAGACCGCGATCACGGGCACCTCGAGCTCCTTCGCGAGGAGCTTCAGCGAGCGGCTGATCTCCGCGATCTCCTGCTGGCGGTTCTCCACGCGCCGGTGCCCCGCCATGAGCTGCAGGTAGTCCACGATCACGAGCTCGAGCCCCATGGGACTCGTGCGCATCCGGCGCGCCTTCGCGCGGATGTCGACCACGTTGACGCTCCCCGAGTCGACGATGAAGAGCGGCGCCTCGTGCAGCCGTTCCGCGACATCGGTGAACTTGGCCCATTCCTCGGGGGCGACCCGCCCGTGGCGAACTCGATCCCATGCGACCCGTGCCTCCGAGCAGAGCATGCGCATGGCGATCTCGAACCGGGACATCTCGAGGGAGAACATGAGGACCGGTCGTTGAGTCTCGACGACCACGTTGCGGGCGATGTTGATGGCGAGGGCCGACTTGCCGACGCTCGGGCGGGCGGCCACCACGATGAGGTTGCCCTTGTGCAGCCCGGAGAGCGTCTCGTCGAGGTCCCGGAAGCCGGTCGGAGTGCCGGCAAAGGCGCTGTCCCGCTGCTGGGCGCGCTCGAGCGCCTCCATGCCCTCGTCCACGACCGGGCCGATCGGCACGACGTCGTCGGTCTGGCGGGCCCGGGACACCGAGTAGATCGTCTGCTCGGCCTCGTCGGCGGCCTTGCGGGGATCCTCGGGGATCGCGTAGGCCTTCGACATGATGTCCGAGGCGGCCCTGATGAGGCGGCGAAGGAGCGCGAGCTCCGCGACGATGCGCGCGTAGTAGCCGGCGCTCGCCGGCGTCGGCACCTGCTCGACCAGGTTGTAGACGTACAGAGGTCCGCCGACGTCCTCGAGCTCGTGGTGGCGTTTGAGCTCCTCCACCGTCGTGATGGCGTCGACGGGCTCGCCCCGCGCGTAGATCCCGAGGATCGACTCGAAGATTCGCCGGTGCGCCGGCCGATAGAAGTCCTCGGCCTTCAGCGTCTCGACCACGCTCGCGATCGCTTCGCCGGAGAGCATCATCGAGCCGAGGACCGACTCCTCCGCCTCCATGTTGTGAGGCGGAACACGCTCAGCGCGCGTGCGCGTCAGATCCTCGGTGACGGCTGCCACATCCCCCTCCCAGAGCGACACGGCACGCTATCGGGTCCCCGCTGGGGGTTTCCAGAGGAACACCCGTGGGACGACGTGTGGATAGCGCTCGGACCTGCGCGAACACCGCGTGAGATCAGTTCGCCACTTTTCGCGCACGACATACCGGCGATCGTAGCGACGGAGGCCGACAGCCCCCGACCTGCGGCGATGCGCCTACTCGGCCACGACCTCCACGGTCAGGGTCGGGCTCAGGTCGGGGTGCAGGCGGATCGAGACCGGATGGCTCCCCACGCTTCGGATCGGCTCGTCGAGATGCACCTGACGACGGTCGATCACACCGCCCGCTCGCGCCGAGAGCTCCTTCGCGACGTCGGCGGCCGTGATGCTGCCGAAGAGCCTCCCGTCGCCCCCAGCCTTGGCCCGCACGCGCAAGGGTTGCGCCGTGAGCGACTCTGCGAGGGCCTGCGCCTCCGCCAGCACCTTGCGCCTGCGTTCCTCGTGGCCGGATCGCAGGCGCTCGGCATGGCGCATCGCACCGCCCGTCGCCGCCGAGGCGAGCCCGCGAGGGATGAGATAGTTCCGCGCGTAGCCGTCGGCCACATCGACCAGATCCCCCGGCTGCCCGAGCTTCTCGACCTCGCGCTGCAGGATGACCTTCATCGGGCGGTATAGGGCAACAGGGCCATCTCCCGGGCGTTCTTCACCGCGGTCGCGACGTCCCGCTGGTGCTGCGCGCAGTTCCCCGTCACCCGCCGGGCCCGGATCTTCCCCCGGTCGGAGATGAACTTCCGGATCGAGCCGACGTCCTTGTAATCGATGTAGGCGACCTTGTCCTTGCAGAAGACGCAGAATTTCTTCTTCTGCTTCTTCCAGGGCTTCTCTTCCTTCTCGCGGCGGGGCTTCCGCCGGTCCCGATCCTTGTTAGCCATCCAGCGGTGTCTCCTCCTGCGGCCCGCCCGCCCCGACCGAGACGCTCGCCTGCCAGTCGCCCTGGCCGGCGCCGCGCGACTGACGCTCGATCTTGGCGCTCGCCCACTTCAGGGACGGCCCGACCTCCTCGGCCTCGATCTCGATCTTCGAGCGCTTCTCGCCCTCGGGCGTCTCCCACGAGTTGGTGCGCAGCCGCCCCACGACGACCACCCGGTTCCCCTGGGTGAGCGTCTCGGCGACGTTCTCGGCGAGGGAGCGCCACGCGGTGACGTCGAAGAACGACGTGTCGGCGTCCTTCCACTGCCCCGTCGCGTCGTCCTTGACGCGCCGGCTCACGGCCACGCCGAACTTCACGAGCGCCGCGCCGTTCGGCGTATAGCGGAGCTCGGGGTCGCGGGTCAGATTGCCCACGATTACGACCTGGTTGTCCTGTGCCATCGTCCTCTCCTCAAGCGTCTTTGCGATCAGGCGGCGGATCGCACCACCACTTTGAACCGAACGACATCGTCGGCGAGCGAAAGCACCCGGTCGAGCTCCTTCATGGCGGCGGGGTCCGCCGTGCAGTCGACGATGAGATACAAGCCCTCGGACCGATGGCCGATCGCGTAGGCGAGGCGGCGACGGCCCCACTGGGTCGTCCCGACGATCTCTCCGCCCCGCTCTGCGAGCGTCTGCCGGATGCGATCCGTGACACCGGCCACGACGCCCTCATCGGCGTCCGCGGGCAGGATGAGCATGATCTCGTACGTCCGCATTCCACCTCCTCTGGTCTGCGCGGCCCCCGAAGGAGCAGGAGTGGACCCTCATGGTACCAGTCCGCCCCGGCGCGCCCGACCCGCCAGGATCGACCGCATCCTACCCTGCGGGTCTGACACGCCTCCGGGGCGTACACTCGCCCGAGCAGCCGTGCACTCGAGCGAAGGAGGCGCGAGCCATGTCCGTCACCGTCCGCGACCTGCGGGCCTTCAAGGAGCGCGCTGAGCGCTTCGTCATGCTCACCGCGTACGACTACCCGACCGCCAGGGTCCTCGACGAAGCCGGGATCCCGGTCCTCCTGGTCGGGGACTCGGTCGGGAACAACGTGCTCGGCTACGACACGACGATCCCCGTGACCATGGACGAGATGCTTCACCACACGCGGGCGGTCGTTCGGGGCACGACGAACGCCCTGGTGGTCGGCGACATGCCGTTCATGTCGTTCCACACCTCGATCGAGGACGCCGTCGCCAATGCCGGCCGGTTCCTGAAGGAGGGCGGCGCCCATGCGATCAAGCTGGAGCGCCCCGTGATCGAGGTGGCCGCGGCGATCGTCGACCGGGGCATCCCGGTGATGGGCCACATCGGGCTTGGTCCCCAATCGGTCCACGCGATGGGCGGCTACCGGGTCCAGGGCCGGACCGAAGAAGATGCCCGCCGCATCCTGGACGAGGCGCATGCCCTGGACAAGGCCGGGATCTTCGCGCTGGTCCTGGAGGGCATCCCCTCCGACCTCGCCGCCCGCATCACCGAGACCATGTCCGCGCCCACGATCGGGATCGGGGCGGGGCCCCACTGCGACGGGCAGGTGCTCGTGATCAACGACCTCCTGGGGCTGGGCTTCGGCTCGTACCCGAAGTTCGCCAAGCCGTACGCCCACCTGCGCGAGACGATCGCCGAGGCGGTCACCCGGTTCGCCGCGGACGTCGCCGCGGGCGAGTTTCCCGACGAGGCACACGCCTACCACTGAGGTGGGGATATCCTCAGGGCCGGGATGGGCGCGCAGGGCTCCTCGCTCTTCATCGACGGTGCCTTCGTCGCGTCGGCGACCGGCGAGACCTTCGAGACCCGGAACCCGTCCGACGGGTCGCTGATCGCCACGGTCGCCCGCGCGGGGACCGAGGACGTCGACCGGGCGGTCCGCGCCGCGCGGCTGGCCTTCGACGAGGGGCCCTGGCCGGCGATGTCCCCTCGGGAGCGCTCGCGCATCTTGGTCCGGATGGGCGAGCTCCTGGCGGAGCGCCAATCCGACCTCTCGGAGCTCGAGGCGCGCGACGCCGGCCACACGCTCCGGATGGCGAACCTCTTCACGATCCCGCTCGGCGTCTACCACTGGCAGTACCTGGCAGAGGCGGCGGAGGGGCTCGAGCTCACCCAGCCGGTGCCCCGGACGGACTTCCCCGCGCCGGCGTGGGAGTTCGTGCAACGCGAACCGTACGGTGTCTGCGCCGGGATCATCCCGTGGAACTTCCCCTTCATCATGGCCGTCTGGAAGGCCGGCCCGGCGCTCGCGACCGGCAACACCCTCGTGCTCAAACCCTCCCCGTACACCCCCCTCACCGCGCTCGAGCTGGCATCGGTCGCCGCCGAGGCAGGGCTCCCGCCGGGGGTGCTGAACGTGGTCCCCGGGACCGGGCCCGTCGCGGGCGAGGCGCTCGTGACGGACCCGCGCGTGGACAAGGTCGCGTTCACCGGCTCGACCGAGGTGGGCCGGCGGATCATGCAGCTCGCGTCCGCAGATGTGAAGAAGGTCACGCTCGAGCTCGGCGGCAAGAGCGCGAACGTGATCCTCGATGACGCCGACCTTGACGTCGCCGTGCCCGGGGCCCTCTGGGCGACCTACCTCCACTCGGGGCAGATCTGCCACTCGGGCACGAGGTGCCTCGTCCCCGCCTCGCTCTACGACGAGGCGACCGCCCGGATGGTGGAGCTCGCCGAGGGCATGCGGGTGGGCGACGCGATGAGCTTCGAGACCGACATCGGCCCCCTCATCAACCAGACCCAGCTCGACACGGTCACCCGATACGTGCAGATCGGCCTGGACGAAGGGGCGAAGCTCTTGACCGGCGGGAGCGAGCCCGCGGACATGCCGGCGGGCGGCTTCTACGTGGAGCCGACGATCTTCGGCGACGTCGACAACGGGATGCGCGTCGCGCAGGAGGAGATCTTCGGGCCGGTGCTCTCCGTGATCCGGTACGAATCGGTCGAGGACGCCATCCGGATCGCGAACGACTCGATCTACGGCCTGGCGGGCGGCGTGTGGTCCCGGGACATCCCGCGCGCGCTCTCCGTCGCGGGGCGCCTTCGGGCAGGCACGGTCTGGATCAACGACTATCACCTCATCTCCGCCGCGGCTCCCTTCGGCGGCTACAAGCAATCGGGCGTCGGCCGCGAGCTCGGCACGTGGGGCCTGTCGGAGTTCCTCCAGACGAAATACGTCCGCGTGGACCAGACCCCGGACAAGGACCAGAAGTTCTGGCTCCAGATCCTGGGGCTCTAGGGTGCGGGTGATCGCGAGCGCGCGCGCCGAGAACGCAGTCCGCCGCGTCGAGGCCGGCGGACGGACCGGCCTGGTCATGGTCCTCGGGACCGGGTGCTGCGACTCGACGGCCCCGTTCCTCTACGACCGCTACTACCCCGGAGCCGACGTGGTGGAGATCGGCAGCGTGGCCGGCATCCCGGTCTACGCGCACGCGTGGCTGGCCGACCTCTATCGCGACGATGAAGCCTTCCAGCTCGACGTGGACGAGGGCGTCCCCAACGACTCGTTCTCGCTCGAGAGCGAATTCGACTGCCGGTTCACGCTGAGGGCCGGGACCGCCCGATAATCGGGCCGTGGAGAGCCCAACGGCGCGGCGCGCGACGGCCGGGCTCTCGCTCGCCGTCGTCCTCGCCGCGACCGTGCTCACGCTCGCGGCGGGCGGCGTGTTCAAAAGCCGGTGCAGCAGTGGTGACTGGGGCGACGGGCGCCAGTACCGCCAGCTCTGCTACTCGGACCTGGTCCCGCTCTACGGGACCGAGCACCTCTCCGGCGGACGGCTTCCCTTCCTGAACGCGTGCCCGTCGGGCGGCGTGTGCGACGAGTACCCGGTGCTCACGATGTACTTCATGCGCGCCGCGGCCTGGATCGGCCACGGCTACTCCGGGTTCTTCTGGGCGAACGCGGCGCTGCTGTCGCTCTGCGCGCTGATCACCGCGTGGGCGCTCTTCCTCATGGTCGGCGAACGGGCCCTCTACTTCGCCGTCGCGCCGACGCTCTTGATCTACGCCTTCGTCAACTGGGACCTGCTCGCCGTGGCCATCACGACCGTGGCGACGCTCGTCCTGCTGCAGCGCCGCGACCGGTCGAGCGGCGGCCTGCTCGGGCTGGGTGCTGCGGCGAAGATCTATCCGGCATTCCTGGTCGTGCCGTTCGCGCGCGAGCGCGTTCGCGAGGACCGCCGCGGGGGCGCGGCTGCCATCGTCGTGTGGTCGGTGATCGCGTTCGTGGCGGTGAACCTGCCGTTCGCGATCTTCGCCGGGAACCCCTGGTCGACGTTCTACCGATTCAACTCCACGCGCAACGTCGACTGGGACAGCCTGTGGTTCATCGTGTGCGAACGGTTGCACCGCACCGGCAGCTGTCCCCTTTCCGCGGGCCAGATCAAACTGGTGAACGGCCTGTCGCTCCTCGCGTTCCTGCTGATCGCGGCCGCCGTGTGGTGGATCCGGGCACGGCGCCAGCCCGACTTCCCACGCTGGACCCTGGGGTTCCCGCTGCTCGTCGCGTTCCTCCTCGCGAACAAGGTCTACTCCCCGCAGTACAGCCTGTGGCTCCTTCCGTGGTTCGCGCTCGCGCTGCCGAACCCATGGCTCTTCGGCGCGTTCGAGCTGGCCGACGTGGCGGTCTTCGTCACGCGCTTCTCGTGGTTCGGGCGCCTCTCCGCGGACCTCGGGAACGTCGCGTTCACGGGCTATCGTGGGGTGCCGCTGGGCGGCTTCGAGCTCGCCATCGCGATCCGAGCGGCCGTCATGATCGCGTGCCTCGTCGCCTGGACGCTCAGCCGGAGGGACCCACTCGATACAGGATCACCCCTCCGATCTCGACCGGCGACAGATCGAGCGGACCGAACACCTGTCGCCACGCACCCGGCGTCCCCGCCTTGACGACGACGGCGCCCACGTCGTGCGCCTGCAGGAACGCGGTCAGCTCGCCGCCCGACGCCGGGCCGGGGACGCCGGCGGCAAGCGTCTGCAGGAAGGGGTCGCCCGCGAATTCCGGCGGGGGGACCACCGAGACGTAGCCCTCGGGCATGCGGAAGGCGAACCGCGTTTCGGCCTGCCAGAGCATGCTGGTCCCGAAGCCGCCGAAGGGGATCACGAGCGTGTTCTCCCCCGGGATGAGGTAGGTGCGGTAGATCCCGGTCGAGAAGAACGGCGGCGTGTCGTCGGGCCACTTCCAGAAGTCGCGGCCGCGAACGGGCAGGAGCGCCACCAGCGCAAGGAGCGCCAGCGCCCATCGCCCTCGGCGCGCCCACGACGGGCCGCGGGGATCCGTCAACCAGAGTGACACGATCACCGCGGCGACCAGGAAGGCGTAGAGCATGAACCGGCTGGGGAGCGCGAAGCGCAGGAACGGCAGCCCGACGACGAGCCGCCAGGGCAGCCAGACCGACTCGAGGCCGCCGACTCGTAGCCGTGGGCCGAGCGTGGCGACGAGTACCACGAGGAGGACGCCCACGAGGAACCATGCGACCCGCCGCCGTCGCCACGAGGCGGCGAACGCGGCGATGCACGCGAGCAACGGCACGCCGAGGTACGCCATCTGCTCCGACACGTTGCCGGAGAACGTGGCCGCGACCGAGGCGTAGTGCAACCCGCCGAAGAGCGTCATGGGGTTCGGGATGACGAAGTTTTTGAGGTCGGAGGTGTAGAAGGACGAGTAGAACGTGTAGATCGGCGGCGAGGAGAGGTCCCGGATCACGGCGAGCAGGTACGGGAAGAGCACCAGGCATGCGAGGGCGATCGCCGCCACGCTCTCGCCGAGCGTCGACACGAACACGGTCCTTCGCCGCGGGAAGGAGAGGGCCGCGAGCACGAGCGCCAGCCCGCCGAACACCACGAGCGTGAGGAGGACCTCGGCGGACACGAGCAGCTGGAGCGCGACGCAGAGCGCGAGGAGCAGCACGAACGACCTTGGCCTCAGGGATCCCTCCACCCGTCGGATCGCGAGCAGGACGGCGACGGGGACCAGGGCATCGAGCGCGAGGTTCGGATGTCCCATGAGCTGCCCCAGCTCGTAGGTGGAGAATCCGAAGAGCCAGCCGCCGACCAGGGAAGCCGTGTGGGAGCCGCTCACGCGACGGCACAGGAGATAGGCGGTCCAAGCGGAGACGGCCGGGCAGCTAAGGGCCAGAATGTTGTAGGCGACGATCGGCCCGAGGGTCTCGGTGACGGGCGCGAGGAGCAGGCTCGGCCCGGGGATGCTCGGGACCGCACCCAGGTGGTATCCGGTCGGTGCCCAGAGCGCGTGGGTGACGAAGGGATTCAGTCCGTGCGAGATGGCGTGGGGCCACCACTCCAGGAACCACATGTGCGTCGCGGGGTCGGTCCCGTAGCCGACATAGACGTGCGCCGGGTCCCTCAGCACCGGGATGCCGAACAGGACGAGCGAGCCGGCCGCGTACAGCACCAGGGCCCCGAGCGCCCGGGCGCGAGGGTTCGTCGCTCTCCGGTGTTTGGCCGTGACCGGCGGCATCGCGCGCAGCCTACCCCGGGCATCCCCCTGTGAGCGCGACCGAGACCACTGGCACGGATCTCCGATCGGGCCTCTGGTACTGCGTCAAGATCTTCCTCGGCATCCGCCTCGCGCTCTTCGCGATCGGGCTCGTCGGCGTGGCGCTCCTTCCCGATTTTGCGCACGTGTCGGACCAGGTGCGGGCCCAGATCCCGCTCGTGCCGACCCCGGTCAGCGTCCCCGGCTGGCCGGCGCACGCGCTGACGCCCGGATGGCACAACCTGTTCACGGCGTGGGAGCGACTGGACGCGCTCTGGTTCCTTCGGATCGCGACCATCGGCTACGGCGGCGAGCATGCGAGCGCGGCCTTCTACCCCTTCTACCCACTCCTCATCCGGGTCGTGTCGTTCCTCATCGGTGGGCACCCATTCGCGGCGTCGCTGCTCGTGTCGAACGCCGCCTTCCTCGGCGCCCTCATGATGCTGTACGTCCTCACCCGTTCGGAGCTGGACGAGGACGCGGCGCGACGAAGCACCCTGTACGCGGCTGCGTTTCCGACCGCGCTCTTCTTCTTCGCGCCCTACAGCGAGTCGCTGTTCCTGCTCCTGGTGCTGGTCGCGTTCTGGGCCGCCCGGCGAGGGCGATGGGAAGTGGCGGGCACGGCCGCTGGACTCGCCGCGCTCACCCGCAACCTCGGCGCCGTCATGGTCCTCGCCCTCGCCGTCGAGGCCGTCCATCAGAGCCTCGCCACGCGGCCCTGGCGACTGCCGCTCCGCGGACTCCTCTGGTCGCTTCCCCCGGTCCTCACGACGCTCGCCTACTTCGCGTTCTGGAAGCACCTCTCCGGCGACTGGCTCGCGCCGATCCACCAGCAGGCGTACTGGCAACGGCACCTGACCGACCCGATCGTCACCGTCGTGAAGGGAACCCATACGGCCTTCGCCTACCTCGGGGTTTATCCGGGCGGCTACCACCTGCTGGACTGGCTGATCGCGGTTCCGGTGTTCCTCGTCGCGGCGTACGCCACCGCGCGCCTGCGGCCGAGCTACGCCGTCTACCTCTGGAGCATGATCCTGCTGCCCCTCTCGTCGCTCTTCGACCCGCGCCCCCTGATCGCCTTCTCGCGCTATGCGTTGCCGCTCTTTCCCGTGTACTGGGGCCTGGCCCGCCTCACCGAGGGCCGCCGCGCCGCCCACGACGCGCTGGTGGTGACCTCCGGCGCGCTCCTCGGCCTCATGACCCTCCTGTTCGTGAACTGGTACTACATCATCTGACCGAGCCGGCATCGGCCGCCCCAAGGTCGACCCCTCGGTTGGTCCTCCGTCGGTCCCTCCGCATAAAATCCCTTCGGCGCTTCAGCGGATGCCCCAAGGAGCCGATGGATCAACCATGGCGATCCGAGTCGTAATCGCCGATGACCACTCGCTCGTTCGGCAGGGGCTCCGCCGCTACCTGGAGATGGCGGGTGACATCCAGGTGGTCGGCGAGGCCTCGAACGGGCGCGAGGTGCTCGGGATGATGGAGAACGGCGTCGGGCAGCCGGATATCGTGCTGCTGGACATCCGCATGCCCGAGATGGACGGCCTGGAGACCGCCCGGAAGATCCGCCAGCGCCACCCCGAGATCGGCGTGATCATGCTCACCGCCTACGACGACCGGCAGTTCGTGGTCGAGGCCGTGCGCGCCGGGGCCCGGGGCTACGTGCTGAAGGCTCGCGACGCCGAGCACCTGATCCAGACCGTCCGGCTGGTTGCGGGCGGCAACATGGTGATCGACCCGCAGCTCGTCGTCGCGCTCGCCGACGAGCTGTCCCAGTCGAAGGAGCGCGACCGCAAGGCGGAGACCCTCACCGCACGCGAGGTCGAGGTGCTGCAGCTCCTCGCCTTCGGCCACACGAACAAGGACATCGCCGACCAGCTCTTCATCTCGCCCGACACGGTCAAGACCCACCTCGAGCACATCTTCGAGAAGCTCGGCGCCACGGACCGCACCGCGGCCGTCGCCGAGGCCCTTCGCCGCCACCTCATCGAATAACGTCCGTCCCCCGCGGGGGGATGGACTCACGGACGATCCGGGCCCCGCCGATACCGTTATCGATGCAGGCCACGAACCTTCGGGAGGGACCTGAGCTCGCCCCGCCCCCGCCCGCCCGGCGGGGAGGCCGGCGGCGCGGGGAGCGGCGCTCCCTCGCCGTGCTGTCGGTGGGCGCGGTCGCTGCCGTCCTGACGAGCACGCTCGCCACCGGCCCGGGCCGTTGGCTGACCCGCGACGTCGGGCCCGCGCTCGGCCTCGTCCTGGTCGCGGGCATCGCGGCCGCCGTACTGCTGCGGCGAGCGACCCGGCCCGGCGCATGGACCGGGACACGGATCCTCTGTGCCGGGACGAGCGCGTTCACGTTCATCCAGGCCGCCGCGCTCTCTCGGCGGATCCTCGACCCGACGGCGGCGCAGCGCGTCGGGGTCGTGCTCGGCGCGGCCGTGCTCATGACGGCGTCGCTCGCGGCCCTCGTCGCCGACCTTCGGGAGCACGTCTCGGAGCACCGCGCCGCGCTGATCTCCGACGTGGCGATGGTCGCCGTCCTCACGGGCGGCACCGCGCTCGTGCTCATCCGAGAGTCCGACCCGCGAGTCTTCACGCCGGCCGGGATCGCGTTCGCGACCGTCGCCGCTGCCACGATCGCCCTCGCCGCCGGCCGGGTCGCCCTGCTGCTCTGGTGCCCGACCTGGGTGCACGCCGCGCTCCTCGCGTGCGCCGGCGCGGTCGGCGCCTCGGCCCTATCCCTGTCGCGGGCGGTCGAGGTCGCGAACCGCGCGACGCTCCCCGCGACGCCGCAGGTCGCGCTCGGGCTCTCCTTCGCGGCGATGGCCGCGACGCTCGTCCTGGAGCCGTCGCTCACCGCGGGCGGCGTCCGCACGCCGCGCACCGCGTGGTGGACCAGGCCGGCGGTGCTCGGGTTCTCGATCGCAGGAGCGGGGGCGATCCTCCTTGCGGGGCTGGTGACGCCCCACACGCACCTGCGGGCGGGCGAGGTGATCGTGCTCTCGGTCGCGTTCCTCGGCACCGTCGGGGTTCGCGCCCTCGTGAACCAGGTCCGGCTCGGACACACGACGACCGAGCTCGAGCGGGCCGTCGCGGAGAAGGACGACGCGATCGTGTCGCTCCGGGCGGCCGTCGAGCTGGCGACGGCATCCGAGGCCCGCCTTCGCCTGCTGGTGGACTCCGCCGTCGATGGGATCGTGGAGCTGGACGCGCAGGGCGTCATCGTGCGCGCGAACGCCGCGTTCTGCTCGATGATCCGGCTCCCGGCTCGCGAGGTGATCGGACAGACGTGGGCGCAGGCGGCCGCGAAGGCGGGACCGAGCGCGACATCGCTCGCGGGCCTCCTCGAGACCGGCGAGGCGCTCGTCGTCTCAGGCAACGGGACCGCCTACCTCGAGGCGCGATCCTCTGCCCTTCCCACCGACCCCCCCGGCCGGCTCCTGCTCGTGCGCGACGTGAGCCCGGCGAAGGCCGCCGAGCAGACCATCCGCACGCTCTTCCAGTTCCTCCAGGACCGCGACGAGGACCGCACGCGGCTCCTGCAGCGCACGAACGCCGCGATCGAGGCCGAGCGCAACCGCATCGCCCGCGACCTGCACGACGGGCCGATCCAGGGGATCTCGGGTGCGGCGATGTCCCTGCAGGCGATCAAGCTCATGATCGAATCGGGCGAGCCGGCGCGCGCGGCCGACCTCCTTCAGGCCGTCTCGACCGAGCTCGCCGACGAGGCGTTGAACCTCCGCCGGGTCATGAGCGACCTGCGCCCGCCGGTGCTCGAGGAGCGAGGCCTGTTCCCTGCGGTCAAGGAGCTTTGCGAGAAGTCCGAACGCGACCTGGGGATCGCCGTCACGGTCGCGTTCGGTGCCGTGTCGGACGTCCCGCGGGACCTGGAGACGCTCGCCTACCGGGTGATCCAGGAGGCGCTCTCCAACGTGAGCAAGCACGCCGAGGCCACGAAGGTCGCCGTGCGGATCGAGGCGACGGCGGGGACGCTCGCCGTCGAGGTCGTGGACAACGGCCGGGGCTTCGATCCCGCCCTGGTGCGAACGTTCCTGCGGTCGGGAAAGGTGGGGCTCGCGTCCATGCGAGAGCGGTCGGAGCTCGTCGGCGGGACGCTGACGATCAGGAGCGGTGAGGGCGCGGGGACGACCGTGACGGCGACGCTCCCCTACGACGTGCTCGGATCCGCCTCCTCAGCCACGGCGTGAGGCCGACCGGCACGAGCACCTCGGACGGCGAGGGGCTCGGGGTCGGGCTTGGGGAGGGCGAGGGGCTCGGGGTCGGCGAGGGGCTCGGGATCGGCGAGTGGCTCGGGGTCGGCGAGGGCGACGGCGACGGGCTCACGGCCCCCTTGGGCAGGGTGTTGTAGCCCTTGAGGCTCGGGGCGGCGAAGTCCTTCACGGGCAGCTTCGCCATCGCCGAGGCCATGAAGTCGTGCCAGATGAGCGCGGGAAGCGATCCGCCGAACACGTCCGCATATCCCTCGATGTTGTGCATCGGGGTCTCGCCCTTGCGATAGCCCATCCACACGCACGCCGCGAGCTGCGGCGTGTAGCCGCAGAACCACGCGTCGACGAAGCCCTGCGCCGTGCCGGTCTTGCCCGCCGCCGGCCGGCCGATCGCCGCCGCCACCCCGGTGCCGTGCTCAATGACCCCCTGCAGGGCGGAGGTCACCAGATCGGCGTCGTTCACGGTCATCGCCTGGTCGCCCTTGACGGTGGTCTTGATGAGGGTGGTGCCACTCGGCGAGGTCACGAGCGAGATGCCGTACGGCACGTGGTGCATCCCGCGGGCGGCGAAGCTCGCGTAGGCATCGGCCATGTCGAGCGGCGTCACGAGCTGCGACCCGAGCGTGATCGAGCAGACCGGTGCGAGCGCCGTCGTGATCCCGAGGGCCTTCGCCGACGACGCCACGATCCCCGGCCCGACGGTGACGACGACTTGCGCGAAGATCGTGTTCACCGAATGCGCGGTGGCGTCGGCGAGCGTCATCGTCCCCGCCGACTCGTCGGCGTAGTTCGAAACCTTCCATGGCGCGCCGTTCGTGTAGCACTCCTTGTCCGGGATCGTGATCGAGGAGGGCCCGTTCCAGATCGAGTCGAGCGAGACCTTCTCTCCCATCGCCGTCGCGAGCGTGAAGGGCTTGAACGCGCTCCCCGCCTGACGGTGCGCCTGCGTCGCCAGATTCAGCTGCACCTTGTTGAAGTCGTGGCCCCCGACCATCGCGAGGATCGCGCCCGTCGTGGGGTCGATCGCGACCAGCGCCGCGTTGGGGTCGCTCGCCTTCGGCAGGCGCGTCGCGACCGCCTTCTCCGCGGCCAGCTGGTAGGAGAGGTCGAGCGAGGTCGTCACGCGAAGCCCGCCGGCGAACGTCTCCTCGTAGCCGAGCTGCTGCTGCAGCGCTTGGCTGACGTAGGAGACGAAATACCCGTGGGGGGAGGGCTGCACGGTTGGCTTGTCGACCGTGAGCGGTTGGGCCTCGAGCTGCGCGGCCTGGTCGGCAGCGAGGTACCCCTGCTGCGCCATCAGCTGCAACACGAGATCCCGGCGACCCCTCGTCGTCGCGGGGTCGTGCACGGGGTCATAGATGGCAGGCGCGTTGATGGTCGCCGCGAGGGTCGCCGACTGGAGCGGAGAGAGCTTCCGGGCGGGGATCCCCCAGTAGGTCTCGGCGGCCGCCTGGACGCCGTAGGCGCCGTTGCCGAAGTAGACGGTGTTCAGGTAGGCGGCGAGGATCTCGTCCTTCGAGAGCTGGTGCGCGAGCTTGACCGCCAGAAGCGCCTCACGGATCTTGCGCGCGAACGTTCGCTCGCTCCCCGTGTAGACGTTCTTCACGTACTGCTGGGTGATCGTCGAGCCGCCCTGCTGGAACGAGCCGTGCGTGAGGTCCGCCCATGCCGCGCGAACGATGGCGAACGGGCTCACGCCACCCTCGTGGTAGTAGTTCTTGTCCTCGACCGCGATCACCGCGTCGCGCACGCTCTGCGGGATCTGGTCGAACGGGATGATCGTGCGATTCACCTCGGCGTGCAGTGTCGCGATCAGGTGGCCGTGGCGGTCGTAGAGGTAGGTGGTCTGCGGGCCGGGGGGAGCGAGCGGGATCGTCGTGTGGGCGTAGGCGTACCACAGGGTGCCGAACATCAGCAGGATCACGACGACGGGCGCGAGCGCGAACGCCCACCAGTAGCGACGGAAGAACGCCCGCACCCTCTTGATCTTGGAGGAAGGGCTGGTGGGCTTCCTCGGAGAGCCGCCGGGACGATGCTTGCCCCCGCCGGGGGGAGAGGTGGCCACGTCGGGCGATTCTACCCAGCGCCGAACGAGCTACTCGTCGAGAGGTCGTCCCGGGACGGCTCAGCCGGCGGTGCGGGCGAGGAACGCTTCGGACAGGTGGTTCCAACAGCAACCGGTGCAGACCTCGACCACGTAACACGCGCCGCCCCGCTGGCCCGCCGCGAGCGCGAGCCCCTCGCCCACCTCGAAGGCCCGGCCGTTGTTGCGGCGAAGGCCGTCGGCGTAGACGTAGGCGAGCAGACGAAGCTGGTCGCCCTTGCAGACCGGGCACGGCCGCGTCGCGTGCTCGCCGAGATAGGTCGCGGCGCGGATGAGCTCGGGGTGCGCGTCGCAGATCTCCAGGCGCGAGGTGAGGCCACGGTGGAAGCTGCGGATCAGGGCGCGCTTGGCGAGCGTGTAGTCAACCACGCCAAGGTTCGGGCTCCGGGCTCTGGTCGGCCTCGGCACGGCGGTCATTGTACCCACCGAGGCCTCTCCGGCTCAGCCCAGATCGACAACCGCCCGGGCCTTGCCGTGGACGGTCCGGTCCGACCCGACGAAGAGCAGGTCGACGGGCACCTCGACGTCCACGATCGCCTCATAGGTCCCCTGGGCGCACTCGCAGGACACGAGTGTCGCGCCATTGCGAAGCGCGTAGTCGGCAGCTTCCTGCGTGCCCCGATCGGTGTCCAACGCGAGCTCGCGGGCTGCGGCCAGGGCGGCGGCATCGGCTGCCGTCTGCGCACGCTCCTTCGCCTCGAGGGCCCGCGCCAGATCCACGGAGATGAGGCTGAGCGCGCAGGCCAGCACCAGGATCGCGGCGGCAAGCACCGAAACCGATCCTTGCTCGCCCCGCCGACTGATCATCCGGTCTCCCCCCTCATGACGGCGGTCGAGGACAGGTCGACCGTCGCCGGAAAGAGCCAGCTGATGATCGGGAGCGTGACCTCCGCCTGATAGGTCACCGAGACACTGACGGGAGCGCCCGCGCCCGGATCGCGCTCGATGGTGACGTCCAGGTTGGTCTCGTCGAGGCTCGGCGCCGCGTCGTCCGCCGCCTGGATCACGGTCGTGTCGTCGGTGCTCACCGAGGCCTGGCGAGCACCTGCGCGGGCAGACTCCTGGACGACCATCTGGTCCTTCACGAGGAGACCCAGCTGCAAGATGGCGACCGCCACGGTGAGGACGAGGGGCAGGACCAGGACGAACTCGACGGTCGCCGACCCCTGCTCCCTCGCCCTCCCCAGCCTCGTCGGCGACGCGCTCACTAGGCGTTCGCCGTGATGTCGTCGATGATCTTGTCGAAGAACGCCGGGAGCTTGCCCGAGGACTTCGCCCAAGCGATCAAGACGACGGCCACTGCCGCAGCCGCCAGGATGACGAGGGCGTACTCCGCTGTCGTCTGCCCATCCTCCCGGGCGAACCCCATGTGACCGGCAATGACCACTCGCGCGCCGACGCGCGAGCACCGATCCCGAACGACGCTCCCCCAACGATGGAGCCGAGCCAACAAGGACACCATGTCTTCACCTCCCTTCCCGTTGTGTCGTCGATCAGCGCAGTGAGCGAAGGGTGGCAAGCACCACCGGGCCCACCGTGAGGAGGAGAAATGCGGGAAGGATGAGGAAGACCAAAGGGAACAGCATGCGGATCGGCGCCCGACGGGCGAGCTCCTCGGCTCGGGAGCGGCGGGCGTCGCGCAGGTCGAGCGCCACAGCTCGGAGGGTGGCCGAGAGCGTGGTCCCCAACCGATGCGAACGCGCGAGCGCAACCACGAGCCGACGCAGGGCCAGCGCTGCAGCGCGGGCCTCCAACTGCTCGAGCGCGGTGCGCCACGGCGTGCCGAGCTCGATCTGTCGGGACGCTCGCCGAAGCTCGTCTCCCAACGCCCCTCGAATGACCTCAGAGGATCGCTGAAAGGCCACCATCGGGTTCAAACCTGCTTCGGTGGTGGCGACCAGGGCCTCGATCAGGTCGGGGACGTGAGCCTCGATCGCATCCTGTCGCCGTCGAGACCGCCGCGCGAGCGCGAGCACGGGTACCCGGAGCCCGGCCACGAGAGCGACCGGCATGAGAACGACGGCCGGCGGCGCAACCGTGGTGAGGATCACGACGGCGACCCCTCCAGCCATGGCGGCGGCCAGGCGTCTGCCCTGCCATTCCTGGATGGAACCCGGTCGGCCGGCTGTGACCCACCGGCGATGAACGGGATCGCTCCAGCGGATTCGGCGTGCGATCGACGACCGGCCGAGCCGAGCGAGCAGGGACAGATCCGTTGCCGACGCGCCGGACAGCGTGACGGGACCGCCCACGGCGGCGAACGGAAGGAGCTGCGTGCCTCCACGGGTGAAGAACGCCCAGCTCGCAAGGAACACGATGATCGCCGTGAGCGCCGAGGCGGTCGCCACCGATCTCCCTCACACCTCGACGCGGAGGAGCCTGCGGATCCAGGCGAACGCCAGGACCTCCATCACCAGTCCCGCGGCGATCATCGTGATGCCGGCACCTGACCGATAGACAGGAGCGAGCTCGCGACGCGACGTGAGCGCAATCACCAGGAAGAATCCGATCGGCAGCGAGCCGAGGATCGCTCCCGATACCCGTCCCTGCGCGGTAAAGGTTCGCAGCTCGCGCCGCACGCTGATCCGGTGCCGGATCGTCGCTCCGACCTCCTCGAGAGCACCGGCGAGGTTGCCGCCGCTCCTGGAATGGATGCGAACGATGAGCGTGAAGAGCCTCGCATCGTCCGAGTCGAGTGCTTCACCGAACTGCTCGACAGCGCGTTCGAACGGAACACCGAGGTGCCGCTCCTCGGCCATCCGTCTGGTGAGCTCGGCCATCGGCTCCTCGGCCTCCGAACCGGCGAAGTCGATCGCTTGGATCACGGAATACCCGGTGCGCACTGCGAGCGCTGCGGACTCCACGAGGTCGGCAAGTTGCCGCTCGAGGGCATCCCTGAGCTGGCGGCCCCGCCTTCGTCGCCGGCCCCGAGCGACAACGGCGCCCACACAGGGTCCGATCAGCAGGCCGGGGATGCCGGCGATCCTCATCCCGACGCCGCTCGCGATGATCGCAACCGCGAGGATCCCGCCGCGGACCGGCCCGCTCCGGTCTTGGGCACGACCAACGGTGAGGCCCACCGGTTGCTCGTGCGCGCTCGAAAGCCTGGCGCGCAAGGATCCCTCGGCCGTCCCCTCTCCAAGGCTCAGCATGCTGAGGAACGCGAGCGTTCCCACGGCAAGGGGCGGCACCGCGTTCATTCGATGACGGTCCCGAACGATCGCAACGAACCTGGCCAGGAGCCGCACCATGGTGGCGAGCTCGACTCGGGCACCTCCTGACGTGCGGGCGTGGACACTCGTGTCATCTCTGTCGCCTCGTTCGATTGCGGATCGATCGACAGGTCCGAGAAGACTCGCGGGTCGATCCGCTCATCACGCTCCGAGAGCAATCGGAGGATCGACGACATCGAACCGGTCGTCTGGAACCCGGGCTCCGGACCTCGCCGCCAGGTGAAGATGTCCTGCAGAACGATCGATCCCGCACGGAGACCCTCGACTGCACACACCCGAGCCACAGCCCGTCGGCCGTCCGAAAGGCGGGTCATGTGCACGATCAGGTCGAGCGCTCCTGCGATCTGCTCACGCACATGGGCGACGGGAAGCTCGATGTCGGACATGAGTGCCATCGTTTCGAGGCGCGACAGCAGATCCCTGGGCGAGTTCGCGTGCGCCGTCGAGAGGGATCCTTCGTGCCCGGTGTTCATCGCTTGCAGCATGTCGAGGGCTTCGCCCCCCCGTACCTCGCCGACCAGAATCCGGTCGGGCCGCATGCGCAGCGCGTTTCGGACGAGGGCCCGGACCGTCACCTCGCCCACGCCCTCGACGTTGGCCGGCCGTGCTTCCAGTGCGATCACGTGGGGCTGTGACAGGCGCAGCTCGGCCGCATCCTCGATCGTGATCAGCCGCTCGTGCGACCCGATGAACGACGAGAGCACGCCGAGTAGCGACGTCTTGCCCGAGCCGGTGCCCCCGGACACGACGATGTTTGCCTTCGCACGGACGCACGCTCCGAGGAACGCGGCCATCGGCTCGGTCAGCGTGCCGAGCCGTACCAGGTCGTCGGGGGTGAAGGGCCGCAGTGCGAACTTCCTGATCGTGATCACGGGACCGCAGAGCGAAAGGGGCGGGATGATCGCATTCACCCGCTCGCCGTCCGGGAGCCGGGCGTCCGCAAATGGGCTCGACTCGTCGACTCTCAGACCGAGCGGGGCCACGATGCGCTCGATCAGGTGGTAGACCTGCTCCTCCCCCTCAAAAAGCCGGCCTTCCACCCTCTCGACCCGCCCCTTCCGCTCCACGTAGACGTCGTCGGCCCCGTTCACC
>JACXTT010003671.1_pt1 | contig 23394 bp, 23 predicted proteins | sample 9270951 | NCBI WGS metagenome assembly JACXTT01 (sample SAMN15532306, study PRJNA645909) | rock metagenome | isolation source: weathered quartz diorite | place: Puerto Rico | collected 2017-06-21
GGACGAGTGCGATTGGGCACCTTGGGGCGCGGCAGCCGCCCCGCGCTGAGAGAAGCTCCGCCGTGAATGATCGACTCGACGCCGACCTGAGCGCGATGGACCCGACGGGGCGCTTCTCGAATCGCGCCGCGGACTACGTCAAACATCGGCCCGACTATCCAGCCGCGGTCTTCGACGCCATGCTGCGCGACCTGGCCCATCCTTCGCGCCTGGTCGCCGCCGACGTCGGCGCCGGCACCGGCATCTCGTCGCGGCTGCTCGCCGACCGCGGCGTACGCGTGATCGCGATCGAGCCCAACGCCGAGATGCGCGCCGCGGCCGCGCCGCACGCGCGAGTCGAGTGGCGCGCCGGAACCGCCGAGGCCACGGGCCTGGCCGCGGCGAGCGTCGACTTGGTGTTGGTGGCGCAGGCCTTCCACTGGTTCCGTCAGCGCGAGGCGATCGCCGAGTTCCACCGCGTGCTGCGCCCGGGCGGGCGCCTGGCGCTGCTGTGGAACTCTCGCGACGACTCGGACCCGCTGACGCACGGCTACATCGAGGCGATTCACGCCGTGAACGGCGAGCACCCGGCCGAGCGCCGCCACATCGAATCGGGCGTGGTGGAGGGCGAAGGCCACTTCACTCCAACGGCGCTGACCACCTTCCCGCACGAACAGCCGCTGGATCGCGCGGGCCTGATCGGGCGCGCCACGAGCGCGTCCTACGTGCCGCGCGAGGGCCCGGCGTTCGAGCAGTTGCGTCGCCGGCTGCTCGATCTGCACGAGAGATTCCGGGACGAGCAGGGTCAGGTCCGGCTGCGCTACGTCACCCAGCTGTACCTGGCGACGCGCCGCTGAGCGACGCGCGGAGCGCAAGCGCGCAACTCGCGGTGAACAGGGCCGTTTTGCGCTTCACGAAGATTTCACTGGCGCGCGCCCCCCATTTCGCCGATATTGTCCATGTCTTCGGTTGAGCTGTGGATGAGTTGTCGACGTTCAGATTCCGCCAGAGGACTCTCTGGCGGCTTTTTGTTGGACGGCCGCCCGCATCAGTCGAAGCGAAGGTCAAGCTGACCGAGCGCCGCCGCGGCGTGATTCGCGGCAACATGCGGGTCCGACCGACCCGGAACAACAGGAGCATCCAGTGGCTCGTGGTACCGTGAAGTGGTTCAACGAAGCGAAGGGCTTTGGCTTCATCACCCAGGCGGACGGCGGCGACGACGTGTTCGTCCACTTTTCCGCCATCCAGGGCGACGGCTTCAAGACGCTCGCCGAGGGTGAGGCTCTGGAGTTCGACGTGGCTCGTGGCCCCAAGGGGCTGCAGGCGGCGAACGTCCGCAAGGTCTAACGCTCGAGTTCCACCTCGCGCGGCAAAGGCGGCGTCCGAATGGGCGCCGCCTTCGCGTTTTGGAGCCGAGGGGCGCTCGATGTCGAGCGCCGTCCCGGATCAGCGCATCTGGAAGCCGCCGCAGACGCTGAACGCCTGCCCGGTGATGCCGGAGGCGTCGGCGGAGGACAGGAACATCACCGCCTGCGCCACCTCGTCGGCAGTCACCATGCGCTGGAGCGGGATGTCCTTGACGAACCACTGCCGCACCTCGTCGCGACTCTTCCCCTCCGCGCTCGAGCGCGCCGCGATCACCCGCTCGATGCGCTCGCCTTCCGTGGAGCCCGGCAGCACCACGTTGACCCGCACGCCGTAGGGCCCGAGCTCGGCGGCCAGCGAGTGGCTGAGCCCGATCATCCCCCACTTCGAGGCCGCATAAGGGGTGCGCAGTGGATAGCCCATGCGCCCCGCCACCGACGAGATGTTCACGATCGCGCCCCGCCGCGCCTCCATCATGATCGCTGCGGCACGGCGCGCGCACAGGAAGGCGCCGGTCAGGTTGACGCGCAGCGTGTCGTCCCAGTCGGCCAGCGACAGGTCGCGCGCCAACGACGTGGGTCCGGCGATGCCGGCGCTGTTGACCAGGGCGTCGAGTCGGCCGAACTCCTGCTGCGCGCTCGCGATCAGCCGCTCGACGTCGGCTTCGACTCGCACGTCGGCGGGCGTCACCAGGGGTCGCGCCGGGCCGCCCGCCAGGCGAGTCGCGACCTCGGCCAGCTTGTCGGCCGAGCGTCCGGCCAGCACGACGTGCGCGCCTTCGCGCGCAAACGCCTCCGCGATGCCGCGGCCGATTCCATAGCCCGCGCCGGTCACGATCACCACCTGGCCCGCGAAGCGCATCCGCTCTCCCGCGCTCATTTCCGCACCCGCGCGAAATCGATGAAGCCGCGTTCCGGATCGGTGTGCACGATCTTGATGCGCACGCGATCGCCGACGTCCAGCCCCTCGAAACCGTGCGCGATCTTTCCTTCGGCCGGCGGATCCAGAATGCGCGCCCACGTCCCCTTCGGCCCCGCGCCGGTGACCAGGGCGTCGTACTCCGCGCCGATGTGGCCCGCGAGCAGGCACGCCGCGGCCGACTTGCGCAACAGCCGCTCGACTTTCTGTGCGGCGTCCTCCTGCTGGGTGCAGTGCGCGGCCAGCGCGGTCAGCTCGTCGCGGCCGTAGGGCGGCGGTCCGGCACTCAGCGCCGCTCCCAGCAGCCGCTGGGTGATGAGGTCGGGATAGCGCCGGTTGGGAGCGGTCGAGTGGGTGTACTCGCGCACCGCGAGGCCGAAGTGCCCGGCCACCGCCTCGCCCGGAAAGGTCACCGCGTACTCCCCTTTCCCGAGCAGCTTGATCACCGCCAACGAGAGATCGGGGAAGCGCAGCGGATCGGCGGCCCGACGCGCGCACAGGAAACCATTGAGCGCCGCCGCGTCGGGCGTCGCGGGCAGCTCGCTCCCCAACGAGCGCGCCAGCTCGACGATCCTCTGCCAGCGCTCGGGAGCGCGCACGACGCGGCGCAGCACCGGCAAGCGGCGCTGCTCGAGAAAGGCCGCGATCGTGCCGTTGGCCGCGATCATGGCGTCCTCGATCAGCTCCTTGGCCCGATTGCGGCGCTCGGCGGCCAGCCCGCTCACGACGTCGCCCTCGAAGGAAGCGTGGACCTCGAGCGTCTCGAGCTCGAGCGCGCCGTGCTCGTGGCGGCGCGTCTTCAGCCGCTGCGCCACCGCATCCTGAAGGCGCAGGTTGTCGGCGAGCCCGGCCACCGCCGCGGCCGCGCCGGGCAGCGGGCCGGCGCCCTCGAGCCAGTCGCCGACGCCGTGGTAGGCGAGCTTCGCGCGGTTGCGCACGCGCGCCCGGTAGACGCCGCTCGCGTTGATCGCGCCCGCAGCGTCGACGGTCATCTCGACCACCAGGGCGCGGCGGTCGTGGTCGAGGTTGAGCGAGGTCAGGTCCGTGCTCAGGCGCTCGGGCAGCATCGGGAAGATCTGCGGCGGCGTGTAGACCGAGGTGGTGTTGGCGCGCGCGTGGCGGTCGAGCGCCGAGCCCGGCCCGACCGTCGCGCTGACGTCGGCCACCGCCACCATGAGGCGCGCGGCTCCCTCCCCGACCGATTCGGCCACGGTGAGCTGGTCGAGGTCGCGCGAGTCGTCGTTGTCGATCGAGCACCACGGCAACGCCCGCAGATCGCGCACCCCGTCACCGTCCGCGGAGGGCTCGGACAGGGCGGCGGCTTCGGCCAGGGCGGCGGGTGTGAAGTCCGGCTCGAGGCCGTGCTCGAGCATGGCGCGGCGCGCCACCCGCTGGAGCAGGGCGCGTTGTGGTTGCGCCAGGCCACTCATGCGCCGCCCGGGCCCGCCGGGCGCGGCGGCGCTGGAGCGCGCTCCTCGGGAGTCACCGAGCGCGCCATGGCCGGGCCTGCGACGTCCCCGTCCGGGACCAGCCCGCGCAGGATCTCGAACGCCTGCTCCGGCGAGTCCGCGTAGCGGTACAGCTTCAGATCCTCAGCCGCGATCATGCCGTGCCGCGCCAGCGCTTCGAGGTCGAGGATCTCCTTCCAGTAGGCGCTGCCGTAGAGCACGATCGTCATCGGTCGATCGAGTTTTCCGGTCTGCGCGAGCGTGAGCAGCTCGAACAGCTCGTCGAGCGTTCCGAATCCGCCCGGGAACGCGACGATGGCCCGCGCCAGGTGCGCGAACCACAGCTTGCGCATGAAAAAGTAGTGGAACTCGAAGCACAGCCCTTCGCTGATGTACGGATTCGGTCGTTGCTCGTGTGGCAGTCCGATGTTGAAGCCGATGGTGCGCCCGCCCGCCTCGCTCGCGCCCCGATTGGCGGCTTCCATGATCCCGCCCCCGCCGCCGGTGCAGACCAGGAAGCGGCGCGCCTTGCCATCCAGCGCCTTCGACCACTCGGTGATGCGTCGCGCCAGCTCCCGGGCCTCGGCGTAGTAGCGCGCCAGCGGACCGTCCGCGTCCAGCCGGGCGGATCCGAAGAACACGATGGTGTCGCGCACGCGGTGTCGCCTGAGCGCCCGCAGCGGCTGGAGGTACTCGGAGAGGATCCGCACCGGGCGGGCTTCATCGCTGTCGAGGAAGTCGCCGTCGCGATACGCCAGCGGCGGCCCCGAGCGTGGCGGGCTCATGGCCGGGGTCTGAGGGCGGCCGCGGTCACGGCTGGACGGTGAAGGCGATCGATGCGCGCGTCGTGTCCCAGTCGAAGTCGAGCGTCCCGCCCTTCTCGCCCGGCTCGACGCGGATGGTGAAACGTTCCGCCGCCTCCGGCAGCGTGCTCACCTTCATGTCCATCGTGTAGAGGTCCTTGGCGGCCTTGTGCTCGGTCCCCCACTGTCCGGTCTCGCCGTTCACGATGAGCTTCCACCCGCTCGGGCTGGGCACCGTCCACAGCGTGTAGAAGCCCGCGGGCACGACGGTGCCACCGAAGTCGAGCGCCTTGTCGGTGCGGAATTGAGTGGCCGCGTTCGCGCCGGTGCGCCACACCTCGCCGTACGGCACCACCCCGCCGAACACGACGCGCCCGCGCTTGGCGGGGCGGCCGTAGTCGATCCACAGCGCGGCGCCGCCGGCGGTGACCTTGACCGAGTCGCGCGGCGACAGCATGCCCATGCCGGCGCCGGCCTGCTCGCGCGCCATGAACGAGCCGGCGTAGGCGTCGAGGTCCAGCTTCTCGACCCGCTTCACGCTGAATTTGGCGGTGCCCGAGATCGGCAGGACGCCCTGCACGTGGCCCGACTTGTCGATGCGGACGTGGAAGTGGTCGAGATGATCGTTGACCAGGTCGATCGAGTCCTGACCCAGTTTCTTTAACGTGACCACGTTCATGCTGTTGGCGCCGAGGAAGTAGAGCGGGACCCGCAAGCTGTCCGACTTGCCGCGCGCGAGCTTCGTGATCGACGGCTCGTAGAACGACCATGGGCCGCCGCCCGCGATCACCACCGCGTCGTGCGGCACGACCAGAGTCACATGCGTCGCCACCCCGTTCTGATTGGTGATGACGCTCCGCGCCGAGTCCGCGTCGAACGAGGCCTCGAGGGTCTGGAACGGCGCGTTCCCTCCCGGCGGAATCGCCGTGAGCGAGACGTGCGCCACGCGCTCCCCCTCGAGGGTCAGGGTGTAGTGGCGGCGCAGAGTGCGCGGCGCGCGCCCGACCTGATCGAGCTCCAGCCGGGAGCCGCTGCGCAGGTAGTGCTCGACGCTGGTGGTGTCGCGACCGAGCTGATAGACGAAGTTGCCGGTGTCATCGGCACGAGCGAATCCCGCGACGGCGATCACGACCAGCGAGGCTAAGAGAACACGAGGCAGCGACATCAGAGGCTCCTGGGCTGAGGTCTGGTGGTCCTGAACCGGCACAAGGTAGCGCGAGAGGCGGCTCCGCGGTAGGTGGCGGACCCTGGGCGATTGCATCCGGCTGCAACCCCCAGGGTCCCGGCCGCGTAGAAAGGCCCGTGGTGATCCACCCGGAACCTCGTGAGGCGACCATGAAGACCCTCTCTGCCCGACTCGTTGTTTCCGCCCTGCTCTCCGTGGCCGCGGTCGTCACGCTCGCGCCGCCGAGCCAGGCGATGTCGATCTGCTGCTCCGGCAGCCACGTGCGCTGGGCCGGCCACCACGACCCGGCCGACGCTCGGCTCGCCATCACGACCCAGGACGGCAAGGTGACCTTGCTCCTCACCGATCACGACGTCGCGATGCAGCTCTCCGACCGCATGCTGCACCGCATCCGCCGTCAGCTGCGGCGGCAGGAGGAGGACGCCGACGACAACGTCATCGGCATGGCGATCGCCTCCGCCGTCATCGGAACGGTCGACGGGCTGATCGACAACAGCTTCGAGTGCCGCCTCCACGACGTTCGCGACGCGACCTACGAAAGCGGACGGCTGATCCTGATCGGAAGGAACGGTCGGCCGGTGTTCCAGGACGCGGACCTCTGCGACACCGACGTGCTGTCGTCGTTCTCCGAGAGCGACGCCAAGAACTTCGTGAGCGAATTCCGGAAGATCAAGTCCGGGAGCTGAGCGCCCAGATCGGCTAGGGCCGCGTCAGGCGCTCGATCAAGGCCCGGTGCCGGGGGAAGCGCGCGGCCAGCTCTGCCCGTGTCGGCATCACGAAGTCCGCGAAGTCGAATCCGGGCGTCACCGTGCAGCCGCACAACGCCGGTCGCTCGCCCGGATTGATCGCCGCCTGCAGCGCGTCGGCGGGCACCAGGACCTGCGGCCGCTGGCCGCGCTCGAAGTCTCCCCCCAGGATCGCGACCTGATGGACCCCATCCGCCGTGAGGGTGTGGATCTCGACCGGAGCGCCGCCGTAGTGGTGCCACGCCTCGTCGGCGCCGTGAATACGATGGAAGGCCGAGAAGGCGCCGCTCGGAAGAAGGAAATAGATCGCCGTCGAGGCACTGCGGTCGCCGCCGTTCCACGTCAGGGTCCGCGCCGAGCGGAAGGTCTCGCGAAAGAAACCCCCTTCCGGATGCGGCTCGAGCCCGAGCAGGGCGACGATCCGCTCGACGTCGCCGAAACGATCCATGGTCACCTCATCGTGGGAAGGAAGCGAACGGGGCGTGCACCATAGCGGCGTCCCCGTTTCGGCCGCAATCGGCCTGGGCGCACGCGACGGCTCGTGCTTCCGCCCCGTTGTCCCTACTCTGCCTCCATGAGCGCACCCCGCGGGACTCGATCAGCGCTCACCGCGGCGGTCGTGCTCGGCCTGCTGTGGGCTGGTGCGGCGACTTCCCGTGAGACGCACTCCGCCGACCCCCGGATCCGCGCGCTGACGACGATCGTGAACCAGCACCGCGCCGAGATCGGATGCCCTCGCCTGATCTGGGACGAGCGCCTCGCGCGGGTGGCGCGCGCCCACAGCGAAGACATGGCGCGGCACGGCTACTTCAGCCACGTGGATCGCTCCGGGCGCGACCCCTTCGACCGTCTGACGCGGGCCGGCATCTCGTTTCGCGCCGCGGCCGAGAACATCGCCGCCGGGCAGACCAGCGCCCGTCAGGTCTACGCCGACTGGATGAGGAGCCGCGGCCATCGCGAAAACCTCGAGAACTGCGAGTACACGCGGCACGGGATCGGCGTCTACCGAAACCACTGGACCCACCTGTTCGCCCGCTCCTGATCGGGAGCCGTCGAGGCTCGCCCTTCAGCCGCGAGGCGCAGCGGCCGATACCCAAGGAAGGCTCCAACCCCCGATCGGAGCGCTCCATGAAGCTGCGCATGGCATTGTTGACGATTCTCGTCGTCGGGGTGGTCGCGGGACTGACGCTCCGCCACCAACCTCCTTCGTCGCGGTCCATCGCCGCGCGAACGGTCAGCGTTTCCTCGAGCGATTCGTCACCGGCGCTCGTCCCCCCCGCGCGCGACAGCGCCCTCAAGCTCGAGGTGCTGCGCGACCGGGCCCTCATGCCGTACCGGCTGCGCCCGGATCGGCGCGTCATCCTGGCTCTCGTCGAGATCCGCCGGCTGGCCGGCACCCGTGACAGCGCGGTCACGGCCCAATTCGCGGCCGGGCGGTGGATCCTGCGCTGCGGCGGGCGCGAGCTCGGTCGCGTGTCCGAGCTGCCGGACTTTCCCGAGCTGCTCGACCTGCTCACCGAGCAGGCACGCACGCAGGCCTGGGCCCGCGGCTGGTCCGACAACGGCGGACCGGAGCGACCCGATGTGACACGGGCGCTCGACCGCCTCGACGCCCCGGCCGCGATGCGGGAGGTCGATCGTGCCTGGGCGAGCGGTGGTCGTGACGCGGCGCTCTTCCGTGACGCCGCCCACGGCGCCGCGCTGCTGGCGCTGGAGACGCCCGACTGGGCCCGGCAATCCGACGCGATCGCGGCCCGATCGCTCGCGGCTCTGGCCTTCGCGCGCGCGCTGGGCGCGGACGACCCGAAGCGCGAAACGTGCATGCTCGCCGAGGTCATGGGCTATCACGCCACGGCGCGCAAGCTCGCGCGATCGCTTCCGGCCAAGGACCCGCTGCGCCTCTTCGTGAGCGGCGATGCGGCGGGACTCGAGAGCGCCGCCGCGGTGGTTGCCCCCGCTCCTCCCCCGCCGGTGAAGAGAACACGGGTTGCGACGCGGGCGAGAGTCGCTGCGAGGACTCGTGCCACCAAGCCGGCCGAGGCGCCGCCGGCCTCGCTCGAGGCCCCCTCCCTGTCCCTGGTCGCGGCGGCCGCTCGCGGCGACGACTCGTGGCCCGCTCGGCGCGCGAACCTCGAACGGCTCGGTGCCCCTTCGAGCTTGGTGCTGGGCAGCGTGCTGCGGGCGCAAGGGACCGAGGCTTCCCCCGAGACCGCCGAGCAGTTGCTCGACGCCATGATGCCTCACTCGGCGCGACGGGCACCGGCCCACGCGGCGGCGCCCTCCGGGGCGACGAGCCTGGCTCAATACCTGAAGCACATCGAGATGGCGACCGCCGCCCGATCGTCCTTGGGGCGCGCGACCTGGCTCGACTCGGATCTCGCGCGCGTTCAGCAGCGCAGCGCGCTCGACGCGGCCGTGGATGTCCTGGCGCGACGCTCCCTCGAGACGCTCGATCCCAACGGGCTGAAGCGATGGTTTGCCGGCGGCTCGACCAAGCCTCGCGCGGTGACGTGGAACAGCCGCGTGCAGCGCTGGGACGCGCATCTCGCCGACGCACGGGCCGGTCACCCCAGCCTGGCGGCGCTGCGCGCCGACGCCGACTCGCTGGCGCCTGGGCCGTCCGAGGCGCTGCGCAGCGAGGAGGCGCTGCGCCGCCTGCTCGGCCCCGACGATCCGACGCTTCGCCATCTGGCCCGCGCCCTAGCGCAGCAGATGGACACGCGGCCCGAGGATCGCGCACGCCTGGCAACGATCGCCGAACGCGATCTCGGCGCGCTCACGCTGGCGGAGCGGCTCGAGACCTCGGCGGCCGCGGAGCAGGGCGAGTCCGATGCACTCGCGGCGGCATGGGGCCAGCGGTTCGAGAGCCAAGCCGACAGCTCGGGAGCGAGTCGGCGCAACGCCACCCAGGGAGTGCGGACATCGGGCGCGCCGGCGGATTCGATCCTTGGATCGGAGCTGGCTCGAGAGCACGCCGCCCACCCTGGCCGCTGGGAGGCCGCGCGTCGCTACGCGGATTGGCTCCAGCGTCGCGGCGACGTCGCGGCGGCTCGGCGTGTGGTCGAGCGCTGGATGTCGCGCACCCAAGGCGACTCGAGCGCGGTCGCGAGCACCGTCGCCGCGCGCACGCTCCTCGCTCACCTCCAGCAGCTCGAGGACCAGCCGGAGAAGGCGCTCCAGACGATGGGCGACCTCTACCGGAGCGGGGACTTCGCGGCCGTCGAGCGCACTGCGCTCATCCTGCAGGACGTGGGGCAGTCCAATCAGGCGCTGGCGATCGCCTGGGCGGCCCATCGCCGCGCACCGGACTGGGGGGCAGGGCGCGCGCTGCTCGCCGAGCTGTTCTGGCGCCAATCGAATTACGGCGAGGCCGCCGCCATTCTGCGCGACGGCCAGTCCAGTCTCTCGGCCGGTGACTGGGCCGACGAGATCGCGCCGCGTTTCGTCGACTGCTTCCGCAACCGGCAACCGGATGGCTTGGAGGCGGCCGCGGCGTTGATGCGAGCCGGCTTCGGCGATCGCGCGACATTGGGAGCCCTCGCGGAAGGACTGGGGGCCGCAGGGCTGGACGGACTCGCATTCGAGCTGCAGGCTCGCATGAAGCTCGCCGGAGCGGACGGTTTCGAGTCGTCGATTCTCGCCTACGGTCATCTGGTGCGCGCCAACGGCGAGGCCGCCGCCCTCACCTGGCTGCGCGGGCACGTCGCCGACAGGGATCGCGATCTGCTCGGCATCCTGGCTTATCAGGAGCATCATCCCGAGCTGCTGTGGACGATGGCGCCGTCGCGCCTGCAGGGCGAGCTGGGGGATTACCACTGGCTGCTGCGGGCCGCCACGTGCATGGCCTCCGGTCCGTCGCATCCGCACTACGCCGAGACCGTGAATCGGATCGGGCGCTCGGGCGGGACCTATCACATGGAGATCGCCCGTTACCTGCTCGGTCTACGCGAAGAGTCCGAGATCCTGGCGATGGCGCAGACCATGAGACAGCGCTCGGAGGTGTGCTACTTCGCAGGCCTCAAGGCCGAGCAACGCGGCCACCTGCGCGACGCCGCCGACTGGTACTTCCTCAGCGTCGAATCCGACACCGGGAACAACATCGAATCCCGCTGGGCCTCGCGACGTCTGCGGCTCTGGATGGGCGAGCCGGAAGCCGGCGCGGCCGTTCCCGCTCCGCCGGCCTAGGGCAGATCGCGAAGCCCCCCACTGGACTCCCGCGGAGCCGACGCGGGACGCCGACTGAGGCCACCGTTCGGCATCCCTTGACCGATCGGTGACCACCCGCGGCGCTGCGCGGCGCATCCTCCAGGCCTCGGCGACAGCGCCAGGAGGGCTCATGCGGGAAACCATCAAGCTCGTTTGCACGGCGGCGCTCGGCGCCGCGCTGTGGGGAATTGCCTCATCGGCCACGCACCTCGCGAGGCCGGACGCACCGTTCGGTCTTGGGCCGCGCGCTGCGGCCGCCGCGACCGAGGCTCAGGATCTCTCGGCCGGGTTCGAGCACGCGGCGGCGACCGTCAGCTCCTCGGTGGTCACGATCATCGCGGCGCGCCAGGTCACGGTCGAGGAAGATCCCGAGCTAGAGATGATGCGCCGCTTCTTCGGCGACGACGCTGTCCCCGACGAAGGACCCCGCGAAGAGGTCGAGCGCGGACTCGGGAGCGGCGTCATCGTCAGCAAGGACGGCCACATCCTCACCAACTATCACGTCGTGAAGGGAGCGCAACAGGTCACCGTCAGGCTCTCGAACGGCCGCAAGCTCGACGCGCGCGTAGTCCAGGTCGATCGGCGCACCGACCTGGCGGTCCTGCGGGTCCACGGGCCGTTGCATCCGGCTCCGATCGGCGACTCGTCTCGCCTCAAGATCGGCGAATGGGTGGTCGCGGTCGGCAACCCGTTCGGGTTCACGTCGACGGTCACGGCCGGGATCGTCAGCGCCAAGGGCCGCACCCGCATGGGGCTGGCGCCGCACGAGGACTTCATCCAGACCGACGCGGCGATCAACCCGGGCAACAGCGGGGGGCCGCTGGTCAATCTGCGCGGCGAGGTGGTCGGGATCAACACCGCGATCTTCTCGCAGAGCGGCGGTTACATGGGGATCGGCTTCGCGATCCCGATCAACATGGCGAAGTCGGTGTTGCGGAGCGGGACCTGAGCGACCGCGCCGTTAAGGGATCTTCGCCAGCAGCCAGAGCGCCAGCGCGACCAGGCAGACGCCGAAGACGATCGCGAAACGGATCCGGCCATCGACAGGTGCCGGCTCGATGGGAGCCGGCTGCGCGCTCGGTGCGACCTGGAACGAGGCCTTGACCTCGCCCTTCTTGACCGTCGTGCCGCTCGTCCCGGCTGCGCGCATCGCCTGCTCGAGCTGCGCGCGGACATCGGCAGGGATGGCCGCATCGCCCCCGACGACCTTGCCGTTCACGATCACCATCTTCTGAACCGAGGTCGTCAGCTCCAGCGGGCCAGCCTTGCGGTGGGTGACCTGAGGGAGACTCCCGCCGCCGCCGAGCAGCCCAGGGAGCTTGGCCATCGTCTCGTCGTAGACGCGCCTCACGTCGGGCGGCATGTCGTCCACGCGGTCATAGGCGACGCCATTGACGGTGATCCGGGTGGTCATGAGCGAATTATCGGCCCGCCCCGCGGCGCGCTTGATCACTTGTCGATCACGCGGCGCGATTGCTAGCCTGCGGCGTCCGTCCGCTCTCACTGCCATCAGGAGGATCGCCATGAAGAGGGTTGCACTTGTCGTTGCCACGCTGTGCGTCGCCGTGAACGCCTTCGCCGCCGATGCCCCGAAGGGGCCGTCCGCCGACCAGCAGGCGATGATGGACAAGATGGCCAAGGCCGCCATGCCCGGCCCGCAGCACGAGATGCTCAAGAAGATGGCCGGCGATTGGACCACGAGCGTCAAGTACCAGATGGATCCCTCGCAGCCGATGCAGGAGTCGCAGGGGATGTCGACGATCACGATGCTGATGGATGGCCGTTACTGCCAGGAAGTCGCAAGCGGCCAGATGATGGGCCAGCCGTTCTCGGGCATGGGAGTCACCGGCTACGACAACGTGATGGGCAAGTACGTCTCGACCTGGATCGACAACATGGGCACTGGAATCATGACCAGCACCGGCACGGCCGACGCCAGCGGCAAGGTCATCACCTGGATGGGCACGATGTGGGACCCGATCACCGGCAAGCCGTCCAAGGAGCGCATGGTGACGACGGTCGTGGACGACAATCACCACACCTTCGAGATGTACGGCACTCCGCCGGGCGCCAAGAAGGAAGTGAAGATGATGACGATCGAGTACTCGCGGAAGCAGTAGGTTCGTTCGGCGCCGGCCAGGCGGGCCGCGAATGCGGCCCGCCGCCACCACGCCGAGCGGCCTCGGATGTCCCGGGATCACGGCCACTGGCCGCGCCGGATGCGCTAGAGTGCCGCGATGCCGCGGACGCCCAGCCCCAAGCTCTACGACCGCTCCTACTTCGATCGCTGGTACCGCGGCTCGCGGCATGCGCTCTTTCATCTCGGCATGCTGCCGCGGCGCGTGCAGCTCGCGGTCGCCGCCGCGGAATACCTGCTGGAGCACCCGATTCGCAGCGTGCTCGACGTCGGCTGTGGCGAGGGTCGCTGGCGCCCGCTGCTGCTCAGGGTGCGGCCGGGAATCCGCTACGTAGGGATCGACTCGAGCGACTACGTCGTGCGCCGCTTCGGCAGGCTGCGCGGCATCCGGCGCGGCCGGGTCGGCGAGCTCGGCGGCCTGGGGCTGCGGGCCTGCTTCGATCTCGTGGTCTGCTCGGACGTCCTCCACTACGTGCCCGCGGAAGAAGCGCGGCGCGGGCTCCGGGCGATCGAACGGTTGCTCGGTGGCGTCGCGTTCATGGAGCTGTTCACGACGGATGACGAGAGCGTTGGGGACGACGTCGGGTTCCAGCCCCGGAGCCGAGCGACGTACTCGAGACTCTTTCGCGAGGCCGGTCTCGTCCACCTCGGCCTCCACTGCTACGCCGGGCGCCGGCTCCAGAATCGCCTCGCCGCTTTGGAGCGCGCCGCCGCTCGATGAGCGCGCACGCCGCGCACGGCGAGACGCTCTCGCTGAGGGCGTGGCCGCCGGCCGAGGCCGCGATTAAGATCGGGCCTCGCAGAACCCAGCACCGTTCGGTGCGGCGCCGGCCAAGCATCGGCGGCACTACTTAGGGGGAACCATGACTCCGAAGCATTCGCTGGTGGACGAGATCTCGCGCCTGGGCGCGCTCGAGCAGCAGATCATCGACCGCTTCATCCACCGTCACGAGGTGCAAGGCGGACCACCGCATGAGCGGCTGACGCTCGGGGACCGCGTGGCCGATCAGGTGGCCTCTTTTGGTGGCAGCTGGCGTTTCATCTTCCTCGCGTTGGCGATCATCATCGCGTGGATGATTCTGAACCAACGGATGGCGAAGGGGTTCGATCCGTATCCGTTCATCCTGCTCAATCTCGTGCTGTCGTGCCTCGCGGCGCTCCAGGCTCCGGTGATCATGATGAGCCAGAATCGCCAGGCTGCCCGCGATCGCGAGCAGGCGCAGCAGGACTACGAGGTCAACACCCGAGCCGAGCTCGAGATCGTGGCGCTGCACGCCAAGCTCGACGAGATTCGAACGCAGAAATGGATCGACCTGATGAAGGCGCAGGAGGAACAGATCGAGCTGCTGACCCGGCTGACCCAGGGCGCGAGATAGCCCCGCTCATTTGCGGTGACGGTAGGGCGTGTCGATGAGCGGAGTCCGTTCGCTCACTCGGCGTCCGGAGTGATCCCCTCCCGAAGTTTGCGCCCGAATCGACTGTGGCGGCGCGCGATCGTGCGCGCCGCGGCCGGGGTCGTTCGTGGCGCCTCGGGATCGCGCAGCAGGAGCGTACCGAGCACGAGGTCCGCGAGGGGCACGACGACGTTGAAGTTCTTCCCCATGTGCACGTGATGAATCCGATGGTGTCGCTCGAGGAACCGGAACGGCCGAGAGCGCTCGATCCAGGCGATCATCGGGCGGTGCATCAAGTAGTGAAACCCTTCGTAGGCCGCGTAGTAGAGGATCAGCGTGAGGACCGCGGCGCTCAGCGCAGCGATAGGGAGTGACGGTGGCATGCCGCGACCACGCAGCATCCACCAGGCGCCGGCCCAGGGCACCAGGTTGATCGCGATCAGCACGGGTCCACCCCACCACTGGAACGTCAGGGCCTCTTCCTGCTCCTCGTCGTGCACCTGAAACGTGTCGTCGTGTTTGCACAGCTGATGGTGCACGAGCGTATGGGCCGTGAACATCTGCGGAGGCAGCCAGGGACGGTGCAGCCAGTAGCGATGGTAGATCCACTCGAAGAAGCTGGCCTGAATGGTCACGACCAGAACGACCGCGGGTACGAGAAGAAGGAGTAGGACGGGAGCTCCTGGTCGAGGGTGGGATGGCAGAGTGCGAGGTTCGGGAGAAGCTCAGGAATCCCTGGCTCGCAACGACCTAAGATTCGTTGTTGTTCAACTCCTCGGATTCCGGCGTCTCCGCCGACGGCTCGCTGTTCGTGGCGTTTTCGTCCTCCGCACGGCCGGCCGCTCGACGCGCGTTGCGGGCCTCGCGCTTTTGTTCCGCCCTTGCTTTTCGCTGCTGCTCCTTTTGGCGCTTCAAGAACGACGGTCGTTGGTTTTTCGGCATGGGCATCCTCTTGGACGATGGTTGGTGGACCCGGATTTGGTTGAGTCCACGCACCTGATCTGGATCACGCATCTTCTCACAGGATATTGCCACAGTTCCGCGAGGTGCATCGTGACCGTGAGTTGCCTGGCGCGCGGGCACGCGCTCGCCGCCAGTTGCGGCGCTTGCCATGGCGACCGACTTGCGCGGCAAGGACGACGTCCCACCGATTGCCGGCCGATCGCCCGCGATCTCTCTGGCAGCTCTACGCCTTCGTACCAGCGCCCGCAAAGGCAGCAAGGCGGCGCGGATGCGGGCCGGTCGCGAAACTGTCGGCGGCCGACATCGCCGATCTCGCGGCGTGCCTGGCCCGGATGGGCAACTAGCGTTCATGCGGTAAGGTTGCGCGATGCGACTGGCCGCCGGTGACCGCCTTGGCCCCTACACGATCGTCGCCCCGCTCGGCGCGGGCGGCATGGGCGAGGTCTACCGCGCCCACGACACGAAGCTCGGGCGGGACGTTGCGCTCAAAGTGCTGCCCGACGAAGTGGCCGCGACGCCCGAGGCGCTCGCGCGCTTCGAGCGCGAGGCGCGCACGGTGGCGAGTCTCAACCACCCGAACATCGTCACGCTGCACTCGCTGGAAGAGGTCGCGGGGGTGCGATTCATCACGATGGAGCTGGTCGAAGGGGCGAACCTCGCCGAACGAGTGGCGGGCGGGAGCCTTCCGATCGCGGACTTGCTCGCGCTCGCGATCCCCTTGGCCGACGCGCTCGGCGCGGCGCACGCTCGAGGCGTCGTGCACCGCGACCTGAAGCCTGCGAACGTCATGATGACCAAGGAAGGACAGGTCAAGGTGCTCGATTTTGGCCTTGCGACACGCGCGGCCCCATCGGCTTCCATGTCGCACGTGTCCACGCTCTCGGCGTCCGGCCCAGCTCCCGGGTTCGCCGGTACCGTGCCGTACATGGCGCCGGAACAGCTCCGCGGTGATCCGGTCGACGCCCGCGCCGACCTGTTCGCTTTCGGTGCGATCCTCTACGAGCTCGCGAGCGGACGCCGTCCGTTCGACGGAGGGTCGGTCGCGGAGGTTTCTTCTGCGATCCTGCGTGACGAGCCGCCTCCACTGCGGACGCGGCGAGTGGACGCTCCGGTGGAGCTCGAGCGCATCGTCGACCGTTGTCTGCGCAAACAGCCCGCCGAGCGTTGGGCGAACGCGCGAGATCTGGCGCGGGTGCTGCGTGAGCTGCAACGGGCGCTCGAGCGCGGCGGGGCACCCGACGTGCCGACGGCATTTCCGGCACGACCCTCGGTCGCCGTCATGCCGTTTCGTGACCTGCAAGACCGGCCCGAGAACGCCGACCTCGGGCTCGGGCTCGCCGACGCCACGATCACGGAGCTCACGCTCATGCGCTCCCTCGTGGTACGGCCCACCTCGGCCATTCTCCGGTATCACGGATCGACGGCAGACCCACGAACCGCGGCGGACGAGCTCGCAGTCGATGCGGTCGTGGAGGGAACCTTCCAGCGTTCCGGCCAGCAGCTTCGCGTCACCGTGCAGCTCGTCTCACGGGACGGCAGGCGCCCGACCTGGGGCACGAAGATCGACACGTCGCTGGAGGACGTGTTCAAGATGCAGGATGAGGTCTCGAGACGCATCGCGACTGCACTCGACGTCCAGCTCTCACCTGCGGAGGATCGCCGCCTCGCCGAAGTCGCTCGCCCCGCGCCAGCCGGGGACGCCTACACGCTGTACATGGGTGGCAAGCGTCACCTCTATCGGGGCACGCTCGCGGACGTGAATGCAGCGATCGAGCGCTTCGAGCGCGCCCGCGACGCCGATCCAGGGTTCGCTCCGGCGTGGGCCGGCCTCGGAGACGCGTACGCACGGATGGCGTTCGAGCACGCGCCCGAGGGAAACTGGAAGTCGCGGGCGCATGAAATATGCGAACGGGCCCTGGCGATCGATCCCACGCTGCCCGAGGCGCGCTACCTCCGAGCCCGATTGAAGTGGAATCCGGTCGAGGGCTTCGACCACGCATATGCGATCCAGGAAGCCGCGGCCGCGCTGGCCGACCGGCCGAGCCTGACGGAAGCGCGTTACCTGCTGGGCCTCGTGCTGTTCCACGTTGGTCTGCTCGAGGAATCAGGCCGGACGTTCGCCCAGGTGCTCGACGCGGACCCAGGTGATTGCTACGCGTTGATCCACATCGGCACGGTGCGGCTCCACCAGGTGCGGCTCGACGAGGCTTTCGAGATTGTCGACGGGGCCGTTCGCCAAGCCCCGGGACCGTGGGTCATGTGCTTGCTTGCGCACGTGCAGATCCGGCTCGGGCGGCTGGACGACGCGGCGCGAACGGTCGAGCGGCTCGCGCGCGAGGCCCCGGATTATTCCGAGGTCCACGCACTCGCGGGACTGGTCGCCGCTCGGCGCGGTGACCGCAAGGCGGCGATGCACGGAGTCGAGCTCACGAGCGCGAATCCGCGTGCGTTCGGCCACTTCCACCATGCGCAGTACGACGTTGCCTGCATCCACACCCTACTCGGGGAGACCGATCGCGCGTTGACGTGGCTGGCGGAGGCCGCGCACAACGGCTACCCGTGCTACCCGTATTTCAAGCACGACCCGCTGCTCGAGTCCGCTCGAACCCATGCGGGCTTCGGACCTCTGATGCGGGAGCTCGAAGCGGAGTGCGCGGGGTACCAGGAGCTGTACCAGAACCTTCCATTCGACCCGACTTCGTAACGCGGTTCGCAACCTGCCCCGAGACTATTCCTAGCGCCGCTCCAGGAGTCCTCTTCCTTGGAAGATCGCGGGCATCGCCTTCTCGATCCGAGCAGTCCGCGTCTCAGAGTGCTTCGCGCGAGCGAAGTGAAACAGGTATCCCCTCTGCCGACCTGGCGTCAGCGCCTCGAACGCGCGCTTGAACCTTGGTTCCTTGCGGAACTTCTCCTTCAACCCCGCAGGCACGGGAAGCCTTGAAGGCTTCGTCTCGACCTTCAATCCGGCCTTCTCGGCGGCCATGGCCTCGCGCACGTAGGCCTTGATGGTCGCCGCCTTCACGGCAATCTCGCTGGCTCTGGTGAACTTCATCACCCGTGCCGCCCGAACCTGCCCGAGCTGCACCAACAGCTTCTTCGGGTCCTTGAGGAGCGCGCCCTGAAAGAAGCCCAGCGCGCAGTGTTCTTTGAAGCCCTGAATGATGACGACGTTCTTCCCATCCATCGTGTAGCAGGGCTTTCCCCACTTGCACTCCTCTCTCAAACCAAACCCCGACAAGATCCTTTTCAGCTCGGTAATTTCAGTTTGCCACCGCTCTCGATACGCCATCTCCAAGCTGCACCCCCGTTGTCGCAGACTGCGGTGAGAAGATCGGAGCCCCACCGTGCGGGTCGCTGTCGGCCCGCCTACCACCCGACCGCCTCCCGAGCACCTGGTTCCAGCCCGTCGCCGGTGACAACCTGTTGAAGTAGAGTGCCGCGGATGGCGCTCGCGCCCGGAACGCGTTTCGGCCCCTACGAGATCATCGCCCCGCTCGGCGCGGGCGCCATGGGCGAAGTGTATCGTGCCCGGGACCCGCGCCTCGAGCGCGACGTCGCGCTCAAGCTGCTGCCGGCGGAGGCCTTCGCCGACGCCACGTCTCGGGCCCGCATGGTGCGCGAGGCCCGCGCCGCCGCGGCGCTCAGCCACCCCAACCTCTGCACGACCTACGAAGTCGGCGAGGACGCCGGTCGAATCTACATCGCGATGGGCGGAAGCTCGCGCTCGCGAAGGCGACGCCCGAGGCCAATGCCTGGCTGATCGAGGGCCTGAAGTAGATCCGATCGGATTCGCGGTATCGCTCTGCACGAGGCCATTTCTCCCATACGCGTTGCCCACAAACAGAAGGTGCGATGGCTGTCCACCGGCTGCCATTGGAGACACGGTCGCTCGTGCTTCGGCACTTCGTTCTGGAGGACGCCGTTGTCTTCCACGCCTTGAGCGACGAGGGAACGAGTCGTACTTGGCTTCCGAGTCAGGTGTACAGGGATCATGCTCATGCCTGCTCGGTGCTCGAATCGCTCATCCGTTGCTATTCGAACCCCGGGAACCCAACGGAGGGCCCGTATGTTCTCGCGATCGAATGTCGCACCGACGGCACGCTGATCGGTCATATCGGATTCAGCCCGCTGGGTAGGGATGTGGAGATTGGCTTCTCCATTGCGGAGGGTAGCCAACGGCGAGGGCTTGCCACCGAGGCAATCGGCGCCGCCTCGCGCTGGGCATTCAAGACCTTCGGGCTCAGGAGAATGCTCGGCGTCACCTCCAAGGCGAACATCGCGTCGATGCGCACACTTCGGCGAGCAGGATTCATCCATGAAGAAGACAGGGTGATGAACTTCCAAGGCAGCGAGGAAGACGTCCGCGTCTATGTTTTACCTCGCAGCTCGGGCCTTGAGGCCGAGTTGTGACAGACGCCGGCGCCCTCCAACCAGCGTCCCCGATGGCCCACATAATGGAATCCTGCGGCGCGTTTCAGCGCGCGTTTCGTCGCACGGCACCTTAACGCTGCGCCGCCCCTCCGCTACACTGCGGGCATGAAAGACGGCCGTCTCGCAACCATCACGTCTCTGCTGCTGATCCTCTTGTTCTCGTTCCACATGTCGGACGACATCGTCCGCGGGTACGAAAAAGGCGGGCTCTCCAACCTCATGATCCTGCCCATTCTGGTCGTCTGGCTGGTCGGAGCGCTCGTGCTCAGGGAACGGCGGTCCGGTTACATCATCACGCTCCTGGGGTCACTCCTTGCGTCGGTCGTCCCCTTCTTCCACATGAAGGGGAAGGGCCTCGGCTACCAGATCGACCAGATGCCGAGCGGAGGCTTCTTCTTCGCCTGGACCGTCCTCGCGCTCGGAGTCGTTGGGCTCTTCTCCGCCGTTCTTTCGGTCCGCGGACTGTGGCGGCTGTGGCGCCGGCCCGCGGACTAGGATCGGGTGCTCGGGGACACCCCGAAACACCGTCGCCGCGCTCGGTCCCGTCCAGGGCACGCTCGCCGCAAATCGCTCGCGGTGCCCGCCCGCTGCGTGCAAGCGTGGCTCCCGCGCCGGTCCCGCAACGAGACGCGGCGTGTCCCCGGGAGCAACCGCAAGGAGAGACGATGGCCGCACGTCTTGATCGGCACCCGCTCGTGTTCGTACGCACGCCCGCGTTCGCCCTCGCCGCCGTGCTCGTGCTCGGCGGATGCCGCCACGACGCACCCGAGCCGTACCGGCTGCCGACCGGCGCCCGGCTCGATCCAATGGGGACGTCGATCCCGCTCGGCTCGATGCCGGTGACGATGACGTTCTCGCCCGACTCGCGCCACATCGTCGCGGTCTTGAGCGGCTTCCGCGAGCAGGGAATCCAGGTGATCGACGCGGAGACGCGCCAGGTGCTCCAGACGCTCGCGCAGCCATCTGCATTCATGGGCGCCGCCTTCGCACCGGGCGGGCACACGCTGTACGCCTCGGGGGGCAACCGCGACTGCGTGTACGTCTACGCCTGGGGTGATTCAGCCGCGTTGCGTGACAGCATCGCGCTCGGGTCACCGCCCGACTCGACGGGCGGTCGCGTCTACCCGGCCTTGCTCGCCTGCTCGCCCGACGGATCGCGGCTCTACGTCGCGGGCAATCTCGACGATTCGCTTCTCGTCGTCGATGCGCGCTCGCATCGGGTGATCCAAAGGCTCGCGACCGGCGCGTTTCCCTATGGCGTCGTCGTCGCCCCGGATGGCCGTGTCTATGTCTCGGCCTGGGGCGCGGCATGGGTCGCGTCGTTCACGCCAGCGCGCGGGCGACTCGTACCGGGGCCGCGCATCGGCGTCGGGCGTCATCCGTCGGCGATGGTGCTCGGCGCCGGCGGCACGCGGCTGTACGTCGCCTGCGCGGCCAGCGATCGGATTGCCGTGGTCGACACGGGGCGGGATTCCGTGATCGCGACACTCACCGATGCCGCACCAGGCGGCCCGGACGAAGGCAGCACTCCCGACGGCCTCACGCTCTCACCCGACGGGCGTCGACTCTATGTCGCGGAAGCGGACAACAACGCGGTCGCCGTATTCCAGCTTGGTGAGGGCAGCGAGGCCGCGACACTCGCGGGGCGGATCCCGGTCCATTGGTACCCGACCGCGGTGCTGGCGCGCGATACGTTGCTTTGGGTGCTGAGCGGGAAAGGCGCCGGGACCGCGCCCAACCCCACGATGACGCAGCCGGGGCGCCGCCACGGGCAGCCGTTGCCCGCGTTGCAATACACGCTCGGTCAGACCAGCGGGACGCTCGACGTGCTCGGCACGCCCTCCGACGCCGCGCTCCCCGAGTTGTCGCGTCGTGTCGCCGCCGCCAATGGATGGGAGCATGCGCCTCAGATGCCGACGCTGCCGCCGTTCCGTCACGTCGTCTACATCATCCGCGAGAATCGCACGTACGATCAGGTGCTGGGGGATCTCGCGAACGCCGACGGCGACACCTCGCTCGTGCTCTTCCCGCGTGGCGTCACACCCAACGCGCACGCGCTCGCCGAACGGTTCGGGATCTTCGACCGTTTCCACACGAGCGGCGAGGTGAGCGGCGATGGGCACAACTGGTCGACGGCGGGATACGCGTCCGACTACCTCGAGAAGACGCTACCCAGCGTCTACTCGGATCGTGGCCGCAGCTACGACTACGACGGCGCGAACCGCGGCAAACTCACGGACGACGACGTCAACGAGGGCTCGCGGGGCTATCTCTGGGACGCCGCGGCGCGCGCCGGCGTGACGCTGCGCAACTATGGGGAGTTCACGCACCAGGACGAGAAGGGCCGGTGGGTGGCGAACAAGCCGTTGCTCGCCGCGCACACCGATCCCGACTACCCGGGATTCGACATGACGGTGCCGGACACCGTGCGCGCGGAGCGCTGGCTCGCGTCGTTCGCGCGCCAGGTCGCAGGCGACTCGATGCCCGGGTTGAGCATCCTGTACCTGCCGTACGACCACACCGCCGGCGGCCGCAAGGGCAGCCCGACGCCGCGCGCTTATGTCGCCAACAACGATCGCGCGCTCGGCCTCATCGTGGAAGCGCTGTCCCGCTCGAAGTACTGGCGCGAGACCGCGGTGTTCGTCCTCGAGGACGACGCGCAGGATGGCCCCGATCACGTCGACTCGCACCGCTCCCCACTGCTCGTGATCTCGGCCTACGGCCACGCCGGCATCCGGCATCGGTTCGCGAACACGGTCGACGTCCTGACGACGATCGATCGTATCCTCGGCCTCGGGGCGATGTCGAAGTTCGATCGCAATGGCCGGGTCCTGAACGAGTGCTTCGGCGCCACACCCGATCTCACGCCCTATCGAGCCCTCGCATCCGACGTTACGCTGAGCGAGCTGAATCCGGACAAGACGGTGGCCGCGCGGATGTCTCGCACGCTCGATCTGAGCGCGCCGGATCGCGCCGACGCGGCGCAGATGAACCGCGTCCTCTGGCTCGCGATCAAGGGGCCGGACAGGCCGTACCCGCAACGCCACCCGGCCGGCGGATAGATTGCCAGTGTGAGCGGGCCCTCCCGCCCAGGGCGCGGGACTAGGCCGGAACGTACGCCAACCGGATCACATCCTCGCCGATTCGGTCATGAGCCATGAGGCGGAGCGGCGGCCGGGGTCCGGCGAAATATGGTTTGCCGTGACCCAGCACCACCGGGTGCATGTAGATCCGATACTCATCGATCAAGCCGAGTTCGGTGAGACCGTGCGCCAGGTTCGGGCCCGCCACTTCGATCTCCCCGGCGCGCTCGGCCTTCAGCGCGCGGATCGCGCGCTCGAGATCGGCCTCGATCAGCCTGGCGTTGGGGCCGACCGACTTCAATGAGCGCGAGACGACCCATTTCGGCTGGTTCCGCCAGACCGCCGCGAAGGCGTGTTCCTCGGTATCCCACTCCGGATGATCGTCGTCCCAGTAGCGCATGACCTCATACATGTGGCGACCGTAGACGCTGCCCGCCAGCCCCTGCGTCTCCTCGATGAAATGGCGAAAGAGCGTGGGGCTCGGCCCGAAGGCCATATGGTCGACGTAGCCGTCCAGAGACTGGTTCATTCCAAACACGAGCTTCGCCATATGCCATTTCCTTTCCTCACGCGGCACGTCTCAGCGGACGCTCCCGATCAAGGCCCGCGGTTCAGCGGCGCCTGCGGTCGCGGTATTCGTGGCGGAGCATCAGCAGTTGGCACCGGGCCGCGGCTGCCACTGCAGTTCGGCGGCGCTGATGCCGCGCATTCCGGCGAAGTGCGCCTCGCTCAACC
>JACXTT010003672.1_pt1 | contig 23392 bp, 24 predicted proteins | sample 9270951 | NCBI WGS metagenome assembly JACXTT01 (sample SAMN15532306, study PRJNA645909) | rock metagenome | isolation source: weathered quartz diorite | place: Puerto Rico | collected 2017-06-21
CGCCGCACCTGGGCGACCTCATCTTCCGGCTGTCGATCCGAAACGGCCGCCTCGCCCTGCTCACCCTGCCGGGATAGTCGCAGGCTGAGACCGCTCGGACTGGCGCACGACTGGCGCGCGTCAGCCCCTTGCGAACCGGTCGGTCACTCTCTGGCCCCCGCACGGAGCGGACGCGACCTTGGTGTGACCAGGTGACGATCAGGTGCGCGGCGATGATCGGTCCGACGCCGGGCTCGTTCAGCAGGTCGGGCACGCCCTCGACCGCCCAGGCACGAGCATCGCTTGCGTGCCTGGCGGCGAAACGAAGCGCCTCGCCATAACCGCGGCCATTCGCCCGTACCACCGCCTGCGCCAACACCGCACCCCTGCGAGCAGCAACAACCGCCAGCGTGTGCTGATCGCGTTGCGTGTCGACACCGATCACGTAGTCCAGCTCGTCTGCAAGCATCCCGATCGATCCTCCGACTCGTAGGGTCCGATGACGCCGGTCTGATGCAGGGAAATCGCGTGGCAGGTCTGTGATGAGTCACGCCACCAAGGCGGACGAGCTCCTGATCCAGCCAACAGCGGGCGCCAGACCGGCGTCGCCGTACACGCCCGGACGATTCATTCCCAAGGCACGCAGAACACGGCCTGACGCTTGACGAGTCACGAAACGGCACCGACGACACCACCCCGGCAACGGCCCCCGGGTAGGCTCGTCCGGTGGAGATCCACTACCCACCGATCCCCGAGTACAGAGAACAGGGTGAGCTGCAGACGCATGAGTACCAGGTGGTCTTCTGGAACCACCAGATCGCGCCTCCGGGGTACGCGCAACAACAGATGGGCTGGTCCGAACTGACCTGGGACATTCATGACGCCGAGGACGTGTTCGAAGTGTTCGCGTGGGCGGAGAGTTACCTGCGCGGCTTCGCAGCCGAGTACCCAGGGGTGCGTCACACCTATTGCGTCTATGCCAAGGTTCCAGGGCAGGACTGGCTACTGCACATCGGCGGCGCGAATCCATCTGCGAATCCCCACCGCGAGACATTCCAGCGAATGCACCCGTTCGATCAGGTTAGAGAGCTACCCAAGCCGCCGGACTGACCGATCCGACTGACTGCAAGGACTCCGATTGTCGCCTGATCGTGTTCGCAGCGTGGCTCTCTTGAGCCGGACTGGCGCACTTACTGGCGCACTCCCTGCCCACCACACAATAAGCACCTGCAAACGACCGTATTCTTGCTGCGCTCGGGCGGGTCTCGGGAAAACCGTTCCGGGTCGTTAGGCTCGTCGAGGGTTCAAATCCTCCTTCTCCGTTGAGCCGCCGGCAGTCTCACGACTTCCGGCGGTTGTCGATGCAACCGGGATTACGCTTGCCCCGTGAGCGAGCGTCGAACCGCTGCGGTGAGGTCGGGCGAGCTTCTCGCCGCGCTGTCGCTTGCCACCGATCTGGGCACCGACCAGCCGCTCGAGCACGGGCTGCGCACGTGCCTGCTCGCGGTCGCCCTCGGTCGCGCTTCGGGCTGTGACGATGACGAGCTCTCTGACGCCTACTACCTAGCGCTGCTGCACTCGATCGGTTGTACGAGCGATGCTCCGGAGGCAGCCGCGCTCTACGGCGACGACCTCACGGCGCGCTCCGACTATGCGGCGATCGACGAGGGGCGCGCGGCCGAACTGTTCGGTTTCCTGTGGCGGCGGGCCGGCGTGGGCTCGTCCGGACCGGCTCATCTGGTTCGGTTCGCAGCGGCGGTGGCTTCCGGGCCTGCGGGGGCGCGCCGGCGGTTGACCGCGCACTGCGAGGTGGGCGCGCGCTTCGCCGAGCGGTTGAAGCTCAGCGCCGGGGTTCGCGACGGCCTCTGGTTCGTGTTCGAGCGTTGGGACGGCAAGGGATTCCCGCGCGGCGCCGCCGGCGAGGCGATCCCCCGCTGCGCCCGGCTGCTTCACGTGGCGCGCGACTGCGACGTCTTTCACCGGCTCGGCGGTCTCGAGGCGGTTGGCGAATTGCTCAGGCGACGCTCCGGCACGGCCTACGAGCCGGCGCTCGCCGCAGCGGCGAAACATGAGCTGCCGGCGGTGTTCGGGTCGTTCGAGCGCGAGTCGGCGTGGGAGGCGGTGCTGGCGGCGGACCCGGTCGGGGGCGGCGCGTTCGCCGACCAGCAGCTCGACGAGGGCTGCGGAGTGATCGCCGACTTCGCCGACCTCAAGTCCACGTACACCCTTGGTCATTCGAGCGGCGTAGCCGAGCTTGCCGAGGCGGCGGGCTGGAGACTCGGCCTCGGCGAGACCGAAGCGTCGACACTGCGGCGAGCGGGTCTGCTGCACGACGTAGGCCGCGTCGGCGTGTCGACCGCGATCTGGGACAAAGCCGGTTCGCTGACCGACGCCGACTGGGAGCGTGTCCGCCTGCACCCCTATTTCACGGAGCGCGCGCCGGCGCGGTCGGCAGGCCTGGCCGAACTGGCCGCGCTTGCTGCCCTGCACCACGAGCGCCTGGACGGCTCGGGCTACCACCGGGCCGCCACCACCGCCCAGCTCCCCTTCCCGGCTCGGGTGCTCGCCGTCGCGGACGCCTACCAGGCGATGGGTGAGGAGCGCCCGCACCGCCCAACCCTTACGGCGGAGCAGGCATCTGCTCAGCTCGTGGCCGAGGCGCGGGCTGGCCGGCTCGACGGCGAGGCTGTGAACGCCGTCCTCGACGCCGCCGGCCGGCGCGGCGAGCGCGCGGAGCGATCGCTCCCGGCCGGGCTCTCCGAGCGCGAGCTGGAGGTGCTGCGGCTGCTCGCGCGCGGGCGGTCGAACAAGTCGATCGCGGTCGAGCTGCACCTGTCGCCGAAGACCGTCGGCCACCATGTCTCGCACGCCTACCAGAAGATCGGAGTGACCACGCGCGCGGCCGCCGCGCTGTTTGCGAGCGAGCACGATCTGCTGCGCAGATAGGGCATTTGCCCGATGACGCCGGGGTGGTCACGCTCCAACACTGGGTGTCATGCAAACGACCCTCGACGACGTTTCGCTCGCGAGCGCCGCCTGCCAGGCAGAGCTGGTCCGCTCGGGCGCTGTCTCCTGCCGCGAGCTGGTGGAGCTGTACCTCAGGCGGATCGAGCGGCTCGAGCCGAAGCTCGGCGCCTACACCTGCGTACGCGCGGAGCGGGCGCTCGAGGAGGCCGACGCCGCCCAAGCGCGTCTCCGCGCGGGCGACGAGGCTCCCCTGCTCGGCGTTCCGATCGCGGTCAAGGCCAACCTCGACGTGACCGGCGAGCTCGCCAGCCACGGCAGCGCCGCCGCGACCGAGCGCTCGAGCGCGGACTGCGAGGTCGTCCGCCGTCTGCGCACCGCAGGCGCGATCGTCCTCGGCCAGACGACTCTCAACGAGCTCGCGGTCTGGGGTCACTTCACAGCCTCGCGCGCCCATGGCGTCACGCGTAACCCTTGGGACATCGGACGCTCGCCCGGCGGATCGAGCGGCGGGTCTGCGGTCGCCGTCGCGGCCGGCTTGGCAGCGGCGGCGCTGGGCACGGACGGTGGCGGCTCGATTCGCATCCCGGCGGCCTGCTGCGGGCTCTTCGGCCTCAAACCGCAACGAGGCCGGATCTCGCTCCTGCCGCTGCCCGAGCACTGGCTCGGCCTCACCCACGTCGGCCCGCTCACTCGAAGCGTGGAGGACGCTGCACTGCTCTGCGACGCCCTGATGGGCCCGGCACGTGGCGACGCTGTGGTGCCCCCGCCCCCCGAGCACTCGTTCCTCAGCGCCACCCAGAGCGACCCGGCACCGCTGCGAATCGCCTTCTCGCTGAGGCCCGCCCTCCCGGCGTCGCCCAGCGCCGAGGCGCTCCTCGCCGTCGAGCAGACGGTCAGCCTGCTCGAGGAGCTGGGCCACGAGGTCGAGGAGCACGATCCTGACTACGGCGACCCGCGGCCGCTCTTCACGCCGCGCTGGGCTCGCGGCGTGTGGGAGGACGCACAGCGGCTTCACGTTCGAGGCCGCCTGCTCGAGCCGCGGACGCGCAGTATGGTCCGTCTGGGCGCCCGCATGAGACGTCTGGCCGAACGAGCTCGCGCGCGCGAGGCCGGGTTCACCCGACGCGTGAACGCAGTCCTGGCCGACCACGACCTGCTGCTCACACCCGCGATCGCGGCACCGCCTCCCGCGATCGGCCAGGGAGTCCACCGCGGCGCCCTGCGCACGCTGCTCGGCGGCAGCCCGTGGGTCGCCTACACCCCGCCCTGGAATCTCACCGGTCAGCCGGCCGCGACCCTTCCGGTCGGGACGGACGCGAGCGGCCTGCCGCTATCGGTCCAGCTCGTGGCCCGCAGCAACGACGAGCTGACCCTGCTCGCCCTCGCGGGGCAGCTCGAACGAGCCCGACCGTGGACCGCGCGCCCAATGATTACCTGACAGGAGGAAGACCATGAAGGGCAAGCACCTCGCACCGATAGGTCCCGTCCCGCAGCACTCGCCACGCCGACCGCGATCGCTTCCCGCGTCGCAGGCGCAGCGCCGGCGGTGCGCAAGCCGGAACGGTCTCCAATGCGTTCCTTCCTGATCTCGCTGCTGGTATGTGCGCTCGCGTTGGTTGTCGCTGGGGGAAATCGGTCTGTCGCCGCCACGCCACCACACGCCAAGACCTTGAGCCTCCTCTGGCACGTCCGGCTCGGCGCGGCTCCGGACAAGGTCCTCTTCGACGGAATCGCCGTGGACTCGAAGGGCGACGTGTTCGTCGCCGATGCGGCCGCCGACCGGATGCTGGAGGTCGACAGCCGCGGGCGGCAGCTGCGGACCTGGGGCAGCAAGGGCCGAGGCCAAGGCCAGTTCGACTTCAGAATCACGGCGAGTGCGGTCGACGTCGGCGGGGTGGCCGTGGATGGAGCGGACAACATCTACGTCTCGGAGGCGGGCACCAACCGCGTACAGAAGTTCGACAGCCAGGGTCGGCGGCTGCTCGAGTGGGGTCCGTCGGGCACGATCGATAAGGGCGGGTTCTCCCAACTGATCGGGCTGGCCACCGATCGAGCCGGCAACGTCTACACAGACGACGGTATGTCGCACTTCACCGTCCAGAGGTTCGACAGCAGCGGGCACTACCTCGCGCACTGGCCGGGCCGGGTCAACGACTCCGGCGGAATCGCCGCGACCCCCGCGGGACAGGTCTACGTCGCCGACTACGGAGGTGGCAAGATCTCCCGCCTCACCTCGACCGGCCGCTTCCTAGGTAGCTTCGGGAGGCAAGTGCTGTCGACGCCGACCGGCGTCGGGACCGCAGGCGGCAACGTCTTCGTGGCCGATCCCGGGATCAGGCGAATCGTCGAGTTCAGCCCCGCCGGCAAGCTGATCGCAGCCTTCACCGGAGCGCCGTCAGGCATCGGCAAGCTGAAAGAACCAGCCGCTGTTGCAACCGACCGGAGCGGCCACGTGTTCGTCTTCGACCAGGGCAGCTTCCAGCTGCTGGCCTTCAAGCTCGGCGGCTAGGTGACGGACCTACATACGTTCTGAACGGTTGACGGAACCGTCCGAGCTACAACGTCGCGTTCTCGGACGAGATCGGTCACTTCGAATACTGCAACGCGGTCACCCAGCAGACCGGGGACTGCACCCGGGCCGGTGTCAACGACGCGAGCCTCGACGGCGACGACACCTACTGCTTCGCGCCACCGTTCCAGCCGCCCGTACAGTCGACCCAGATCAAGGTCGCTGGCTGCTTCGGGTCAGATGCCGACTTCGATGGTGTCCCGTACCAGACCGTGTGGCCGGGATCGACGACGAACGCTGCGACAGAGGCAAACCTCCACCCGACGTCGATTCTGTTCTCGAGCCCGCTCTTCAACGGCACGCAACGGTACAGTCGCGCAGCCTTAGGCATCGCGCCGGCGACTCGTCGAAACCACGATGACCCCGGGAGCAAGATCACCCAAAGAAAACGTCGCGACTTCGTGTCCCCGACTCACCGTTGCCGAGCGGAGAACCGGATCGGCTGCGGACGACAATGCAGGGAGCGAAAGCCCGACAAGCATCGCCAAAAGCCACGCATGACGCATACGCGAATGACTCACGGTACCACCCAACCTGCCCCGTGGCCCGCAATCGAAGGCGACGAAAACGTCCCTCCTACATCTGGCGCATGAGAGTCCGCGCTCCGATCCGTGACGTTTGCACCCATCGGCGACGTACGGTGATTGAGAGGAGGTCAGTTCATGCGCGCATCTAGAGGCCGCCGCGCTGCTGCAGTGGCGGTTGTCGTCTGCGCTGGCCTCGGCACAGGTGCCGTACTCGCTTCGGCGAGCCCAACAGGGCGGCTTCTCGGGGTGACGGAGATCTCCTATGGCTGTCCCGGTCCACAGCGGGTCGGTCAGAAGTGCCAACGCTGGTCAATCTTCAAGCACGCGCGCTTCGCGCTGACTCGAGTCCAGCCGGACGGCACGCCGATCCCGAGCAGCCGCCGCGTCGTGGCATCTGACGGCAACGGACAGTTCAGCCTCGTCCTGACCGCCGGGGCCTACAACGTCACTCCGCTTTCGCAGGCGCACACGCATGGAGGCCGATCGTTCGCGGTGCGCGTGCGCGCCGGACAGGTAATCCGGATTACCGTTCGCTTCCTCGGCTACCCGATGATGGTCTGAGGACTGGAGACCGCCTGAGACCGCTGTAGGGGAGGTCGGGCCGGCCCACAAACTGGCACGCAGGCTCCAGACCACCTGGGCGGGCGGGCCCGCTTCAGGTTCGTGCCGTACTACAGTGTCGGTGGTACGACCAGCGCGCCGGCACCACGTTTCTCACGGCCGTTCGTCGGTGCATTCCTCGCTGCCCTTGTCCTCTGCCCGCTCGCGGGCTGGAATGCATGGCCGTTTTCCGACTGGGAGCTGTTCAGCCGTTTGCGCTCGGATCGGGAGACCGGGTGGGAGGCGGTCGCGGTCGACCGCTCCGGGCACCAACATCTGTACGCCGTGGCGACGCCGGCGAGCGATCCTGGCAGCTTCGGCGCGACTGTTGCGCGCTTTTCGCAACGCTCTGCGGCCGCACGCGACATGACGTGTTCGGTTTGGCTGCGCGGCGCGACCGCGCGCTTCGGGCCGGGTACGCGGAGTGTGCGGATCTACCACACTGTCTGGCTGCTTACCGACCGACGCGGCGAGCGCGCGGCGCCACCGGAGCGAACGCTGAGCTGGATCTGTGGTGGAAAGGGGGCGCGTGCCGCGGCTTGAAGAGCTCCTGCGCCGTGCCGACGCGTGGTTGTTCGGCGCGGCAGACGCCCGCCGACTCGCCGGTGTCCGGATCGGCCTCTGCGGCGTGCTCGCACTGCGCCTGTTGACCACCGACTACGACGGCGTCGCCCGCGGACGCACGACTTTCGAGCCGCACTTCTACATGGACGTGCTAGCACGAATGCCGTCGGTGGGCGCCGCAAACACACTCCAGCTGCTCGGCGTCGCCGCGTCGGTGGCGGCCGCGGCCGGGCTCGCCTTCCGGGCCACGCTTCCGCTTGCGTTCGCGTCTGCCATCGTCCTCGATGGGATGGTCAACAGCGCCGGCCGCGTGATCGTCGGCGATGCGCTGCTTGTACTGTGCGGGCTTGTCCTGGTCGCGTCCGGTGCGGCCGCAGCGGAGGCGTGGAGCGTCCGCACCCCGTCGCGCCCGCTGACGGCGCGACCAATCGCCGGCAGACGCTTCGGCTGGCCGGTGCGGACGATGATGGTCGCAGTCGCGCTCGGCTATTTCTTCGCCGGCTTCCAGAAGTGGCGCTACTCGGGACCGGCGTGGGTGACGAGCGACAACCTCCGCCTGATCCTCTACGCGTCGAGCGACGCGCACGCCCATCCGAACACGCTGGCGCTCTTCATCGCCGACCGACCGTGGCTCGCCCATGCGCTCGCAGCGGGCGCGCTGCTGACCGAGACGTGCTTTCCGCTCATCCTCCTCGTGCCAGCTCTGCGCCTGCCCTTCATTGCGGGCGCGATCGCGATGCACGTCGGGATCCGGCTCGCCCTGGGCCTCGACTACGCGCCGCAATGGCTCACAGCACTCGTCGTCTTCGTCGACTGGCCGGCCGCGGTCGCGCGGGTACGCAGCGTCGCAACACCTCCGTTGCGGGCGTCACCGAGATGACACCGCGTGAACCAAGCATCGTCCTGTACGACGAGGACTGCGGCTTCTGCAAGTGGTCGATCGGGAAGATCCTCGCCTGGGATCGCGCCCGCCGCCTGCGCACGCTGCCGATCCAGAGCGACGAGGGCGCGCGGCTGCTCGCCTCCGTCGAGCCGGACCGCCGCCTCGACTCCTGGCATCTCATCAGCAGCGGGAAGCTGTACTCCGGCGGCGCCGCAGCCGCACCGCTGGCGCGCTTGCTCCCAGGCGGCCGTCCGCTCGCCGCGCTCCTCGGCGCCTTCCCCCCTGCCACGGCGTGCGCCTACACGTACATCGCCCGCCGGCGCGACCGGTGGAGCAGGCTCCTTGGGATCGACGAGAGGTGCGAGCTCCGGCGATGAGCCGCTCGTCCGCCCGCGGCATCTGCTGCCTCGCCGTCGTCGTGGCCGGCTACAGCGCGCTCGCCATCATCGCGGGTGCACACCGCTCGCCCCTCACTGTCCCCTTGCCATCCGGCGCTCACCCGCCCGTGTGGGCTGCCGGCCTCGCAGACGCTGTCGGCCTGGACCGCATCGGACGCGCCGGCCTGATCGCCCTCGCGTGGGCGATCCTCGTCCCGCTGCTCGCGGCATTCGCACTCGTCCTCGCGGACGCCTGGGCAGGGCGGCTCCCGATCGCCGCGGTGCTCGCAGCAGCCGGCGCCTCGCTGGCGATTTCCGCCGCCGCCCCCATCCTCCTCTCCCGCGACGTGTACACCTACGCGGCGTACGGGCGAATCGAGGCCGTGTACCACGGAAACCCGTACGTCGCAACGCTGGCGTCGTTCGGCCGTGACCCATTCGTCACGGTTGCATCAGCACAGTGGTCCCACGGGCACTCGCTCTACGGACCGCTGTTCACGCTGCTCAGCGCGTCGATCGCCTCGACGTGGGCGGGCTCAGCCGCCGCGACCATCCTCACGTTCAAACTGCTCGCGGCCGCTGCGGCCGCCGCCGCGACCGGCTTCGCCGTGCTCGCGACAAAAAGGACGCGGCCGGAGCGTGCCGCGTTCGCAGCCGCGCTCGTCGGCCTCAACCCCGTCCTCGTCGTGCACACAGTCGGAGGAGCACACGTCGACGCCCTTGTCGCAGCGCCCCTTGCGGCCGCGGCAGCAATCGCCTTGACGCGTCCACGACCGACATCGGCGGGAGCGCTCGCAACGACCGTCTTGCTCACGCTCGCATGCCTCGTCAAGACCATCCTCCTACCGGCGCTCGTGCTCTGGCTCTGGCACGTCGCGCGCCCGCGCCGACGCCTCGTCGCGCTGCATGCAGGCATTGCCACCGCCCTCACGCTCGCGACGATCGCGCCCTTCGCTGCCGGCTGGCACACGCTCAGGCCGCTCCTCACGCTGGGGGGTCTCGAGGCGTGGGCGAGCCCGTCGCACCTCGTCGCCCACGCGGTGCAGACATTCGCAGGAGCCGACGGAGCACGTGTCGTCGAGGGAGCGTTCCTCGTCCTCTCCATCCTCCTGGCGTCCCGTTACGCGCGGCGGAGCGACCAGTCGAGTCCGGCGGAGCAGTGGGCAGTGACGCTGCTGCTCCTCGCCCTCTCAATGCCGTATCTCCTCCCCTGGTACGCGGCGTGGTTCGTACCGCTCGTCCCTCTCATCGCCGATGAGGCCCTGCTCACGGCCGGCACGCTCGTGAGCGTCGTGCTCGCATTGACGCTGATCCCAGCCGACCCATTCCACGGGCTGACCTCACCGGCAGTCATGACCAGCGTCCACTACGGCGCGGCAACGGCGCTCCTCGCGGTGCTCGCCTTCGTCGCATACCGCGTCGCCGGTCACGACCGCCGTCCCGCAGTCGCACTCGACGCCGCCTAGCCCACACATCCCCCCTCGCTCGCTAAGCCGAAACCCGGGCACAGGCTCGGGTTTCCGCCCCAGGCACAGCCGGGTCTCCCCGTCGTGCGTTTCTCTCTCTACCTCCGCTAGTAGACGATTCGGCCTCGGAGCGAGATCGTCACCACTCCGGTCTGTCTGGCGTATGCGCCCGAGAACGAGACAGTTCCGCGCGCGCCCGCGAAGATCCGAGTGCCGCCGGTAACCGTCGCGCGACCGGAGAACGAAACAGTGTTCGCAGCCGCTGCCTCCGCGCACGCAGTGCCGCTGCGAGCGGCAAGCCTGATCGACCCAACCGCGCCTTTGAGAACCGCCGAGCCGCTGAAGCGAACGCATGTCTGGCTGGTGAAGACCCCGTGCCCTGATCCACTCAACGTACTCGCTCCGATGAGTCGTCCTCGACCGGTCATGGTCGCGCTGCCGAAGGCTGTCGTGCCGCTCACCTGTCCGGAGCCGCTGCCCCGGTAGGAGGCCGTGAACGTGTGGCTCCTCGGCGCGGTCGCGACTGCATTGCTCACAAACGCCAAGATCGCTATCAACGCGGCGAATGCCGCCCACACTCTCGAACGTCCACTCGGCCGCCTAGCCAACGACCAGATTCCGCCACTGGCGTCGGAGCACCGGCTGCAAGCCGATCGTTGCATATCCGCACCATGTCGACCGCCGCTCGGACCGTCAATGCGCGACACCAGGTCGCGACACGGCAACACCCACTCCAGGCGAAGAGACATCACACGTCGAACGCGCACGCCCCACGCGTCCGCGGAGGTCGTCGATCTGACGGCGGATCTCACCGAGTAAGCCGAGACCCGAATGTCCGCGCGGTTGGATCAGGCGTGGGGTGATAGATGGCCCGCTCGATGTGAGAGCGTGCGTGACGGCATTGCCGTGGCAGCGGGTTGCGGATTGGTGATCAGCACTTCTTGTGTGAGTGTGCCGCGGTTCCCGCACATGTCGCTGGCGTTGACCTGCAGTGTGTACGCGCCGTTGGCGAGGCGACGAGTGTCGAACCGCCTGGGGGTGAGCTGGAAGAGGAAGCGGCCGGCCTGGTGCCAGTAGAAGTGGTTGTCGAAGACAGGAAAGTTCTGATAGGTGCCGGGCGCGTAGACGCTCCAGAAGCGCTGCCGTGGTGGCTCGCCGCGACGGAAGTCGGCGACGATTCGCGCCACGCGTGCGGCGCCGTTCGCATCGACCAGCTTCCAGCGGACACTCGCCGGCGCGACTGGCAGCCCCTGCCAGGCGCCCGGCGCCGAAAGCGGCGGGCTGTCATCGACCCAGGCGACGATCGATACCGTGCCCGACAGGGCATCCGCGGGGAGCAGGCGACCGCGATCGTCCCGGAACTCGAGCGCGTGTACGATCGGCGCCGTGCGGTCGCGGTAGGGGCGCAAGTGAAGCGCTGGGTTGATGACGCGCTCATGGTCGATCTCGCTGAGATGAACGTGCTGGGCGGGGTAGCGCACGCGACCGAGAATCGTGACGCCGGCAACAACATGCTCGTCCTCCCACACCCTCGGGGCGATGTGCCAGTACTGAAAGACCCGACTTCCCGCGTGGACGGTCACCTCGTCGCCAGATCGCAGATGCGCGATCCCCGAGACCACTGGGTACACCGGTGCTCCCACTTTCGCCGAGATGTCGACACCGTTGTGAAAGGAATAGTCGCCCGAAAGCCCCGGTCCATCGATCCCGAACTCCTCCATCGAGACCGTGCGCGGATCACCGAAGTTGCCGCGGATCGGATGCTGCCTGTGAAACGGACGCACAGGCCACGCATACCCGTATCGGCCCGCGGGGGGTCGGGCACACCGGGACAAGGGCGCCAGCCTCTCGCGCCGGACGATCGTCACACTGGCTGGAGGGGCCGCGCGCTGTGCTCGGTCGGCAGCGCAACCGCTTGCAAGCAGCCCCAGTACGACGAACGCCGCAAACCTCGCCACAGGGCGATCATCGCGCATCGGAGCCGCCGCGACGAGCCCGCGGATGAGGGAGGCCCGCCGTGGGCGGGCCTCCCTGCTGTCGAGTCTGCGGCGCTAGGAGTCCTGGGCTTCCTGCGTCGCCTGCGGCGAGTCGGGGCTGACGAGCACGACCTTCTCGCAGTTCGGCGCCACGTGCTCGAGACGAAACTTGAACTTGCGCTCGTTCACGTAGGCCGTGTCGTAACCGGGGCCGCAGTCGAGCCAGTCGGGCGAGGCGTCGTTGGCGAGCGAGTACAGCGTGTCGTTGCCCGCTCCGCCGAACTCGTGGTCGCTGCCGAGGCCACCCCAGATGATGTCGTTGCCCGCTCCACCGTAGAGGAAGTCGTTGCCCGGCCCGCCGTGGAGCACGTCGTTGCCATCGCCTCCGTAAACGATGTCGCTGCCGTCGTTGCCCCAGAGCTGGTCGTTGCCGGAGCCGCCGTAGACGACATCGTTGCCGCCGAGCGCGTGGACGATGTCGTCGCCCGCCCTGGCGAAGACAACGTCCGCGCCGGCGGTGCCGGTGAGCGTATCGTTGCCCGGCGTCCCTTGGATCACAGCACTCGTTCTCGCGGCTGCAGCGCCCGTCAGCGCGAGCGCGGCCAGCAGCAAGATCACTCCCAGCCTTCGCTTCATTGCGTCTCCTCCTTCGCGATGTGACCCGCTAGTTGTCGCCGGCCGCCGTTAGGCGGGCGCTCGGGGAACGCAAAGCGGACGTAAAAGCACGTGGCGGCGTACGACGGTCAGAAATCGCCGCGCGGTCGGCGCGAGTAGACGATGTACGGGGTTTCCGCGTGGAGGCTCCAGCGGTAGGGGTGGGTTCTGCGCGCGTCGGAGAGCAGACCTCTTGGATCGAGGGCGGCTCCGAGAATGATGTCGCAGGCCCTCAGCCGTCCCGGGTTGGATGCTTCCGCCGGCGCCGACGTGTACGCCATCAGGGCGCCGCGGATCTCGGGTAGGACGCAGACGCGCTCGCCTTGCGTGCGGGCGCGTTCAACCAGGAGGGCGGCTTGGGCGGAGGGGACGGGGTTCGTCGTCCAGAAGCGGATGTCGACCCGGAGCATCGCCGCGAGCGCTACGCCGGCGAGCAGGAGTGCGAACCGGGAGTGGCGCACCGGAACGGCAGCGAGGAGCGCCACGGCCGGAACGAGCCAGACGAAGAAGCGCGGGTACAAGTCCCGCGGCGACCCGAGCCAGACAACGGCGGACACGATCGCGATCGCGGCAGACCCGACCAGGATCTCGGGTCTGCGGAGCCGGACTCCACCGGCAACGAGAAGGAGTGCAAGCACCGCGGTGGCAACCGAACTGCTGCCGAGGAGCGCCGCAGCGGTGTCGAGCGGGAACCGAGGTCGGAAGACACTCTGCTCGCGAGTCGCGGTCGCCAGCATCCTGCCGACGAGGCCCGCGTAGACACTGAGCCCGACCAGGAGCGCAGCGGCCCAAGCGCAGAGCCACGCGCGGTCTGGCTTGCGTCGGGCAACGACGACCGCGATCTGACCGAGAAAGAAGAAAAGCGCGTAGAGGTGCGTCGCGATGCCCAGTGCTACCACCGCGGCATAGGCGATCATCAGCCGGCGGCTGTATGCGGCGAGGAGACGCGCGAGGAGCAGCGTTGAAACGACGGCGGCAAATGTCAGCAGGCTGTAGCCGCGAACGCTTCGTGAAAGCACGGCGAAGGTGGGATTCGCCGCGAGTAGCGCTCCCGCAGTCGCCCCGGCGACAAGACCCCAACGGCTCGCGGCCCACATCGTGACGACTCCGACCGTCAACGCAGCGACCGTGATCGGCAGCAGGCGCAATACCGGTGCGCCATGACCGCCGGCCGAATAGACGATGTGCTCGAGAAACGAGAACAGCGGGTGGTTGTTGAACGCAAGCTGCCGCCGAAACGGATCAAGCAGCGAGCCCGTTGCGATGAACGAACCAACCGACTCGCTCGAGTCGTAGTCGTAACTCCGTTCCAGCCCCAGCGCGTAGAAGGCGAAGGTGACACCGCCGACCGTGAGCCCGAGCCAGACGGACACGCGCAGTCGCAACACCCGACTCGACGCCGACGCGGCCCTCACTGTCACCGCAGACACCTTCCCGCGCGCCGTTTCGCCGTTCAAGCCACCGATCGGATGACGATCGAGACTGCTGACGCCGTGCCTAGCGGTCCGCCGCCAACAGGTCGTCCAAATGGCGTAGCGTCGGGCTGCTCTGTATTCCGGTCTCAGCTACTCGCAGTGGTCTGAGCCACGTTTGCTTCGGCGAGAGGCGCTTGCCTCTGCTGGTGCCGCGGCAGTGGTGGCAGCGCTGTTGGCGTGGGTCGGGCCTCCGGGGGGCGACTTGGCTGCTCACGCGTACCAGCGGGCGCTGTTCCTCGAACACGGCTTCACGCCCTGGGACAACTTCTGGTACGCGGGCCGGTATAGCTTCGTCTCCTACAGCGCCATCTATTACCCGCTGGCCGCGGTGCTTGGGATCAAGCTCTTGGTTGTCGCGACCGTTGCCGCAGCCGGCTACCTGTTCGCGCTCGTGTTAGGACGTGAGTGGGGAGTCGCCGCCCGGTTCTCGAGCCGGGCTTTCGCGCTTGTCTGGGCAGGCGTTGTCCTCGCCGGAACCTACCCGTTCGCTCTCGGAGCTGCCTTCGTCCTTGTTGCGGTGGCGGCGCTTCAGGGAGGTCGCCAGAAGCGCTTCACGCTGTTTTCGTTGCTGTCTCTCGCCGCCAGCCCTTTGGCGTTTGTGCTCCTCCTGCTCATTGTCGGTGCCGCCGCAATCGAGCGCAGACCGAGCTGGCGACAGATGCGCGTGCCGGCGCTCGCGACCGCCGTCCTCACGACCGCGGGCGTGATCCTCTGGCGGCTCTTCCCGGCGGGTGGGGGGTACCCGTTCCCGAACGTCGAGTTCGCGGCTGCCTCGGTCTTCTTCGCCGTCTGTGCCGCCCTGACTTGGCGCATCGAGCGAGCAAGGATTCTTCGCTGGCTCTTCGCGGCCAACCTTCTTGCCTGCGTCGCCGCCTACCTCGTTCCCTCGGCACTGGGTGAGAACATCGCGCGACTGCGGCTGGCGGCCCTTCCCCTCGCGTTGCTCGTGTTGGCATTACGGCGATGGCGGCCGCTTCGCGCCGTGATTGCGCTGCTCATCTTCGCTGTCTGCTGGAACGCAGGTCCGCTGGTCACCAACTTTCGTCAGGGCCAGCGAGACGTCTCGGCCGCCCTCGCCTACTGGCAGCCTGCGATCCGCTACCTGCGCGCCAACCTGAACGCCTCCTACCGCGTCGAGGTTGTCGACACGGTCGATCACTGGGAAGCAGAGTACCTGCCGGCGGCCGGGATCCCTCTCGCGCGCGGCTGGTTCCGCCAAGATGACCTCCCGTTCAACAGAGTCTTGTATCGCCACCGCCTCGACGCCCGCGCCTACCTCGGATGGTTGCATGCGGTGGGTGCACGCTGGGTCGTCCTTACCAACGCACCTCCCGACTACAGTGCCCGGTCTGAAGCGGCGCTCCTTCGCAGCGGCGCCTCCGGCCTGACACCCGTCCTGAGGACGAGCACGACGACGATCTTCGCCGTTCCATCACCCCGGCCGATCGTCACCGGGCCGGCGCACGCCCGGATCGTTGCCTTCCAAGAGGCTCGGCTCCTGCTCTCGATCAGCGCACCGGGCACGTACAGGATCGCCGTCCGCTACACGCCATACTGGCAGACCTCGAGCGGCTGCCTCAGCCGCGGCGTCGACGGAATGTTGCGCCTGCACACACCAAGAGCCGGGCGGGTAGCGCTCGCATTCGATCTCGACCCGAGCGCGGCTCTCCATGCACTCACCGGAGCCAGCCCGCCGCGCTGCCACAACTAACTTCTGGCGGCCGTGACGAGGGTGTCGAGCGGCGCCCAAAAGGCTCGACGCGCTGCGGCGTCCGCGCGTTTCGGTGCCGCGTGGTCGGCGATCAGGCCGTTCCCGGAGCTGACGATCTCGTACCGCTTCCGACTGGCGGGGTGAGTGCCGAGGAGCCCCCAGATCGCGTCCGCGCCGGATCGGCCCGCTTCCGTGTCGTGGTCACCGACCTGGATGAGCACACGGACGGAGTCGGGCAGCGGGTCGAGCGCGATCCCGGCAACTGGCCCAGCGGGAAAGATGCAGTCGACTGCACGCGGAGGTGGCAGCGACCAGCTGCGCGCGTCGGCCGCGTATGAGAAGGCGAGGCTGGCACCGTACGAGTAGCCGACTGCGATGACCGGCACGGCGGGACGACCGAGGCGTTCGAGCCCAAGCGCGACACCGCGGCGGTAGTCCGCTGCACGTTCAGCACCCTGGCTGTCGCCCGTGCCGAGCTGGAAGCGGGGAAAGACGACGGCGCTTCCTCGTTCGGCGAGGTGGTCGAGCCAGGGGCGGAACTGTCCGAGCCATGGGTGTGCGGCGGAAGGCGGGTACAACTTCCAGCCGTGCCCGAAGACGACGACACTTCGGATCGGCCCTCCGGGGCGGATGAGCCAGACCTGACTCGAGCCGCGGCCGAACGGCCCTTCGACCCGGGTGCGCACCGCGCTCGTCGACGCATGGGCTGTGACGAGCAGCAATACGGCGGCTGCAGCGAACGGTATTCCCACCCGCCGCGACCGCGGCGCACTCATGCCGTGGCGAGGATGATCGCCGCGAGCGCAGCCCAGATCACGATCGCGACGACGAGCGGCGGATCCCCCAACAGGACGTTCTCCGGCTCCTCGCCAAGGCCGTGTCGGCGTACGAGGTGTCTGTAGCGGAGGACGCCGAACGCCACGAGCGGCGTCGTCAACAGCAATTCCCGGGAGTCGTGCGCCGTGGCCGCGTAGGCGACGTACGCGAGTACTGTGATCGCGGCGGTTGCGTCGAAGAGCCGCTCGACGGTGACGAGCGAGTACCCGGCGAGAGCGCGGCGACCCGACGTATGCCCGGCGTGGACGAGCGTCAGCTCGCCGCGACGTTTCGCGAGCCCCAGGAAGAGCGCCAGCAACGCGGTGCAGACGAGCAACCAGACGGACGCGTGTACGTGCACCGCGACCGCGCCCGCAGCGGCGCGCACGTCGAAAAGGGCCGCGATCACGAGGAGGTCGACGAACGGCACATGCTTGAGACCGTTCGAGTACGCAAGTTGAAGCGCGACGAAGCCGGCGGCGAGCGCGAATGACACAAGACCGAGCGACCCGGCTGCGGCGAGGCCGCCAACCGCGAGAGTCCCGGCCAGCGCGATTGCCCGCTGGAGCGACAGCGCACCGCTCGCCAGAGGTCGTTGCCGTTTGACCGGATGTAGGCGGTCGGCCTCGCGGTCTCGGATGTCGTTGACGAGATACGCGGCGCCGGAAAGCGCGCAGTACGCGACGAAGATCGTCAGTGCCTCCAACCACGCCGTGACGTCGCCCACCTGTCCGGCGAACAACAACGCCGCGTACACCAATGCGTTCTTCGTCCACTGGCGCGGGCGTACGGCCCTGACCAGCGGGCCAGCGCCGCCACTCATCGTTGGTCCGGCTGCGACCGTGGCGGCCCGATGCGTTGTTGCGCTCATTGCAGCGGCACGAGCGTCGGGCCGTGGCCAACGCGTCGGTAGACGGCGAAGAAGTCGCGATCGTCCGGGCGGAGATACCGCTGGTCGGACTGCATCGTGTTCGGGACGAGCTTGTACGGGGTGCGGGCCCCCGGCGCCCCGTAGGTGATGAAGCTGGGCCACTCGGGATTGATGTCGAGCTCCATCGCGCGTAGTGCTCCGGCATGGATGAAGATGCGCGCGAGGGTGACGACGGTCTGGTAGTCGGCCGCGATGTAGATCAGGTTGCCGTGTGCGTCGACGCCGACTCCCGTTCGCCACACGCGCACCGCGTTGCCGAGCGTATGGCCCCACTTCGAGCTGTCGTCGAGTGCCGGATTGAGCCGTCCGTGCGAGACGATCAGCGGCAGGTTCTGGCGTGCGAACGCGACCTTTCGTCCGGGCGTGTCGCCCCCGCGCCACGCCGTTACGTCGACGCGGCCGTCACGGTAGCCGACGAGCGTCGCCGTTCCCCTCGTCAGCGGCGTGTACGAGCGTCCGTCGACCGCGAACCCGCCATGGCCGTCGCCGTACGTGAAGCCGCTGTTGAACGTCGCCAGGAGCCGCCAGCGCTCGCCCTGCGGAACCTCCATCGGCCCACGCGGCGACCCGCGTGGTGGCTCGTACCTACCCGGGTAGAGGGCCGTCTGCGTGCGCAGGTGGTCGATCCACGCGACGTACGCGACGATCCGCGGGTAGTCGCGGTCGGGCCGGAAGGTCGTCTCGAGAATTGGTGGGCCTCCCTTCACCAGCACGCCCGTCCCCGCCCAAACACCCTCGCCGGGCAGTGCGGGCCTGAGCAGCGGGCGCACCCGGGCGGGTCGGTAGGCGTGAGGCGAGACACGAGCGGGGGTGGGGGTGGGCTTGGCGCCGTGGCGGGCCGATAGTTGCCCTGACGGAATCCCGACCGATGGGAGAGCCTTCAGCTGCGGTCCGCCCTTCTTCGGCGCCCGCCACGTGTAGTAGATCCGCTCGACGTCGTCCACGAGCCAGGCGCCGCCACTCGCGCGCAACCACTCGACACTGCGCACCCCGAGCGGGACGCTGGACGGGCGCGTCACCGTCGAGACGTAGGAGTAGATCACCGGTGCGAGCCCGACGAGCACGACCACCAGGGCGACACGGCGCCAGCGGAGGCGGCGGAGAAGACCGCGCTTCCGTCGAGAGCCAGGCTCGGAAGATCGGTCGACCACGGGACCGGAGTCCCGGTGCGTCAGCACGTCAGGCGTGAGTTCGGGCATGCGCGGTGCGCAGACATGCTAGGGGCCCGACTCTGAGGCGAACCTGACGAAGACCTGACTGCTCGGACCGGCGTCCGATCGATGTTGTGGTTCTCGGCTACCGTGCAGAGCAGGCGAGGTCGGGCACTTCGCTCCGCAGTCCCGACCGGCCATGTATCGCTTCTTCCTTTACTTCCTCGTCCGTACGAACGCCGAGCAGGCGGCTGAGATGCTGCGGACGGAGGACTACCAGGTTTGGCGGATCCAGCCTGGCTGGGACGACCCCTTCTCGCGGCTCGAAGTCCGGCGCCGGCTGACGGCAGCCAACCTCCCCGACGCCGTCGAGCACCTTCGGGCCATAGCCAGCCGGTTCCATGGCGAATACAGCGACAGCGAGCTCTGCGCCTAGCGAGATCGATTCGAGCATGTGTGCCGGAGGCCTCCAAGCCTCGCGCACGTGGTTCCCCGCCGCGCCGCGGTGATTGACTAGAGACGATGTGGCCGCCGACGACGACGATTTCGGGTTCGATGCCGTTGCAGTCGAGGAGACTGTCGAGGCGGCGGCGCGAACCCCGCGTCTGTTCGGCCCACCTGCGAGCGCGAGACTCCGCGCTCTCGTTCGCCTGGTAGCCGTTCTCGCTGCCGTCATCGCCGTCGTGGTCGTCCTGGTGTCCGTGGTCAGCGGCAGCGACCAGCGCGCGCGGACGCGAGGCTACCTCCAGGGACTCGCGGCGCCCGCTGCGGACTCGCAGGCCGTGGGCCAGGAGCTCGAGCGGCTGCTCGGGGGGTCAGTGGGCGGGGCGGCCAAGCTCGACGCGTCCCTCGGCTCCCTGATCAAGCGGCAGCAGCAGGACGCAGAACGCGTGCTGCGGCTCGCCCCCCTGCCGCGCCTGCTGGCCTTTCAGCAGCACGCGAACGATGTATTCGCATTGCGCCTCGCCGGCTTGCAGGGTGTGCTCTCGACGCTGCGGACCGGTACGGGAACGAAGGAGCTCCTGCCGGCCGCGCAGGCGCTGGCCGCGTCCGAGCAGCGGCTCGTGACGAGCGACGTCATCTGGAACGACCTGGTCCGGACGCCGCTGCTCGGCTGGGCAAGCCATGAGCATCTGGCGGCGTCGCTGGTGCCGGCATCGACGTTCGTCGGGAGGGCCGATCTCGTCTCGACTACACAGGCTGCGCGCCTGCTGCGGCGGGTGGGCGGTGTGTCGCCGGGCTCGCGGACCCAGGTCGCCGCAGTCATGAAGCTCGGGGATCGTGGGAGCGCAGTATCGGTATGGCAGTCGCGGCTGAACACCTGGCTGAAGAAAGCCTCGCCCAGCTCCACGCCGCTCGTTCCGGATGGCGTCTTCGGCCCAGGCACGCAGGCCGCAACCCAGGCGCTCCAGCGTTCGGCAGGGATCACGCCGGACGGGACGGTTGGCCCGGCAACTCGCCGCGCGCTCCGGACGGCACTCGGCAACCGTGGCTAGGACGTCGGCGGCGCCGGCACACCGATCGGAGACGTTGTGGCGTTGAAGCCGGTCGGTCGCAGGAGCATCGTGGCTGTGTGCCTCTTCGCCGTTCTGCTCGTTGTCGGCTACGAGGTTCAGAGACACCGTGAGGAACCGCCGACGCCGGATCCGCGGAGCTTCCCGATCTCGTCGCGGAGCCCTGAGGCTCGCCTGGCGTCGATCCAGCTCGGATACCGGATTCGCTGGAAGGATTCGACCACGAGGCGGTTCGAGTTCCTCCTCGGTCTCCTCGCTGCCGACTGTCCGGCCGACAGCGAGCGCCAGCTGGCCGATCTGACCATCCGGAGCATCCGCGAGCTCCACGCCCACGGAATACCTGCAAGTCCGACCGAAGTCCTCGGCGGCGTCACGGGGCTCGATGACATCGGTGCGCTACCGGACTGCGGGCCGTTCTTCGAGCGCTACGTCCGGCAACACCGAACACAGGCGTCGCACGCATGAAGTCCTACCGTCCGAGCGTGGGCGCCTGCCGCTGGTGGTGTTGTTCTCGTGCAGCAAGGTCGCAACCGACAAGGTAGGTGTCATAGGCTACGCGGCGGTCACCATCAAGACTCAGGCACGTCCCCTCTCCGACGGACCGATACTCGATCACGTACGTATGGAGAGGCGGCCGGTGGGGAACGGGTTGTGAGCACGGTTCTTCTGCTTCACGCGGGGATCGCCGACAGCCGAATGTGGCGGCCCCAGATCGAGGTGCTGGAGGCGGCCGGCCATCGCGTACTGGCGCCCGACCTGCGCGGATTCGGGCAGCGCGAGCTCGACCCCGCGCCGTTCTCATACCTCAGAGACGCCGAGGCTTTGCTCGACGACCCGGTCGCGGTGGTCGGTTGCTCGCTCGGCGGTCGCGTTGCTCTGGAGCTGGCGGTGCACCGGCCGGGGCAGGTCGAGCGGCTCGTGCTGATCGCGCCGGGTCTGCCCGGCTGGGACTGGTCTGCTGAGACGCGCGCGGGCTGGGCCGAAGAGGAAGCGGCTGTCGCGCGCGGTGACGTCGAGGCAGGAGCCGAGGCGAGCTTGCGGATGTGGGTCGATGGCCCACGGCGCTCGCCGGAGCAGGTCGACCCGGTCATGCGGTCGGCGGTGCGCGCGATGGTGCTCCGCTCCTATGAGCTCCAGCAACACGCCTGGGAAGCTGGTGCCAGAGAGGAGGACATCCTCGACCCACCCGTCAACAGGCGGCTGGGCGAGATTCTTTGCCCGACGCTCGTACTAATCGGTGCTGAAGATGTCGCCGGCATGCAAGCGATCGCCGCCCACGTCACCGACTGCGTGCACGGCGCTCGGCTGGTTACCGTTTCGGGCGCGGCACATCTACCCAGCCTTGAACGAGCCGACGAGGTCAACGCACTCCTGCTCGCGTTTCTCAGTGAAAGCTAGAAGACGCTCGCCGCCGGGCCTTTGGCCTTCGTAATTCGGAGCACCGCTGCCGGGAAACGCGTACGCTGGTCGGCGTGGGATTGATACGCAGCGGCCCGGACCATCCGGGCCGCGGCCGGCGAAGACCGAGCCTGGCGCTGTGGCTCTGGTCGCTCGTCGTCTGGCTGATCGTCGTCTGGTTCGCCGTGTTCATGCTCCAGCGGTAGCAATCGCGCCCGTCGCGAAACCGGCACGTCGACTCACGCGTACTGACAGGCATGACCCGTCTCGCCATGTACGTGCTCGGCATCGCGATCCTGGTTGTCGTCGTTCTCGCCCTGACCGGATGCGGCGGCGGCGGAGGCGGTTACTAGGGGCGTCTTCGGGCCGGTGTTGGTGTCTGGGCCGGCGGGCGACGATTCAGCTTCGCATGCGCTGTACGCGATGGGTGAACGTCACGAGGTCGCTGCTGAAGCGGACCGGGTCTTCCCAGCGCGGGGTGTGTCCGACGCCGCGGTAGACGAGGAGGTGGGCATCGGGGAGCGCGTGTGCGAGGTGGTCCTGCATGTGCCGGGAGACCAAGGCATCGTCGTCGCCCCAGACCAGGAGCGTGGGCGGCTCGACGAGCGGGAGCTCGGCCATGTCGTCGTAGCGGAGGAGTCCCGCGAATGTCTCCTTCCAGACATGTGCCGGGACCTTGAGAAGTTCCCTCAGGAGCAGTTCGACCAGCCCGGGCGCAACGTTCTCGGAAGACGTTTGGGCGACGAATGACCGTCCGAAGTCCGGGCCGATGGGATCGTCCAGGTTGGAAACGACGGAGTCGATGAAGCCACGCAGCCGCGCGTCGTCACGAAGCGTGGTGGGAGACGCTTCGAGGATCAGTCCTGCCACCCGATCCGGATGATCGAGAGCAACCCGTCGGGCAACGAGGGACGAGCCCGAGTGGCCCGCCAGAACCGCCCGCTCGATACCGAGAGCGTCAAGAAGCGGTATCACGTCGGCCGCGAAGTCTTCGACGCTGTATCCCGTGTCCGGCTTGTCGGACTCACCGTGCCCGCGCTGAGAGATTGAGACGGCGCGTATCTCGTGCGGCAAGAGATCGAGGACAGGCTGGTAGGAGCGCCACGAGTCGGTCGGCCCGGGCAGCAGCAGCACGGCCGGGCCTGACGCAACCCCCTGGTCTCTACACGACAGCGTTAGCCCGGAGGCGAGCGTGACCCTCGACATGCCAGGACCCTACGTGCGCCTGGCCCGGGCAGATGTAGTCTCGGAGTGTGGACGTCTGGCCGGATCGCCGTCACGCTGCAGGCGCCGGTTCGACACGAGAGGTTGCGCGTCGTGGCTCGGTCGACGAGACTCAGCGGTCTAGCGATGCCGTCTGATCGTGAGCGCTGGATCAACGAGGCCTTCATCATCCAGCCGAACGGTGAGGTGCATCGAGTCGCGATCAGCCTCGATGATGAGGAGGCGCAGAAGCGAACGCTTCGGGAGTCGGTAGGCGAGCCTCCCGATGCCGTCGAGATGCGCGACGGGACGCTCTGGGTTGATCGGAGAGCGGCCGAGAAGGAGCTGCCCGACAACCCGGTGGCATCGATGCTGGCCGGTGTGTCTGTCCTCGGCACGGTGGTCTTCACGGGTCGGGACAGCTCGGGCGAGATCGCCGATCTGGGCGGCTCGGCGGTGCAGCGGCTGCGGGCGTGCAGCGATCTTTTCCAGCGCGGCGAACTGGACACCGAGACCTAGTGGTCTCTCCGGTTAGTTCGTTTCCGCAAGGAGGGTCCAGCCGTTTTCGATCGAAGAGGTCGTCGTCCTGTTGGGCGACGATGGAGGCGAGCGAGATGGCTGCAGCGGCGAA
>JACXTT010003673.1_pt1 | contig 23392 bp, 19 predicted proteins | sample 9270951 | NCBI WGS metagenome assembly JACXTT01 (sample SAMN15532306, study PRJNA645909) | rock metagenome | isolation source: weathered quartz diorite | place: Puerto Rico | collected 2017-06-21
CAGGCGCGTCTTGATGTCGGTGTTGCGGCGGCCGGCGTGCCGCGCCGGTGCCGGTTCAGGCGGTGGCGTGACCACTCCGAACATGGCGTCGAGGTCGGCGATGCCGATGGCGCCCGCATCGGCCGCGGCCGCGTCGGCCGCCGCCGGCGGCATGGCCGGCAATTCGATGCCGCGCGCCAGCTGGCGCTCGATCGCGCGTGACAGCTGCTGGTGCAGCGCGCCCTCGTCGATCGGCTTGGTCAGGAAATCGTCCATGCCGGCGGCCAGGTAGCGGGCGCGGTCTTCCTCGCTGGCGTTGGCGGTCAGGGCGATGATCATCAGCTCGCGGTCCAGCACCGGCGCGCCGGGCGGACCGCCGGCGCGGATGGCGCGGGTGGCGCTGGCGCCGTCCAGTTCCGGCATGCGCCCGTCCATCAGGATCAAGTCGTAGCGCTTGCGGGCGCAGGCCTCGAGCGCCAGTGCGCCGTTGTCGGCGATGTCGACGGCGTGGCCCAGGTCTTCCAGCATCATGCGGATGATGATCTGGTTGGTCGGGAAATCCTCGGCGCACAGCACTTGCAGGCGGTGGCTGTGGCGCAGGCGCGGCGCGGCCGGCTGCTCGATGGGGGCGACGCCGTCCGCCAGCGGCAGCACGAAGCTGAAACGGCTGCCCTGCCCCGCTTCGCTGTGCACGCTGATGGTCCCTTTCATCAGCTCGACCAGCTGGCGGCAGATTGCCAGGCCCAGGCCGGTGCCGCCGTAGCGCCGCGTGGTGGTGCTGTCGGCCTGTTCGAATTTCTGGAACAGGCGCGATTGCGCCTCCAATGCGATACCGATTCCAGTGTCTTCGACCGAAAACCGTATCATATTGATCCCGGCCTGCTCTTCCTCTTCGCGCAGGCGCTCGACCCGCACGGTGACGCCACCACGGTCGGTAAATTTGAACGCGTTCCCCACCAGGTTGACCAGCACCTGGCGCAAGCGCGCCGGATCGCCGACCACGTAGCGCGGCAGGTCGGGATCGAGGCTGATGTCGAAGCTGACGCTGTGGGCGGCTGCCTGCTCCTCGAACAGCGAACCTACCGTTTCGAGGGTCGCCGACAGGGCGAAGTCGATGCCTTCGACGGTCAGCTTGCCCGCCTCGATTTTCGAAAAATCCAGCAGGTCGTTGATGATCGCCAGCAGCACCTGGGCGTTGGCCTGGCCGCGCACGATCTGTTCGCGGGTGCCGGCCTGCAGGCGCGCATCGCGCAGGGCGAAACCGAGCATGCCGATGACGCCGGCCAGCGGGGTGCGCATCTCGTGGCTCATATTGGCGAGGAATTCCGATTTTTGCCGCGTCGCGTCCTCGGCGCGCTGCTTGGCCAGGCGCAGGCGCTCGTCGTTTTCCTGCAAGGCGCGGTTGGCCAGCGCTAGTTCCTCGGTATTGCTGCGCACCTGCTTTTCCATCTCTTCCAGCTGGGTGTAGGCGCGCGCATTGTCGAGCGCCACCGCGGCGTGCGCGGCCAAGGTTTGCAGCATGTCCAGGTGCACCCGGCGGTAGGCGTTCTTCTCCACGCTCGACACGCACAGCACGCCCATCACGCGGTCCTTGACCATCATCGGCACGTACATGGTCGACTGGCTCACCGAATTGGGCGTGCCGTCGACCCGTCCCAGGTTGGCGAAGGCGTCATTCTCTTCCATGCCGAAGTAGCGCTGGTAGTCGGCCTGGCGGTCGTTGATGAATACCTCGCGGCGGTGCGTCAGGCACCACACGGCCAACTGGTGCGGCACACGCGTCGAGCGCTGGTAGCGCGGCGTGCGCACGCCCTGGTCGATGGCGAAGGGGAAGTCGATTTCCTCTTTCTCTTCGTGATAGATGCCGATGCCGAAGATGCGCGCGTCCATCAGGTGGTGCACGTGGCGGTAGACGGTGGCCATGATGGTTTCCATGTCCAGGGTGGCGGTCATCTCGCGGCCGATCTCCGACAGGATCGAGATATTCCGGTGCGCCAGTTCGACGTTTTCCTTTTGCTGCTGCACCTCTCCCTTTTGCCGCTCGGCGTCCAGGTGGCGTTGCTCGGCGTCGGCGCGCTGCGCTTCGGCTTCGCGGCGGCGCGCATCGAGTTCGAGCTTTTGCCGCTCCAGCAAATGGTTTTGCTGGCCGATTTCGGCGGTGCGTTCGCGCACCTGCAATTCCAGCCGCTCCTTCTGGCGCCGCAGCCCGCGCATGCGCAAGCGCAAAGCGGCGTAGGCGGCGCCCAGCGCCAGCACACCGATCAGGGTGCGGAACCACCAGGTCTTGTACCACGGCGGCAGGATGACGATTTTCAGGGTGGCGCCTTGCGGGCTCCAGATGCCGTCCTTGTTGGCCGCCTTGACGCGGAAGGTGTACACGCCCGGATCGAGATTGGTGTAGGTGGCAAAACGCTTGCTGGCGTCGGTGCTGACCCAGGCCTCGTCGAAGCCGACCAGCTGATAGGCGAAGCTGTTGCGCTGGGGCGCGGCGTAATGCAGGGCCGAAAACTCCAGCGAGAAAACCGAGTCGGCGGCATCCAGGGTGATCTCGGCGGCATGCTCGATCGGACCTTTCAGCAAACCCGGATGGACCTGGGCGACCGGCTTGTTGAACACCTGGAAGCCGGTGATGACTGCGCGCGGCGCCAGCAGGTTGTCGGTAATGGCGCGCGGATTGAAGGCGGTGATGCCGTTGAAACCGCCGAAGTACAGGGTGCCGTCGCGGCCCTTCATGGCGGCGCCGTCGAAATAGGCGCCTTCGATGGTGCCGTCGCCGGCGTTGTAGGTGCGCCAGTGATTGGTCAGCGGCGAGAAGCGCGTCAAGCCGGTGCTGGAGCTGATCCACAGGTTGCCCAGGTCGTCCTCCAGCATGGCGGCGACGGCGTCGTCGGCCAGGCCGTCGGCGGTGGTGTAGCGGCGGAAGCGGGTGACGCCGTCGGTGCCGACGATCATGCGGTTGAAGCCGCCCGCGGTGCCGACCCAGATGTCGCCCCGGTGGTCCTGCAGCAGGTGGTGCACCTCGTCGTGACTGAGGCTGTCGGGGTCGTGCGGATCGTGGCGGAAGTGGCGGAATTTGCCGGTGGCGCGGTCGAACAGATCGAGGCCGTCGAAGGTGCCGATCCACAGCCGGCCTTCGCGGTCTTCCAGCATCGGCCGCACCACGTTGTCGGCCAGGCTGGTCGGATCCGTGGGATCGTGGCGGTAGGTCCTGACCTTGCGGGTGGCGATGTCGATGCGGTGCAGGCCGCCGCGGGTGGCCACCCACAGCTGATCGTCCTGCCCGGCCAGGATGGCGCGCACGGTCTCGCCGTCCGGATCGCCGCCGGCCAATTGCTTCCGCAGAAAGCGTCCGCTGGCCGGATCGAAGCTGGTGATGGCCGAACGCCCGCCCACCCACAGCACGCCGTGGCGGTCGCGCGCGATGGCGTTCATCGGCCCCTCGGCCAGGCTGTTCGGATTATCAGGCTGGTGGCGCAGCAGGCTGGCGCTGCCCGACAGCGGATCGTAGCGGTTCAAGCCCTCGTTGGTGGCCAGCCACAGTTTGCCGGCGCCGTCGTCGACGATGGCGCGCACCTTGTTGTCGGAGATCGAGGCGGCACCGTCGACCTTGACGATGCGGGTGAAGCCGCCGCTGCCCAGATCGACCCGCGACACGCCGGCGTACCAGGTGCCGACCCAGAAGGTACCGACGCGGTCGCGATAGATCGACGAGACGAAATTGTCGGCCAGGCTGTGGCCGTCGGCCGGCTGGTTGCGGTGGCTGGCGAAGCGGCGCTGCTGCGGCATCCAGCGAAACAGGCCGTCGTCGTGGGTGCCGGCCCAGACGGTGGTGTCGGCATCCTGGAACAACACCGTGATGTGGGCGCCGGCATTGATGCCTTCGGCCGGTCCCAGGCGGCGGCGGCCGGCGTCGCCGGCGGCCACCTTCCAGGTCTCCAGCCCCGCCAGGCTGCCGATCCACAGGGTGCCGGTGGCGTCGACCAGCAATGCCGAGATGTTGTTCATCTTGGCGTCGACCCCGGGCAGCGCGTGGTGCTCGAAGCGCTCGGCGCCCGGGGTCAGGCTGTCGAGGCCGGCGCTGGTGCCGACCCACAGGCGCCCGTCCGGCGCCAGCGCCAGCGCGTTGACGGCGTCGGCGGCCAGGCTGCTGTCGCGGCCGGCCTGGGCGTGCCAGATCTTGAAACGGCCGCTGGCCATGTCGAAGTGCTGCAGGCCGTCGGCGGTGGCCAGCCACAAGCCGCCCTTGCCGTCGTCTTCGATGGCGTGGATGTGGCGGTTGCCGTTGCCGCGCTTGCCCGCCTCGGCCGGCTGGTAGTGGGTGAATTGCTGGGTGTCCGGATCGAAGCGGTCGAGGCCGCCGTCGGTGCCGATCCAGATGCGGCCCTGGCGGTCGACGTGCAGCACCCGCACCCAGTTGTTGACCAGGCTTTTCGGGTCGCCCACTTCATTGTGATAGGTGATGACGCGGTAGCCGTCGAAGCGCGACAGGCCGGACTGGCTGCCGAACCACATGAAGCCGTCGCGGTCCTGCACCACCGCCAGGATCGACTCCTGCGCCAGCCCGTGCTCGACGCTCAGTTGTTCGAAGCGCAGGCTGCGCGGCGGCGACGCCGAGGCGGGACCGGCCAGGCCGGCGGCCAGGGCCAGAATCGACAGCAGGGAGGCGATCAGGGTGCGCATGTCAGGAACCGAAAAAGGCCAGCACGTCGGCCTTTCTCGCCATGGTGTCGCGCTGGCCCAGCCGGATCAACTCGCGCGTGTAGCCGGCTTCGAACAGCAGGTAGGACGCCAGCGCGGCGCCCCTCGCTTCGGTGGCGCCTATTCCGGACAGCAGCACCCGCACCGGCGCCGGCAGGCTGCCGGTGTGGCGGGCCGCGATGTCATCCAGGCGTTCGGACGGCGCGATCACCAGCAGCTCGACCGGCCGCAGCGCGCCTTGCGCACGCATCTGCGGCGGCATCAGGGACAAGGTGGCGTTGATGCGGGTGAGGCGTTCGATGTCGACGGCCAGGCTGTCGAGAAAAATCGAGGACATGGCATGACCGGCGATCTGCGCCAGGGTCGGATAGCGGGCCTTGACGTTGCTGTCGCGTTTCGGTTCGTGCATGCGCCCTGCCCCGACCACCAGCACCTTGGTGGCGCCCAGGTGGATCGCCGGCGAAATCGGCGCCAGCTGGCGCATGCTGCCGTCGCCGCAGTATTCGTGGTGGCCGTCCAGGTACAGGGGCACGGCGGGAAAAATAAAGGGAATCGCCGACGACGCCAACAAATGTTCGACGCCGATCTGGTCGCGCTGCGCCACCCGCGCCATGCGCACCCAGGGCGCCACCTCTTCCGCCCCCTGATAAAAGGTCACGTGCTGGCCGCCCGTGTAGGACGAGGCGTTGACGGCCAGCGCATGCAGCAGGCCGTCGGCCAGCGCCGCATCGAGGCGCGGCAGGTCCAGCAGCCGGTGCAGCAGGCCGGCCAGCGGGGTGTTGTCGAGCAGAGACGCGGGCGGCGCGGCCCGCCACTTGCGCAGCAGCCAGCCGAACGACAGGATCGACAGCCAGCGCGCACCAGAGCGCAGCACGCCGATCGAATCGGCGCGGTACACCTGCTCGACCCGGAAGTGTTCCCAGACGTCGAGCAGCTGCTGCACGCCCTCGCCAAAGTTATCGGCACGACAAGCCAGCGCGGTGGCGTTGATGGCGCCGGCCGAGGTGCCGCAGATGATATCGAAGGGATTGCGGGCCGGCGGCCAGCCCGCTTCCCACAGCAATTGCGAGATCGCCTGCAGCACGCCGACCTGGTAGGCGGCGCGGGCGCCCCCTCCAGTCAGAATGAGGCCGGTTTTCTCGTTTAGTTCCATCCGACAAGGGTAGCAGGATGGGGGCGAACTCGGCTAGGGAAAGTTGCAGCCCTTAATCACCCTTCGCCACACCCTCACGCCGTGGATCGGCCCCGCCGAACCAGAAATCCTGGCCGTGTATCGACAATCGCTGAATCCCGTGCAGTCCGGAATTCTGCTCCGTCAACCTCACCATGTGGCCCTTGGCTTTCAAGGCATCGATGGTCGCCTGCGGAAACCGTCGCTCTTCCAGCTCGGTGGGGCCGTTGCGGCTGCCGAAGTTGGGCAAGGCGATCGCCTGCTGCACGTTCAGATTCCAGTCCAGCGTGCCGACCAGCACCTTGGCCACGTAATTGATGATGGCCGGGCCGCCGGGCGAGCCGGTCGCCAGCACCAGCTTGCTCGTTGCTTTATCGAACACAATGGTGGGCGACATGGCGCTGCGGGGCCGCTTGCCGGCCTGGACGCGGTTGGCGATGGGACCGTCCTTATCGACGGATTCGAAGGAGAAATCGGTCAGCTGGTTGTTCAAAATAAAGCCGTCGACCATCTGGCGCGAGCCGAACAGATCTTCGACGGTGGTGGTCATCGACAGGCCGTTGCCGTGGCCGTCGACCACCACCATGTGCGAGGTGGACGGGTTGTCGATGGCGGTGTCCGTGCCCCACGCCACTTCCATGCCGGGCGGGTTGCCCGCGGGGGCCGTGCCCATGGATTTTTCGCCGATCAGCCTGGCGCGGGTGGCGAGATAGCTTTTGTCGATCAGGCCGGGCACGCCGCGGCCCGGCAGCGGCACGAAGTCGGTGTCGGCGGCGTAGCGGTTGCGGTCGGCGTAGGCCAGGCGGCCCGCTTCCGTGAACAGGTGCACGGCTTCGGCACCGGGCGCGTCGCCGGCTTTTGGCGCCAGCGCGGCCATGTCCCTGGTTTCCAGAATGCCCAGCATCTGCGCCACCGCGATGCCGCCGGACGATGGCGGCGGCATGCCGCAGACGGTCCAGGCGCGGTAATCGCTGCACACAGGTGTGCGCACTTTCGGCTGGTAGCCGGCAATGTCGTCGAAGGTCAGCTTGCCCGGGTTGGTCGGATGGCTGGCCACCTTGGCGGCGATGTCGCGGGCGATGTGGCCCTTGTAGAACGTATCGGCGCCGCCTTGGGCGATTTCGCGCAGGGTCCTGGCCAGCGCCGGATTTTTCAGCAAATAGCCGATCGGGCGCGGCTGCATGTTGGCGTCGTAAAAATAGGCGGCAGCCAATGGGTCCTTGCGGATGTGCTGGTCGAACATCAGCAGGCCATTCAAACGCTGGCTGACCTTGAAACCATTTTCGGACAGTTTGATGGCCGGCTCGAATAATGTTTTCCACGGCAGCTTGCCATGCTGTTTATGCGCCAGTTCCAGCATGCGCAGCACGCCGGGGGCGCCCACCGAGCGGCCGCCGACCACGCCGGCCGTGCGCGACAGGGGCGTGCCATCGGGGTTTTGAAACAGGTGTTCGTCGGCAGTGGCTGGCGCCGTTTCGCGGCCGTCGAAGGCTTGCACTTTCTTGCCGTCGAAGTACATCAAAAAGGCGCCGCCGCCGATGCCGGACGACTGCGGCTCGACCAGGGTCAATACAAGTTGCGTGGCGATGGCGGCATCGATGGCGCTGCCGCCTTTTTTCAACATTTGATAACCGGCCTCGACCGCCAGGGGATTGGCGGCAGCGACCATGTATTTCTTGGATGCCCAGCCGGATTTTTCCTGGTAGGCGGTGGCGACTTCGGGGGCGTCGGCGGTGGTGGCGGTGGGCCGTGCGGTGGTAGCGACCTGGGCGGAAACTGGGAAGTGGGCAAGGATGCCCGTCAGCGCGGCCGTGAGGGCCAGCGTGGGAAGTTTGATCATCGAGTCTCCGGCAGCGTGGGAAATTGGCTGGGAGTATCGTACATCATTGTCTGGGAAATTGTTGCGGGGCAGCAGAGCAAGCAAGCGCACGCAAACGTATGGTCTCGCGGCGGATAAAGCTGGGGACAGGCGCCTTCGGCGCCAGTCCCCCCTCCGTTTTACTTCGGCTGCATGCGGATGGCGCCGTCGAGGCGGATGGTTTCGCCGTTCAGCATGGCGTTTTCGATGATGGTCTTGGCCAGGTGGGCGTACTCGAGCGGGCGGCCCAGGCGCGATGGGAAGGGAACCATCTTGCCGAGGGCGTCGCGCACCTCTTCTGGCATGCCCATCAGCATCGGCGTTTCAAAAATGCCGGGGGCGATGGTCATCACGCGCACGCCGCTGCGGGCCAGGTCGCGGGCCATCGGCAGGGTCAGGCCGACCACGGCCGCTTTCGAGGAACCGTAGGCGGCCTGGCCGATCTGGCCGTCGTAGGCCGCCACCGAGGCGGTGTTGATGATGATGCCGCGCTCGCCGGAGTCCAGCGATTCGGTCTTGCCCATGGCGTCGGCCGCCAGGCGGGCCATGTTAAAGGTGCCGACCAGGTTGATGTTGATGGTGCGCTGGAATACATCGAGCGCGTGCGGGCCGTCCTTGCCGACGGTCTTGACGGCGGGCGCGACGCCGGCGCAATTGATCAGGCCGCGCAAGGTGCCCATGGCGGTGGCGGCGGCGACGACGGCCATGCCGTCCGCTTCGCTGGTGACGTCGCACTTGACGAATTGTCCCTTCAGCTCGGCCGCCAGGGCCTCGCCCGCTTCGACCTGCACGTCGGCCAGTACGACCTTGCCGCCGGCCTCGACGATCATGCGCGCGGTGGCCGCGCCCAGGCCTGATGCGCCGCCGGTGACGATAAATACGTTATTTTCGATTTGCATGAAGTCTCCTGGTGTCTGGGTAAAAGCATTATTTAACGTTTACGTAAACGTCAACCGCCGCAATTGTAGCGAAGTTTGGCGGCCAGCAGAAAAATCCTTGGCTAAAAACACTGCACGCCGACCAGGCCCTTGGTGCACAGCTGGCCTTGCGGGGTGGTGACGGCATTGCCGACGCCGCCGTTCAGCCTTTGGCCGCTGGCATCGAAGCAGCCGGCGCCCGTGCAGGTGGCGGGCACGGTGCCGCGCTCGGGCAAGGCTGCGGCGGCGGGCGGACGCGCTTGCAGTACCGGGCCGTACGTGAGCACCGGATGCCCGGCTGGGGCGGCGCTGCCGAGTATTCGCGGCGTGGGCGTGAGCACCTGTTCGACGGCGCGGCGTTTTGAACGGGGCGCGCGGGCGCTGGGATCCTTCGGCTTGGCCTCGGCCTTGGGATCGGCTGCGGACTTTTCGGCCGGCGGCGGCGCAACCTCCGGGTCGGCGCGCGCCGGCCGCTTGGCCTGGGCCGCATCCGGTTCGGCGGATGGCGCGGGATGGAGCACCGGTCCCCACGAAGGCGGCGGCGCGGCCAGCTGGGCATCGCGGTCCGCCGTCACCGCCGGCGGCTCCATGGTGCGCGGGGTTTGCTGGGCGTGGGCGGCCTGCGCCAGCAAGGCCGCCACGGCGAGATATAAATGTGACCGGATCTTCATCGGTACAGACTAGCACCAAGCCGTATTCCGAAGCGCACACGGAATGGCCGGTACGGTAAGATTGACCGAAACATCAAGGAGACGGCAATGCAAGGTTCAGGCAGTACAGCTGCACAGCAATACGATGCCAAACGCATGCAGGCGGTCGATGCCCTCGACCTGCTGCGCGACTCGGACATGATCATCGTGCCGACCGGCGCCGGCGAGCCGCCGACCCTGCTCGGCGCCCTGTCCGACCATCGCCCGCGTTTTAATGACATCAAGGTGGCGCAGATCCTGGCCATGCGCAAGTTCGGCTATTTCGACCAGGCCAGCGCCCACCACGTGCGCCACGCCGCCCTGTTCTTCGGCGGCGCCTCGCGGCCCGGCGGCCAGGGCGGCTGGTGCGACTTCATTCCGAATTATTTCTCCGAGATCCCGGTCCTGATCGAGCGGGGCCTGATGCCGGCCGACGTGGTGTTCGCCATGGCCTCGACGATGAACGAGCAAGGCTGGTTTTCATTGAGCCTGGGCACCGACTACAGCATGGCGGCGGTGGCCAAGGCGCGCGTGATCGTGCTGGAAGTCAATCCGAACGTACCCTTCGCCCATGGTGCCTGCCACGTGCACATTTCTCAGGTCAGCGGCGTGGTCGAAAGCTTCGATCCGGTCATCGAAGTGGGCCTGCCGCTGATAGGTCCCGTGCAGGAAGCCATCGGCAAGTATGTGGCCGAGATGATAGACGACGGCTCGACCTTGCAGATCGGCTACGGCGGCATTCCCGATGCGGTGGTGATGCAATTGACCCACAAGCACGACCTCGGCGTGCACACGGAGATGCTGGGCGACGGCATCTTGTCGCTGGTCGAATCGGGCGCCGTCACCAACCGCAAGAAAACCTTGCTGCCGGGAAGAATGGTGGCGACCTTTGCGCTGGGCTCGAAAAAGCTCTACCAGTTCATGCACCACAACCCGATGGTGGAAATGCACCCGTCGAATTTTACGAACGATCCGTACAACGCCGGCCTGAACGACAATCTGGTGTCGATCAACGCCAGCCTGCAAGTGGATTTGCTGGGCCAGTGCGGCTCGGAGAGCATCGCCCACCTGCCCTATTCCGGCACCGGCGGCCAGGTCGATTTCGTGCGGGCGGCCAACCGCTCGCGGGGCGGCAAGTCCTTCATCGTGCTGCCCTCCACCGCCAAGAACGGCACCATCTCTCGCATCGTCACCACCCTGACGCCGGGCACCCACGCCACCACCAGCAAGAACGACGTCAACTACGTGGTCACCGAATACGGCGTGGCGCAGCTGCGCGGCAAGTCGGCGCGCCAGCGGGCGCAGGCGCTGATCGCCATCGCGCATCCTGATTTTAGAAAGGAATTGCGGGCGGCGGCCGACAAGATGTGCGTCTTTTAATTCCGGCGCGGCGTAGAATATTGTCCCCGATCGACAAGTGCAAGGAGCGACCATGCCGCAGAGCCTGTTCATCCAGCCCGACGACCACATCCGCGGCAGCCTCGACGCCGCCATCGTCATGGTGCTGTACAACGATTACCAGTGCGCCACCTGCCGCAAGGCGCACCTGGCGCTGAACGATTTGCAGAAGCGCCTGGGCCAGCAATTGTGCGTCGTCGCGCGCCATTTTCCGCAGACCGACCGCCACCCTTATGCCGCCCTGGCGGCCGAATGCGCCGAGGCGGCCGGCGCGCAGGGCAGTTTCTGGGCCATGCACGACGCCTTGTTTTCCTTGCAGGAGAGCTTCGAGCCGGCCATGCTGCCGGCCCTGGCCGAGCGGCTGGGGCTGGATGCCGATCTGCTGACGGAGGATGTGACGCAACGAGCGTTTCGGCTCAAGGTGGAAAGCAGCGCCAGCGGCGGCACGCGGCTGGGCGTGCTCACTGCGCCGGCATTGTTCATCAATGGCGAGCGCTATGACGGGGAAATCGATGAGGGGGAGATTGTGGATGCGTTGATGCGGTTTGTGGCTTGAATGTGCACAAAGCGCCGCTGAGCCGGCAATGGGACAGGCACCTCACGGCGCCAGTCCCCCTGCTGCTTACTTCACCTGTACCGGTTCCGCCGTCTCGCTATTCGCCATCGGTTTATTGGGCACCGGCATCGGCGGCACCGCTTCCGGCGGCATCGGCTTCGGCGCGGCCGCCGGCTCGGCCGCCGGCGTAGCCGTCAAGGGCACCGGCTCCGCCGTTTCGCTGTTGACCATCGGCTTGGTCAACAGCGGATCCAAAGGCCGCACATCGGCCGGCACCGGCACGGTCACCGGTGGCGGCGGCGACACCGCGATCCACCCTTTCAAAGGCAACAGCGGCACCAGCAGCAAGGCCACGATATTGATAATCTTAATCAGGGGATTGACCGCCGGCCCCGCCGTGTCCTTGTAGGGATCGCCCACCGTATCGCCCGTCACCGCCGCCTTGTGCGCTTCGGAGCCCTTGCCGCCGAAATTGCCGTCTTCGATGTATTTCTTGGCGTTGTCCCAGGCACCGCCGCCGGTGGTCATGGAGATGGCCACGAACAGGCCGGTGACGATGGTCCCCATCAACAGGCCGCCCAGCGCCGTCGGTCCCAGCAGCATGCCAACCACGATCGGCACCAGCACCGGCAGCAGAGACGGCACGATCATTTCCTTGATGGCCGAGGCGGTCAGCATGTCGACCGCCTTGTCGTATTCCGGCTTGGCAGTGCCTTCCATGATGCCCTTGATGTCGCGGAACTGGCGGCGCACTTCGACCACCACCGCGCCGGCCGCGCGGCCCACCGCTTCCATCGCCATGGCGCCGAACAGGTAGGGAATCAGGCCGCCGATGAACAGGCCGACGATCACCATCGGATCGGACAGATCGAAACTGACGTGCTTGCCGACCGAGTCGAGAGCATGGGTGTAATCGGCGAACAGCACCAGCGCAGCCAGGCCGGCCGAGCCGATCGCGTAGCCCTTGGTGACGGCCTTGGTGGTATTGCCGACCGCATCGAGCGGATCGGTGATGGCGCGCACCGATTCGTCCATGTGCGACATTTCGGCGATGCCGCCGGCGTTGTCGGTGATCGGGCCGTAAGCATCGAGGGCGACGATGATGCCGGCCATCGACAGCATCGAGGTGGCGGCGATCGCGATGCCGTACAGCTGGCCCATCTGGTAGGAAGCGAGGATGGCGGCGCACACCACCAGCACCGGGTACGCCGTCGACTTCATCGACACGCCCAGGCCGGCGATGATGTTGGTGCCGTGGCCGGTGGTCGACGCTTCGGCGATGTGGCGCACCGGGTGGAAATCGTGGCGGGTGTAGTACTCGGGGATGTAGACCATCAGCCCCGTCAATACGATGCCGACCACCGCGCAGCCCAGCATTTTGAGGCGCATGTCGGGACCCCAGACGTGCCAGGTTACGGCGGCAAAACCGATCAGCGACAGGCCGGCGGCCCACCACAAACCGGTGTACAGAGCCGACATGATTTTCTTGCCCGGCTTGGCTTTCACCAGCGAGCAGCCGACGATGGAGCCGATGATGGAAACGCCGCCCAGCAGCAGCGGATAGATGATGGCGGTGGTGCCCACGCCCGTCACCAGCAGCGCGCCCAGCAGCATGGTGGCGATCAGGGTGACGACGTAGGTTTCGAACAGGTCGGCGGCCATGCCGGCGCAGTCGCCGACGTTGTCGCCCACGTTATCGGCGATCACGGCGGGGTTGCGGGGGTCGTCCTCGGGGATGCCGGCCTCGACCTTACCGACCAGGTCGGCGCCGACGTCGGCGCCCTTGGTGAAAATGCCGCCGCCGAGACGGGCGAAAATCGAGATCAGCGAGGCGCCGAAGGCCAGGCCGATCAGGGGCTGGATGATTTCATGCTGGGTCAGCGTGCCGCCGGCCGCCTGATTGGTCAGCATCCAGTAGAACAGGGTGACGCCCAACAGGCCCAGCCCCACCACCAGCATGCCGGTGATGGCGCCGCCACGGAAGGCCACGTTCAGGGCGTCGTTCATGCCGCGGGTGGCGGCCTGGGCGGTGCGCACATTGGCGCGCACGGAGACGCCCATGCCGATGAAGCCGCAGGCGCCCGACAGCACGGCGCCTATCAGGAAGCCGAGCGCAGTGCGCCAGCCGAGCGTGGGAAAAATTGCGATGACCAGCACCACGCCGACGATGGCGATGGTGCGGTATTGACGTGCCAGATATGCTGCCGCCCCCACCTGGATGGCGGTGGCGATTTCCTGCATGCGCGCATTGCCGGCGTCTTGCCGCAAGATCCAGCTGCGCGACCATAAACCATAAATCACGGCGATAACGCCGCATACCACTGCAAACATCAGTGAATACACTACCATGTCGTCCCCTTGTTTTTGTAATCAACCACAACAACACACATCGAATGCCCGCACCACTATAAACGGCGCGGCCTGGCTCACTGCGTACTGCAAAGCTTGAATCGAAAAACCGGGACGGCATCGGCGCGGCAATTCACGCGCGGACGGCGCTAAAAAACAGCGGACCGAAGTCCGCCTGGTGTTGGTACTTAGTCCTGCAGGGCCGCGAAGGCCGCGTCGCGCACCGCTTCGACGGCGCCGATGCCGGAAATCTTGCGGTATTTCGGCGCGCCGGGCAGGCCCGACTGGGACCACTTGTTGTAGTAACCGAGCAGCACTTCGGTCTGGGCGTGATAGACGGCCAGCCGTTTCATGACGGTTTCCGCCTTGTCGTCGTCGCGCTGGATCAGCGCTTCGCCGGTGACGTCATCGAGCTTGTCCGCTTTTGGCGGATTGAATTTGGTGTGGTACACGCGGCCCGAGCCGGGGTGCGACCAGCGGCCGCTCATGCGCTCGACGATGGATTCGTCCGGCACGTCGATTTCCAGCACGTAGTCGACATTGATGCCGGCATCTTTCATGGCGTCGGCCTGGGCAATGGTGCGCGGGAAGCCATCGAACAGGTAGCCATTGGCGCAATCGCCGTCTTTCAGGCGGTCCTTGACCAGCCCGATCATGATGTCGTCCGACACCAGGCCGCCCGCATCCATGACCTTCTTGGCTGCCATGCCCATGTCGGTGCCGGCCTTGATGGCGGCGCGCAGCATGTCTCCGGTGGAAATCTGGGGAATATTGAATTTTTCCTTGATGTAGTTAGCCTGGGTGCCCTTGCCGGCGCCAGGCGCTCCTAACAGAATGAGACGCATGAAAATTCCTAAAACAATGTGAATAATTTTTATAGTGGCCGAACGCGCCGCGTCACACAGAACGCTGCCGCGCGCCCGTCGCGGGTAGTGCCGTCATGGCTGCCGTTGCATCAATGACTATCTCTGCTACGAAACTTACCACAAAAGTCAGCGCCAACGCCAATATCAATACGGCCTGCTTTTGATTTCGCCAGGGTCCGCGCCGGCGCTATGTAAACGTGGCAAATGACCGCTAACAACTCGTCAGTTTGCCGTAAGGCTGTTACTGGAAAGTCAGCCGCACCCGCGCCAGATCTTCCGGCGTATCGACCCCGGCCGCCGGCGCCGTGTCGGTGATGTGGACGGCGATCGGCACCCCGTGCCACAGCACGCGCAGCTGTTCCAGCGCTTCGACCGACTCCAAAGGCGATGGTTCCAGGCTCGGGTATTGCTGCAAGAACGCGTTGCTGTAAGCGTACAGACCGATATGGCGCAGCGGCGCGTAGCCTGCCGGCAGCGTCTCGCGCGATGCGGCAAAACCGTCGCGGTGCCAGGCAATCGGCGCGCGCGAAAAATACAGGGCGCGGCCCGCCTTGTCGAGCACCACCTTGACCACGTTCGGATTGAACACGTCGGCCATCTCGTGCAGGGGATGGGCGCAGGTGGCCATCGGCACGCCGTCGGCGATGCGCGACGCGCAGGCGGCCAGCAGGGCCGGGGCGATCAGCGGCTCGTCGCCTTGCAGGTTGACGACGATGGCGTCGTCAGGCAGGCCGAGCGCCTGCGCCACTTCGGCGATACGGTCGGTGCCGGACGGGTGATCGGCGCGCGTCATCGCCACTTCGATGCCATGCGCCTGGCAAGCCGTGGCAATATCGGGATGATCGGTGGCGACGACGATGCGCGAGGCGCCCGACAAGGCCGCGCGCTCGGCGACGCGCACCACCATCGGTTTGCCGCCCAGGTCGGCCAGTGGCTTGTTGGGCAGGCGGGTCGAGGCCAGCCGGGCCGGGATGATGACGGTAAAATCCACCGCCATTCAGACCGGCTCGACCTTGCGCGCCTCGTCGGCCCACATGATGGGGATGCCGTCGCGGATCGGATAGGCCAGGCGGTCGCCCTTGCAGATCAGTTCCTGCGCCTTTTTTTCGTATTCGAGGGGGCCCTTGCACAGCGGGCAGACCAGGATATCAAGCAGTCGAGCATCCACGACATTTCTCCACAATTTGTTCGGCCAGGGCGGCATCGAGCTGGGCCGACACTGGCACGACCCACAGTCTCGGGTCGCGTTTGAGATTTTCAATTTGCCCACATTTTACTGCATCCTTCTCGGTGATCAGGATGATGTCGGCCTCCAGCGCGGCGAAAGGGTCGTCGAGGAAATCGTGGTGGTCCGGCAAGGGCAGCTCGTCGAAGGCGAGCCCGGCCGCGCGCAGGGTGGCGAAGAAGCGGCCCGGGTTGCCGATGCCGGCGGCGGCGACGATGCGCCGATTGTTCAGCCCGGCCAGCGGCGCACGCTGACTTGGGTCGATCAATTGTTCGGCGAACGTGCCCGCCAGTTGCATGCGAAACATCGGACCAGTCAATCCCGGCGCGGCGCCCGCCGCTCCGTTGACCACCGTAAAATCGCGCGTTCTCGTCAAGGGTTCGCGCAGGGGGCCGGCCGGCAGCAGCCAACCATTGCCGCCGCCGCGGCCGTCGAACAGCACGATCTCGACATCGCGTTGCAGGGCGTAATGCTGCAGGCCGTCGTCGCTGATGATCACGTCTACTTGCGGAAATTGCTGCAAGAGCGCCCTGCCCGCCGCCGGCCTGTCGCGGCCCACCATCACGGGGCAGCCGCTGCGGCGGGCGATCAGCAAGGGTTCGTCGCCGACCTCGGCCGCGAGCGACGCCGCCGTCACCAGCCGCGGCGCACTGCCGGCGCCGCCGTGTCCGCGCGAAATGATCCCGGGCGTAAATCCCGCCGCGCGCAGCGCTTCGGCCAGCCAGATGGTCAGCGGGGTCTTGCCGGTGCCGCCGATAAAAATGTTGCCGACGATGACGACGGGCATCGGCAGCTTCACGGAAGCGATCAGGCCGCGCCGGTACAGCAGGCGGCGCAAGGCGCCCAGCGTGCCGAACAGCAGGGAAACAGGCCACAGCGCGCACGCCAGCAACCCGCGCCTGAGCCAGGCGCGGGTGAGTGTGGTTTCAAGGGAGGATGCGGCGGGCATCCGGGCGGCGCTTACTTCTTGCCGCCGGTCTGGGCCGCGAAGGTCAGCTTGTCGTAGCCTGCCACGCGGGCCGCTTCCAGCACGTTGATGACCATCTGGTGCATGGCGAACTGGTCGGCGTTGACGATGACGACGGGAGAGGTGGTGGCGGCTGCGCCGGCGGCCTGGCCCGCCTTGGCGGCGTCCTTCAAATCTTCCGCCAGCCCGTTCACCGAATTGAAGGCGACCGCCTTGTTGTTCACCGTGTAGTTGCCCTTGGCGTCCACCGTGACGTTGATCTCGAAGGGACGGTCGAGCGCCTTTTCGGCGTCGGCCGTCGGCAGGGTGATCTGCAACTCCGTGAATTTGCTGTAGGTGGTGGTCACCATCAGAAAAATCAGCACCACCAGCAGCACGTCGATGAAGGGGATCAGGTTGATCTCCGGATCTTCGCGTTTGCGGCCCCGTCTGAAATCCATCATTTGCGGGCACCGTGGACGACGTCGACGAATTTGACGGCCTGGCCTTCCATATCGATGATGAAGGAATCGACCAGGGCGCGGAAGTGGCGGTAAAACACCAGCGCCGGCATGGCGATGGCCAGTCCGAAGCCGGTGTTATACAGGGCGACCGAGATGCCGTGCGCCAGTTGCGCCGGGTTGGTGCCGGTGGAATTTTGCGCGCCGAAAATTTCGATCATGCCGACCACGGTACCGAACAGGCCCATCAGCGGCGCCAGCGAAGCGATGGTGCCGAGGGTCGTCAAAAAGCGTTCGAGCACGTGGGCGACGCCGCGGCCTGCCTCTTCGATCGACTCTTTCATGACATCGCGCGGCGCATCGATATTGCGCAGGGCGGCAGCGAGCACGGCGCCCAGCGGCGAGTTGGTTTCCAGCTTGTTGATGATGTCGGGCGTGACCTGGCCGTTCTGGTACACGCGGATGACTTCGGTGAGCAGCTGTTTCGGCAGGATTTTGGCGCGCCGTAAATAAATGAGACGTTCGATGATCAGGGCCAGGGCGACGATGGAGGCGATCAGCAACAGCCAGATAGGCCAGCCGGCGGCTTGAAGAATGGCAAGCAAATGAAACTCCCGAAGGGTGGAGGTGAAGCGACGCGGGTCGAATGCGGCAATGTAACTTGATTACGGTCCTCCCGGCAAGGGTAGTTCACCACAGATACTGTGGATAAGAATGTGCGCAAGCGGCCGGGCATCGATGCAAGCTATTGATTCCAAAAGGAAAAGTTTCACTGCGTAAAAATCATGCAGACGGTGAGATAGTTGTCGAATTCGGCGATTTGCCGTCGAATTCGGGGCGCTTCCGGCTTTGAATGCGCGGGCGTGCGGGAAAACCCCGGATTTCTCCGATTTTGTTCACTTTATCCACCGTCACGGCTTCTGCACACTTTGTGTGGATAAGATTGTGTGCAAGCGCCGGATCCGACCGGCAGGTCCTTGATTTACAACGATAATTTTCCCGTGAGTAAAATTACAGCAGCTGGATCACTGTGGAAAACAATCGGGCGCCGCGTCTGCACCGCAGCTTTCTGCACATGTTTTGTGGATAAGATTGTGCGCAAGCACTCAGGGACCTGCTAAGTGCCTTGATTCATATAGCTATTTTCAGACTGCATAAAAACCGTGCACTTGATCGATTCCAAGTGATTTGAGCAGCAAAACCGGCTTTTCGGCGATGTGTCATGCTGTCGGATGGGCAGCAAAAAGGCTTACCGGGCGTTCTGCACATCAAATGTGGATAACAATGTGTGCAAGCGCGGGGACCCGCGTTCAAGCGCTTGATTTCATTGACAAATATCAATGCCGATGAAAATTTAGGCAGCTTCGGCGCGCATCGAGACCATTGATTTACGCACAGATTTTGTGGATAACTTTGTGAGCAACTTGCCGGCCTCTGCGCAAAGTCCTTGATTCATAAGGCTTTACGGCCTCTGAGACAAATTGATGCACCCGTGAATTTCTATAAAAATCAACCACTTGAAACGGGAACTTGATGTGACGGCGAATTTGTGACATAAGCATGACCGCCAGTTTCTTCTGTGGACAGTTCCTTACCGACTTTATGCAAACCAGTTTCGACTCGCTTTATCCGGCCGACAATGCCGTCAGCGCCGCGCCCGTACTCACCGTCACCGCCCTCAACCAGCAGGTGGCGCGCCTGCTGGAGCGCAGCTTTCCCCTGACCTGGATCGCCGGGGAAATTTCCAATTTCACCAAGGCAAGTTCCGGCCACTGGTATTTCACCTTGAAAGACGATGCCGCCCAGGTGCGCGCCGTCATGTTCCGCGGCCGCGCCCAGTACGCCGGTTTCATTCCGCGCGAAGGCGACAAGGTCGAAGTGCGCGCCCTGGTCACCCTGTACGGCGCGCGGGGCGACTACCAGATCAATGTCGAGGCGATCCGCCGTGCCGGCGTCGGCGCCCTGTTCGAGGCGTTTTTACGCTTGAAAGAACGCCTCGGCGCGCAAGGCTGGTTCGACCAGCACCGCAAACGCGCCCTGCCCCTGTTCACCCGCAGCGTCGGCATCGTCACCAGCCTGCAGGCGGCCGCCCTGCGCGACGTGCTGGCCGCCCTGCGCCGCCGCGCGCCCCACGTAAACATCGTGCTGTACCCGGCGCCGGTGCAGGGCCAGGGCGCTGCCGAACGCATCGCCGCCGCCATCGATGCTGCATCGATCCGCGCCGAGGTCGATGTGCTGCTGGTATGCCGCGGCGGCGGCTCGATCGAAGATCTGTGGAGTTTTAATGAGGAAAGCGTGGCGCGCGCCATCGTCTCCTGCAGCGTGCCGGTGATTTCCGGCGTCGGCCACGAAACCGATTTTACGATCGCCGATTTTTCCGCCGACCTGCGCGCGGCCACCCCCACCGCCGCCGCCGAGCTGGCGGTGACGCCGCGCGCCGACTGGATGGCCTCGCTCAAGGCCGACACCATCGACATCCGCCGTGCCATGCAGCGCACCCTGGCCGACAACAGCCAGTCGCTGGACAACCTGTCGCGCCGCCTGCAAAGCCCGTCGGCCCGCATCGGCGGCCAGCGCCTGCAACTGACGGCGCTGTCCACGGCGCTGACCCACGCCGTGAAAGCGCCGCTGGGCGAGCAGCGCTATGCACTGGCGCAATTTCGCTCGCGCTGGCAGCGCCAGCGGCCCGATGTTCGGGCCTGGCGCGCGGAAATCGCTTCGCAGCAGCGCCATTTCGCAGCTGGCTTGGCCAGCCAGCTGCGCGCCCGCCGCCACGCGCTGGGCGCACTGGCAGCCCAGCTGGAGTTGCTCAATCCGCAGCGAACGCTGGAACGAGGCTATGCCATCGTCAGCGACAGCGCCGGCCACGTACTGCGTTCGCCGGGCCAGATCAAGCCGCGCGACACCTTGACGGTGAGATTGGCGGAAGGCACGGCCTCGGTCGGCGTGGCGTCGGTACAGGGCGAACTAAGTTAAGCAAATGAGTTGAGAGGCGGCACAAATATGCAGTCTCGCGCCATCCGTTTTACAATGATCATCGTTTCAGAATCACCAATGCAATTCCGATCAGATTTTTCAGACCAACATCAATAAAAGGACAAGACATGGAACATACTCTGCCACCACTGCCGTACGCGATGGACGCCCTGGCGCCAACCATTTCGCAAGAGACCCTCGAGTACCACTACGGCAAGCACCACGCGACCTACGTCACCAACTTGAACAACCTGATCAAGGGCACCGAGTTCGAGAACATGTCTCTGGAAGAAATCGTCAAGAAATCGTCCGGCGGCATTTTCAACAACGCTGCCCAGGTGTGGAACCACACTTTCTACTGGAACGGCCTGACGCCACAAGGCGGCGGCGCACCGACCGGCAAGATCGCCGACGCCATCAACGCCAAATGGGGTTCCTTCGACAAGTTCAAGGAAGAATTCAATAAATCGGCCGTCGGCAACTTCGGTTCGGGCTGGACCTGGCTGGTGCAAAAGGGCGACGCGCTGGAGATCGTCAACACTTCGAATGCCGGTACGCCATTGACCACCGATGCCAAGTCGCTGTTGACTTGCGACGTGTGGGAGCACGCTTACTACATCGACTACCGCAATGCCCGCGCGAAATACGTCGAGGCGTTCTGGAACCTGGTCAATTGGGATCAAGTCAACAAAAACGCGGCCTGATCGCGCTGGCGAAGCAAGCTGCTTCGTCATAAAAAATCCGCTGCGGCGGATTTTTTTTCGTCTGGAAACAGTCAATCCCCTCTTGGTCTACAATGTGGCCCGAAGGAGATTTGTCCATGTTTCGAGTAATGTTGGTAGAAGATGACGTCCGTTTGGCCGAGCTCGTCACCGAGTATCTGAGCGCGTATGAGTTCACCGTGCACGTGGTGAGCCGCGGCGACGAGGCCCTGTCCGCTTTTGCCGACATCGCCCCCCACGTGGTGGTGCTCGACCTGATGTTGCCGGGCATGGACGGCATGGTGGTGTGCCGCCAGATGCGCGCCATCAGCCAGGTGCCTATCCTGATACTCACGGCCCGCGAAGATTCCTACGATGAAGTCTCCGGTCTCGAACAAGGCGCCGACGATTTCCTCAACAAGCCGGTGCAGCCTCGCGTATTGCTGGCGCGCCTGCGCGCCCTGCTGCGGCGCGCCAACGTCCAGCAGGCCGACAATCACCCGCTGGTATTCGGCAATCTCACCATCACCCGCGCCGAACGCAGCGTCACCTGGCGCGGCCAGTTGTGCGTGCTGAGCAATACCGAGTACAAGCTGCTGCTGGTGCTGGCCAGCGCCGCCGGCCACGTCCTCTCGCGCGACGCCCTCTTGAAAAAAATGCGCGGGATCGAGTTCGACGGGCTCGATCGCAGTATCGACAATTCGATTTCAAAATTGCGGCGGCGGTTTGACGATGCGGCGTCGGAGAAGATCAAGACGGTGTGGGGGGAAGGGTATTTGTTTTCGCCGTCGGCCTGGGGATAACAGGTCGCATCACCACCACTCTGTACGACTTCTAACGGAATTCTGCCGCTCAGCACGATACTGTGATCATTCCACGCATGCAGCGGCGATCTCGCCGCGCATGAGTTATCTCTCCACCTTGATCACGGAGTTTTCATGCAACGACAACAAGCAGCCATCGCAGGCGGACTCATTGCAGGCCTTGTCACGACGGCGGTAATGGTCGCCGGGCGCAAGAGCGGCGTGATGACCAAGACGCTCGACCGCGACGCCGTCGACTGGATCGACAAGCTCACCGATTCGCGCGCGCTGATCGGCGACACCGGCACCAGCTTGGTGGAGTTCGCCAATCACCTGGGCGCATCGGCGGCCTTCGCGGCCGCCATCCCGTCCCTGCGCGATCTCGCGCCCTCGCTGCCGCCGGCCGCGCTCGGCGCCCTGTACGGCACCGCGTTGTATGCCGTCAACATCGGCGCCATCGCGCCTGTGCTCGGCATTACCGAAGGCGAAATCGCGGCCGGTCCGAGGAAGGCCGGCGAGCGCTGGGCGATTCACGTGCTCCAGGGCGTGGTCAGCGCGGTGCTCGCCGAGCGCTTGAACTCGGTCGGCGAATCCTATTGACTGAAGGTCGCTCGCTATCGGACGAGCTTGCCTTCGATTCAGGCGGCGACTACTTCACCCAGCAAGGCATCCAGTTGCGGCATCGCAGCCCGCAAGCCCTCCTCCATGCCCGGTATGGTCTGCTCCATCGCTTCGATACTGCTGAACCGCGTGACGATGGTCATGCGCGATCCGGTCGATGTCGTCTCAAAACGAAACTTCATCCCGGCCGGCATATTTTCATCCTCCGCATTGTCCTCCCCATCGTTGGCCTCAAATGAATCGACCGGATCGACTCTCGTAAATTTCCACGAGCCATGCCACTTCTGCCCTTCAGGCAAGCTCAGAAAATACTCGGCGCGCCCACCCACGCGAAAATCGTGGTGCGTGAAAGTGGCGGGATAGGCCGGCGGACCCCAGAAGCGCTCGAGTTGACGAGGGTCGGCGAAGGCCTCCCACAGGCGCTGCTGGGGAACGGCGTAGTCGCCGATCACGGTCAGGCTGAGCGTTGATGGATCCTTGGTGATGCAGGTCAGCGGCATGATCAATTTCCTTTCGGTGAAAGTACATCGTCCAGTTGCGACAGGCGCTGGCGCCAGATCGCTTCGTAATGGTCGAGAAGCTCGGCCGCACGCTTGAGCCGTGCGTGGTCGGTCGACACCAATTGCTCGCGGCCTTGCGGGCGCTTTTGTATCAGCCCTGCCCGCTCGAGCACGGCGACATGCTTTTGCACGGCCGCGAAACTCATCGCGTAGTTGGCGGCCAGCTCGGACACCGACGGCGTCTCCACCATCGAGCGCGCAAGGATATCCCGGCGCGTGCCGTCCGCCAGGGCACGAAAAAGTTGATTGAGCGATTCTTCGCTCTCGTCGATATATGCAACCATATGGTTGTATATTAGGACGAGCGAACCGGCTTTGCAAGCCAATTCGCTGTCGATATGAAAAGTTTGGCGCTTTCACCGGTAACTATTGAATTTTCCTAGCGCCGCTCTCAGAAACCGTTCCGCATCGTCGATACGCTTGCCGTCGATTGCCCAGCGCCAACCGAGATAATTTTCCAGATAGCGCGTGGCGACGCCATTGAAATGCCGCAGCCAGCCTTTGAAGCGTCCGTGATATGAATTGACGTTCTGGATGTGGATCGCGCCTCTGCTGCGCACCCCCTGTCGCAAATTCACGCTTTGATGGGCGATCCCCGCTTCGCGCGCAAATTTGCGG
>JACXTT010003674.1_pt1 | contig 23384 bp, 33 predicted proteins | sample 9270951 | NCBI WGS metagenome assembly JACXTT01 (sample SAMN15532306, study PRJNA645909) | rock metagenome | isolation source: weathered quartz diorite | place: Puerto Rico | collected 2017-06-21
AAAATTTTAATTTATTTTTTTTTAATTTTTTGATTATTTTTTTTTGTGTTTTTTCTTAAAATTGTAATTAACTTTTTTTCGAAAAATTTCTGCATTGTTGAGGTTCTTAATGGAATAGGCTAATTTTTCCAAGTGTTTTATACCAAAGAAATTTGTCTGGCTTCCAAGTGCTAATACAAGATAATCATAATGCAACGATATTCCGCGTTTTTCGCTAGTTCCGCTTAAAATTACTGTCTTTCCATAAGGATCGATACTTTTAACTTCAGCTTCGTAAAACTTTGTCCTCTTCAGTAATGTCCTAATTGGAATTACAATGTGTCTTGTTTCAACACTTCCAGATGCTACCTGTGGTAGCATCGGCGTGAAAAGAAAAAAGTTGTCCTCACTTACTAGGGTTATCTGAACTGTATTATCACGCACAAAATATGATTCAAGCTTCCTTACACATTCTATACCAGCAAATCCTCCTCCCAATACTAGAATTCTTTTAACTTCAGACATTTACACAGAACCTTCAATTATTGAATACTTGAGAGGATAAAAACGTGGCATTAATTATCGCTGACAATTTACCTACAAACAGCACATTTGGGCGAAAGGTAAAATATACAGGATTTAGCAGATAGAGTATGAAGAAAGAGTTCATAGTAGTCCGAATAGATGCCTCGCCAGATGGTGCACCATACGTGATAGTTTCTTTATCGACATCTAAGGATTTTAGAGAGCAGCAAAGCACACCAGTGTCCCCATTTGGAACAGGTGGAGTAATGGGCTTTACAAACATGGATGATATGGTAAAAAACCTGAACAAGATGTTATCTGGCGGCATGGGACAGGCAGGCGGACTTACTTCAATCAAACTAGATATGCACGAGTACAAAGAGATGAACCTTGCAGTGGGAGATAAGGTCTATTTGGAAATATCAAAACCCGAGTCACTGGGTGTGTAAACCTCTAAAGCCTTTTCACAATCATTTTAGATTTGTCTAGATATTTCTCCGCGTAAAATCTCATATGCTCTAGCAGCATCCTTTTCATGCAAAACCACAACAATAGTATCTTGTCCAAAAAACGCATTAACAATCTCAATCCCGTTGTTGTGCAGAATCTCTGATACATATGATACTATATCAGAACTGCTTTGAGAATTGGGGATCTGAATGCTTATCTTTGCAAGCCCAGTCTGAAGGAAGTTCTTGTGTGATGAAAACGATTCAAGCAATTTTCTCACGTCACTGATATCTTCAGTCAAAAATCTAAAAGAATCTGTCAGGCGAAAAAATTCGTAATCAGGATCAATGCGTGTAAATCTGTCCATCAAGTCCACTGCGTCTTTCATCGCAAAATCATCTGAAGAAAACTTGATGTCTACTATACCATCTGTCAAAGAGAGTCTTGCATTTTTCAAAACTGGCTCTCCTTGCACATCTTCCTTTTTCTCAAACGAATCTGCATATCTTTTAATGGCAACTACTATGGTATTGAGATTTACAGGTCCACCAAACGCTGGTTCGATATCTTTTTGAATTTTCACGGCAAGCGCGGTATAGTTTATCAGATCCATCTTGATACAATCATAAACTGACCTGTTTCTTGTGATAATCTCCCTTACAGCATCTGGGACTGAAATATTTGCAGTCTTCATAATCGAGTTATTCATCTTGTCACCTATATTAGCCTATGTAAGAATTCTATATAAAACCACGTAATACTTATATTATGTCATTACTATTACATTCTATAGGTGAATATGACATATGATAGAACTCGATGAGTTTGATAGCATCTTCAGAAGAATGATGCGACCATTCAAGGAACTAGACGAAATGTGGGACGAAATGAAAAATGGAGAAAATGTTCAGACCTATGGTCCCTATTACTATGGTTATTCTATGACCGTAGGACCAGATGGCAAACCTGTGGTCAAAGAATATGGCAACATCCGACAAGGTCTACTTCCAACAGCCGAAACAAGAGAACCGCTTGTAGATGTCATTGTTGATGACAAGGAAAAGGTTCTCAAACTAGTAGCAGAAATGCCTGGCGTCGAAAAGAAAGACATCAAGATAGAGGTAGTGGGAAGAACAGTTAACATCAATACAGAACAGAACGACAGAAAGTATCAGGCCAAAGTCCCAATAAAACACAAGGTCGACGAAGATTCTGTCAAGGCAACATATGCCAACGGAATTCTTGAAGTAAGCTTCAAACTAAAGGAAGAGGAACGACCAAAAGGCAAAACTGTCTCGGTCGAATAAATCCCTATACTTTTTATGGTGATACAAAATGAGCGAAATTACACTAAAAATTGCAGAAGCAGCGCAACGCCATGTTGGAAAGGGCATTGCAGTAGTGGATCCTAAAGTTGTTGAAGACAACAACTGGGAAACTGGCCAAATATTAGAGCTGGTGGGAAATAGAAAAAGTCATGTGAAATTATGGCCAGGCTCAGCAGAGCAGTATGGTACTGGAATAATAAAAATTGATGGAATTACAAGACACAATATAGGTGCTGGAATTGGAGAAAAAATTTTAATAAAAAATGTTGATGCTGTAGAAGCAGAACAGGTAACAGTTTCTCCTATTGAAAAACTTGGCGCAGAAGGATTACAAGAATACATGCAAGCAAACTATTTCGGTCACGTATTTACAACGGGTGATACTCTTATAGTATCAACGCAACTAGGCGGAAAAACACAACTCGTAGTAACCAGCACTAATCCGGCTTCAAAACCAGTTATAGTAACAGAACAAACCGAATTCAAACTCGGTTCTATGACTAAGGCCATTGATAATTCCATTCCAAGGATAACCTATGATGATCTGGGCGGCTTAAAAAACGAGGTACAAAAGATACGTGAGATGGTAGAGCTTCCTATGAGACATCCTGAGTTATTTGAAAAACTAGGTGTAGAGGCTCCAAAAGGGGTTTTGCTTTATGGACCTCCAGGAACTGGCAAAACCTTGCTAGCAAAGGCAGTAGCAGGAGAGACTAATTCACATTTCATATCCATTAGCGGTCCCGAAATAATGGGCAAGTTTTATGGTGAAAGTGAAGAAAGACTTCGTGAAATATTCAAACAAGCTGAAGAAAATTCTCCAAGTATAATATTCATAGACGAAATCGATTCTATTGCTCCAAAACGAGAAGAGGTAACAGGTGAGGTAGAAAAACGAATCGTATCACAATTATTAACCTTAATGGATGGAATGAAATCAAGAGGCAAGGTAGTTGTTATTGCCGCTACTAATAGGCCAGATTCTTTAGATCCTGCAATAAGAAGACCGGGAAGATTTGATCGTGAAATCGAAATTGGAATCCCTGATCAACAGGGACGAAAAGAGATTCTAGATATCCACACACGCGGGATGCCAATAGAAGAAAAGGTCAACCTAGATCAATTTGCAAAAGTAACTCACGGATTTGTCGGTGCAGATTTGGAAGTTCTTGCAAAAGAAGCCGCTATGAGATCGTTACGAAGAATATTGCCTGACATTGATTTAGAAAAAGAAAAAATCCCAAACGAAATTCTACAAAAAATTATCATTACTGATGAAGACTTCAAGGACGCATTAAAGGAAGTACGACCATCAGCACTAAGAGAGGTTCTAGTTCAAGTGCCTAATGTCACGTGGGAAGACGTCGGTGGACTAGAATCATTAAAAGAAGAACTGCATGAAGCAGTAGAATGGCCGTTAAAACACAAAGAAGCATTTGAACATACTGATGTTAAATCTCCAAAAGGGGTTTTGCTTTATGGACCTCCAGGAACTGGTAAGACATTGATCGCAAAGGCAGTAGCCCACACGACAGAATCTAACTTTATCAGCATAAAAGGACCAGAATTATTATCCAAGTGGGTTGGCGAATCTGAAAAGGGAGTACGTGAAGTTTTCAGAAAGGCCCGTCAGGCAGCTCCTTGCATAATATTTCTGGATGAAATAGATGCGCTTGTTCCAAGAAGAAGTACATCTAGTTCAGATTCACACGTAACCGACAGAGTAGTTTCACAGCTGTTAACTGAAATAGATGGACTTGAGGAATTAAACGATGTACTAATAATTGGTGCAACTAACAGAGTGGATCTTGTAGACAACGCTCTACTAAGACCAGGAAGATTTGATAGGATAATTGAAGTTCCTCTCCCTGATTCCAAAGGACGAGAACACATATTCAAGATACATACAAAAAAGAAACCAGTTGCGGATAAAGTGGACTTGACAAAACTCGTAGAACTAACTGATGGATTTAGCGGGGCAGAGATAGAAGGGGTGTGTAACAGAGCTGCAATGAATGCCATACGACGATATGTTAACAATAAAGAAAAATCTGTAAAATCAATCAAAATAACTCAAGAAGACTTTGAAAGTGCCATTGAAAAGATACGACCAGACAAGGTCAAACCAACACCATTGACATCATAGCTTATATGATAAAATCAAGTACTAGTAATTGACGACAAAAGAGGCAATTCTATATCAAAAGTTACCTAATGACAAGGTTAGATGTACAGCATGTGCTAGATACTGTGAGATCGGAAAGGACCAGGTAGGGCTTTGTGGAATACGAGCAAACAACAATGGCAAACTAGATCTTCTAGTCTATGGGAAAGTGATTACAGGTCACGTTGATCCAATCGAAAAAAAACCTGTAACACATTACAGACCAGGTACTAGCATATTTTCTATTGCAACTACAGGGTGTAACTGGCTTTGCAAATACTGCCAAAATTATGATATTAGTCAAAGAAGAAAAGTAGAAGGAACAGAAATGACGCCGGGAGAGGTAGTAAGCCTAGCCAAGAGATCTGGCTCGGATGGAATTGCTTACACATACAATCAACCTTCAATATTTATCGAATTTGCTAGAGATTGTGGTGTTATCGCAAGAAGAAATGGAATGTTCAATATCTTTGTCTCAAATGGATATGATACTCCAGAAACGGTGAAGATGATGGATGAGTTTCTTGATTGCATAACGGTGGACTTTAAGGGAAATGCCGAGCCAAAGTTTACAAGACAATACATTGGAGTTCCTAACCCCCAGCCAATTTTTGACACACTAAAAGAAATTCATCATAAGACAAAAATTCATGTTGAAATCACAGATTTGATCGTTCCCAAAGTAGGTGATAACTTGGAATATGCAAGAAAGCTTTGCAAGTTCGTTTACGACGAATTTGGCCCAGACATGCCAATTCATTTTCTAAGATTTCATCCAGACTACAAAATGATGGAGTTCGAGTCAACACCAGTCAAGACATTAGAGAGACACTACGCGATAGCCAAAGAGGAGGGACTTCATTACGCTTACGTGGGAAATGTTCCAGGTCATCCACTTGAGCACACATATTGTCCTCAATGCAAAAAAATCGTTATCAAAAGATATGGTTTTGATATTCAAGGCTGGCACCTTGATGATAAAAATAATTGCGAGTTCTGTGGTAACAAAATTGCTATTACAGGCAAACTTGCTGAAAACTACAAGCAAAACCGATTCCAGTTTGTCTTCTAGATTGCTATTGCACGCACGGGCGAACCAGTGGCACCTTTAAGCTTAAGCGGCAAAACTATAAGATTAAAACCGGTATTACGAATTTTATCCAAATTATACAGATTCTCTAAAATTAAAACTCCACTTTTCAGAAGAATGTGATGGACTGGAAAGTCTGAATTTTTACCAAGATCGATACTCGGAGAATCTATGCCAACTAGATTCACTCTTTTTTCGGACAAATATTTTGCAGCATCTAATGTAAGACCAGGATTCTTTGCAAAATAGTCTTTTCTTGAAATATTCTTCGACCAACCTGTTGCAAAGATAATGGATTTACTTGATTGAATTTTTCCATTTTTTGCTTCAAATTCCAAGATGTCTTTTCTCGTTATTGACTCATTTTCTCCTTTTTTTATTTTGCAAAGCATTGCATTAGTGACTAATCGTTTCAGAGGAATTTTGTTTATTACAAGACCTCTATCAACGAAGTGAATAGGCGCATCGAGGTGTGTACCAGAGTGTGAACTTAGCATAAGAAGCTCCAAATTATAACCATCAGTTCTTTTATTAGCCCATGGAATGAATTGTGGTCTCGGGGTTCCAGGGAAACTTGGAAGTGTGGTAGAAATCTCCAAAGTTAGATCTATTGGGTGCATTAAATTAGTTGGCAGAGCTGATAAATCAATTTTAACATTTGTAATCAAAGGTTAAATATTGTGGATCTAGAATTACTTCATGCCTACTACTTACATTTTAATAAATTCTGATTTAGGCTCTGATGTTGAAATAATCCAAAAAATAAAAGATATACTAAACAAGGAAAGTGGGGTAAAGTATGAAGTCCAAGGAGTATACGGTGTATACGATATTATAGTCAAGATAACTGCCGCTTCGATGGACAATCTTCGAAGCATAATTACTAATAAAATCCGAAAAATCGACAAGGTCTATTCCACTTTGACTATGATGGTAATAGAAGAGCAGGACAAGTAACTAGTATCAGCTGCGTTGGTTAAAATTTATAATAATGTTAACAATTTGTCCAATCTAAACATTGAAAAACTTCTTGAACAAAAACGAATCAACTCCATTTTATATGACGATCCTTTTCTGAAGGCAGGATTCACTTCGAAGCTAGTTCAAGATACGAAAATTGATATCTTATATCTCGACCTTGATTTGTTGTATAGCGGGTATGTGGTTTCAAATTCACTTCCCTTCAAAGAGAATATAACCTTGTTTCAACCCTCTGCAGAGAGTTTAGGCCAAGTACTAACTAAAATCTTGGTTAAAGCAAGCGTTTCACAGACACTGATTATAGTAGATTCTCTTAATGGACTTTTTAATGTCTTAAACAGAAAAAAGGAAGTTGGGAAAGTTGTAACATCGATTATCATGTTACTTACTAGTATAACGCAGATGACCAACTCCTATGTTGTTGTGGCTAGCATGGTAAGATACAAAAAAGAAGAAGGATGGATTCTATCTCCAACTGGAAAACGTCTAATTGAGACCAAAAATAGCAAACAGATTCTACTTGAACGTGACAATAAAGGCGTTATCCTAAATTTAATAGCGGATTCGAGCAAATTCCTGCTTCTGGCCGAGTCCATTCCACTCTAATCCAGTCTTTTAATTATATGATATCCAAATTGTGTTTTTACAACATCTGAGACTTGGCCTTTTTGTAAAGCAAAGGCAGCCTTTTCAAATTCTGATACCATCATACCTCTTCCAAAAAATCCTAAATCTCCGCCTCTTTTTTTTGAACCATCTATCGAGTATTCTTTAGCAAGGTTTGCAAAACTTTCTCCCTTGGTTATTTTTGTTTTGAGTTCTTGCGCCACACTTAGCTTCTCAACTAGTATATGTGCACAATGAATCTTGTTTGACATGATCTAAAACCAAAGATAAATTATAAAAAAACGTCGGTCACCTAGATGATCAGCTGTTATTCTAAAATTCTAGAATTACAAGATCGCATGTTAACACCGTTATAGAAATCTCAAACGCCGTTATAACAGCTCATTTTTGAGGAAGTTATATTAAGATCCATTCTGGAATTAGTACTGAACATGCCAGTTGGAATTATTCCAGATATAGGCGAACAAATGTGCATAGGATGTGCGCTCTGTGTAGAGATTTGTACATCACTAGGCCCAGACGTATTAAGAGTAAAACCAGTAGAGGGCTGGAAGAGAGGAAAAGCATTTGTATTTTATCCAGAAAGATGCATCTCAGATGGTGCATGCATTGGTGTTTGCCCGACAAAGGCAATCTTCTGGATGAGACCAATGGACTTTACTCCAGGACAACCAGTACCATTGTACAGGAACTCTGTATTCGTCAAAGGTTGGACTGAACTAATCGATTAAGTCCGACATTAACTCCTTTTTCTTATTATTTCAAATTCTTTAGTTCGTTTTGTAAATATATGGAGTATCCACATCATTATCAATGAGTAAACCAGGAAATCTTTGGAGAAAAATTCATGGCAAGGTAACAAAAAAACCAACCAATTTCAGCTGGCTAATAAACAATAAACTGGCTGGAAGTGGCATGCCAACATCTATGTCTGAGCTAGATTGGGTCCTAAAACAAGGTGTAAGATCTATTATCACAATGACGGAAGAATCACTTCCAAAGTCATGGACAAAAGATGTAAAATATCTACACGTACCAACAGAAGATCTGTCTGCACCTGATATGGATAAAATCGATCAAACTGTAGAGTTTATCCACGAAAGAATACAAAGTGGTGAACCTGTAATGGTTCACTGTGCAGCAGGCATAGGAAGAACTGGAACTATTTTGGCTTGCTACCTCGTAAAATATCAAAAAATATCAGTCACTGATGCTATAGAAAAAGTGCGAAAGGAACGACCAGGCTCTATTCAATCTGAATCCCAGGAACTAGCAGTAAACTTGTATTACAAGTTTCTTTCCAAGTAATTACTCTGGTATTGAACTAGCTACCAGTTTACCATTTTCAAGCTTGATGAAAAGAAACCTGTTGTCTTTGAAAATCAACGTAATTTCGTTTTCTTTTTCAGACTTGTCTTCAATCTCAAGCAATTCCTGTCCTCTAATTCCATCGAATTTTGCCATAGTGGCTATTCTAATAATTCCATTTATATCCTATTTGGTAACTTCAACCTCAATTTCTTTCGAATGAATCTTCTGATCAAATGGCTCAGCATAATCATGTTTAAGCCATGAAACATAAATTTCTGCTCCTATCTTGTGTTTGCCTATTCCAAGCTCTGATGCATTGAAGTGAAGTTTTTCATCAAAGTCAAGGAGCAACTCTTGTGCCTCACCTTGATTTTTTGGAATAAACGGTTCAAAATTCCTGGATATCTGTACCCACACCTTTTTTTCTGCCATCTGGGTAAGCTTCGGGTTTCTGGTCCAAAATAACGCCACCTTCTTGTAAGTATCAAGTGGCTTGCCGATCTCACGTTTTCTCAAACCACCGGAATAAAGCTTGATTCCATACTTTAGCTTGAATACATTATCATGTTTGTTGTAAGCCCTTTCCCAACTCTTTTCATTGAAGGCTTGGCGCAATTCTCCTGTTATAGAAAACTTGACATTTACAGCAACATTTTCGCTCTCTTTAAATTTATCCGATGATTTTTCTAATGAAATTTCGCTTATTGTGCTAGTCATCTATTCGTAATGATTTATATCCTCAATAAGTATTTTTTTGACTTGACATGGATGTTCAGCTCAAAAAATCTTCTTCAAAGGAAGTACTGTTGAACATAATAAAATCCGACATTAGCACTCTGTATATAGTGCAACATGAACTACTCAAAGATCCTACCGTAGAATTTGCGGGAGTAGTACAAAGACATCCACTCACTAAAGAATATGCCATGCGAGTAAATACCTCGAAAGGAAATCCTATAAAGGAAATTGAAAAGGCTACGAAGGCAGCCTTGGAATATTCAGAAGAATTAAAGAAAGCAATTCATTCCAAAATTAAAGGTGTCTAAATGAAATTTTGCCCAAAATGTGAGGCACGATTAAAACTAGATATTTTGGATTCAGAATTTGTGTGCCCAAAATGCGGATACAGCGAAAAAGGAACAAAGATTGCGAAACAAGTAAAGACGCAAGCTGGTTCTACCATAAATGTACTGGATGAAAAAGATAAAGCAGAAACATTACCAGTAATTAAGATCGAGTGCACAAAATGCGGAAACAATGAAGCTGTTTGGTGGATGCTTCAAACAAGAAGTGCAGACGAACCAACCACCCAATTTTATCGCTGTGTCAAGTGCAGCTATACTTGGCGAAATTACGCATAAGGTTTAACTTGAACATGTTAGAGAGGTGAATAAGTTTGGTATTTTCTGCTAAAACTGGTGGTTCTGATGAATGGAAAGCTGTAATATCTGCCATATCGACTCTGGTTGAAGAAGCTACCTTTGAAGCCACAGGAGAGGGAATTGCCTTTAGAGGAATGGATCCTTCCCATGTAGCATTGATTGATATTGCATGGCCAAATTCTGCATTTGAAAAATACGTATGTGATGAAGACGCCAAGTTTGGTGTCAGAATAGACGAATTCTCCAAACTAATCAAGAGAGCCGATAAAAAGGAAAACATAGAGGTCAGTATCTCAGAAGATAATCTACTGCTAATAACAATTGGTAAAAATAAAAAGTACAAGATGCGATTAATAGAGAGCTCAGCAACAGATACTCCACTGCCAAAAATTACCTATAATGCAAAGATCTCTGTAACATCCACTGAATTTGACAAAATACTTGGAGACATACAAGTGGTTTCAGAATATCTCTCTATTAGTTCAAATTCTAGCAAAGCAGAGTTTTCAGGCAGAGGCGATTCTGGAGAAGCTGTTGTAACACTTGAAAAGGGAATGCCTGAAATGCCTGAAATTGTGGTCAAAGAAGAAAGCAATGCAACTTACAGTCTGGAATACCTAAACAGCATTGTAAAAGCCGTGGGTACTGTGGCTGGAACAGTGGTATGTGAATATTCAACCAAGATGCCATTGAGATTGGAATTTAAGGTAGCAAATGTGGGTAGAATTCATTTCTATCTGGCTCCAAGAGTAGAAAGTTAAAAGCATTTAAGGATAATGTAAAAAGGTTATACTGATTTGAGGCTAATTCTAAAGTTTGGCGGCACTTCGATTTCCTCACCTTCAAACATACGTCATGTCGCAAGTTTGATAAAAACACTTTCAAAAGAACATAACATCATTCCTGTATTTTCTGCAATAAGCGGAGTCACGGACGATCTAATTAGAATAACAAATCTAATTCAAAATAGAAATAAAGAAGCAGCACGTTCACTGGCAAAAAAAATTGTCAAAATACATTTAGACATATCAAATCAATGCGTCAAGAATCTAAAGATACGAAAAGAGCTCGCAAACAAACTAAAGACTGACCTAGACGAGCTTGAAGAATTGTTACATGGCATGCTCTTACTGGGCGAAGTAACGGCCCGTTCGTCTGACTATCTCATATCATTTGGTGAGAGATTGTCCATCAACCTAGTTGCTTATGCACTAATCGACATGGGAATTAAGGCAGTTCCTCTAACTGGAAAAGATATTGGAATAGTCACTGATTCTAATTTTGGTGAAGCTAAACCACTTATGGATACAACAAGACTACACGTTTCTCAGATTATTGAAGGCCTCTTACGAAAAAAGATAATGCCTGTTATTGGAGGTTTTACGGGTGCAGATCAACATGGGAACATAACAACATTTGGAAGAGGCGGGTCTGATTATACCGCAACAATAGTTGCATCTAGCATTAAAGCTAACGAGGTGTGGTTAATGAGTGATGTTGATGGTTTAATGACAACTGATCCAAAGATTGTAAAAAATGCCAAGCTGATTAAAGAGGTATCATATGTAGAAGCCATGGAAATGGCACTTTTTGGGGCAAAGTATATTCATCCAAGAGCTCTTGAACCGCTGGTTACAAAAAAAATTCCGCTTCGAATACGAAGCACATTTGACATAAAAAATGCTGGAACTCTTGTAACTGCAACACCTCAAGCTGATACACAAAAGACGGTCAAATGTGTAAGCACAATAAGGCACACTGGATTAATTGACGTGAGAGGAGGAAGTATGGTGGGAGCTCCTGGTACTGCAGCTACAATATTCTCCGTTCTTGCAAAAGTTGGAGTAAATGTAATGATGATATCTCAAAGTCCTTCCGAGTCTAGCATATCAATTATCGTAAAAAAGAACGATTTAGACAAGGCAGTCAACGCACTTGAAATGAACCTGCTTGGGAAAATAATCAAAAAAGTAGACGTCACCTTAGATGTCTCGATCATAGCACTTATTGGATCAGGCATGAGAGGAATAGTTGGAGTAGCATCCAAAGTTTTCACAGCTGTAGCAAAAAGAGGTGTAAATGTAATAATGATCGCACAAGGCTCATCAGAACTTAATTTAGCATTTGTAGTAAATGATGCGGATTGTAATGCGGCAGTACAGGCGTTACATGATGAGTTTGAGCTTGCCAAGACCTAGTTCTTAAACATATTTATGCAAACCAGATATCCAGACAATATGAATCGATACTTTCTCTATGCGATTATTGCAGCTATAGTATGTGTTATACTTACTATTCCTTTATTTAGTGACCAGCTTGCTAATGCAAAGACAATAAAAAAAATTCAATTTACTCAAACTATCACATCCACAGAAGATCCCGGCCAAGGTCATAGCAATGAACAGATGGCAATGATACTGCAACCAAATAATGGCTCCATTTATTATGGAACTATCACATATAGCGCAAGCGAACCAGTACAAGCTATCATCTTTCATCAAATCAGTAAGGAGGAATCTAAAGGTCAACCCACATGGACAGTTGATGGTAATTCTCTATATGCTCAGACGATAATTGACTCCAATTCAGCCGGTAGTACTCTTGATTTTACTGGAACAGCCCTTGGACTTCATTCATCAAAATCCGATCAGTTTACTGTAACCGTAAGTTTTGATGGATGGATAAGAACGACAAATCCGGAAGCTATACAAAATAATCCGCCAGTCGCTACTGAAAACTATACCATCAGACTTGTTGATTCATTAATTCCAGTTAAGATACCTCTGCGTCAAGGATTCTCTAATGGTAAACCCATTTACTATATTGTGACTGACTCCAGTAATAACGTTGAAGCAAGCCAAATTTCAGACAAACAAAACTGGAAAGTACAACTAGCCCCAGGCTTGGCGCACTTGCCATCAATATCATTAGGTAACATGTTTGTATTCACAAATGGAATCGTAGGTAACGGAACACGAGGCTTCCAAGATGAGGTATTTTCTAGTACACCCTCTGATAAGCAATATTTCCCACTCAGTAAAGAAGTGCAAGTGACTTGGAATATTGGCAGAAGTCCAGAGATTCTAAACTCCACACAACAAATTCTTGATGCTAACATGACGGGAAGAATCAGACTCGTAACTAACGATACTATTATGAATGTTCCACAAATAGTATGGCCCAGTGGCCAAATGAATGTTAGAACAGACAAACTCCTATCAGACCAATCATCCTATTCTGGCGGGCAGTTACTTGATATCAACACAAGCAACATGACTGTAACTTTCGTGGGTCATAGAGACTGGGGATCAAATGGTCAAACAATATATTATATTGTTACAAGCGGCACCCCTCAAGGTCCAGCAGAAATGATGGGAATTCAATATACGCCAACTCTTTTGACAATAACATCATCTGCAAGAGATCTCTACCACTTTACTAATGGATTTGCAGGAACAGGACCATTTGGTTACCAAGAAGGAATTACTAGCACACAGCCTGGCGACTCTTCATACATTCCATTATGCAAAGTATCTTTGATTACATGGAAAGAACCGCAAAACGCAAAAGTTTTGCAAAATATAAAGGACATAGATTCTGAAAAATCAATTGGCAATATTAAAGTCGAGGAAGCATTAGTTCTTAACAAAAACTATATCCTTGACTGTCCCATCATTGAGAATCCTTAAGGAAACATAAGGGATAAATTTACTTTAAAAATTTCTTACTGTGAATGGCTGGTAAACTGTATATCGTAGGGGTAGGACCAGGTCATCATGATCACATGACTTTTCGTGCAAAACAAGTAATTGAAGAAAGTAATACAATTGTAGGCTATGAGACTTACGTAAATTTGGTTGAAGACCTAATTGAAGGAAAAGAAATACACAGATACGCGATGACACAAGAGGTTGAAAGAGCACACCAATGTATCGAGCTTGCGAAATCTGGAAAAATAGTTTCCTTGGTTTCAAGCGGTGATCCTGGCATTTACGGAATGGCAGGACTTATCTACGAAATCTTATCAGAGGAAAAATGGGATGGAAAAACTGGCTTGTACGTTGAAATCGTGCCAGGCATATCATCTCTTAACTCGTGTGCTGCATTAGTTGGTTCGCCGCTGATGACTGATTTTGCAGTGGTTAGCATGAGCGATTTGCTTGTTCCGTGGGAAATAATAGTAAAGAGAGTAGAGGCTGCTGCACAGGGCGACTATGTCATAGTAATATACAACCCTGCAAGCAAGAAAAGAATCCATCAACTACAAGATACAAGAAAGATTCTACTAAAATATAGAACACCAAAAACACCTGTTGCAATTATAAAAGGTGCGTTTAGAGAATCACAAGAAATTATTCTTACAGACTTAGAAAATATGGAAAATCATCAGGACAAGCTTGGAATGATTACCACTGTTATAATCGGTAACTCTTCTACTTTCCGATACAAAGATTTGATGATAAACCCACGTGGGTACACTTCAAAGTACAACATAGTAGAAGAACCACAAACAAGTTAACGATAAAGTGAGATGTCTAAGTAGTTTTCTTTATAGCATCCTGAAGTTCTTTTGTTAAAACTAGTTTTTCTCTTATTGGCTTGATAATATCTATTACATACTTGGCAGTAGTTGTTTTCAGATCTGAGGGATGCAATTTTTTTTGTGCAAAATCCTTCTCAAGATCCTGGTAGCTTGTATATGTGATGTTTCCTCCAAATTTAGCTGATCTCTCGATATTGATTTCATTGAATTCATGAAATACTACGTATCTCATAATCTCAAGAACTGGATTCTGTTTTATAACGCCTTCAGGGCACCAAGCTTTCTTGAATTTAGAATTGATTTCTTCATCTGAATCATGAATAAATATTCCTGAAGCAGATTTCGACTTGCTCATTTTACTTGAAACAAATTCAGAGTCAGAATCGACAGCTTCTGGCTCTGACAAGCCAGCCAGTATGTGATGGTGAACCGCTACAGGAACTTTCCACTTCATCTTTGGAAAAATTTCTCTTACAAGCATGTGGATCTTTCTCTGGTCCATTCCTGCGTGTACTATATCCAGATCCATAGAATGGATATCAACAGCCTGCATTGGTGGATAGAACAGTTGGCCTAGATCGATTTTGTCCTTCTCACTTCTGCCCATAATAGTAAGTGAACGCATGGTACGATCAAGGGACATATTTTTTGCAAACTTGACTAGATCCATCCAATAACCTTTTCTTGATTCATAAAGCTGTGAGCCCTCAAGAATCTGTGCACTTGGGCAAACTAGTTTGAAAGCCTCTGCATAATACTTTGAGACCATTCGTATTGTTTCCCAATCCCCACCTAGTTTGTTATTGATGAAGGTATGCCAGTCTGCTAAAAATATCGTGCAGTTTGCTCCAGCTTTGATAAAATCGTTTATCTTAAACCCAGTAAGGATGAGACTTCCAAGATGCAAAAAACCAGAGATCTCTAAACCGATATAGTGCTTGGGATGAGAATTCGTATTGAAGAGGTTTACCAATTCTTCTTGTGTAACGACTTCTTCCGTAGGTTCCTTGGTTACAAGCCTTATTTTTTCTACAGCATCCATTTTAGTCGATACTACCATGTAATCCTATAAATTTACGCATTTAATTCCTGATTCGACTTTCGGGGTCTAGTGCTAAGATAGAACGCATGCGAGCTTATCAGTAGAGCTGCGAGAAACATCTTAGTTGCAAAGATTAGATTCCATGGTCTGTTAGGATCAGGATATGCCACTGTTAAGGAATCTATGTCCGGAACTTTTCCATTTATGATACCAGCTGTGATCTGTGATCCAAAGAGGATGAAATTGTAAATCGTTTCGTATAAACAAATTACAGTAAATCCCAAAACCATTAATTGCACCAATGTAAGTTTCCATGCTGAGACTTTGACTACCTTCTTCCAGCCTATTCGTGTGACGCAATACCACCCAATCACTGACGAGAAAAATAACCACGTAATTAGTTTAGCAAAATGCGGCGTTGGAAATTCTGTCTTTACAAGTACTTCGCCCATGACATATGTCCCTTTTGTAGACCATTCCTGAAGCATTGAATAAATTCCAAAAAACGTAATTGATGCCATAATGATTACACATGCATAGAAAACGTATAGAAAAATCCTATATCCTGGTTCGCTTTCTTGTAGATGTACCTTCATTTGATTTCGGTTCATACCTCCAAGATATAAAAATTGGTTTTATTGTATCTAGAAGTTTAATTATAGTATAAAACTTGATATTGAATAATTGAAAATTCCTGTAAATGTTCCAATAATTGGTAAAGAAGAGATAAATGAAGTACGCTCTGTCTTAGAGGAAAAATCTTTAACAACTGCCGCGAATGCTGGTGGAAAACGTGTTCAAGAATTTGAAAGCCTACTGGCTTCTTATGTCAAATCGAAATATGCAATAGCGGTAAACTCTGGCACAGCTGCTTTGCAAGCTGCTCTCTATTCCCTCGATATAAAAACTGGAGATGAAGTTTTGCTTCCATCATTTACTTTTGCAGCTACTGCAAATTCTGTAGTTTCTCTAGGCGCAAAGCCAGTATTTGTAGATATACTCCCCGAAAATTATACGATGGATCCTGATGATCTAGAAAAAAAGATTACGAGAAGATCCAAAGTAATAATGCCTGTACACATATACGGAAATTTTGCACGTATCCAAGAAATCTCTGAGATAGCTAAAAGCCATAGGCTAGAGGTTATTGAAGATGCTGCACAGTCTCTTGGAACCACATACAAAGGAAAACAATCAGGGTCATTTTCTCGAATGGGCTGCTTCAGCTTGTATGCTGCAAAAGTAATGACATCTGGTGAAGGTGGCGCAATTGTTACAAACGATAGAGTTCTTTTCGAAAAGTTACGCAAGATCCGAAACCACGGTATGTTACACGGATATGACACGCGAATTCTTGGGCTAAACCTGCGGCTACCAGAAATCTCTGCAGCCATTGCTAAAATACAAATGAAAAAACTACCAAAATTTTTGGCTAAAAGAAAGGAGAATGCAAGGATTCTTTCTGAACTCCTGTCCGATCTGGCTGTTATCCTGCCTACCGAAAGACAAAACGTACAAGTAAATTGGTATCTTTATACAATAGCTATGAAAAATCGCGATAAATTGATGAAGCAATTAAATTCAAAAGGAATTGGAGCTACCGCATACTATTCAATTCCTGTACATAAAACTCCGTTCTATCGCAAGAAGTTAAAACTACCTATTACGGATTGGGCAGCATCATCGGTTTTGAGCTTACCCGTGCATCCTCTTGTAACAGAGAACAATCTTCATTACATATCAATGATAATGCACAGATTTTTGAAATGAATCTAATTGAGCAGATTGCAGGTGATTTATGTAAAATTCTTCTTCCAATTGAAGAGAAAATTTTCTTTGGAAATCCCCAATCTAGCATCGCAATATGTACTCTCTCAAGCATAAAACTTCTCAAAGAAATAGCAAATTCTTCATTGATGAACGAGATTGGTATAGTCGGTAGATTACTATCAGAAAACAAAGGAATAGACTCGCTTGTAAAATACGTGATAGCAAACCCTAGGATTAGTGTTATGATACTTTGTGGAGGAGACACTGCAGGACATAGACCTGGACATTCGTTGCTCTGTCTACATAAAAATGGCATTGATGAAAATGCCAAAATTATAGGCTCGCAAAGTCCATATCCAATTGTATCCCTTACGGAACAAGAAGTGTCAAGATTTCAGCATCAAATTAAAATGATTGATAAAATTGGAGAGGATAATATCTACAATTTAAAAAATATAATTGAAAAATAAAAATCAAAACTAGTATCCGTCTATCTGTCGTTGCTTGTTTATTTGGTGTTTTTTCTGATACTCTTTTAAAATATCCTCAGGCGTCATGTTCAACTCTAGAGATGCCTGAACCACAAAATGCCATATGTCAATAAGCTCTTCACGAGCAGCAGCTTCATCAAAAGAATTTGGTTTTTTCCACCACTTCCAATTTGTAGTCATTTGAAGCTCTACAGCCTCATGAATTATGGCAGTACACAAGGCAGAGATTTTTCCTTGAACATCCTTTGGATAACGTTCTAAATTCATCATTCTTTCTAGATTTTTCTGAAGACTGAAGATCGTTTCTAACTTGTCTTCCATGGGCTCTTTTTTAATTTGACATGTATAACCTTTCTTTCAGAAATGGACCATTTTCCTGTAGCGATTAAATCTTTTTTTAATGATGGATTTTTTTAATCCAATTATTCCACACACACCATATTTTTCCACTGCAAACGAACCCATAATATTCCCATAAACTGAGGCTTCCTTGATAGTTGATAATTTCGTGCTATTCTTGCGTGAAAGATATCCAATCATCCCACCTGCAAATGAGTCCCCTGCTCCTGTGGGGTCTACGATATTTTCCATAGAAAATGCAGGTGAAGGAAAGACTACGTCATCATAAAATAGCAGAGAACCATGCTCGCCTTTCTTTATAATTACATATTTTGTTCCCCATTCCATGATTTTTCTGGCAGCTTTGATGAGGTTGTGAGTTTTTGTTAGAAGTTTAGCCTCTTCATCATTTATTACAACTGAATCGACACGGCTCATCATCTTGATAACATCGTTTTTCCTTGTTGAAATCCAGTACTCTATTGTATCACACATTGAAAATTTGACTTTATCAAATTCTCTTAAGATATTTACATTTTGAACGGGATCGTTATTTGCCAAGTAAACAAATTGTGACTTTTGGTACTCCTCTGGAACAACTGGTTTAAAATTTTTTAGCACATTGAGCTCTGTCTTATTTGTAGTTCGAAAAGTCAGTGTCTTATCGTAACTACCATCGTATCTGAAGGTTCTTCCATGCGCATGAACAATTCCTCCAGTGTCCACAAACCTATCTAAGATGCTTTGATACTTTTTGGGAAAATCGTGACCTACAACAGCAACAAGTCCAGGTCTTTCGAAAAAACTTGCAGATATTGCAGCATAGGTTGCTGCGCCTCCAAGTGTATTTCTTAGAACTTTTGTTGGTGTCCTTATGGTGTCTAAGACAACAGAACCAAAGACTGTCAGCATACTTTGCAGAATCTAGGTTCCGTGTATAAATTCTCTAGCTTCTTCTTGTGTGGGATAATAAGTAAATGGAATATTTACGGAAACAAACAAGAGATCGTATCTGCTTGTTCCTACAAGCTTAACGTTAGGTATGTTTTCAGTACTATCATATTTGTGAAGTACTTTGTTATCTGCAACAAACGGTGTTTGAGAAATAGTCTTGCCCATGGCGGGAATCACAGAAGGCTGTAATACACCTGTTCCTAGATTTTCACCCGCAATTGATATGATAAAGTCTGTCTTGCCAAGATTGAGAACTAGAAAAGAGGGATTCTTAAACTCAAGATGCATATCATAGATAGTGCCATCCTTGTTTTTTTCGACCACTTTGCTTTCAAGAATTGAGATGTGAAGATGAGTCGCGGATACGTACTGAATGTAGCCAAATATACCAATAACGGCTATGATGGAAACTAGAGCAATTTTTGAACCTCTTCTCATGCTCGAGAATTGAATAATTTCCTTTTTAGCACAATTAGGAAAAAAATTCAAGATAATTTGTGTAATCTTTTTGATCTGTTTTCTAAGCTACTTAGAGCTACCAGAATAAATCAAAATAGATAGATTTGAAGCTACAAAATGGCTAGAATCAAAATAAAACACGGGCAAAATGAGATTGAGATAGAATCAAAGGACTTTTACGTTGATAATCAAAGCGTAAACGAAGTAGTATGCAACCTTTCAAGCTTTGTCAAAGAGTATGGTTCAGCGGGCAACACTCAATATGAATACTCGTATGATCCAATTCGTAAGGCTCACCCACTAAGTATACTGGAGGAAGCAGAGATTCATGAACCTGAATTTGTAAAGCCAGTGTATATAGACAAAAACCAAATTCGAAGCAAGATCAATATTCTAATGGAAGATTCGTTCTTTGAACAGCCTAGAACAGTATCTGAGGTAGTATCCCAGCTGCGTGAATATGGTTGGGCTACAGTACCGCTTGATGTATCCAAGGTTTTGACAAACATGGCATTTAATACCGAACTGCAAAAAGATTTGAGGGAAAAACGCAGTTACTATTCCATTGCCAAACTGCTAGAAGTTAACTAGATTTATAGTCACACCTATCACAGGAGGCAAATACCTCTCCTTCTAGGTGGTCAAAATGCGCATTACATTTCTGGCATGTGTGATGGATATCATAATACCCATCACCCTGTACCTCACTTGTGCGGTTAGATTTCAAGTCTGTACCACCGCATTTTATGCAGTGACAGCCGCATTGCATGCAAATTTGTGAGTTGTTACTATTAATAATCTAGTGGAAATTGAGCCTGTTGGTAAATCGCAAAAGCACTACAGCTGAAAGAGCAATAGCCAATGGCACAAAAAGCGGAAATTCTGGCACCACTGTTGTTCCTGTTATCTGCACGGTACCTGCAGAAGCAGGCCTAAGGCCTATCCAGACATGCGTTCCATTCTTGAAATATTCTTTGTGCAGTGTTTTGTTTCCGTTTATTGCAACATCATATGGTCCCCACAAAAGTTCTTGTGGCATTATCACAGTAATAAATGACTGTGGCGTGTTAACATCAAAGGCATATGTCTTCTGTGATTGATCGAAAACATAAGATCCTAATCCTGACACAGTTCTTATTCCAACGTTGAAATTTTTGTCTTGCCACATAACATTTTGATTAGTAACATGTTCACTGATGACATAATCTAAAGTAAATCCGTTACCATGTTGTCTGAGTCCCTGTTCACCAAGGTATACTGGATTGTTGTTAGCCCAAATCATGTCAACTCCTTTTGGGAAATAAAAATCAGTAAAAGTTGTATCAGACGGTTCAAAGTACTTCCATTCCCATCCACCATTTTTGTATGATACTATATTCGGTAAATCGTATTTGATATAAGTCATGTTTCTGTCTGTTGGTAGTATCAATATGGTCATAGGGGACTTTGAAAGTGTAGAATATGGAACAGAATTACCGTCCTTGTCTGTAACAGAAAGATTAGTCATATTGCCAGTTATTGCTTCAACTTGGGCAGGTTTGAGATTATCTCCTTTGACTTGGTGTGCTACATGTGCTGTGCCATTTTGATCAATTGCAACTTTAAGATCCTCTCTAGGAGGCACACCTACTGTTAATTGTTGACCTAAAACCGGAATGGTAGAAAAGATTAATCCAGAAATAACCAAAATGCTTATAATTTTTTTCAATTCACTATCTATTCCGATATACTAACGCGAAGAATCTTTGCCTCTTGAAGCGGACAATCGTTTTTATCTCTTTGGAGATTTACTATCTTGTCTGCCACATTCATTCCCTGTTGTACTTGTCCGAAGACAGTATACTGTTTATCAAGAAAGGTACTATCAGTTGTCACTATGAAGAATTGAGAACCGGCACTGTTTGGGTCCGTTGCCCTTGCCATTGAGACAATTCCTCTCAGATGAGATTTGGAATTAAATTCAGCCTTTATTGTATAACCAGGTCCACCGAGTCCCCACTTGCTCTTGTCAGGTTTCTTGGTATTAGGGTCACCTCCTTGAATCATAAAGCCAGGAATTACCCTATGGAAAAGCGTGCCATCGTAAAAGTTACTCTTTGCAAGCTTGACAAAGTTCCTAACCGTTTCTGGTGCAGTATTAGGTAATAATTCAAAAACTATATTTCCAAAATTTGTTTCAATATTTCCCTTTGACACCTTTGTCAACTACCACATTTATCATAAGAACCTTTCTTCATGGCATAACTTTTTCAGTAGGTCATACGATTTACTGATTCCGTAGCATTCAAAGAAAATAGTTAGATAAAAACATTTTAGTGACTCTGTATTAAGTCAATAAAAATTTCAGAAAAATTTGAAAATTATGATACAACACATATTTGCATCTAGTCGACATAGACACTGGTCTTTTCAAAAAATGTAATACTATTACCAACATAGTAACAGTCTTATATAGAAGATTTGAAAAATAAAAAACGTGAATCGTACTACTCAGAGTACTAATATCAAACAAGCCATCAACAACTTACTTGACAAAGGCTTAACAGATAAACAAGATATCTATACCAAAGTAGTCGAAGAACTTGGTGTCCCAAGACCAACAGTAAGACGAGTCGCAAGAGATCTTCGAAATGAGCTTGTACAAAAAATTAAGATTTTGCAATCTGAAGTTCCAGAATTAGAGGGTACTCAGAGGAAGATTGCTGAAAACAGTGACTAGCAAAATCCCTCTATTTTTATAAAGACAATTTTTTGGTTTGATAATTTCCATTACTGTTATATTCCACTACTTTTGAGGTAATTTTATGGGACATATTCCTACTATAGTAGTAGCTTGTCTCGCTTCAGCACTGAGTGGCTTGTACTTTTTGCTACCAGATGCATTACACTTTACCATGATAGTTTTCATCTCAGCTTCATGGTTTTTAGTTGCTATATGCTGGCTGGCTCAAAAAAGCGCTGACTACATGCATGGACCTAGTGGCCATGAACATGAAGAAAAAAAAAAGCTAGCTAATAATGTTGGTCATCATCAGCATACTGTACAGATAAGCACAAATGAAATTAATCAAGCAAAAGCTAGGCTTAATGCTGAACTAGATGATCTTATAAGCTCGCTCAAAAACAAGGACACAGAAATTGAAAACCTCAAGTCTGAAATTGCAAATCTTCAGACACTAGTTGAGATTGAGAAATTAAAAACTGAGCTAGCTAACCTAAAGACACTGGCGGCAAAAGAAAGCTCCAAAAATAAAAGAAAATAGCTACTTGCATTGTATACAGATATGTCCATCGTGGTTTTCCTTACAAGAGGGGCAGCTAATCGCTCCACCATAATGGCAGTTGCACTTACATTGATAGTTTAGCTTTTCATCTGGAATCATTTAACTTGAATTATTTATGCGTCATCTTAATATTTAACGATGTAAGAATCAGTGACATGAAATATCTGATAGGCATGATATTTGGATTATTCCTGCTTATACTTCCCAGCGTTACTTTACCGGTATCACAGGGAGTACAATGGGATCAAAATCTAGTACCTGAGGAAAATGTTGTCTTACAAAAGAATATTGTATACATGCATATTCCAGCTGATAGCAAACTTCCATTTGCTTGTGTTTGGGGCACAGTGCAAAATGCTGCGCCTGGATATCCTGTTGTAATTCAAATCTACAAGGATGGAAAACCGGTATATTTTGCACAAACTGATGTAAAAAACGATGGTTCCTATGAACATTATTTTAGAGTTAAAAATGTTGAAGGTGACAAAGTGCAAAATATCTTTCTTGGAGATTACACAGTGGACGTATTCAAGGCTGTTGTAAAGGACCCTTCAGCCGGAATGACTCAACCCTAAAAACCAATTGAGAAGAACGCGGGATCGGGAGGCTGCAATCCCTCGACCTGAAACTTAGGAGGGAAAAGGCGAAACCGCTTTTTAGCACGC
>JACXTT010003675.1_pt1 | contig 23380 bp, 20 predicted proteins | sample 9270951 | NCBI WGS metagenome assembly JACXTT01 (sample SAMN15532306, study PRJNA645909) | rock metagenome | isolation source: weathered quartz diorite | place: Puerto Rico | collected 2017-06-21
ACCCGCAGGCTCATGAGGCGGCCCGCCGGCGCCCGACCGGTTGCGCCAGCTCGGCGGCGAAGGCGAGGGCCTCGCGGGCGAGGCGCACGCGATCGTCGTCGCTGGTCATGATCGTCTGCGCGACCAGCGGCTCCAGCGAGAGCGCCCGAAGCGCCGCCGCATCGGCGCCGTCGCACTGGTCGATGATCAGGCCGTCCAGCAATCCGCCGTAGTGGCGGGCGACCGCGGTCACGCCGGGCTCGACGCCCAGTTCGCGCATCAGCTTCGCCGCCGGGCCCTTCAACGCCTGACCGCCGACGATCGGCGAGACGGCGACGATGGGAACCGCCAGCTGCGCCAGCGCCGTGCGGACGCCGGGCACGGCCAGGATCGGGTCGATGCTGAGGTAGGGGTTCGACGGGCAGACGACGACCGCGGCGAGGTCCGGCCGCGCCAGGGCGGCGCGGAAACCGTGCGAGAGTTCGGCCGCCTCAGCGCCCTCGAAGCGCACGCCGGTCGCCACGGGCCGGCACTGTTCGCCGACGAAGTAGCGCTGGAAGGCGAGTTCGCCATCAGCCGTCTGGACGATAGTGCGCACCGGTTGGTCCGACATCGGCACGATCGGATGCCGCAGGCCGAGCGCGCCGGCCAGTGTCCGCGTGATCTGCGACAGCGTCTCGCCCGCCGCGAGCCTGCGCGTGCGCTCCACATGCATGGCCAGGTCCTGGTCGCCCAGGTTGAACCAGCCTTCGCCGCCGAGCCGCTTCAGCGAGGCCATGAAGTTCCAGGTCTCGCCCGCCAGGCCCCAGCCGCGCTCGCGATCCGACAGGCCGGCGAGGGTGTAGATCACGGTGTCGATGTCGGGCGAGACGTGGAGGCCCAGGTGCTCGAAGTCGTCGCCGGTGTTGACGACGATGGTCAGGTCCTCGGGCGCCAGGACCTGGGTCAGCCCGAACGCCAGCTTGGCGCCGCCGACGCCGCCACAGAGCGCGATGACGTGTCCGCTCATCGGAACAGGTCCTTTTCCAGGGGCCGCAGCAACTCGCCGATCCCGGCCTCCTCGTCGGGGTCATAGGCCGCGCCGCGCACGATGGCGGCGGGCGTGCCCTCGGCCGCCTCGCCGATGACCAGGGACGCGGCCGCGGCGATCTCGTCGGCGACGCCGATGACGGTCGCCATGAGCTCGCGGCCGAAGAGGTCGCTCTCGCCGCGCCGGTCGCGCAGCGGCTTCATGCCGGCGACCCCGATGGCGGCGCCGGTGGTGCCCATCCGCCAGGCGCGGCCGAGACTGTCGGAAATCACCACCGCCAGCCGCACGCCGAACTGCGTCTGCAGAACCTCGCGCAACCGACGCGCGCTGGCGTCGGGATCGGCGGGCCAGAGCAGGACGGCCGGGCCGCCTTCCGACGACACGTTGGAGGCGTCGATGCCGGCGTTGGCCAGCACGTGGCCGGTGCGGTGGCGCGCGATGATCACGCCGGGAACCACGCGCATGAGCTCGGACGCTTCGGCGGCGATGAGCTCCACCACGGCCGGGTCCTTGTCCGCCTTGGCGGCCGCCTCGCGGGCGGCGGCGCCGGGGGTGACGGACGCCAGCGGAACGGTGCGATCCTCGACCTTGGAGACCACCTTCTGGGCCACCACGATGACGTCGCCATCCTGGAGCGGCTCGCCCCCGTCGGCGATGGCGGCGATGAGCGCCTGACCGAGATCGTCGCCGGCGGTGAACAGCGGCAGGCCGGTGATCGCGGTGACCGAGAGGCGAGGCGCGCGCTGGGGCGCGTCCTTTGGCCGGCCGGTGACGCGGATGCCCGACTGCACGAGCTTGTAGCGGCGATTGAGCTGGATTAGCACCGAGGTCAGGGCTTCGGCGGCCGCGGAGTTGGCGAGCGGCCCCACGTGCCAGCTCTTGAGGCCCAGCTCGGCCAGGACGCCGCGCACCGTCTCGGCGGCCTCCGCGTCGTCGGCGGCCACCAGCACCTCGGCCTCGATAGGACCGCCGCCGGCCAGCTTCTCCGCGCCGATGTTCTGCAAGGCCGCGACGACGCGCGCGCCGTCGCCCAGGGCGTGTTGCGTCTCCACCGCCGCGGCGCCGGCGGCCGGCAGCTGCACGGTCCCGACCTTCGGCGGCCGCAGAGGCACGGTGGCGTCGACCACGATCTTGCCCTGCACGGCGTCGCGGATCTGAGCCAGGGTGTCGGCGTGGGCGGCGTAGGGGACCGTCAGCACAACGATGTCGCCCTGGGCAGCGGCCTCGGCGATGCCGGCGCCGCTGACGCCCGGCCCGAGTTCAGCGGCGGCGGCCTTCGCCTTCGCGGGATCGCGCGAGCCCACCACGACCGCATGGCCGCAGGCCGCGAGTCGCCTCGCGAGCGCCGCGCCAAGGGCGCCCGTGCCACCGATGATGGCGAACCTGGTCAACGCTCTCCCTTCCGTCCCGGCTGTCCGGGATCGTTGCGTGAGAAGGCTTAGGCGCCAGGAGCGCGGCTTCCACTCAATTTTGCTTCGCGACTATAGACTCTCATAATCATTATGATCAATATGCCGATCAACGATAAGGGTGGAGGAGCTTATGGGAGCGACCCCGATTGCGTCCGGGCTGTTCGAAATCGCCGACGGCGCGCCGCGGCTGATCGGCGGCCGGCGCAAGAGCGACGGCAAGGTCGTCTTTCCGAAGCCCGAGGGGCCGGAAGGCGAGAACTACGACGCCTTGCCGCTGTCGCCCGAGGGGACGCTGTGGTCGTTCACCGTTCAGCGGTTCCGGCCCAAGTCGCCGCCCTACGCGGGCGCGGACGATGAGAAGAGCTTCCAGCCCTTTGCGCTCGGCTATGTCGAACTGCCCGGACAGGTGATCGTCGAGAGCCGGCTGGACACCGAGGATTTCGACTCGCTGCGCGTGGGCATGCCCATGCGGCTGACCCTGACGCCGTTCCGCACGACCGGCGGCGAGACCCTGACCTTCGCCTTCCAACCCGCTGCCTGAGGGAACGCGCCCATGACCAACGTTCACATCGTCGGCGCCGGCATCCATGCCTTCGGCCGCCACGACGACAAGAGCGGGCTCGACCAGGGCGTCTTCGCCGCGCGCCAGGCGCTGGCCGACGCAGGCCTCGACTGGAGCGACATGCAGTTCGGCTTCGGTGGCTCCTCGGCCGCCGGCAACGCCGACGCGATCCTGCCGCGCCTGGGCCTCACCGGGGTGCAGTTCGTCAACGTCGCCAACGGCTGCGCGACGGGGGGCTCGGCGTTGCTGTCGGGCTACTGGGCGATCAAGTCCGGCGAGTTCGACCTCGGCCTGGTGGTCGGCTTCGACAAGCACCCGCGCGGCGCCTTCAATTCGCTGCCCTCCGAGTGGGGCCTGCCGGACTGGTACGGCGAGACCGGGATGATGCTGACCACCCAGTTCTTCGGCAACAAGATCAACCGCTACATGAGCCTGCACGGCATCACCGCGACGACGCTGGCGCGGGTGGCGGAGAAGGCGTTCGAGAACGGCGCCAAGACCCCGCACGCCTGGCGGCGCGAGCCGGTCGGGCTGAACACCATCCTGAACTCCCAGATGCTGTCGGATCCGCTGACCAAGTTCATGTTCTGCTCCCCGGCCGAGGGCGGGGCGGCGCTGATCCTGGCGTCGGACAGGAAGATGCGGGAGCTCGGTCTGGCCGGCCCGAAGCTGCGCGGCGCGGCGGTGCGCACGCGGGTCAACGGCTCGTTCGAGGTGTTCTCGCCGTCGCTGGACATCGAGCGCGGGCCCTCGCCCACGGAGATCGCGTCCAAGGCCTGCTACGAGATGGCCGGCGTCGGCCCCTCGGACATCAACGTCGCGCAGATCCAGGACACCGAGGCCGGCGCGGAGATCATGCACATGGCCGAGAACGGCTTCTGCGCCGACGGCGAGCAGGAGCGACTGCTCGCCGAAGGCGCAACGCGGCTGGGCGGCAAGCTGCCGGTCAACACCGACGGCGGGTGCATCGCCTGCGGCGAGCCGATCGGCGCGTCCGGCCTGCGGCAGGTCTACGAGAACGTCCAGCAGCTGCGCGGCCGCGCCGAGGGCCGCCAGGTGGAGGACGCCCGCCTCGGCTACAGCCAGGTCTACGGCGCGCCCGGCATTTCCGGCGTCGTCGTCCTCGAAGCCTGAGTCACGCGCCCACCGTTTTCCGGAGCCTTCCCTGTGATCTTCGAACACACCGACAAGACCAAGGCGCTGATCGCGCGCGTCCAGGCCTTCATGGACGAGCACATCTATCCGAACCTGGAGACCTACCAACGCCAGGAGCACGAAGGGAACCGCTGGAAGGCGGTGCCGATCGTCGACGAGCTGAAGGTCAAGGCGAAGGCCGAGGGCCTCTGGAACATGTTCATGCCGCCGCACAGCGGCCAGACCCACGTGGACGACAGCTTCGCGTTCGAAGGGCTGCAGCTCACCAACCTCGAATACGCCGCGGTGTGCGAGCTGATGGGCCGGGTCGGCTGGTCGGGCGAGGTGTTCAACTGCTCGGCGCCGGACACCGGCAACATGGAAGTGCTCATGCGCTACGGCACGCTGGCGCAAAAGGAGCGGTGGCTGCGGCCGCTGATGAACGGTGAGATCCGCTCGTCCTTCCTGATGACCGAGCCGGCCGTCGCGTCTTCGGACGCCTCGAACATCGAGACCAGCATCGTCCGCGACGGCGACGACTATGTAATCAATGGGCGCAAGTGGTTCTCCTCCGGCGCCGGGCACCCGCGCTGCGGCGTCTACATCCTGATGGGCAAGACCGACACGACGGCGCGCACCCACAGCCAGCAGTCCATGATCTTGGTCCCGGCCGGCACGCCGGGGGTGACGATCGAACGTGCGCTGCCGGTGTTCGGCTACGAGCACGCCAGTCACGGCGGGCACATGCAGGTGCTGCTGGAGAACGTGCGCGTGCCCGTGGAGGAAGGCCTGCTGCTGGGCGAAGGCCGCGGCTTCGAGATCGCGCAGGGGCGGCTCGGCCCGGGACGCATTCACCACTGCATGCGGATCATCGGCGCCTGCGAGGTGGCGCTGGAGAAGATGTGCACGCGGCTGCTGTCGCGCGTGGCGTTCGGCAAGGCGCTCAGCGAGCACTCGATCTGGGAGCAGCGCATCGCCGAGGCGCGCATCGATATCGAGATGTGCCGGCTGCTCTGCCTGAAGGCCGCCTACATGATGGACGTGGCCGGCAACAAGAGCGCCCGCGCCGAGATCGCCATGATCAAGGTCGCCGCGCCGCGGATCGCCTGCAAGGTGATCGACGACGCGATCCAGGCTCACGGCGGGGCAGGGGTGACGGCCGACTTCGGCCTGGCCGAGCTCTATGCGTCCAACCGCATCCACCGCATCACCGACGGCCCCGACGAAGTGCATGCGCGCACGGTCGCGCGGATGGAGCTCGGCAAGTACGCGCCGACCAATGCGGCGCGCCAGGCCGCGGCCTGATCGGGAGCGGGATATGGACGCCGCCGGCGATGACCGCGCCTTCCGCACGGAAGTGCGAAGCATCCTCGAGGCCGCGCTGACGCCGGACATTTGCGAGGCCCAGGCGCGGCAGGCGGGCGTGTTCTCGGAGGGCGACCTCTGCCGGCGCTGGCACAAGGTGCTCTACGAGCGCGGCTGGGTCGCGCCGTCCTGGCCGAAGGAATACGGCGGCCCGGGCTGGACGCCGATGCAGAAGTTCATCTTCGCTGACGAATGCGCGCGGGCGAACGCCCCGGTGCTGCCGGCCATGGGGTTGCAGATGTGCGGCCCGGTGCTGATGCGCTACGGCACGCCTGAGCAGAAGGCTTTCTTCCTGCCGCGCATGCTGTCGGGCGAGCACTACTGGTGCCAGGGATATTCCGAGCCGCAGTCTGGGTCGGACCTGGCCTCGTTGCAGACGCGCGCGGTGCGTGACGGCGACGACTATGTGGTGTCGGGAACCAAGCTGTGGACGACCCACGCCCACTTCGCCAACTGGATGTTCCTCCTTGTACGGACGAACCCGGAAGTGAAGCCGCAGGCCGGGATCAGCTTCCTGCTGACGCCGATGGACGCTCCGGGGCTCTCCGTGCGCCCGATCATCTCGATCTCCGGCGAGCACGAGGTGAACCAGGTGTTCTTCGACGACGTGCGGGTGCCCGCGGCGAACCTGGTCGGCGAGGAGAACCAGGGCTGGGCGGTGGCCAAGTATCTGCTGGAGTTCGAGCGCGGCGCCGGCGCCCAGGCCGCGCGGCTGAAGATCATGCTGGACGGCGCGCTGGAGATCGCCCGGTGCGAAGGCGGCGACGAGGCGGCCTTCCTCGGACGCTGGAGCGCGCTCGACATTCAGCTGCAGGCGCTGGACCACGCCGAGCGCCAGGTGGCGGCCACGCTGATGGCGGGCAAGAGCGTCGGCGACACCATCGCCTCGCGGCTGAAGCTGACGGTCAGCCACCTGCTGCAGGACATCACCGAGCTCGCCGTGGAGGCGCTCGGACCGTACGCGGCCGCCGACCAGCGCGAGGCGCTGGGCATGGGCGCGAACGAGCCCGCGGTAGGGCCGGGCTACGCGCTGACGCCCACGGCCAAGTACCTGAACAGCCGCGCCGCGACGATCTACGGCGGCTCCAACGAGATCCAGCACAACATCCTGGCGCGCGTGCTACTGGGCGCTTGATTATCATCACAATCATCATCATAATCTAGCGCAACAAGCAGATCGACCGCTGGAAGCTCCGGCGGCGTAGGCCCCGGATGAGGGCCCCAGGAGGAAACGACGTGACCGCGATCGTCAAAGAATTCAAAGTCATCGACTCGGACACCCACGTCCTCGAGCCCTACGACCTGTGGACGACGCGCACGCCGAAGAAGTACGCCGAGCAGGTCCCGCAGGTGCGCTGGGACACGAACATGAACGAGGACGCCTGGTATTTTAACGGCGAGCGGACCGGGGCGGCGGCCGGCGCGGCCATGGCCGGGTGGCACGAGTATCCGCCGAAGCGGCCGCAGAAGCTGGAGATGGTCGACCCGTCGCTCTACCAGAACACGGCGCGCCTGAAGAAGATGGACGAGTACGGGATCTATGCGCAGATCCTCTATCCGAACGTGGCCGGTTTCGGGGCGGGCAAGTTCCTGGGGCTGGGCGACAAGGAGCTGATGCTCCTCTGCGTGCGCGCCTACAACGACTGGCTGACCGAGTGGGCCAGCGCCAACCCGAAGCGCCTGATCGCGCAATGCGCCCTGCCGTTCTGGGACCTCGACGAGACGGTCAAGGAGATGACCCGTTGCGCCGGCATGGGCCACAAGGGCGTGATCTTCTGCGCCGAGCCGGAAACCTTCGGCCTGCCCAAGCTGACCGACCCGCACTGGGACCGGCTGTGGGCCTGCGCCCAGGAGCTCGGGCTGCCGATCAACTTCCACGTGGGCGCCGGGGACATGTGGTACTTCGACATGATGCATCCCTCGGTGAAGCCGCATGCGGCCTTCGCCTCGATGGGCGCCCTGTTCTCGCTGGACCTGGCGCAGACGATCGCCCAGCTGACCTGCGGCGGCGTCTGCCACCGCTTCCCGAAGCTCAACTTCGTGGTCGTGGAAAGCGGCGTGGGCTGGATCCCGTATCAGCTCGCCAGCCTCGACTACCAGTGGCTGAACTGCGGGGCCCACAAGGAGAACCCGGAATACAAGCTGATGCCGTCGGAGTTCTTCAAGCGGCAGATCTACGGCTCGTTCTGGTTCGAGAAAAAGACGCTGAAGCCGACCATCGACATCATCGGCGCGGACAACATCCTCTACGAAACCGACTTCCCGCACCCCACCAGCATGAGCCCCGGCCCGGCGACCTCGGCCACCTATCCGGCGCTCTATATGGAAGAGGCGTTTGAAGGCGTGGCGCGCTCCGACGTGGAGAAGATCGTCCACGGCAACGCCGCGCGCATCTACCACCTGGACTAATCCTCCCCCGAGGAACCTGCGGCCGGGTTCGCGCCCGGCCGTTCTTTCCCGCGACCGGTTGGCGGCGCGGGCGGCGAGGGGAGACGATATGGCCGACTACTTCGATTTCAGCGGCAAGGTTGTGCTGGTCACCGGCGGCAGCCGGGGCCTGGGCTATGAGATGGTCAAGGCGTTCGCCGCCTCAGGCGCCGACGTCGTCATCGCCAGCCGCAAGCTCGAGGCCTGCGAGGCGGTGGCCGAGGAGGTGCGCGCGATGGGACGCCGCGCCTTGCCGGTCGGTTGCCACGTGGGCCAGTGGGACGCGCTGCCCGCTTTGGTGGAGGCCGCCTACGACACCTTCGGCAAGGTCGACGTGCTGATCAACAACGCCGGCATGGCGCCCACCGCGCCGCGCTCATCGGAGGTTTCCGAGGAGCTCTTCGACAAGACCGTGGGCGTGAACTTCAAGGGCCCGTTCCGGCTCTCGGCCCTGATCGGCGACCGCATGGTGGCGGCGGGCTCGGGCGCGATCGTCAACGTCTCCAGCCTGGCGGCGGAGAAGCCCAGTTCGACCTATCCGGTCTATGCCGGCGCCAAGGCGGCGCTGAACATCATGACCCGCGACCACGCCATGGAGTTCGGGCCGAAGGTGCGCGTCAACGCCATCCAGTGCGGGCCGTTCTGGACTGACATCGCCAAGAGCTGGCGCGAGGAGGCGGACCGCAATTCGCCCGCGGCGGCCAAGCGCATCGGCCGGCCCGAGGAGATCGCCACCACCGCCCTCTACCTGGCCAGCGACGCGTCCAGCTTCACCACCGGGGCGGTGATCCGCCTCGACGGCGGCGTGCCATGAGCGAGCCGGCCCGCAAGTACCTGGGCGAGACCGTCGAGGTGAAGGCGGCCCACCGGATCGACGAGGGGCGGCTGGCCCAGTTCCTGGGCGACATGGTCCCCGGCTACGAGGGCCCGCTGACGCTGCGCCAGTTCGAGGGCGGACAGTCGAACCCGACCTATCTGCTGACCACGCCGGCGGCGAAGTACGTGCTGCGCCGCAAGCCGCCCGGCGTGCTGCTGAAGTCGGCGCACGCGGTGGACCGCGAGTTCCGCGTCATGCGGACGCTGTTTGAGACCGGGTTCCCGGTTCCAGAGCCGCTGGCGCTCTGCGAGGACCCAGAGGTGCTGGGCACGGCCTTCTACGTCATGCGCCATGTGCCGGGCCGGGTGTTTCTAATCAGCGCCATGCCGGACCTAGCGCCGGTCGAGCGGGCGGCGGTCTACGACTCGGCCAACGCGACGCTGGCGCGGTTGCACAGTCTCGACCACGTGGCGCTGGGCCTCGAGGACTTCGGCCGCTCCGGCAACTATTTCGGCCGCCAGGTCGGTCGCTGGAGCCAGCAGTACGAGGCGTCAAAGACTGAGGACATCGCCGAGATGGACCGGCTGATCGACTGGCTGCCCAAGGCGCTGCCGCCGGAGGGTGAGACGCGGCTGATCCACGGCGACTATTCGTTCCACAATCTGCTGATCGACCCGGCCGCGCCGAAGGTGGCCGCGGTGCTCGACTGGGAGCTTTCCACCACGGGCGATCCGATGGGCGACCTGACCTATCACGCCATGGAATGGTACCGGCCGCACGACGGCGATGCGCGGGGCACGCTGATCGATCAGGACCTGGCGGCCCTGGGCATCCCGACGCTGGAGAACTACGTCCGCGTCTATTGCGAGCGCGTGGGCCGCCGCCCGCCGGACAACCTCGGCTTCTACAAGGCGTACAATCTGTTTCGCGTCGCGGCGATCGTGCAAGGCATCGTCGGCCGCGCACGGGCCGGCAACGCCGCGGCGGAAGGCGCAAGCCGCCAGGCCGCGCGGGTGCGCCCGCTGGCCGAGGCCGCCTGGGCCTATGCTCAGGACGCCGGAGCCGTCGCATGATCCCCACCGCCCAACGCCAGTGGTTGGTCGCCGAGCGCCCGGTCGGCCGCGAACTGAAGCCCACCGACTTCCGCCTTGCCGAGGCGCCCGTCGCAGCGCCGGGCGTGGGCGAGGTGCTGGTCGAGACGCGCGTGCTGAGTTTCGATCCGGCCCAGAAGAGCTGGATGGAGAACGCCGCCAGCTACAAGCAGCCGGTGGAGATCGGCGGCGTCATGCCAGGCTCCGGCGCGGGCGTGGTGATCGCGTCCGGCCACCCCGACTTCGCGCCCGGTGACGCCGTGGTCGGCGACGTCGGATGGCGGGAATATCCGATGCTCGCCGCGGAGCAACTGCAGAAGGTCCCCGCCGGCGTCAGCCTCGAGGCCGCGCTGTCGGTGCTGTGGGGCACGGGGCGCACGGCCTATTTGGCGCTGATGAAGGTCGGCAAGCCGGTGGCCGGCGACACCCTGGTGATCTCCGGCGCGGCCGGCGCCACCGGCTCGCTGGTCGGGCAGATCGGCAAGATCGCCGGCTGCCGCGTGATCGGCATCGCCGGAGGCGCGGAGAAGTGCGCCTGGCTGACCGAGGAGCTCGGCTTCGACGCGGCCATCGACTATCGCGGCGAGAAGGTGAAGGCGCGTCTGCGCGAGCTCGCGCCGCGCGGCGTCGACATCTTCTTCGACAACGTCGGCGGCGAGATTCTGAACGACGTTCTGGCCCGCCTGGCGGTGAACGCGCGGGTGGTCATCTGCGGCGGCATCTCGCGCTACAATTTCGACCCTCGCAGCCCGCAGATGCCCGAGGGTCCGCGCAACTACTTCAACGTGGTTTTCACCGGTGCGACCATCCAGGGCTTCCTGATGCCGCACCACGAGCGGGACTATCCGCAGGCCGATGCGCGGCTGGCCGAATGGCTGGCCGACGGCCGCATCAAGGCCGCCCCCGACCTGCAGCGGGGCTTCGAGAATGCGCCCGCCGCGCTGATGCGCCTGTTCGAAGGCAAGAACCGCGGAAAACAGCTGTTGCAGGTCGGCCACTAGCCGCCTTCCCCAACGGCGCCTTTCAACTGAGGGTCGATTGACATTCGTATAATCATGATGATGATCACCCTTTAATAACAACGTGTGGGAAAGACGCTTAGGATGGCTCCGGCCGCGCAGATCGCGCGGCAGTGCGGATCAGTCTGCTCCGCCCATCCGCCCCGCCTGCCTGGGGTGTCTCAGTCCCGCCAGCCACCACCCGCGTCGCGGGAACAACGAGAACAATGGGGAACGAGGCATGCCTGGAAGAACCGCCTTCACGAAGGCCAAGCTCAATCGTCATGCGGCGCTGGCCGTGCTGGTCGTCGCCGGCGGACTGATGTCCAGTCCGGCGCTGGCCCAGGTCGCCAAACCCGCGACCGCCGCCGCGGCGGCCAACGATACGGCGGCGGTCACCGAACTGATCGTCACCGCGACGCGGCGCGAGGAAGCGCTGAGCCGCGTGCCGATCGCGGTCACGGCCATCGACGGTGAGGGGGTCAAGGCCGCGCACGTGGTCAACTTCAGCGACGTGCCGTCGCTGGTTCCCGGCGCCGCCTTCATCGCGACGAAGGGTCAGAGCACGGCCAACGTGATGATCCGCGGTCAGTTCGTCACCAACGACGCGCCGGCGCTCGAGCTGCCGGTCGCCATCTTCATGGACGACATCTATTACGGCTCGCTGGCCTCGTTCGACGCCGACTTCTTCGACATCGGCCAGATCGCGATCCTGCGCGGGCCCCAGGGCACGACCTTCGGCCGCAACGTGGTCGGCGGCGCGCTGCAGATCACCAGCAACAAGCCGAAGCTCAATGACCAGTCGGGCGAGGTCAACCTGACGCTCGAAACCTACAACCGGCACAACTCGTCGGGCGTCGAGACCCAGGGCTACGTCAACCTGCCGGTGAACGACCACGCGGCGGTCCGGCTGGCCTATAGCGTGCGCGACGTGGACGGCTACATGCACAACATGCTGACCGGCAACAATCTGTCGGATCAGAAGAGCTATGCCATCCGCCCGTCGCTGCTCTGGGCGCCCACCGACGACTTCCGGGTGAACGCCTTCCTGCAGTTCAACCACGAGAACATGTTCGCCAGCGGCTACCAGTTCTTCGGCCAGGGCTCGGTGGTGGCGAACGCCAAGGCGATCTCGTCAGACCCGTGGGACACCTTCCAGGACGTGGACGGCCACAACAAGCGGGACATCTTCGCGGGCCAGGTGCGCGCCGACTGGGATCACAGCTTCGGCACGCTGACCGCCATCACCAGCTACCGCTCGCTCAACTCCGACTATCTGGACGACGGCGACTCCGGCCCGCTGCCGATGAACAACAACTCGATCAACGCCAGCCGCGAGTTCCAATTCAGCGAGGAAGTCCGGCTGACTTCGCCCAGCAACCACAAGTTCGAGTATGTGGCCGGCGCCTACTACAGCTTCGAAAATTTGCGCAAGGCGATCTCCTTCGGGTTCAACGGCACCGTGCCCGGCCAGTTCCTGGGCGTGCTCACCAAGGGGACCCTGCAGAACGAGACGGTGACGGGCGACGCGCACGTCAATTCGATCGCCCCGTTCGCCGAAGGCAAGTTCCACGTCACCGACCAGGTCGCCGTGACGGTCGGCGGCCGCTACACGGTCGAGGACAAGAGTGGCTACACCAACCACGCCAACGGCTCGGTGTTCTATGGCGCGCCGTTCAACGCCAGCTTCTCGAAGACCTGGAGCGCGTTCACGCCGCGCGCCATCGCGGAGTGGACGCCCAACGACTCCATGCTGTTCTACGCCAGCGTCTCGACGGGCTTCAAAGGCGGCGGCTGGTCACTCACCAGCACCAGCGCGGCGGCGGCCGTGAAGCCGCTCTCGCCGGAGAAGAGCACCAGCTACGAGGCCGGCGCCAAGGTCCACCTGTTCGACAACCGGCTGTCGATCAACGCCGACTACTACCTGGCGAACACCAACAACCTGCAGGTCCGGACTCTGGTCGGCGGCGTGCTCACCGACACCAACGCCGGCTCCGAGCGCGCCAAGGGCTTCGAGCTCGAGGCGGTCGCTACGCCGATCGATCACCTGCGGCTCGGCGTGAACTACGCCTACAGCTATCCGATCTACTCGTCCTTCAAGGGGTGCACGGCCACAGGGTTCGACTGCACGGGCAACCCGATCCCGTTCGTGCCGAAGAACGACGTGAAGATCATGGCCGACTACACCTGGGACGCCTTCGACGGCTCGCTCACCGCCCATGCCGACGCGCAGTGGGCCAGCTCCACCCAGGTCTCCGCGCTCGGCTACAATGCGCCGGCCAACGGCGGCCAACCGATCGGCACGACGCATACGGCCAAGGACGGAATCCTGAACGGCTACCTGGCCTACCAGCCGCAGAACGCCAAGTGGCGGGTGCAACTCTGGGCCAAGAACCTGACCAACCGCTGGTACATGGCGGCGCCCTCGAACTACTACTTCTACTTCCTGACAACCGCGGAGTTCGGCGCGGGCTTGCGGGAAGTGGACCGCGGCACGATCAACCCGCCGCGCCAGATCGGGGCGACCGTGACGTACCGGTTCCAGTAGTCTCCGGGATCCGGCGGGCCGCCGAGCAGGCGGCCCGTCGCATCCAGGTCCTCGATGCCGGTCCCCGGTGTCCGTCAGCTTAAGCCAGGCCGCCAATGCCCAACTCCAGCCCGCGTGAGCCATCTCTCCGCTACAGCTGGTTCGCCCTGGCGATCCTCTTCGTGCTGGCGCTGTCCAACTACATCGACCGCACGATCCTCTCGATCATGCAGGTGGCGCTGAAGCGCGACCTGCATCTGAGCGACACCCAGCTCGGCACGCTGACCGGCCTGTCCTTCGCGATCTTCTACACCACGCTCGCCCTGCCGGTGGCGCGGATCGCCGACCGGGTAGCGCGCAAGTACGTGCTGGCCGGGGCGCTGACCGTCTGGACGATGATGACCGCCGCGAGCAGCCTGGCCGGCGGCTACGTCTCGCTGCTGGCCTGCCGGGTCGGCGTCGCGGCGGGGGAGGCGGGCTGCGTGCCGGCCACGCACTCGCTGATCTCCGACTACTTCCCACGCCACCGCCGTGCGACGGCCATGGCGGTCTGGGGGCTGGCGCTGCCGCTGGGCGGCATGCTCGGCTTCGCGGTGGGCGGCCAGCTCACCGCCGCGGTGGGGTGGCGGCGCGCCTTCCTGCTGGTCGGGCTGGGCGGCCTGGTGCTGGTCCCGATGGTGCTGCTGTTCCTCATCGAGCCGAAGCGCGGTCGCTTCGACGGCGCGCCGGCCGGCGAAGCCTCCGGTCCGGCACGATCGACCGCGGAGTCCCTGCGGCTGCTCTGGAACCTGCGGTCCTACCGCTACCTGGTGATCGGCGAGGCCCTGCAGGCGTGGGCCCAGAACGGCATGATGTCGTGGAACGCGCCGTTCTACAGCCGCGTGCACCACATGCCGCTCGCCGAGCTCGCCACCTGGCTCGCGCTCATCACCGGTCTCGGCGGCGCGGCCGGCACCTTCCTCGGCGGGGCGCTGGCCGAGCGAATGGCGAAGACCGACATCCGCTGGTACATGCGCGTGCCGGCCATAGCCGCCTTCCTCACCGTGCCGTTCGCGCTGGGCCAGTACTTCGTGGGCGACGCGCACCTGTCGCTGATCCTGGCGATTGCGCCGGCCATCATGGTCAACGTCTACATGGCGCCGGGCAATGCGGTCTCCCAGTCGCTGGTCCCGGCGGACATGCGCGCCTTCACGTCGGCGGTGTTCGTGCTGGTGGTCAGCATCGGCGGCCTCGGCCTGGGGCCGACGGTGATCGGCGCGCTCAGCGACCTGCTGATCAATCGCTTTGGCCTGGGGGACGCCTCGCTGCGCTACGCCCTGCCGACGGTGGTCGTCCCGGCCACGGCGGCGGCGCTGCTGTTCTGGCGCTCAAGCGTCCATCTGGGCGTCGAGCTCAAGCCGCTGCATCGGGTGGTGGAAACCGGCGCGCCCGGGGCGGAAGACGCCCTCGCCACCGCGTCGTCGTCGGCCGGCTAGCGGCTCAGCGCCATTGCACCGTCTGGCCGATCTTCAGCGGCCAGAAGGCGCGGAAGTGCTCGACCTCGTGGCGGATGTGCTCGCGCATCAGAGTGGCCGCGCCTTCTACGTCGCCGGCGATGATCGCCTCGGCGAGCTCGCGGTGGTCGTGGACGATCTGCTGCTCCAGCTCGCCCCGTTCGGTGCTGGTCATCACCTGCTCGGTGACGATGAACCCCACCGAGCGCAGGACCAGGGCGAGCACCTCATTGTTCGCCAGTTCGGCCACGATGTCATGGAAGCGCAGACCCTCGCGCACGGCGTAGGGATGACTGTCGTCGAGGAACGGACTCAACGCCTCGCGGACATGCTCCCGATCGGGGTTCGCGGCGGCCAGACGGGCCAGCACCGGCTCGGTCTCGATCCAGGCCTGAAGCAGCTGGTCGTAGCTCGCGCCGAGCATGTGCAGATGCAGGGTCACGGTGCGCGACAGGTTGCCCGGCAGCACGCGGCCGACGACCGTGCCCGCCCCGGGCCCCGGGCGAATGGCGATCAGGCCCTGCACCTCCAGCAGCCGCAGCGCCTCGCGCAGCGAGGAGCGGCTCACCCGATACTGGACCAGCATCTCGGATTCCAGCGGCAGCCGGTCGCCCGGCTTGAGGTCTTGCGCCACGATGTCGCGCACGATCTCGAGCGCCACGATCTCCGAGGTCTTCAGATTGCGTCGGGTCAGCTCGAAGGTGACGGGCTTGCGCCCGGTTTCGCCCGCGGGATCGCGCACGTCCGATACCATCAGCCCAAGGCCTCCCCGGCAGACGCCCCGCGCGCGGGGCGGCTCTCATCGCGACGCCTTGCTCGCAGTCGCCATGTGACTTGGCAACCCCTTGGCGGCGCCTTCCCCGGAGGTTGACACAATCCGCTCTGAGTTCATAATGATGATTATAACGGACAACGCGCCTCGGGTTCGAACCCGAGCTGAAATCCAGATCGTCCGAACCCAGGGAGAGCGCCGGTCGCGGCGCCGGATTTGACCATGCCGAACCCGTCTGGCGCGCCTACGCCATCCTTGCCCGTCGAGGGCCGGCGCCCCGGCGCGCGGCAGGGACCGCTGGCCGGCGTCCGGGTGACCGACTTCTGCTGGATGGGCGTGGGCGCGTGCGCCACGCGGCTGCTGGGCGACTTCGGCGCCGAGGTGATCCGCATCGAGGATCGCAACCGGCTCGACATGCCCAGACGCCTGCCGATCTACAAGGGCGAGGCGCGAACCTATGGCGAGGAGGACGCCAATCCTGATCCAAACAAGGGCGGCCTGTTCAACAACTACAACCGCAACAAGCTGGGCGTGACCATCAACATGCGCTCGCCCAAGGGGCGCGAGCTGGCCGAGCGGCTGATCGCCTCCTCGAGCGTGGTCACCGAGAATTTCGCGCCCGGCGTGATGGAGCGTTGGGGCCTCACCTACGAGCGCCTGCGGCAGCTGCGCGACGACGTGATCTACGCGCGGATGAGCGGCTTTGGGCACACCGGGCCGCACGCGGAATACCGCAGCTACGGCCCCGTGGTGCAGGCGGTGAGCGGGCTGTCGCACATCAGCGGCCTGCCCGGCGAAGAGCCCTCCGGCTGGGGGCTGTCGTACATGGACAACGAGGCGGCGTTCTTCAATTCGTCGGCGCTGCTGACGGCGATCTACCATCGCAACCTCACCGGCCAGGGCGCGGAAATCGACGTCTCGGCGGTTGAGGCCGGGATCAACCTGCTGGGCCCGGTGCTGCTCGACGTCACCGTCAACGGACGCTCGACCCGCGGGGCCAGTTTCCCGACGGGCAACCGGCTGGAGCATCCAGACGCGGCCCCGCACGGGGTGTACCCCTGCGCCGGCGACGACCGCTGGATCGCGATCGCAGTGTTCAACGATGAGGAATGGCGGGGCATGGCGGTGGCCATGGGCGCACCGGACTGGACCGGCGAACCGCAGTTCGCATCACAGGCGGCCCGCTTCGCCAACCAGGCGGCGCTCGACGCGCGGATCGCTGCCTGGACCCGCGACAAGGACCGCCACGAACTGATGCACCGCCTGCAGGCCGCGGGGGTCGCCGCCGGCGCCGTGCAGACCGCGCAGGACACCAACGACCACGACCCGCAGATCGCCAGCCGTGGCCTGTTCTTCGAGATGGATCACCCGGTGATCGGCGAGGCGCGGTTCGAGGGCACGCCGATCAAGTTCTCGCAGACGGTGCAGGAGAACTGGCGGTCCGCGCCGCTGCTGGGCGAGGACAACGAATATGTCTTCAAGACCCTGCTCGGCATGGACGACGATGAATATGCGGCGCTCGACTCCGAAGGAGTGTTCTGATCATGGGCGCTGACGCCGGCGGCGGGCCAATGCCGCACCCTCTGGCCGGATTGAAGGTCGTGGAGGTCGCCGAGGATATCGGCGGCGAGTTCGCCGCCATGCTGCTGGGCCAGATGGGCGCCGAGGTCGTCAAGCTGGAGGCGCCGCAAGGCTCGCCCACGCGGCAGGTCGGTCCGTTCGCCGGGGGCAAGGCGGGGCCAGACACCAGCCTGACGTTCTGGTTCTACAACGCCAATAAGCGCAGCGCCGTCGCCGATCTCGCGACGGCCGCCGGCATGGCGACGCTCAGGCGCCTGCTCGCCGAGGCCGATGTCTTCGTCTCGACGCTGCAGCCGGCGCGGCTGGCGGCGCTGGGGCTGGACCTCGCGAAGCTGACCGAGGAGTTCCCGAAACTGATCGTGCTGTCGGTCACCGCGTTCGGCCTGACCGGACCGTGGGTCGACTACAAGTCGTCGGACCTGGTGGCGCTGGCGGCCGGCGGGCCGCTGATCAGCTGCGGCTACGACGACCACAGCATTCCCCCGATCCGCCCGGGCGGAAATCAGGGCTACCACACGGTGACCAGCTTCGCGCAGATCGGCGTGATGCTGGCCTTGCTGGAGCGCCAGAAGACCGGCCGCGGCCAGCTGGTCGACGTCTCCATGCACGAGGGCTGCGCGGTCAATGTGGAGCTCGCCAACCCCTACTGGTTCTACCCGAAGGTCAATGTGAAGCGGCAGACCTGCCGCCACGCCCAGCCGTCGCCGACCCAGTCCGCCCTGTTCCGCTGCGCCGACGACCGGTTCGTCTATTTCGCCCTGATCCTGGCGGACCCCAAGCCGTGGGCGGCCCTGGTGGCGTGGATGGAGTCGAAGGGCATGGCCGCGCAGCTGAGCGAGCCGGCGTTCTCCGATCTCGCCTATCGCCAGGCCCGGTTCCACGAGGTGCAGGAACTGGTGGAGTGCTTCTTCCTCGTCCAGACGGCGGAGGAGGCGTACAAGGACGGGCAGGCGGCCGGACTGCCGATCGGCGTCCTGAATGCGCCCGAGGACCTGTTCGCCGACGAGCACCTGCAGGCCCGCGGTTTCTTCACGCAGGTGGAGCATGAAGGCGTCGGTCCCGTGACCTATCCCGGCCCCATCTATCGCTTTTCCTCGTTCGGCCAGGCGCCGCGGGTCCGCGCGCCGAACCTTGGCGAACATACGGCTCAGGTGCTGGGCGGGTCCGGCGAAGCGCCGGCCGCCACCCTGGCGGAGGCAGCCCAATGATCGACGACGAGATGGCCTTCGCGGGCCGCGACAAGGCCGCCGTGGTCGGCATCGGCCAGACCGCCTTTTCCCGGGACTCCGGGCGCAGCGTGCTGTCGCTCGCCACCGAGGCCTCGCTGAAGGCCATCGCCGACGCCGGCCTCACGGTGGACGACATCGACGGCATCGTGCGCTGCGAGCAGGACACGGTGCGGCCCTACAGCCTGGCCGCGGCCCTGGGCGCCAAGAACCTGGCGTACTGGGCCGACACCGGGCCGGGCGGCGTCGCGCCGTGCATGATGATGGGCCTGGCCATGGGCGCGGTGATGTCCGGGCAGGCCAAGGCGGTGCTGGCGTTCCGCTCGCTGAACGGACGCTCGGAGACCCGGCTTGGCGGCGGCGGCCAGCGCATGGAGGCCGAGCTGGTGGGCGGCTTTGGCAGCTACGACGAGTTCTACCTGCCCTACGGCTTGCAGACTGCGGGGCAGACCTTCGCGCTCATGACGCGCCGGCACATGCTGGAATACGGCACCACGCCGGAGCAGTTGGGCGCGGTGGCCATGACTTGTCGCGAGCACGCCCAGGCGACGCCCCACGCCATGATGAACGGCCGGCCGATGTCGATGGACGACTACCTGGCCTCGCGGATGATCTCCACGCCGCTGCGGCTGTTCGACTACTGCCTGGAGAGCGACGGCGCGTGCGCGGTGGTGATCACCAGCGCCGAACGGGCCCGCGACCTGCAAAAGCCGCCGGTGCTGATCCGCGCGGTGGCCGGCGGCGCGCCCCGCGACCATCGGCCGGGCATGATGTTCCCGGTGGTCACCCGCGAAGACATGACCGAGCTGGGCGGGCGTCAGGCCGGAACCGAGCTCTGGAAGCGCGCCGGGGTGGGGCCCGGCGAGATGGACATCGCCCAGATCTACGACTGCTTCACGATCAGCGTCATCCTGCAGCTGGAGGCCTATGGCTTCTGCGCCAAGGGGGAGGGCGGGCCGATGGCGGCGTCCGGCGCGCTGAAAAAGGGCGGGCTTCTGCCGACCAACACCGGCGGCGGGCACCTGTCCGAGGGCTATGTCCACGGCATGAACCACATCGTCCAGGCCGTGCGGCAGCTGCGCGGCGAGGCCGACATGCAGGTCGAAGGCGCGGAACTGTGCCTGTGCACCGGCGGCCCGCTGCCGGTGGGCTCCAGCGTCGTCTTCCGGAAGGCGGCGTGATGGGCGTCCCTTCGCTGCTGCCCTACGTGGACGACCGCGAGACCGCCGGTTTCTTCCAGGCGGCCGCGGAGGGACGTCTGGTCTACCGCAAGTGCGACGACTGCCGCCACGCCCTGCACCCGCCCACCGACCACTGCCACCACTGCGGCGGCTGGAACACCGCCTGGCGCGACGCCAAGGGCACGGGCCGGCTGCACAGCTGGACGACGGTCGCGCACCAGATCCACCCGGATTTCCCGGCGCCCTACACGCTGGTGGTCGTCGAGCTCGACGACGCGCCGGAGGTGCGGCTGATGGGCCGGCTGGACGGCGAACCGCAACTTCTGCCTGACATGCCGATGCAGGTCTGGTTCGAACGCCTGGGCGATGGCCCGGTGTTGCCCCAATGGAAGCCAGCCTCCGCCACGTGAGGATCCGGCCGCCAACGATGCAATGGAGACCCACTTGAGCCGCCAGCCGACCTACGGAATCACGACCTACAACTACGAGCCCCAGGACCTGCTCAACCTGGCGCGGCACGCCGAGCGGCTCGGCTTCGAGGGGCTGTGGTTCGGCGAGCACTATGTGATCCCGCGGACCTACGCCGGCCATCATCCGTCCCGCAAGGAGACGCCGACCGATCAAAACGACGCCCGGGACAAGGCCATCATCGGCGACGACGTGCGCATCTACGACCCCTGGTTCCTGCTCGGGGCGGTGGCGGGCGCCACGACGCGGCTCAAGCTCGGCACGGCCATCTGCATCGTGCCGATGAACAACCCGCTGATCCTGGCCCGCCACACGGCGACCGCGCACGATGTCTCCGGCGGACGCTTCCTGCTGGGCACGGGCGCGGGCTGGCTGAAGGAGGAGTTCGACGCGGTCGGCGTCCCGTTCAACGAGCGCGGCGCGCGCCTGGACGAGACGATCGAGATCCTCAAGAAGGCCTGGGCCGGCGGCTATTTCGGCCACGAGGGCAAGCATTTCCGCTTCGACGAGCTGCAGATTTCCCCGCATCCGATCAAAGTCCCGCTGATCTGCGGCGGCAATTCCGGCCCGGCGCTCAGGCGCGTGGCGGAGGTCGCGGACGGCTGGATCAACTCGGCCATGGTGACGCTCGAGGAGGCCAAGTCGCTCCGCGAAACCATCGAGGCCGCACGAAAGACGCGCGGAACCGATCAACGCCCCTTCGAATATTTCGTACGTCCGCATACTGTGGACCCAGAGGATGTGGGCGGCTTCGTCCGGTCTGGGTTCGAGAACATCGTCCTTTGGGGACCGAACCTGTGGCCCAACGATCCGGCTATATCCCTCGACACCAAGGTCGCCGGGCTGGAACGCGTGGCGCGCGACCTCGGTGTCGGCGCCAGGGTTCCTGAGGGAGTGGATTGATGGAATTGAAGCCAGGCTCGCGCTGGAAGAGCGCCGTCTGCGATGGGGAGTTCGTCGTGGTCCGCCCGCCCTCAAGCGGCGGCGTCCTCGCCTGCGGCGGCGAGCCCCTGATCCCGCATGGGGGCGACAAGCCCGCCGGCGGCGCGCCGTCGCCCGACCACGCCGGCGGCAGCGTGCTGGGCAAGCGCTACAGCGACGCCGAGAGCGGCCTGACCGTGCTCTGCAGCAAGCCGGGCGCGGGCTCTCTCTCGCTGGACGGGCGGCCGCTTGTCCTTCAGGAAGCCAAGAAGCTCCCCGCCTCGGACTAGGTCTCGCCATGCACACCGCCCTGCTTCTCGAGATGGCCGCCGACGCCTTCCCCGAGCGCCTGGCGCTGGGCGAACGCGCCGCCGGCGTCACCTTCGCCGAATTGCAGGCGCGGGCGACCGCCGGCGCGGCCTGGCTGGCGGCGCAGGGCGAGGGCAGCGTCGTCTTCCTGGGCCTCAACGGGCCGGCCCTGCCGGTGGCGGTGTTCGCGGCCGGCAAGCTCGGGCGGCCGTTCGCGCCCCTGAACTACCGCGCGCCCGACGACGACCTGCGCCGGCTGTTGGCCCGGACCGCGCCGTCGGTGGCCATCGTCGACGACGACATGATGCCCCGCGTGGCGGGGGTGGAAGGCGTGACCCTCGTCACCCGAAGCGCCTTCGAGGCGGCCTGCCTGGATGACGGCCATCGCGCCGCCGAGCTGGCCGAGGCTGACCCGGACATCGCCGTGCTGCTGTTTACCAGCGGCACCACGGGCGAGCCCAAGGCGGCGGTCCTGCGTCACCGCCACCTGGCGTCCTACGTCATCTCGACCGTCGAATTCATGGACGCGGAGGAGGACGAGGCGGCGCTGGTCAGCGTGCCGCCCTACCACATCGCCGGGATCTCCGCGGTGCTGACCGGGGTCTACGGCGGCCGGCGCATCGTTCACATGCCCGCCTTCACGCCGGAGAGCTGGGTGGAGACCGCGGCGCGCGAGGCGATCACCCACGCCATGCTGGTGCCCACCATGCTGGGCCGCGTGCTGGACGTCATGGAGGCCCGGGGCGAGAGCCTCCCGCATTTACGCGCGCTGTCGTACGGCGGCGGGCGCATGCCGCGCGCAGTGATCGAGCGGGCGCTGCGCCTCATGCCGCATGTGGCCTTCGTCAACGCCTATGGGCTGACCGAGACCAGCTCGACCATATCGGTGCTGGGGTCCGAGGATCACCGCGCGGCGATGGCGTCCGACGATCCCGACGTCCGCCGCCGGTTGGCGTCCGTCGGCCAGCCGCTCCCCGGCCTGGAGCTGGAGATCCGCGGCCCGGAGGGCGAGGTTCTGCCGGCGGGCGAAGCCGGCGAGGTCTACGTGCGGGGCGAGCAGGTGGCCGGCGAGTATCTCGGCCGCAAGCTGCTGACCGAGGACGGCTGGTTCCCGACCAACGATTCCGGCTGGCTGGACGCGGGCGGGTATCTGTTCATCGAGGGCCGGCTGGACGACGTGATCGTGCGCGGCGGCGAGAACATCTCGCCCGGCGAGATCGAGGACGTGCTGCGCGCCCATCCCGGCGTCGCCGACGTCGCGGTGATCGGCCTTCCCGACGACGAGTGGGGCGAGCGCGTGGCCGCGGTGATCGCGCCCAAGGAGCCCGCGCCCACCGCGCAGGACCTGGCGGCCTGGGTGCAGAGCCGTCTGCGCTCGACCAAGACGCCAGAGACCTGGGAGTTCCGGCCCGAGCTGCCCTACAACGAGACCGGCAAGCTGCTGCGGCGGGTCCTCAAGGAGGACCTGACGGCGCGCGCCCGCACCGTGGCGGCCTAGGTCCGGTGGGCGGCGCGGCCCCCGCCATCGAGTCGGTCCCCGATACCGGGCTTGCGGTGATCGAAGCCATCGCCGGACGTCTGGAGGCGCCCGACGTGGCGCCGGGCGTCGTCCTGTTGGGCCTGCATCGGACGGGGACCCGGCCGCCGGAGATTCCGGCGCGCTTCGACCTGCTGCTGAGCACCGACCCTGATCCGCCCAGGCCGTGGGTCGCCGTGTCCGCGCAGGCGGCGGATGCCGCGGTCGACGAGCTTCGGACGGCCGTGGCCAGGACGCCGATCGCCGCCGGCGTCGCCGCCCAGGTCCTGCGCACCTCCGCTGACCTGGCGTGGGAGGCGGCCTTGGTTGTGGAGTCGCTGGCCTATTCCATGCTGCTGGCGGGCCGCGAGTTCCGCGCCTGGCGAGCGGCGACGCCGGTGCGGTCGCGACCCTCGGCGGGCCGGCGCGTGGCGCTTGCGCGCAAGGACGACGCGCTCTTCGTGACGCTCGTCCGCGCCGAGGCGCGCAACGCCGTCGACGCGCGCATGCGCGACCAGCTGGTCGAGGCGCTGGAGTTCGCCCTGATCGACCCGGAGGCGGGGCCCGTGGT
>JACXTT010003676.1_pt1 | contig 23374 bp, 18 predicted proteins | sample 9270951 | NCBI WGS metagenome assembly JACXTT01 (sample SAMN15532306, study PRJNA645909) | rock metagenome | isolation source: weathered quartz diorite | place: Puerto Rico | collected 2017-06-21
TGATCCTGCCGCCCGCGCCGAATCATGGCGAACTGTGGGTGACCCTGCTCGATGTCGGCCAGGGCCTCGCCACCGTGGTGCGCACCGAGCATCACACCCTGGTCTACGACACCGGCCCCAGCTACAACCCCGACAGCGATTCCGGCAACCGCATCGTCGTCCCGTATTTGCGCGGCGAAGGCATCCGCGAACTCGATACCCTCATCGTCACCCACGATGACGACGACCACAGCGGCGGCGCCAGATCGATCATCGCCGCGCGCAACCCAAAATGGGTGCTGACCTCGCTCGACAAGGATCGCGACATCCTCGCCGGCGCCAATGAAGTGCTGCGCTGCGACGACCGCGACGGCTGGCAGTGGGACGGCGTGAACTTCGACATCGTCCATCCCGTGAAGGACAACTACGCCGAAGAAAAACGCAAGATCAACGATCTCGGCTGCGTACTCAAAATTTCCGCACCCGGTGGCACCATCCTGTTCACCGCCGATGTGGAAAAGAAAGGCGAATTCGAAATGCTCGAACGCAGCCGCGACGACCTCAAAGCCGATGTGATGGTGGTGCCGCACCACGGCAGCAAAACATCATCCACCGAGGCCTTTCTCGATGCCGTGCAGCCGAAGACTGCGCTGATTCCCGTCGGCTACCGCAACCGCTTCCGCCATCCCAACAAGGACGTGATGGCGAGGTATGTCGAGCGTGGCATCACGATTTACCGCACTGACGAACTGGGCGCGCTGACCCTGAAATTTTCACGCGATGCCAAAGGCGCGCCGACCGTGAGCGCGCATCGAAACGAGCGGCGGCGGTACTGGCTGGATTTGCCGTTGAAGGAAGATGGGGCGCTGGAGTGAAAACGTAGAACGCCATTTGGCGCGGTGTTTGGAGCATTTTTGTCCGGGAAGGCGCGTGGAATGGCGATCGGCGATTTTTATAAGCGCCTGGCCAACGAGGCATTGGTAGCTTGAAACACTGTCGCCCCGGCGCTCCGAATGGGGTCTCCATCGAAAGACCGGGGCTCAATTTTACTCAGGCTAGCTGGGCTGCAAGCTGATTGGCGTGACCACCGTAATTCGCAAACCTACATAACCAGGTAGGAGACGCCATCATCGTTCGTACCTAAACTGAAATTTGATCGCATGCAGATTTGAATAAAGACTGTTTTCTTAAAGAAAACGGGGGGTCATGACGAATTCTTTGGCTTATGTTGAAGCAGCTGGGAATTGGCGCCCGCAATTTGTACAAGGGATATTCTCGCCATCGATTTGGACGGGTGTACTATTTTTAAGCTATATTCCGCGCAGAAATACCGCTCATCACAGGAGCGTGTGTCCGAGATGGATTCAAAGACGCATGCGATTATTTACTTCATAGAAAGTGCCGCCATGAAATTGATCCTCAGGCTTCTTATTTTGGTTACCTTGCCTCTTTATTTTGCCGGATGCGCCACCGAATCGTCGCAGGCGCTGGTTACCCCGCAGGTCAACTCGGCCAAGTCCGCTTATAACGGCCCACGTGGCAGCCTTGCAGTAGGCAAGTTTGATAATCGTTCCAGCTTCATGCGCGGACTATTCTCGGATGGCGTCGACCGGCTCGGCGGACAGGCCAAAACCATCCTGATTACCCACCTGCAGCAATCCAATCGCTTCAACGTGATGGATCGCGACAATATGGAAGAAATCAAGCGCGAGGCCGGCCTCACCGGCAAGGTGCAAAAAATCAAGGGTGCCGATTATGTGATCACCGGCGACGTTACCGAATTTGGGCGCAAGGAAACAGGCGATACGCAACTGTTCGGTCTGCTCGGTCGCGGTAAATCGCAGGTTGCGTACTCGAAGGTGGCGCTCAATGTCGTAAACGCGCAAACCTCGGAAGTTATTTTCTCGGCGCAAGGCGCGGGCGAATATGCCTTGTCTAGCCGTGAGGTCGTCGGCTTTGGCGGCACCGCAAGCTACGACTCCACTCTAAACGGCAAAGTGCTGGATCTTGCAATCCGCGAGGCTGTCAATCGGTTGGTCGAAGGCATCGATAGCGGCGCCTGGAATCTCAAAACCGTCCAATAGGAATGTCAACGACAATGATAAAAAAAACGACCTTCACCCTGCTGGGCGCGACAATTTTTTTGTCGGCCTGTGCGACCCGGGAGACGCTTTATTATTGGGGAAACTATCAGCCGCAAATTTATGCGCAATATAGCGACCCGGGCAAAGTCCCTGTTGAAGAACAGTTGGCAAAGCTTGAAGCCGATTATCAAAAAGCCCGTTCACTCAACAAGCCGGTGCCTCCCGGCTATCACGCGCATACCGGCTATCTTTATTTTCAACTCGGCAAAACGGATCAGGCCCTGCAATCGTTCGAGACCGAAAAGACCCTGTATCCCGAGTCTAAAACCTATATGGATCGTTTGATCGCCACCATCAAAAACAAAAGGACGCTATGAATAAGCTGATCAAACGGCTCATGCTGCTCGCCGGCTGCCTGTTGCTGGGCGCATGTGCAGCGCCGGTCAAATACGACTACACCGCCTTCAAGCAAAGCCGGCCGAAATCGATCGTGGTATTGCCGCCACAGAACAATTCGCCGGATATTCGCGCGACTTACAGCCTGTATTCCACGGTGACGTACCCTCTGGCGGAGTCCGGCTACTATGTGTTTCCGGTCACGCTGGTTGACCAGACCTTCAAGCAGAACGGCATGATGAACCCTGGCGAAATGCACCAGGCGCCGATCAATAAAATCAGGGAAATTTTCGGCGCCGATGCGACGCTGTACATCACCATCGATGAGTATGGCGGTTCCTACAAAGTCGTTTCAAGCGAGGTCAGGGTCACCGCCAACGCCAAGCTGGTGGACAATCGGACAGGCACGCTGCTATGGGAGGGAAAGGCCAGCGCTTCCGATGCCGAGGGGCAGAACAGCAGCGGTGGCGGCATTGTTGGCATGCTGGTCACCGCTGTCGTAAAGCAAATGATCAGCAATATCGGCGACCCGGGATACCGTGTTGGGGCAATGACCAATGCCAGATTGTTGAATGCGCATCCGAACAACGGCATTCTTTACGGGCCGCGGTCGCCTGCCTACCAGACGGATTGATTGCCCGCCACTTTATTGCCACTTAGAGAGCCACCTGCCGGTGGCTTTTTAATATCTGCATAGCTCCTCCGAAGATGTTCTGCGGCAGAAATAAGGCCGATCACAAAAAACCAATGACCCTGACCATTCGAAAAATTTTCTCATTCCTTCCAATCGCAATGCTTTTATCTGCACTGGCGTCGATAACGACCGCGCAGGCAAAATCGCCGCAGCCTGACCTTCACTATCGGGTCGAGGTTGTCAGTGCGGCTACCGGCGTGGAGTGGCGCGTGACGCCGAGAATGGTCGGCCGCGCCGACGAACTGAGCGCACTGACCCTGAAATTTTCACGCGATGCGAAGGGCGTGCCGGTGGTCGGTGCGCATCGCAACGAACGGCGGCGCTACCGGCTGGATTTGCCGTTGAAGGAAGAGCGGGCGCTAGAGTGAAAAACGTAGAACGCCATTTGGCGCGGTGTTTCGAACATTTTTGCCCGGGAAGGCGCGCGGAATGGCGATCTGCGATTTTTAAACTGGCAATAGATGAGAAGCTGTTAATTCATGGCGCTGTCGCATCGGCGCCCCGACTGGGGTCTCTGTCGAATAGTTGGGGTTCAATTCGGGTCAGCGATTGCGGGCCTGCCGCGTGTTGCATGTACTCTCCGCGATGCGCAAGCCCACGCTGGCAGGTGGTAGACGATCACGCTTACTTTATCTACACTATTGTTGGTAAACAAAAGAAACAAATAATAGAAATTTACTGCCACGCCGATTTCCAAAAAACTATACAAAAGATCTTCCAGAATTGATCGGCAGTATCATTTTGTAAAATTATGCCGGACCTTAGTAGCCATAAAAAAGAGGAATTATGGAATTGCGCTTTGATTGACATTTACCGCTACAGCTTAACGATGATTCTGCAAATAATGGAGTATACGCAGTTGATCTTGAGGCTATCCCCAAAAAAGCCGGCATCTATATTTTTCTGCGGATGCATGGAAAAACAGTTGAGTGTTTATATGTGGGGAAAGCCACTGAGCTACGAAATCGCATTAAAACGCAACTCAACAATTCAAAACTGATGCAAGGCGTCAAAAACTCTGCAACAGGTAAAAGGCAATTGTTCTTTGGTGAGTTCAAAGCAAAGCCTGGTCAAAGTGAAAAAACGAGTCTGCTAGCAGCCGAACGAACGCTGATCCGGCACTATCTTTCATTGGGGGATCAACTGCTCAACATTCAAGGCACAAGGCTAGTCAAGGATTCGGTATCATCGGAACGCCCAGCGCTGAAAAAGTTTTTGCCTAGAGTTATTTACTTTGAAAAGTGAACAAGAGCTACAACTGACGTATCAAGTAAGCCACTTCAAAAGATGTGATTTTTTTGGCAATTGAAACACTCGGCATAGATTGCAGGACACAGGCGAAATAGGGCGAACCCAAGCGAACAAAATCAGACACCTTTCAATTTAAAGCGTTTGAAAAAAGCAAAATACCACATTACGATTTTTTCTTATTGAGGGCTCGCCTATGAATCAGCATCTTCCACTTTTGGCCTTGCATTTGTCGAACCTAAACGTTGATCTTTCAATTGATGATTTCAGCTTTGATGAGCGGCTACAGTTGAATTTGTCGCCACGGGGTGAGATTGCTTGTGCGAGAGCCTCAAAACCATATACGTCGGTGTCGACACCGGGACATATGATCAAAGGTGGCTTTACACCCTCAGGAAAATATAAAGCCGCTAGTTACTCTCCTCCAAAAATGGATAAGCGCGCGGGGAAATAAACTCGTGTCGGTTTTGCTTATTGGCCGGGACAGTGACCTGCATCTTGACGCAGTGCTTGTGGAACTCAAAAGACGAAACGTCAAAACAATTCGAATTAACCCAGAACGATTAGACGCCTTAAACACAAAAATTGTACGTAGCTGGTCTGAAGCGTATACAACGGCGTCAATCGAAACTTATGCTGGAAAGATTGCATTATCTGAAGTAACTGGCGTCCTTTGTCGGTATGCACTCGAGGCTCTCGTGCCGCTATCGTCAGATGCTCTTGCTCGTTTTCGCGACGCGGAATTCTGGGCTGCGATTAGAGGCCTGCTTTTGGAAATTGATGGTTCACGATGGATCAACGATCCGTTCCAAGAAGCTCGCGCCGATCATAAAATTCTTCAACTATCCCTCGCAAAGGGTGTTGGATTACTTATTCCTCCTACGCTCGTCTCTCAGGAGAAAAACGAGATTGTCTCGTTTAATAATATGTATGGTCAATGCGTTATCAAGGCATTGTCTGACGTTGGCTTAACCCATAAGGATGGAAAATATCTTAACGAGTTAACGCCTAAAGAGGGCGATGCGGAGATTAAATGTAGTTTTTCAAACAGATTTAACGAGACTTTTATTGAAACCGAATGCGTGGACTTTAGTTGTCCTGTTCTGCTGCAGATGGAAGTGAAGAAGCATTCTGATGTCCGCATTACTGTTGTAGACGATACTGTATTCGCAGCTGAAATGTTTCAAGAAACCAATGACCATCAGGTTTTAGACGTACGAAATGCGAACGTTACAGTCGTAAGTCAGTTCGATGTCGACGAGAGTGTTGCGTTAGCACTTTGCAGCCTCATTCAGAAGCTTGGCCTAAGGTTTGCATCGTGCGATTTTGCGAGAACAGAAGAAAAATTATATTTTCTTGAGGCGAATGTGTCTGGGAATTGGTTGTGGACTGAAATCCGATGTGGATTGCCTATTAGCTCTGCAATCGCAGATGCACTAATAAAAGGAAACGAACGCTTATAAATAATTTTTGCAAAAATTTGCTCATTGATTGGGGTGGTGCTCATGCAAATATTTTTTAATATTTTAGTGCTTGCGTTTTTTTTCTCGGTATTTATGGCGATCGCTTGTTTTTCGGATTCTCGAAAAAGTGATCGGCGATTCAAAAATGGATTTAAGAATAATGAACGCGATGGCAGGGACCCTAAGCTTGGTCTAAGGTGGATCGGGATTTCCGTCGCGTTTTTTGTCATTATTGGCATGATTCATGAATTTGCTCGCAAGTAAATATCACCAACCAGGCAGCGAAAACGGCCCTAGCAGTTTGTTGAAATTTCCCCAATTACGAACGAACCTGAATCGAAGCGCGAAGTCGAAGGTGCCATCTGCATTAAATCGGTGCGAGAGACACGATGCGAGGACCTGACGTCACCCAGGAGATGCTGTTTTCAATCCGCCAGACGGCCGAATTTGTGGCAACAGGGTCGGATTGAATTTACTCAGGTTATGTTATTGGAAAATCAAGCCCGCTTGAAATCCCGACCCTCGAATGGGAAACGCAAAATGCCTGAATTGAAATACAAACCTGTCCTGCACACTCACAAGGAGTTTTTGGCAAAAGCCGGCAAGCGCAAAGGTTTCCTGGAGGCGCACGACGCGCTTGAGCTTGAGTACAAGCTTGCGGACCAGATGCTCAAGGCGCGTTCGCGCGCCGGGCTCACGCAAGATGCGGTGGCAGCGCGGATGGGCACCACCAAGAGCGCAATTTCAAGGCTTGAATCCGCCGGCAAACACGCGCCGTCGCTGCCGACATTAAAGCGCTACGCGCTGGCGGTTGGCAGCGAGTTGCAGGTCAAACTTGTTCCGCAAAAGGCGCCATGAGACCAAGCGCTGCGTTTCGAATTATTGTCGAACGCTTCACTTAAATCCGATAGCTACCTGTCTTCAACGACCATGTCTTTCAGCGATATCGAACAAAAGAGAATTGAAAAAGCGCTTGCGGCTTTTCTTGAGCGCAACCGCCCGCCTGTCCATATTCGCTCCAAATTGGACATCAGCTACCGCCAATCAGGACAGAGCATTGAGCTTTTTGAAATTCATTCTGAACCGGGTACGCGGGCAAGAATTCGCGAATTTCCGTTCGCCAAAGCGACGTATGTCAGGACGCAGAGGGTTTGGAAACTGTATTGGCTTCGCGGCGACTTGAAGTGGCACAGTTATAAACCAGCACCGACTGCAAGAACCATTGAAGCATTGCTGGATCTTGTGCAAATCGATGAATATGCGTGCTTCTTTGGCTAGGGCGCGCTGAATCTCGTCCGCCATATCAGCCCGGCATTGCCGGGATGTGAACGAAAATTGGATTCCGGCCGGACACAAAAATGCGTCCGAATGCCTAGTTTTTCGATGCGTTCCCGTTCGCGCAATCGCGCCTCACAGAAATACAAACTCCAGCATTGGCGCGCCTCTCAGGCCAAAAATGCTTCGAAACCCTCGCCAATAGGCGTTCTACGTGTTTTTCTCCATGGAAACTACTGCTCCGCCGGCCGTCCATGCATATGATGCGCGCCGTCAAAATCCGGCGCGCGGCGCAGGTCGAGCGTGAAGGGGAATGCCGGGTTGCGGCCTTCGGCTTTGACGCCCATCGGGCCGGGGGTGTGGCCGATTTTCTGGAAGCGGGCGACGCGCCGCGCTTCGGCTTCATTGGCGTTGACCGGGAAGGTCGCGTAGTTGCGGCCGCCGGGATGCGCGACGTGATATGTGCAGCCGCCGACCGAACGATTGGCCCATGTATCGACAATGTCGAACACCAATGGCGCCTGCACGCCGATGGTCGGATGCAGCGCAGAAGGTGGCGCCCAGGCGCGGTAGCGCACGCCGGCGATGAATTCGCCGGGCACGCCGGTCGGCGTCATCGGCACCACGCGGCCATTGCAACTGATGATGTGGCGATTGCCGGTCATGCCGTTGACCTTGACCTGCATGCGCTCGACCGAGGAATCGACATAGCGCGAGGTGCCGCTGCCGGACATTTCTTCGCCGAGCACATGCCAGGGCTCGATCGCCTGGCGCAGCTCGAGCTCGACGCCCTGATAGGCGACGGTGCCGTAGCGCGGAAAGCGGAATTCGAGGAAGGGCGCGAACCAGTCGAAGGCGAAGGCATAGCCGGCGGCGTTGAGATCATCGACCACCATCTTCATGTCCTGCGCGACAAAGTAGGGCAGCATGAAACGATCGTGCAGCTCGGTGCCCCAGCGGATCAGTGGCGCGCGATAAGGCGTTTTCCAGAAGCGCGCGATGAGCGAGCGCAGCAGCAGCATTTGCGCGAGGCTCATCTGCGGATGCGGCGGCATTTCGAAGGCGCGGAATTCGAGCAGGCCAAGGCGTCCCGTCGGGCCATCGGGGGAATACAGTTTGTCGATGGAGAATTCGGCGCGATGCGTATTGCCGGTGAGGTCGATGAGGAAATTGCGCAGCAGGCGATCGACCAGCCAGGGCTGCAGGGTTTCCTCGCCGGATTTGGCTTTCTCGTCCATTTGCTCGAAGGCGATTTCGAGTTCATAGAGCGTATCGTCGCGGGCCTCGTCGACACGCGGGCTTTGCGACGTCGGGCCGATGAACATGCCGGAGAACAGATACGACAGCGCCGGATGGTTCTGCCAATAGGTGATCAAGCTGCGCAGCAGATCCGGGCGACGCAGCAGCGGCGAATCGGCCGGGGTCACGCCGCCGACGGTGACATGGTTGCCGCCGCCGGTGCCGGTGTGGCGGCCATCGAGCATGAACTTCTCGGTGCCGAGCCGCGTGAGGCGCGCTTCTTCGTACAGGGTCTGCGTATTGGCGGCCAGCTCGGCCCAGGTCTTGGCGGGATGGATGTTCACTTCGATCACGCCGGGATCGGGGGTGATGGCGAATTTGTTGAGGCGCTTGTCGCTGGGTGGTGTGTAGCCTTCGATGCGAAGCACGAGCTTCAATGCGCTGGCTGCGGTCTCGATGGCGGCGACGAGTTCCAGATAATCCTCAAGACGCTCCAGCGGCGGCATGAACACATGCAGGATGCCGCTGCGCACTTCCACGCAGAGCGCAGTGCGCACGATCTCTCTGGCGGATTCGCCGATTTTCAGCCGGGCAGCGGACTTGGGGACAGCCTTTTTTTTCGGCACGGCCCTGCCGGCCGCGGGAAGATCGGCCTGGTCCGCGAAGGGATCGACTTCCACAATCGGCTCGATATCTTCCGGCGCCACGTAGGGCAACGATGCCAGCGGCAGGCGGAAGCCGATCGGCGAATCGCCTTCGAGCAGGAACAGATGTTGGGTTTTCAGCGGCCAGTCGCTGGAGCGCCACGTGGTGCCGTCGTAGGGCGCCTGCGTTTTTTCCGTGCCGATGGGAGCGGGAAATTCCGCCTTCAGCGGCAGCACATAGCCGACTGCTTCGCCGATTTGTCCGGCGAGCTGTTTGAGCAATTTGCCGCGTGCACCGGGTTTTTTCAGGTCGGGATCGAGCGGATCGATATTGGCCGGCAGGCTCATTTCATCGCGAATGGTGCGCCACACGCTTTCGTAGGCGGGCATGGCGAAGTCGGCAGCGAGGCCGAGTTGCGCCGTCAATTCTTGCGTGAAGGCCTTCGCGTCCGCATGCGTGGCCGGCTTGTCCGTCGCGGCGAAGGCGATCAGCGATTCATCGTTCCATATCGGCTGGCCGTCGAGCCGCCAGTAGCAGGACAGCGCCCAGCGCGGCAGCGGCTCGCCGGGGTACCACTTGCCCTGGCCGAAATGCAGCATGGCGCCGGGGGCGAAGCGCGGTCTGAGGCGCTGGATGAGCTGGTTGGCGAGTTCGAGTTTTCTCGGCGACATGGCAGTGAAGTTCCACTCCGGGCCGTCCATATCGTCGATGGAGACGAAGGTCGGCTCGCCGCCCATGGTGAGGCGCACATCGCCAGCCTTCAGCTCTGCATCGACGCTCTCGCCGAGCGCGGTGATGGCCTTCCACTGCGTTTCGCTGTAGGGCCTGGTGACGCGCGGGTCCTCGTGGATGCGCGTGACCGTCATCTGGAAATCGAGCGTCGATTCGCAGCGGTCGGTATAACCCGACACCGGCGCGGCCGAGGAGGGAATGGCGGTGCAGGCCAGGGGAATATGGCCTTCGCCGGCCATCAGTCCCGAGGTGGGATCGAATCCCACCCAGCCGGCGCCGGGCAAGTAAGCCTCGCACCAGGCGTGCAGATCGGTGAAGTCCTTGTCGGTGCCGGAGGGGCCATCCAGCGATTTCTGGTCGGCCACCAGTTGGATCAGATAGCCCGACGCGAAGCGTGCCGCGATGCCGAGGTTGCGCAGTATCTGCACCAGCAGCCAGGCAGAATCGCGACAGGAGCCCTGGCCCGATTGGAGGGTGTGCTCCGGTGTCTGCACGCCGGCTTCCATGCGGATCAGGTAGCGGATGTCGTGTTGCAGTTTCTGGTTGAGCGCGACCAGAAAATCGATGGTCGCCATTCCCGGCTTGGCGAGATTGGCACGCGCATAGTTGATCCAGGTAGCGACCAGCGGGCCGGCCGGCTCGCATTCCAGATAGGCGGTCAGCTCGCGCCGGTTGTCTGCGGTATAGGCGAAAGGAAATTTTTCCGCATAGGCCTCGACAAAAAAATCGAAGGGATTGATGACGGTCATATCGGCCACCAGATCGATTTCGATCGACAGCTCCGTCGCGGGCTCGGGGAATACCAGTCGCGCCAGCCAGTTGCCATAAGGGTCCTGCTGCCAGTTGATGAAATGCTTGGCCGGCTTGACAGTCAGCGAATAGCTTTCGATCGGCGTGCGGCAATGCGCGGCCGGGCGCAGGCGCACTTCATGCGGCGACAGGTTCACCGCGCGGTCGAAGGTGTAATGGGTCTTGTGATGCAGGGCGACGCGGATGGTCATTGGGGAACCGGGCGGTAGAGGTGTTGCATCGACTTGTTGCGGCGAAGGTTTTGCTGCTTGCTATAACGGTAATGCCAAAAGAGCCGCTGTCGCCCCGGATTCAGTCCGGGGCCCAATTTCGTTTGTACTCGCGTGGTGACAAAATTGGAGCCCGGACTGAATCCGGGATGACACTTCTTCATTAGATTGCCACCGGCGCCATGGCTGCAAAACTTCAATAATTATGGATTAACTATTCCATCCAATCCGGATCCGGCAACTCCCCAAACACCCTGCGCAACCCGCCGCCCCAGCGCTGCCGCAGCATCGAGAAATACGGATCTCCCTCGCGGATGCGCTGCTGCACGCCAATGCGCAGGGAGTCGCCGGGATACCAGAGCATGTCGATGGGCAGGCCGACGGAAATATTGGACTTGATGGTGGAGTCGAAGGAAATCAGCACGCATTTGGCGGCTTCCTTCTGCGGCGTGCCGGTGGTGACGACGCGATCCAGGATCGGCTTGCCGTACTTGGATTCGCCCAGCTGGAAGTAGGGCGTCTCCTCGGAGGATTCGATGAAGTTGCCCTGCGGGTAGATATGGAACAGGCGCGGCGCCTCGCCGCGAATCTGGCCGCCGACGATCAGGTTGGCGGAGGCCTCGATGCCGCTTTGCATCAGGGCGGCGCCATCCCGCCGCATCATCTCGCGCAGGGCATCGCCGGTCAGGTTGGCGACATCGAACATCGTTTGCGCGTTCCATATCGTTTTTTCGCCCTCGGCGGCGAAGCGGTGACGGTCGAGGATATTGGTCACGCCCTGCGTCATCGACAGGTTGCCGCTCGACAGGACCACGATCAGGCGGTCGTCCGGCTTGTCGTACACGCGCATTTTGCAAAAAGTGGCGATATGGTCGACACCGGCATTGGTGCGCGAATCGGAGGCGAAAATCATCCCCGATTCGAGTTTCATGGCTACGCAGTAAGTCATTTTATGGGTCTGTTTTTTAACAACGGGAGCGGTGGTCTTGCGGTTTTCGTTCCTGCTCAGGCGGCAGCCGGCAGGCTGGGTGCAAAAAATGCCTTGTGGATTTCATTGCCCAGCTCGTTGCTGGCTTCGAGGAAGTCCGTCAGGTATTCGTGCAGGCCCCCCTGGAAAATGTTCTGGATGGTGCCGAACTGCAGGGAGGCGTAGATTTCACCGGCCTTGCGGGTGGCTTCCAGCGAGTAGCGATTTTGCACTTTTTTCAGGATTTCATAAATGTCCTGGTAGCAGAAATGCAGGGAACGCGGCACATCGTCGCGCAGCACCAGCAGTTCCGCCACTTTCAGCGGCGTGATGACATCGCGGTACACCTTGCGATAGGCCTCGAACGCCGATACCGAGCGCAGCACCGCCGACCACTGGTAATAATCGACCGCGCCGCCGACGTCCTCCACGCTGGGCAGCAGCACATGGTATTTCACATCCAGCATACGGGCGGTATTGTCGGCGCGCTCGACATAGGTGCCGAGGCGGTGGAACTGGAAAGCTTCATCGCGGCGGATGGTGCCGAAAGTGACGCCGCGAAACAGATGCGAACGTTCCTTGACCCACTCGAAGAAGGCCGAGATGCCGCGCGCGTAGAGGCGATCCTCGTCCATGTTCTGCATTTCCAGCCAAGTGGCATTGAGCACTTCCCACATCTCGCTGGTGATGGTGCCGCGCACCGCGCGCGCGTTCTCGCGGGCCTGCTTGGCACAGTTGTAGATCGAGGAGGGATTGTCGGTATCCAGCGCCATGAAGTGCAGCACTTCCCTGGCGTTGACGATGGCATGGCGGCCGCTGAAAGGGAACAGGGTGCCGGTGATATTGAGCGGGGCGAACCATTCCTGGTCCTGCAAATCCGGGTCCTTGGTCAACAGCGACATGCGATAGGCCACATCGAGAATGCGCGCGGTGTTTTCGGCGCGTTCGACGTAGCGCGACATCCAGTAGAGGGTTGATGCGGTACGTGAGAGCATGGTGGACTGTGACGATCAAATTGATAGATGGATGGGTGAGATAAAAGTGGCGAGAGCAAGGCGCGCCGACGAGACATAGCCTGCGCTCTGGCGAGAAGGCATAAAACCAATTGCGCGGCTATCGCCACTTTTAGCCAGCCAGACGCTATCGATTTGGTCGTTACAGTCCACGTTAGTCCACGATCCAGGTATCTTTGACGCCCCCGCCCTGCGAGGAATTGACCACCAGCGAGCCTTCGCGCAGGGCCACGCGCGTGAGGCCGCCGGGGACGAAATTGACAGTCTTGCCGGAGAGTACATAGGGCCGCAGGTCGATATGGCGCGGTGCCAGGCCTTTTTCGACAAAGGTCGGACAGACGGACAGCGACAACGTCGGCTGGGCGATGAAGCGCTCGGGCGCATCGAGAATGCGCTGGCGGTAACGTTCGCGTTCGTCCTTGCTGGCGGTGGGGCCGACCAGCATGCCGTAGCCGCCGGAGCCCTGCGCCTCCTTCACCACCAGCTCGTGCAAATGCTCGAGCACATAGGCGAGGTCCTCTTTGTTGCCGAGCATATAGGTGTGCACATTCTTCAGGATCGGCTCTTCGCCGAGGTAGAAGCGGATCATCGCAGGCACATAGGGGTACATCGATTTGTCGTCGGCTACGCCGGTGCCGACGGCATTGGCGAGGTTGACGCGGCCGGCGCGGTAGGCGCGCATCAGGCCCGGTACTCCCAGCATGGAATCGGAACGGAAGGCCTCGGGATCGATGAAGTCGTCGTCGATGCGTCGGTAGATCACATCCACCTTCTGCGGGCCCTGGGTGGTGCGCATGAAGACGGTGTCGTCCTGCACGAACAGGTCGATGCCCTCGACCAGCTCGATGCCCATTTGCTGGGCGAGGAAGGCGTGCTCGAAATAGGCCGAGTTGAAATTGCCCGGGGTCATCAGCACGATGGTCGGATTGTCGACGCCGACCGGGGCGGCATTGCGCAGGGTTTCCAGCAGCAAATCGGGGTAGTGATCGACCGGGCGCACGCGCTGGGCGGCGAACAGTTCCGGGAACAGGCGCATCATCATGCGGCGGTTTTCCAGCAGGTAGGAAACGCCGGAAGGCGTGCGCAGATTGTCCTCGAGCACATAGTATTCGCCGTCGGCATCCTTGACCAGGTCGATGCCGGCGATATGGGCATAGATGCCGCCGGGCACGTCGATGCCGATCATTTCCGGGCGGAACTGCGAATTTTCGATGACCTTGTCGGCCGGCACCTTGCCGGCGCGCAGGATTTCCTGTCCGTGATAGACATCGTGCAGGAAGGCATTGAGCGCCGCGACGCGCTGCTTGAGGCCGCGCGACACTTCCTCCCATTTCGCGGCAGGGATGATATGCGGGACGATATCGAAGGGAATCAGGCGCTCGGTGCCGGTGGCCTCGCCGTACACGGCAAAGGTGATGCCGACGCGGTGGAACAGCAGGTCGGCGGCCTCGCGGTTCTGGGTGATTTTCTCCGGCGCCGTGTTGTTGAGCCAGTCGGCGAAGGCGCCGTAATGGGGGCGCACGGCGCCCTGGTGTTCGTACATTTCATTGAACAAGGTTTTGGTGGCCATGGCGGGTGCGATTCGGTTCCGGTTTTCTGGGTTGTCGAAAAGATGAAGGTCGACGTGGGACTATCGCAGCATAAGCAAACGGCATGCCCAGTATATACCGCAGCATTGTGGCTGTCGGCCTTGAAAATGCCATCGCCCGATTCGGGGACGCCCGGGCAGATCGCTTAAAATAGGACTTCGGATCCCTTCAGCCATGCCCTCAATCACCTCCAGCGAACCCCAGGCCGTCGCCGACGCCATCACCCGACTGCGCCTTCAACTGCAGCAGTTTGCCGCTGCGGACGATGTGGCCAGCCGCGCCCTCGATTTTGTCGCCTCAGCCGCCCAGGCCAGCGGACGTCAGGTCGCCCTGGCGCGCGCACTGGAGACGGCCGATATCCTGCTCGGCATCGAGGCGGACATGGAAACCCTGGCGGCGGCGCTGGTGGTGGGCGCGATTCCGAAAAACGAAATCGATTCCGTCCTCATCGCCGAGGCCTTCGGCGCCGAGGTGGCAGCCCTGGTCGGTGGTGCGCTGCGCGCCGGGCGCATCGAGGCGCTGGATCCGCGCATTGCCGGCGTTGCTGCTGGCGTGGCGGGTGCGATGAATGGCGCGGCGAATCCGGCGGGGAAAGCGGCGGATGCGGCCCCGGGCCTCGAGACCCTGCGCAAGATGTTGCTGGCCATGGCCGACGATGTCCGCGTGGTCCTGATCAAGCTGGCTGAGCGGGTGGTGTTCATGCGCAGCATCACCCAGGCCAGCGACGCCGAGCGGCGCCTGGCCGCCCGCCAGACGCAGGACCTGTTCGCGCCCCTCGCCAACCGCCTTGGCGTGTTCGCCATCAAATGGGAACTGGAGGATTTATCCTTTCGCTTCCAGGAATCGGAGCTGTACAAGCGCATCGCCACCCAGCTCGACGGCAAGCGCTTCGAGCGCGAGGCCTATATCCAGCGCCTGCTCTATACGCTGCGCAGCGAGCTCGGCAAGCTTGGCCTCAAAGCGGAATTAGCCGGGCGGCCAAAGCACATCTGGTCGATCCATCGCAAGATGGAATCGAAGAACCTGCCGTTTGAATCCCTGTTCGATATCCGCGCCGTGCGCATCCTCGTCGACAGCGTGGCCGATTGCTATGCCGCGCTGGGCCTGGTGCACGATCTCTGGCAGCCGATTCCCGGCGAGTTCGACGATTACATCGCCCAGCCCAAGGCCAATGACTACCAGTCGCTGCATACCGCTGTCGTCGGGCCCGAGGGCAAGACGCTTGAGGTGCAGATCCGCACCTTTGCGATGCATGCCGCTTCCGAGCATGGGGTGGCGGCGCACTGGCGCTACAAGGAAGGGGCCGGCCACAAGACCGCCGCCGACAGGAAGTTCGAGGCCAAAATCGCCTGGCTGCGCCAGGTGCTGGAATGGAAAAACGAGCTTGCCGATCGGGGGGATTTTTCCGAGCAGATCAAGCAGGGCCTGTTCAACGATACCATTTACGTCTTCACCCCGCAGGGCCGGGTGGTGGATCTGGCGGCGGGCTCGACGCCGGTGGATTTTGCCTACCATGTGCATACCGATCTGGGCCACCGCTGCCGCGGCGCCAAGGTCGACGGCGCCATTGTGCCGCTCAACACCAAATTGCAGAATGCGCAACGTGTCGAAATCCTCGCCGCCAAGCAGGGCGGGCCCTCGCGCGACTGGCTCAATCCGCAGCTCGGCTTCCTGGCCAGCCATCGCGCCATGGCCAAGGTGCGCACCTGGTTCCGCCAGGAATATTTCGAGGTCGATGTCGCCCACGGCCGCCAGACCCTGGAACGCGAACTGGCACGCGCCGGCGCCACCGCCATCGCCCTGGAAAAGTTGGCGACGGCGCTCAATCACAAGGACCTCGATGAATGCCTGGCCGAAATCGGGCGCGGCGAAATCACTCCGCACCAGATTGAACTGGCGCTGCGCGAGCTGACGGCCGCCAAACCGGAAGCCGCACCCGTGCTGGGCTTTGGGGCATTGACCCAGCCCTCGCATGCTGCCAAGACCTCGGGCGGGGTACTGGTGCTGGGCCTCAACAATATCGCCACCCTGGTGGCCAAATGCTGCAAGCCTTTGCCGCCCGACGCCATTGTCGGTTTTGTCACCAAGAACCGCGGCGTCATGGTGCATCGGCTGGATTGCGCCAATATCACCGCGCTCAGCAGCGACCAGCGCGAGCGCCTGATGCCGGCGGAATGGGGCAATACCGGCGACCAGCCCTTTGCCGCCGATATCGAGGTCACCGCCGCCGACCGCCAGGGCCTGCTGCGTGATATTTCCGAAGCGTTCTCCCATGAGCGCATCAATGTCACCGCCGTGAACACCCTGTCGCGCGGCAACCTGGCCTCGATGCGTTTCACCATCGAAATCCGCCGCGGCGATGACCTGGTGCGGGTGTTGCGCACGGTCGGCGAAGTGCCGGGCGTGGAAAACGTGCGTCGCCGATAACTTTCCCGAAAATATGACTGAACTCGACAAGCAGAATCGGGGCCCGTTGGCCGGTGTGCGCGTGCTGGACCTCACCGCGGTGGTGATGGGCCCCTATGCCACGCAAATTCTCGGCGATATGGGCGCCGATATCATCAAGGTGGAATCCCCGCAGGGCGACAATATGCGCTGGGTGGGGCCGATGAAAAGTCCTGGCATGGGCCACATCTTCCTGCACGCCAATCGCAACAAGCGCTCCCTGGTGCTCGATCTTAAGAAGCCGGAGGGCCGCGAGGCATTGCTCAAGCTGGCCGCGCAATCCGATGTGCTGGTCTACAACGTGCGGCCGGCGGCAATGGCGCGGCTGGGCCTCAGCTATGAGGAAGTGAAAGCGGTCAATCCGAAAATCATCTACGTCGGCGCCTTTGGCTTCAGCGAGCGCGGCCCCTATGCGGGGCGACCAGCCTATGACGATCTGATCCAGGGCGCGGCCGGGGTGCCGTCGCTGACCCTTGACCAGGATAGCGAAGTACCACGCTATGCGCCGGTCACCCTGGGCGATCGCAGCGTCGGCCTGCAGACCGTAATCGCAGTGATGGGCGCGCTGTATCACGCTGCGCGCACCGGCGAGGGACAGTCGGTGCAGGTGAGCATGTTCGAAAGCCTCTCGCAATTCGTGCTCGGCGACCATATGGCCGGCAAGACTTTCGATCCGCCCATTGGCAAGACCGGCTATGCGCGCTTGACCGCACCGCACCGCCGCCCGTACGCGACGCGCGACGGCTTTCTCTGCGTGCTGATCTACAACGACAAACACTGGCAGAACTTTTTCAAGGCAATCGGCCGCGACGATCTGCTTGACGATGCGCGTTTTTGCGACCACTCCTCGCGCGCCACCCATATCCGCGAAGTCTATGAATTCGTCGCCGGGGTGATGGCCACGCGCAGCACGGCCGATTGGATCGCGCTGCTGCAGCAGGCCGACATACCGAACATGCCCATGCATTCCATCGATTCCCTGCTGGAAGATGTGCACCTCAATGCCATCGGCTACTTCCCCGAATACGAGCATCCCAGCGAGGGAAAAATCCGCACAACGGCCCCGCTCGGCGAATGGAGCAAAACCCCGCCTTCGATCCGCAGCATGGCCGCGCGCCTTGGCGAACACAGCCGCGATATCCTGCGCGAACTGGGCTATGCGGATGCGGCCATTGACGCCATGGTCGCCGACGGGGTCACTGCGGTCGCGCACAAACCTTAACGGCTCGGCGGAACTCGTCCCCTCCTAGCGGGTCAACGTGCAGCAGGCTTTATGCGTTATACGGACGCTTATGCGCAGGCATTGCCTGTCGCCAATCAACATCAGGAGTTTTGCATGGCCCATATCGACAATTTCCCGCAAAAAACCGCCCAGTCCGGTGCAATCGGCATGCATCCCATGCTGATCGTGGCAGCGGGCGCGGTCACCGTCTTCTGTGCAGTCGGCATTGGCGTGATGACTGGCATCATCCCCAGCGCACAGGGACAAAAGTCCGAGACGACGACTAATGCCGCGACGGCGCCCTCAACGCCGATGACGCCGGTGGCCGCAACGGCGGCCGTGGGCAGTGCTTCCGAGGCGGCCCTGCCCGAGGCCAAGCCGGCAGAATCGAAACCGGTCGCAACGCCACCCGACAAGGCCGACAAACCGGCGGTTGCGCACAAGACGACAAAACCGGCTCATGCGGCGGCCAATGCGCCAACCCCGGTCTACGTACAGGGCGCGAAAAATGCTGCGGATATGCAGCCCACTCGTCTGGCAGCCAATGAGCCGCCGCCGGTATGCCGCAACTGCGGCACCATCGACAGCATCACGCCGATCACCAAGCCGGGCGAAGGCAGCGGCGCCGGTGCCGTGCTGGGCGGGGTACTGGGCGGTGTACTCGGCCATCAGGTAGGCAACGGTCGCGGCAAGGACCTCGCCACGGTAGCGGGCGCGGTCGGCGGCGCCTTCGCCGGCAATGCGGTCGAGAAGAACGCCAAGACCAGCAGCAGCTTCGATGTGCGGGTGCGTCTCGAGGACGGCACTTTCCAGACGCTGCGCTACGAAACCGATCCTGGCTTGCGCGTCGGCGACAAGGTCAAAATCGAACATGGCAAGGCGGTCCGCAGTTAGTTTTTGAGTCGATCGGCACCCGAAAAAAATGCAGGCTCCGTCAATGTTTGGCGGAGCCTGTTTTTTTACGGCAAGCAGGTGTCCGATTCGTGCCGAGATTGCCGCCGAGGGCCACATCGGCTAAAATAGCGGTATAGGCACATAGCTCAGCTGGTTAGAGCACCACCTTGACATGGTGGGGGTCGTTGGTTCGAGTCCAATTGTGCCTACCAAATTCGGTATATGAAACAAAGGGCTGGCGAGAAATCGCCGGCCTTTTTCATTTTCCGTCGGCGTTTATGGCTGTCAGTAAGCGAGGGAAACGGTCAACTGGCCAAATCGATCCGGCGCGACTTGGCCTTCGAATTCGCGGCTGCGCTGCACCATGGTGAAACCGAGGCGCGCGTTGGGCCAGGCAGCGGCGATGCCCAGTTGCACATCGGTTCCGTAAGGCACGCGGCTGACATGGGGGCTGTCGCGAAAAGTATTGCCGTCGATGAAAATATTGCGCGCCACCGCGCGAGCATCGAGGCCGATCCACACATACCAGCCGAACGCGGCCGAGGCACCGCGGAAACCGTCGCGCGGCGGCCCCAGGGAAATGTTCGTCACCGGCAGGTCGTCGGGCAGATTGCGTCCGTAGCGCGCGACCAGGCCGGCGCTCGCATAGGTGAAGACATTTCCCAGCGTGGCGGCGGCACGTGGGGCGAGGTCGAATTGCAAGTCTTTGAAACGGCTGCCGACGATTCCCGGCCACGCCCGTTCATAGCCGGCCATCAGGGTCAACTCATCGCCGATCTGGTGGTTCCATCCCTGCACCTGGCGCATGCGCAGCAGGCGATGGATGGCATTCTGACCCTGGCTGGCCAGCGAAGCCGGACCCACCATGCCGATGCTGAGTGTGACATGGTCGATGGTTTCGGCCGCGCGCGTGCGCACATCGCCCATCAGGTACAGCCAGCCGGCATAGGGACGATCCTGCGGGTCGGGGTTGCTGCTGCGCAGATTGCTTGGCGTGTAAATGCGCTGGCCGATGGCGACCACGGCCTGCGGGTCGACGCTCCAGCGCAGGGGAGGCAAATCGCGCAGTGCCGGCGGCATATCGCGCATATCGAGCAAGAAGGCCAGCTGAAGGCCATTGGTGTAATGGCGGTCGTAGCCGGCGAACAAATCATTTTCAAAAGTCAGCGAGACGAAGCGCGGCAGCGCCGTTTCGGTGGCGTAGCGGGGTGTTTTTTCGACAGTGCTGTCGGCAGCATGGGCCGAGGCCATGCCCAGCAATGTGCTGGCGATCAGGCGGCAGGCCGAGGAGCGCCATGAGCGGCGGCGATGCAAGAGTGCATGAGGCTGGCCTGGGTAACAGGCCCTATCGACCCTATCGAGCCGGGCATCGGCCCGCTCGAACAGCATGGACTGCATTTTTTCTCCCTGGGTGACGCAGTTATTTGAGGGGATTGTTGATGATTGATTCCCCCTTGTCCATACCGCTTGGGCAGTATGGCTGCGGGTAGCGCCTCAGCGCGGCGGGAATTTTCCGGCCCAGGCCAATTGACGCTCCACCCAGGCCGCGGCGGCGAGCAATTGTCGATCGCGGCCCCAGCCGGCCACCAGTTGCACGCCAAGCGGCAGCCCGTTTTTTGCCAAGGCAGCGGGCAGCGAAATGGCTGGCGCACCCACCAGGCTGAATGGAATGCAGAACAGGGCGTCGCCGGTGCTGTCCAGGCCTGCCGGTGCGGCGCCGAGCGCGGGCGCCGTCAGGGCCGCGTCGAAGCCCGCCATCACTGCCGTGAATTCGCGAATCAATGTCTGCTGTGCCGCCAGCGCGGCGATGTAGGCGGAAGCGGGGATCGCGAGCCCGCCCTCCACCAGCGCCAGGGAAGGCTTGCTGATGCGCGGCGGTTTTTCCTGCGCCAATTTTGCATTGACGACAGCGCCTTCCGCATCGCAAAGGGTCTGCGCGATTTGCCAGGCCTCAGCGAATGCGGCCGGCAATTCGACTTCGATCACCGTTGCACCGGCCGCTTTCAACCTGGTGGCCGTCGCTTCCACCAGTTGCTGCTGTTCGGCATCGAGCCGCGACCAGGCCGAGGTGCGCAGCAGGGCAATGCGCGGCGCGCTTGTCTCGACAATCGGCGGCCATGTTGGCACCGGCGCGGGCGTATTCGGAAAATCGATTCCATCGCGACCGGTGATGACCGCGGCCACCAGGGCGGCATCGGCGACATTGCGTGCAAACACGCCGACGTGGTCGAGACTATGCGACAGCGGGTAAACCCCGGTGCGCGGCGTCATGCCGAAGCTGGGCTTGTAGCCGACCACGCCGCAAAACGCAGCCGGGCGAATCACCGAGCCGAAGGTCTGGGTGCCGAGCGCCACCGGCATGCAGCCGCAGGCAACACCCGCGGCCGAACCACTCGAAGAACCGCCTGGCGTATGCGCGAGGTTCCAGGGGTTGCGTGTCTTGCCGGGGTGCCGCCAGGCGAATTCGGTGCTGACGGTCTTGCCGAACATCAGCGCGCCGGCCGCTGCCAGCGCATCGACCACCCAGGCCGAATGATCGGGAATATTGCCCTTGAATGCGGCCGAGCCCATTTCCGTCGGCACGCCCTTGGTGGCAATGATGTCCTTGATGCCGACCGGCATGCCGGCCAGGATGCCTTGCTGCGCGCGCCTGGCGGCCGCGCGCAGCGCCTCGGCATCGAACCAGGCAAAGACGCCGACCGCAGGCTCGACGGTCTGCGCGCGGATGATGCAGCTTTCAAGGTATTCCAGCGCCGTGAATTGGCTGTCGGCAATCGCCGCCTGCGCTTCGATCAGCCCGTGTTGGTATAGGTTGGACGAAATGGCGCTGCTCCCTGAAAGGTTTATTTTTGCGCCAGCGCCTTCTTGATGTAGGAGCCGACGATGAATTTGTCGTATACCGGCTGCGCCGCCAGATTGCCCAGAGCGATCTGCGTATCCATGCTCACCTTGAGCGCGGCCGGCGTGATATCGACGCTGGGAGGATACACATTATCTTCAATCATGCGCTTGACCGCGCTCTCGACCACCATCGGGTCCAGGGTCGGGAACTCCTTCTTGGCAATGGCGATGGCGCCGGCAGGATCGGCGCGGATCGAGCGCAGGGCGGCTTCCATGCCGTTGACGAATTTTTGCACGGTATCCGGATCGGCATCGGTGCGGGTGGTGATAGCCGAAAAGGCGTAGGGGCCGTAGAGTTTGGGGAACCCGAGCACGACCTTCATGCCCTTGGCGACGGCCTGGTCCAGGCCGGGTTCATACATCACCGCCACCTTGCCCTGGCCGGCCATGAAGGCGCCGATCTCGGTGCCCAGCGGGACCTGCAGCATCTTGATGTCTTTCTCCGGGTCCATGCCGTTTTCCTTGAACAGTTTCAGGAACAGCGAGGTGCTGGTGGTCGGCATTTGTCCGGTGACGATGGTTTCGCCCTTCAAATCCTTGATGCTGTTGAATTTGAAATCGGGCGTGGTGGCGATCCATACCGCGGCGCCGTTCACGCAGTTGGCTACGATCTGCACCGGCGCGCCCTTGGAGGCGGCGATGGCCGGCCATTCCGGCCCGTGCAGGGAGAATTGCGCGCTGCCGGAGATGACGGCGGCCAGCGCGGCACTGGGCGCGCCGGCAGTTTCCTTGGTGACATCCAGCCCCTGCTTGGCGAACAGGCCGTTGTTGATGCCGACATACAGCGGCAGATACAGCATCGACTGGAAGGCCTGCGAAATCGTGACCTTCTTGTTCTGGGCGGATGCCGGCGAGGCCAGCAGTGAAACGGTCATTGCCAGCGCGAATGCCCGGGCAAAAAAAGATAAAGGCTTCATGGAGGTCCTTTGCGGGATGGTGGAAAGTGAGTAAAAAGATCGCTTGAAATTTTTGTTGATGCGTCTGGCTACACGCGCAGTTCCTGGCGGTGGTCGATGACTTTCCAGGGGATCAGGCGGCGCTCGATCCAGTCGATCACGAAGTACAAAACGAAGCCGACCGCCATCAGCGTGAACAGGCCGACCCAGACGGTGTTGAGGTCGTAAAGGCTGGAGGCGGTGAAGATGAGATGGCCGAGGCCGCGCTGCGAGGAAATGAATTCGCCCACCACCGCGCCGACCAGGCCGAAGCCGACATTGATGCGGAAGGTGGCGACGATGGCCGGCAGCGAGGAGGGCACGATGACGCTGTAGAAAATCTGATGCTTGTTGGCGCCCAGCGTGACCATCAGGCCCTGCAGGTCCGGATCGGCATCCTTGGCGGCCTGATAGGCGGCGATGAGGGCGACGATGGCCGTCAGCGAAATCGCCAGCGCAACCTTGGAGGTGAGCCCGGTGCCGAACCAGAGAATGATGATGGGGGCGAAGGCAATCTTGGGCACGCTGTTGAAGGCCACCACGATCGGCTCGACGGTGCGGGCGATGAAGGGCGAATACCAGAGCGCCAGTCCGAGTATTGAACCCACCACGGTGCCGATGACAAAACCCAGCG
>JACXTT010003677.1_pt1 | contig 23371 bp, 20 predicted proteins | sample 9270951 | NCBI WGS metagenome assembly JACXTT01 (sample SAMN15532306, study PRJNA645909) | rock metagenome | isolation source: weathered quartz diorite | place: Puerto Rico | collected 2017-06-21
TCGCCCGCCGTAGGCCGCGAGCGGGGCGACAACCTTGGCGACTATAACGTGGTCCAGTCGTTTGAAACCGGCTACCGGTTCCGCTCGGTCGGAGGCAACTACGGGAAGTACCGCAGCGACGTCAACTACGGTAACGGCATCCGCCTGCTCGGCAGCAGCTTGTCGGTTCACTCCAAGGAAGGCCGCGCTGCGTTGTTCGACGAACTCGTCATCTATACACAGGGGCTTGGCAACGACCCCTACCAGTCGGCAACTTTGCGTGTCCAGAAGAACGGCCTCTACCGCTACGACATGATGTGGAGGCTGAACGACTACGTCAATCCGGCGCTGGCCATCGCCGGCGGCCGGCATCTGATGGACACCAGCCGCCGCTTCCAGGATCACGACTTCACCCTCCTGCCGCAATCAAAATTCCAGTTCCGGCTCGGCTACTCACGCAACGCCCAGGACGGACCCGCGCTCTCCACCGTGCAACTGTACGATTCCCGCGGCGACGAATTTAACCCCTTCATGAACGTCCGCCGGTTGCGCAACGAGTATCGCGCCGGCTTCGACGGAGAAATCGCCGGTTTCAAGCTCTCGTTCCTGCGGGTGTGGGACAACTTCAAAGAGGATTCCTCTTACCTGCTGGGGCAAAGCCCCGGCGCCAACTCCACCGACCGCACCGCGCTCGACGGTTTCCGGCGCGCCGAGCCGTATCACGGCAACACGCCCCTGTGGCGCGTCAACCTGCGCACGGAGCGGAAGGCCTGGGCGGCCAACGCGCGCTTCACTTACGCCGGCGGCGAACGGAGCTACGTTCTCGACGAATTCGCCCTCGGCACAGACCGGTTTTCAAACGCAGCCCAGCGCCAGACGCTGGTGACCGGCGACGCCCGCCGCCCCGTTACCACGGGCGATTTTCTACTCACCTTCTTCCCCACTACGCGGCTTACCGTCACCAACAACTCCTCGGTCTACAACACCCGCATCGACGGGAATTCGGTTTACCGCGAAGTCAATAACGGCTTTGCCAACGACAACATCCTCTATTTCCAGTTCCTCGGTATCCGCACCTGGCAAAACACCACCGACGCTAACTTTCGTGCCACGAAATGGTTCTCAGTTTACGCCGGCTATCAGCACTCCGAACGCCAGATCCGCTCCATCGAGAGCTTCGACGTCCCGCCGTTCGGCGGCGACAGCCTGCGCGCCGAGCAGGAGAATTCCGTTAACTCCGGGCGCGCCGGAATCCGCGTCAAGCCGGTCAAGCCCCTGACCATCAGCCTGGAAGGCGAAATCGCCCGTTCCGACCGTCCGTTTACTCCGATCGGCGACCGCAATTTCCACGGCTTGGGATCCCGCGTCCAATACAAGGCGAAAACCGTGCTCCTCTCCGGCGCCTATCGCCAGAACTACAACACGAACTCGGTCTCGTTTTCCGCTTTCAGCTCACGTGGACGCAACCTGAGCTTTGATGCCTCCTGGGTTCCGCGGGACTGGTTCGCTGTGGACGCCTCCTACTCGAAGATGCACCTGGACACCGTTTCCGGGCTGGCGTTCTTCGCCGGCGGCCAGTTCGTTGAGGGCGCCCGGACCATTTATATCAGCAATATTCATTCGGCTCACCTCGGGGCGCGCTTCGCCCTAGGGAAACGAGCTGATCTGTACGTCGGGTACGCCGTCAATCGAGACACCGGCGACGGCCGTTCCGCGCGTTCGGCCCCCGCCGGCGCCGACCCGGTAACCGCCCTCCTGTACGCCTGGCAGACCTTTCCGCTGCGGTTCGAGTCACCCCAAGCCCGGACCTCCTTGCGTTTGACCCAGAAAGTGCGATGGAATGTAGGTTGGCAGTACTATTGCTACTCGGAGGATTTACCGATAACTAACCCGGGGCAAGGTTATCGGGCCCACACTGGCTACACGAGCCTGCTATGGGCATTCTAATGTATGTTGGAGTTGACGTGGTTCAACTTTCTGACGACTTGCGTCATCGTCAGTACGATCTGGCTCGCGTACTGGAGGATGCACGGCGGCAGTCTCGATTCGAGCTTGCCGTTGGTGTATTACATCTTTCTTGTGCTGTATGTGCGCGGTTTTGAAGACGAATACGAGAAGTACGTCATCTTTGCATCGGTGATTTCCGCGCTGCTCCTGAGGTTCGAATTCATGGGTGGGTCCGTCCTGAAGATGATCCGGACCGTGGAGTTCGTCTGCCTCTGCTACGTTGTCTTCCGCGGCGTGGAGTTGTTGTTCACCCCGCACTAAAGCGGCGTCCCGAGCCTCAGCCTGCCGGCTACTCCGTCGGCAATCCCGATACCTTGATCGCCCGCCAGCCGCCGTCGAGCGAGATCACATCGGAGTAGCCCATCCGCCCGAGAGCCTCCGCCGCGAGCACGCTCCGGTACCCGCCGCCGCAATAAAGGACCAGCTTTGCGCCCTTATCGGGAACCTTAGTCTCGATATCCCGCTCGATGACGCCCTTGCCGATGTGAATCGCCGATTTGGCATGACCAGCGGCCCACTCGCTTTCCTCGCGAATGTCGATCAGCAAGTGGGGCTCCCCGGCGCCCAGCATCTGTTTGTACCCGCCGATATCCACTTCCTTGACTCGCGTCTTCGCCTCATTGACCATTGCCAGGAAACCAGGATTATGGACCATAAAGGCGATTATAGCCGCTTCCCGTGTCACTCGATCCGGTGCATGCGGGCGCCTGCCGCGGCAAGCTTTTCTTCGATGCGCTCATAGCCGCGGTCGATGTGGTACACCCGGTCGATCACCGTTTCTCCCCTTGCTGCCAGTCCGGCCAGCACCAGCGATGCGCTGGCCCGAAGGTCGGAGGCGATCACTCCGGCTCCGGAAAGCTCCCGCGGCCCCGCCACCATCGCGCGGCGGCCATCCAGACGGATGTTCGCCCCCATCCGCTCCAGCTCCGGAACGTGCATGAAGCGGTTTTCGAAAATCGTCTCGATCACGATGGCGATGCCCTCGGCCTGCGTCATCAGCGCCATGTATTGCGCCTGCAGGTCAGTGGCGAACCCCGGGTACTCCTCTGTGGTGACGTCGACCGACCTGAGTTTGCCCGGAACGCGCGCTCGGATCGCCCCGGCGCCGGCCTCGGTCAGCTCCACCCCCGCTTGGCGCATCTTGGCCAGAAGAGCGCCGAGATGCTCGACCGGGCAATCGGTTACCGTGACGTCGCCTCCCGTGATGGCCCCGGCGATCAGAAATGTGCCCGCCTCGATGCGGTCGCGGATGATGGTGTGGTCCGCGCCGCCCAGCTTGTCCACGCCCTGTATTTTGATCACCGGAGTGCCGGCGCCCTCGATCTTCGCGCCCATCGCCGTCAGCAGGCCCGCCACGTCGGCGACTTCCGGCTCCCGGGCGGCGTTTTCCAGAACCGTCTCTCCGCGCGCCAGCGCCGCCGCCATCATCAGGTCTTCGGTTCCGGTCACCGTGACACGGTCGAAGCACACGCGCGCGCCGCGCAGCCCTTCCGGGGCCGCGGCCTCGACGTAGCCGTGCGATTGATGGATAACGGCGCCCAACTGCTCCAGGCCTGCCAGGTGCAGGTTGATGGGCCGCGCGCCGATGGCGCAGCCACCGGGAAGCGACACGCGGGCCCGGCCTGTCCGCGCCACCAGCGGGCCCAGCACCAGGCTGGACGCCCGCATCGTCTTGACCAGTTCGTACGGCGCCTCCGGAGAAACAATGTTGGCGGTCCGGATTCGGACCGAGCCCCCGTCGATCTCCACCGACGAGCCGATGTCGGCCAGAAGCCGCTGCATCGTCCGGATGTCCCGAACCATGGGAATCCGGCGCAGCGTCACGTCCTCGGCCGTGAGAAGCGCCGCCGCCAGCGCCGGCAGAGCGGCGTTCTTTGAGCCGCTGACCGGAATCTCGCCTTGCAGCGCCACGCCGCCCCGGATCGAAAACTTATCCACGCAATGCCTCCGCCACTCTGCCCTGAGCCGCCGCCAGACGGCGCTCCGCCTCTTCGCGCCCCACTTGCAGTTTTTGCATAACGATGGCCGCCCGGATGTTGTTGCCAGACGCTTCCAGCAGCTCGCGGGCGCGTCCGGAGTCCACGCCGCCGGCCTGCGCAATGATGCGGCACGCGCGGTCCACCAGCTTGGAGTTCTTCGGCTGAACGTTCACCATCAGGTTTCCGTAGACATAGCCTCGGCGGATGAAGGTTGCCGTGGTCAGCATGTTCAGCACCAGCTTGGTGGCCGTCCCGGCCTTCATTCGCGTGGAGCCGGCGATGATCTCCGGCCCGGCCAGCGGTTCAATCGGAATATCCACCCGCCGCGAAAGCTCCGAACCGGGCGTGCAACTGATGCCGGCCGTTACCGCGCCCAGCGCTTTGGCTTTATCCACGGCGCCCAGAACATAGGGTGTGCGCCCGCTGGCGGCGATTCCAACCAGGACGTCCTTCGCCGTGAAGCCGCGGTCCATCAAATCGCCCGCGCCGGTTGCCGGGTCGTCCTCTGTGGTCTCGGTAGCGCACGACAGCGCCGGCTCGCCTCCCGCGATGATTCCCTGCACCAGGTCCGGCGGCACGCTGAAAGTCGGCGGGCACTCCGCGGCGTCCAGCACACCCAGCCGTCCGCTTGTTCCGGCGCCGATATAGAACAGCCTTCCGCCCCGCTCCATCGCGGCCACAATGGCCTCCACCGCCCTCGCAATCATGGGAATCTGGCCGGCCACCGCTTCGGCGACTTTCCGGTCCTCATCGTTCATCACCCGCAGCACTTCCTCGGTGGCCAGCGTGTCGATGCCCGCCGACGCCGGATTGATCTGCTCCGTGAGGAGTTTTTCGATCATCAGAGAACGCCCGCTTTCTTCATCACGGCGCTGGTGGTTTCCAGGCCCAGGCGCGCGCCGTCCTCGGGCTTCATCTCTATCAGGCCGCGGCCGAATACCTCCGGGCTGATGCCGTCCGGGTAGCCGATTCTCTTCAGCGCGCCGAAGAAGGAGTGGAAGTCGATGACGCCTTCGCCCGGCATCAGCCGCTCGTTGTCCTGGATCTTATCCGGCGGCAGGTCCGGAGCGTCGGCCACCTGCACGTTGATGATGTTGCCACTGCCGGCCGCCAGGATGTCTTTGGCCGTTCCGCCGGCGTGGTGCCAGTGCCAGGAGTCCAGCAGCAGGCCCACGTTCGACCCGCATTCCTTGGCGAAGTGCAGCATCTCGTCCATCCGCCAGATGAACTCGTAAGGGAAGCGTTTGCGCAGGTGCAGCGGGCCGAGGAATTCCAGCCCCAGGCGCACCTGACCCTGCGCCAGCTCATCGGCCACGGCGCGGAAACGCTCTTTGTAGATCCGCCGCTGCTCCGCCTTCGGACGCTCGCTCGAAGACATGATCCAGGTAATCATTCTCGGGCACCCGATGGCCGAAGCGAACTCCACCGCGGCGGGCAGTTTGGCGAAATCGTCCTTGAACGCAGCGTCATCCTTGCGGAATTCCACCGGAAGATTCAGCACCGCCGGCTGGATCTTCAGCCGACGCAGCAACTGGCTGGTTTTTTCGGCGCCCTGCGGCATGGCCTGTCCCACGTTGACGTCGGCGCCGCCGAAGCCGATTCGAGCCGCCAACTCGGCGAACTCCGGCCACGGCACGCGTCCGGCCACCAGCGTGCTCTGCATCGAAATGTACATCAGTAATTCTTCTCCTTCTCGATACGCGGGCGCTCGGCGCGGCTCATAGACTTCACTCCAGCCAGCTCTGGATCCGCCTGGGCCAGGTCAGCCGCATTGCGGATCACCTTCCGTACCGTTTGCACGATGTCGTCCACTTCCTCATCGCCGCCCAGCAGCAGGAACTGCGGCAGCCAGACCGATTCACGATAGGCCGCCCGCTCCGCCGCGGGGCAGGAGATTTCCCCGCAATCCATGGGAACTGGTCGCTGCGATAGACCGGCTCGTAGAAGCGCCCGTCGCAAGGGATTCCTTCGGCGTCCAGCGCCGTCGCGAACACGTCGCGCGACACGGTTTCGTGTCTGTATTGAAACACGTAATTGTAGATCGCCTCGGCGGTGATGGCTTCCTGCGCTGGCAGCGTCCTGATGCCGGCGATCGAATCCAGGCCCGCTGTCAGCCGCTTCGCGTTGCCGGCCCGGCGCCCGGCGAGTTCCGGCAAGCGCTCCAGTTGGCCCAGCACGATGGCGGCCTGGAACTCCGTAATCCGGTAGTTGGAACCCACCATCCGGCGTCCAAACCGGTCGGTGGCGCTGGCCCGACCAGCTCGAAAACATTCCAGTCGCGACGTGATCACCGTGCCGTCCTCGCCCGCCGTCATGAGTTGGCTCGATTGGAACGAGAAACAGGCGCGAAAAGGACGGGTTCGCACGGGCCTGCCGCCCAGCAAAGCGAGTTCAGACATGGGATGCCCTCTTCATCATCGCGCGTCCGGCGTGGCATGGGCTCTCAACCACTTCTGATCGATGAGAAGTCTCGCTGCAAGCTGCGGCGGCTTGGATGGCTAACGGCAAAATTGTCGCGTCCGCAAAGAGTCTTGCACGAGACGCCTTGCCGCTTTTTTCGGTTCGGTGGCAATCCGTAACTAAACGCGTCGGTGCGTGGCTAGGGAAAATCGCCGCGCCTATCGCATCGTCTCCAGGTACTCGCCCGTGCTGGCGTCGACGTAGACCGAGTAGTTGCTGGTGGAAACCGATTCGCCCCACAGCACGCGCCAGGCGACGGTGCTCAGCCGCTTCGGCCGCTCCAGGATAAAAAACACCTGCTTGCCCGGATTCTTCTTGACGTATTCCTTGGCGTTTTTGCCTTTCGCCAGCGCCGTTTCGTATGCCGCGTCCGTGTCTTTCTTCACGGCCTGGAAGTTGAATGGTTCCTGGGCTCCGCTCGACCCCGACCATCCTTCCTCCAGCCCGGCGAAAACGCCTTTGTGGAGGTTCCCCTCGGCTTCAATGGCCGAATAGGTATAACTGCGCGCCTTGCGGCCGGCCCTCGAGACGAAGCGCGCTTCCCACGCGGCCGCTTTGCCCGGAACATACGGCACTTCCGGAAGGTGGATGCTTCTCATCACCTGGCCCTCGCAGTCCGGCGACCACCCGCGCGCCACTGCGTACATCTTGAAGAAAGCCGACTGTCCGGTGATCGGCTCCGGCGGGGCCTCCACTTTTTTCGTTTCCGCCTGCTGCTTCGGCGTCTCCGACGAACAGGCCGAAAGTATCAGAACCGCCCCGGCAAGGGCGCAGGTAAACAGGGGCTTCATAAGCCAACCATTCTAACAAGCTTACGTCGCACCTCTAACAACCTAGCGGCGCACCCGAAGAATTTACAGCGGGCCCGAGGGCCGGGCGGCCCCTACCGCCGGAGCTGATGTACAATTAGGGCAACTCTGACATGGGGAGGTCCCATATGAATCGAGGACTCCGAATCCTGGCGGGTGCCGTGGTTGTGGCATCGCTTCCGTTGTGGGCTCAGCAGGCCGGTGGAGGCCAAGGGGGCGCCGGCGGCGCCGGCGCGGGAGCCGGTGCTGGTGCTGGCGCTGGCGGTGCGGGTGGAGTCGGCGCGGGCGCCGGCGGCATCGGCGGTGTCGGAACGCGTCCCGGTACTCCCGGCGGCCAGCAGCGCCCAACCCTCGATGATCCTACCCAGCGATTGGGTATGGATCGGCCCATCTATCTCTCCGGCAAAGTGGTCCTGGCGGAAGGCACTCCGCCTCCGGAGCCCGTGGTGGTCGAGCGGGTGTGCAACGGACGCCCCCGCCCGGAAGGTTATACCGATTCCAAAGGGCGATTCAGCTTCCAGCTCGGCCAAAATCAAGGCATGTTTGCCGACGCCAGTGTCGGCTCGATAGGCGAAATGAGTAGCATTGATCCATCCCGCAGCCGGGGTGGCGGGGCGGGTCCGGGCGGCGGACGTGCGATCACCGAGCGCGATCTGGTCGGCTGCGAACTCCGCGCCAACCTGCCGGGCTACCAGTCCAGCCTGGTCAATCTCAGCGGGCGCCGCGTAATGGACAACCCCGATGTCGGCACCATCGTCCTTACCCGGCTCGCCGGCGTCGAAGGCACGGTGTTCAGCGCTCTCGCCGCGCAGGCTCCCAAAGACGCGCGGAAGGCCTTCGAGAAGGGCAACGACCTGCTGAAGAAGAAGAAGACCGAGGAAGCCGAGAAGGAATTCCTCAAGGCCGTCGGCATTTACCCGAAGTACACCACGGCTTGGTATGAACTCGGCCGCGTGTACGAACTGGACAACAAGACGGAAGATGCAAGGAAGGCGTACGGCGAGGCCTTGGCGGCCGATGCTAAATACGTGAACCCCTACCGCCGGCTGGCTAACCTGGCCTTCAAGGAACAGAAGTGGCCGGAAGTTGCTGAAGTCACCGATAAAGTGCTGAAGCTGGATCCGATCAGCTATGCGGACGTGTATTTCTACAATGCGGTAGCCAACTACTACATGAAGAATTACGACCAGGCCGAAAAGAGCGCCCGCGAGAGCCGCAAGATCGACTCGAGAAACCAGATCCCGATGACCTCCAACCTGCTCGGCCACATCCTGATCGAAAAGCAGGATTACGCCGGTGCCGCCGCCCAGCTTCGCGACTATCTCAAGCTGGTGCCGGCCGACGCCCCCGACGCCGCCCGAACGAAGACCCAACTGGAGCAGCTCGAAAAGGCCATCACCGCAAAAAACGGCCAGCAGTAGCGGCTTCGCCGGTACCGAGCCAGCCCGATACCGGGCCACGGCCGTAGGGGAGTGGTCGTTGAGCGACGCAAGATTCGTCCGGCCGCTGGATTTTTTCACCGGACCAGTTCAAGCGCTTTGCGGAAGAGCGGCTCGAAGTCGACCGCGACACCGGAGATTTTCGCTTTGCGCACGGCATTCTCGGCGGCCGGCCGCGCGCAGCCCAGGTTGAGCAGAGCGGAGAGCACGTCCTGCTCGATTGAGCTGAAGACCTGGGCGGTGGGGGGCGCGTCTTCGCCGGCGATCGCCGGCAGCTTGTCGCGCAGCTCCAGCACCAGCCGCTCGGCGGTTTTCTTGCCGACGCCCGGGATGCGGACCAGTTTGTCCACCTCGCCGCGGCGGATGGCCGCGACCAGATCGGGGGCGGGCATGCCGCTGAGGACGCCGATAGCCAGCTTGGGGCCGATGCCGCTGACCGAGATCAGCTTCTCGAAGAGCATTTTTTCGTCCTGGGTAAGGAAGCCGAACAGCGCCAGCGAGTCCTCGCGGACGTGCGTATGGATTCGCAGGCGCACTTCCGCGCCCGGCGCGGGCAGCTTGGAATAAGTCGGCACGGCGATGGTGACGTCGTAACCGACGCCGCCGGCTTCGACGATGACCTGGTTGGGATGCTTTTCGAGCAGGATGCCGCGCAGATGAGCGAACATAGACCTTATATTCTGCCGCATGTCGCGACGCCGATTCTTTGTGGACGAAATCCGCTTCGGGTACGCCGAGCTTCAGGGCGAGGACGCGGAACACCTTGCGAGGGTTCTTCGGGCCCAACCGGGGCAGCAGTTCGAGCTGAGCGACAACCGCGGGCTCTATCTGGCCGAGGTGGAGAGCGTGGAAAAGCGGCGCGTGCGGATGCGGGTGCTGGAGGCGCTGCCGTTCGCCGAGCCGCGCGTCCGGCTGACGGTGCTGGCCGCGCTGATCAAGTTCGACCGGTTCGAGTGGCTGGTGGAGAAAGCGACGGAACTGGGAGTGGCGGCGATCGTCCCGGTGGCGGCTGAGCGCAGCGAGCGAGGGCTGGAGGACGCCGCGGTGAAGCGCGTGGAGCGGTGGCGGCGGATCGCGCGGGAGGCGAGCCAGCAGTCGCGGCGGGTGCGCTTGCCGGAGATTGCCGGTCCTGTGCGGCTGGAACCGGCGGCGCGGGCGGCAGCGGGCCGCAGGATTTACCTGGAAGAGGCGGCGGGGCGGCCGGCGGCGGATGGGAAAGCCCAGGACGCAGGCGGGAACGTCTGCGTCACTTTGGCGGCGGCGTTGGCGGACGCGACCGGGGAGGTTACTCTGGCGGTGGGTCCGGAAGGCGGCTGGACGGACGGCGAACGGGAGCGGCTGGTTGCGGCGGGCTTTCTGCCGGTGACACTGGGGCCGACGATTTTGCGGGCGGAGACAGCGGCGCTGGCGGCGGTGGCGATCGCGAGCCATGTGCTCGAGACCGGTGCGATAAAATCCGCTGCGATAGAATAGGGTGTAGTGTCGTTACACGTCCTCCGCTACCTGGCGGACATCCTGGCGCTTTGCGTTGCCATGACCGCCCAGTGGCAGATCGGCAGCTGGATTCTCGGGAAGCTGCGCGGCCGTATCCACGGGTTTCGTTTTCGCGCGGTCCAGTTTCTTGTGATCGCTGCCAACCTGTGGGTATTTGCCGGATTGCTGCTTTCGATCCCGGCGGTTCACGTCAGGACGCGGCTTCCGGCAGAGGGGCGCGCGATGTTTTGCGCCGCGGCATACCTGTGGGCCTTTGCCTCCACCGGCGCATGGTTCGCTCTGTCCATCAGCCGCCGCGTTCGGAGCCGGTTGGACGTGGAGACCATGGACCCGGTGCGGCGGCGTCTTCTGAACCTCGCCGGGGCTGCTGCCGTGGCGGCGCCGTTCGGCGTCACCGGGTTCGGCAGCCTGATCGAACGGACGGATTTCCGGGTGCGCGAAGTTGACCTGGCGTTCCCGGATTTGCCGAAAGACCTGGACGGCTTGCGCATCGCGCAGGTCAGCGACATCCACCTCAGTCTGTATCTCTCCGAAAAGGAATTTGCGCGCGCTGTGGATGCCACCAACGAAGCGCGTCCGAACCTGGTTCTGATTACGGGCGACCTGATCTCGTTTCAGGGCGATCCGCTGGAAGGCTGTCTGCGGCAGCTGGCGCGGCTGCGCTCCGACGCGGGACTGTGGGGCTGCCTGGGCAATCACGAGGTGTACGCGAACAGTGAGCAGGAGACAGTGAAGGGCGGCGCGCGGCGTGGCATTCGGTTCCTGCGCGGGGAGTCGGCGCCGCTAAAATTCGGCGCCGCGAAGCTGCAATTAAGCGGTGTGGATTTCGAGAGCGTCTGGGACCGGCCGCGATATCTGCAAGGCGCCGAGCGCCTGGCGGCGCCGGGTGCGTTCAACCTGCTAATGGCCCACAACCCGGACGTGTTTCCGGCAGCGGCGCGCAAAGGATTCGACCTGACTCTGGCCGGGCACACTCACGGAGGACAGGTGACGGTGGAATACCTGCACCAGACGCTGAACGTAGCGCGTTTTGTGACGCCCTATGTCTATGGGACGTACCGAGGGGGCGAACGGAATTCGGCGTTGTATGTGACGCGCGGAATCGGAACCATCGGGCTGCCGCTGCGGCTGGGCGCGCCGCCGGAAATCGCTGTGTTACGCTTGATCCGATCCTGATTTCCTGGCCGTGCGCTACCTGATCGTCAGTGACATTCACGGGAACTGGGAGGCGCTGGAGGCCGTATTGGCCGGCGCCAAGGGCGCCTATGACCGCGTGGTGTGCCTGGGCGACGTGGTCGGCTACGGGCCGGATCCAAACCGCATTGTGGAGTGGGTGCGCGAGAATTCCGTGGCGACGATCCGCGGGAACCACGACCGCGCGTCGGTGGGTCTGGAAGATCTCGAGTGGTTCAACCCCGTGGCCCGGGCGGCGGCGCTGTGGACGCAGAACGAGTTGACCGCGGAAAACCGGGACTGGGTGCGCAACCTGCCGAAAGGGCCGGTGCAGATCGACTCCTTTCAGATCGTGCACGGATCGCCCCTGGATGAGGACGGCTACGTCGTGAACGCTACGGAAGCGAGTTTTGTCTTTCCCTACGTCTCCTGCGAGCTGACGTTTTTCGGGCACAGCCACCTGCAAGGTGGCTTCATGTGGACGCGGCAGCGGGTGCGGAGCCTGCAGAAGCCGAAGGTGATTTTCGGTTTCGAGTTGCTGGAACTGGAAAAGGACGCGCAGTACCTGGTGAATCCGGGCTCGGTCGGTCAGCCCAGGGACCTGGATCCGCGGGCGGCTTTCGTGATCTACGACGGCGGATTACGCTGCGTGAAGTATCATCGCGAGCCGTACGATATTGCCAAGACGCAGGCGAAGATCCGGTCGGTGGGACTGCCGGATTTGCTGGCGGACCGGCTGGCGCTGGGGCGTTAGACGTCCGGGCGGCTACGGCGCCTCATCGCCGGGATCGATTCAGGCTTTCGCGATTCCGTCCTGGAAAACGGACCGCTTGCGCGGGCCTACTTCCCGCGGCTTACTTCCCGGGGGCTTACTTCCCGGGGGCTTACTTCCAATGCTTCGCGGCGAAATCGAGGTAGCAGGTCCAGTCGTAATCGGTGATGTCATGGCGACCGGCGCGGATGTGGTAGCCGATAGTGTTCATGATGGGCGTGTGGATCGGAGGCATTTCCGCAATGTCGAGGCCCTTCTTGCCCAGCAGGCGGTAGACCGGGCCGGCTTCGCGAGCGGCCAGGAACTCGCCGCGAGGGTCGGCCCAAAGATCTTCCTGCGCGCTGGCGACGTAGACGGGGCGCGGGGCGATCAACGCGATCAGCATGTGCTGATCGACGGGGAGATCGACCTCGCGATCGTTGAACTTCTTGAAGTTGTCGCAGAACCAGTGAGGGAAGGCGGTGTTGATGCGGCGCGTGGTTTCGCCGAACGGGCGGCGGGCGAGCGCCGCGCCGCCTTCCCCGGAATCGTTGGAGATCACAATGGAGAAGCGTTCGTCGGCTGCGCCGGCCCAGAGCGTGGTTTTGCCGAGGCGGGAGTGGCCGACCAGGGCGACGCGTTTCGCGTCGACGTCGCGGTCGGTCTCCAGGTAATCGAGGGCGCGGCTGAGTCCCCAGGCCCAGGCGGCCAGCGAGCCCCATTCGTCGGGCGCTGGGCGAGTCTGGCCGGGCTTGTAAAACAGTGGGTGGACGCCGTTCTGGAAGCCGTCATCGAAATCCGGATCGATGTCGCCGTAGTAGATGGTCGCCAGGCCGTAGCCACTAGCGAGGATTTTTTCCACCTGCCATTGTGAGGCTCCGGAGCCGCGTCGTTGTTCAGCGGCGAGTTGCTCCACGTACGGCTCGCCGGGCGCTTTGCGGATCCAGACCTTTGGCAGGCGAATGCCGGGGTCGGCGTGGACGGTGTGGTTTCCGCCGAAGTTGAGGCCCATGAAGACCGGCACGGGGCCCCTGGCGGAGCGCGGAAGATAGAGCAGCAGGTTCATCTTCGGATCCTTGCCGCTCAAGAACGTAACAGTGATCTCTTTGCGGACGGCGTTGCCGGAGAGCGCGTTCCGATCTACGGAGGCAAGCTCGAAGGCCAGACTGGGCGGGCGGCCAGGGCTGCGTCCGTAGACGTTGGTTTCGAACAGGCGGAAGATCTCAGGACGGCGGCGGGTGCGCCAGGTCTCCGCGTCCTTGACGCGCGTCCCATCAGCCATCACCAGCGGATCGGGCAGCGTGTAGGGCGGTACTTTGGATTCGTTGTAGTTGGCGGGAGGGGATTGCGCCGGGACGTAGAGCGGAACGAGGAAGAAAGCAAACAGGGTGCGCATCGCCAGACAGTTTATGCTATATCTTCGCCATGTTGAATCGCCGGACGTTCCTCCAGTGCTCGCTTTCCGCCGTTCCGTTGTACGCCCAGTCGAAGGCGGCCGACCCGGCCGGGCTGCGGATCGCGCGGATCGATTCGTACCCGCTGAAGATCGGCGGGCGGTCCAACATCGTGTGCGTGCGCGTGGAAACCGCGGACGGCATCCACGGATGGGGCGAGGGGACGTCGCCCCCGATGGTGGCGCCGATCCAGGGCCACGTGGAGGAGCTCAAGAAAGTGGTGATAGGCCAGAGCGCCTGGGAGATCGAGCGCATCTGGAACCGCATGTACATTCTGTGCGAGAACTTTCTGGGCGGCAGCCTTTACACGGCGATGAGCGCGATCGATATCGCGCTATATGACATCGTCGCCAAGCGCCTGAACGTGCCGGTGCACAAACTGCTGGGCGGCAAGATCCACGACCGGCTGCGCATCTACACCAGCTACCGCTGGGGCAACATTCCACGGACCGCTGAGGCATACCGTAAGCGCACGAAGGAGCTGATCGCCGAGGGCGCGGCTGCCGGCAAGTACGATCCTTTCGGCGAGTATCCGGGGCCGGACCGGCAACTTCCGACCGGGACGCTGAACGAGGTCCGCGAGATGATCCGCGGCATCCGCGAGGCGGGACCGGGGTTCGACATCTGCGTCGAGGCGCACGGCAAGTTCAACATCGGCTCGGCCGGGCGCATCATCAAGATGCTGGAGCCGTTCGATCCATTCTTCCTGGAAGAGCCAGTGCCGCCGGAGGATGTCGATGCCATGGCCACGCTGCAGCGCTCGACCAATATTCCGATTGCCACGGGCGAAGGACTGTACTCGCATTTCGGATTCCGGGAACCTCTGCGGAAGCAATCGGCGCGAATCCTGCAACCGGATGTCTCGCGAACCGGCGGGCTGACGGCGATGAAAAAGATCGCTGCCATGGCCGAGGCGCAGTACGTCACTATCGCGCCGCATAATCCGAACGGGCCCGTCTGTTCGGCGGCGAGCATTCACCTGGCGGCATCGATTCCGAATTTCGTGATCATGGAAGAAGGTGGAGCGTACCGGGAGCGCGACCTCTACCAGGCCGTGTTCACCGGCGGCTGGAAGGCGGATAACGCGTACTGGCAGGTGCCGGAGACGCCGGGCCTGGGCGTGGAGCTCTCGCCGGAATTCCTGCGGGAGCATAAGGCCTGATGCGCCGCGTGTACGCAGGGTCCGTGTTCGCGGCGCTGCTGGCGTTCGCCCAGATGGACGATCCCCTGCGGCCGGCGTTTTCGTCGCGGGTGGAGGTGGCGGTAAGCGACGCATCCACTGGCCGCGCTTTGCCGGCGCGCCTGTATCTTTTCAAAGACGGGCGGCCGTTCCGGCTGAGCCCTGTGGACGCGATGCTGCCGTTGAAGGTCGACCTGTTTTACAGGGAGCGGCTGTGGCGGCGGGCGGCGAAACCGCGGACGCTGGAAGTGACGGCCAACGACCAATCTCATGTGCTGCTGCTGGACGGCGGTGCGGGGTTCGATCTGCCGGCAGGCAAGTACCGGCTGGAGGCGTATCGCGGCCTGTTCTGGCGGCCGGCGAGCGAGGAATTCGAGATCGGCGCCGGCCAGAAGCGGCGCATTGAGCTGAAACTGGAGCCGATGCAGGGCCGCGAGCAGTGGCTCTCCGCCGACGATCACATTCACCTGACGCGCGCCCGCGAGGACGATGCGATTTTCCTGGCGTGGCTGGAGGCAGAGGACCTCTCGGTGGGGAATTTTCTCCAGCTCCAGCGGCAGCAGGATGCCAGCGTGCAGTACGGGTTCGGCGAGCGCGCTGAAGCGCGACGGCCGGGCTATTCCATCCGCTCCGGAATGGAAGCGCGGAGCGATTTCTACGGGCACGTCAACGTGCTGGGGCCCCGCGAGTTGATGCGTCCGCTGAGCGTCGGAGCGGTGTACGCGAACTCGCCGGAGGCGTATCCGTTTCCGGCGGTCCTGTTCGCGCGGGCGCGGGCGCTGGGCGGGACGGTGGGCTACGCACATTTCGACGGCAGCCAGAAGAACTCCGCGTTGCTGATGGATGTCGCGCTGAAGACGCTGGATTTCGTGGAAGTGTTTCAATTCGGCGTGCTGAAGACGGAAAGCTGGTACGAATTGCTGAATGCCGGATTTCGCGTGACGGGGATCGCGGGGAGCGATTTTCCGGTTCCGCTCAATAACCGGAAACCGTGGCCGCGCTCCGTGCCGCTGCTGGGGCCGGAGCGGACGCTGGTGAATGCAGCGCCGGGCGTATCGGCTTATGCCGCGTGGGCGGCGGGCGTGCGCGCGGGCGCGGTGGTGGTGTCGAACGGACCCTTGCTGGAGCTGACGGTGAACGGGCGGGGTCCGGGCGCGGCGGCGGAATGGAGCGGGGGCGAAACCATCGCCGAAGGATCCGCGACCGCATGGTTCCACCGGCCGATCGCCAGAATGGAGATCGTGGTCAACGGCAAAGTCGCCGCCCAGCGCATGGGCGCGGGACGGCTGGATTTTCGCATCCCGCTGGGGGAAAGCGTCTGGGTGGCGGCGCGCGCCATCGCCGAGAAAGCCGAGGACGAACCGGAAATTCAGGCTCATACGAACCCGGTGTACCTGCTGCGCGAGGGCCGTCCGGTGCGTGAGGGCGCGGCGCGGGCGTCGCTGGCGGCGCGGTGGAAGCAGCAGGCGGAATATTACCGCGGCGCGGGCCTGGTATTTCGCGAAGAGCGCGAGCGGCGGGAGCTGCTGGAGAAGGTGGAGGCTGCGGCCAAGGCGCTGGCGGAGTAGCTCGAAGTTGCAGAACACGCTGCCGCCTCGATTGGGCCGGAGATCTGGGCTAGCCTATCAGTGATTCGTCATGCGACTCCTCATCTCAGCCTTTCTTCTCGCGGCCCTGGCCGCCGCGCAGACCGTCAACGCGCCGGCCAAGCCCGCCGCCGAGCCGAAACCGGCCGAGCAAAAACTCCCCGATCAGAAGCCCGTGGAAAAGACCGGCGAGATCCAGGCGGGCGGCCGTACCTTGAAGTACAAAACCACCGCCGGCTACCTGCCCATCACCAATGACAACGACGAGACCGAAGCCAGCCTATTCTACGTCGCCTACACGCTGGAACCGGCAACGCCTGCCGCGCAGCGTCCACTCACCTTCTGCTTCAACGGCGGACCTGGCGCTGGTTCGCTGTGGCTGCAACTCGGCGCCATCGGTCCGAAGCGGGTGGTGATGAACGACGACGGCACGCTGCCTCCGCCGCCTTACCGCCTGGCCGGGAACCCGCATACCTGGCTCGACCGCACCGACCTCGTATTCATCGATCCGGTGGGCACCGGCTACAGCCGGGCGAAGTCCGCCGAGGTTGCCAAGAAATTCTTCGGCCTGCGTGGCGACATCGATTCCGTTGGACAATTCATCCGGAAATATCTCAGCCGCCACCAGCGTTGGACGTCGCCGCTGTTCCTGGCCGGAGAAAGCTACGGCACCACGCGAGCAGCCGGACTGGCCGGGCACTTGGTCGAGAAAGGGGTTGGGCTGAACGGCGTGATTCTGATTTCCACGATCCTGCATTTCCAGACCAGCCGGTTTGCCAGAGGGAATGACCTGCCGTACCCGCTATTCCTGCCCACCTACACCGCCATCGCCTGGTACCACAAGAAGCTTGCACCCGACCTGCAGAAGGACCTGCAGAAAGCCATCGCCGAGAGCCGCCGCTACGCCGACGGGGAGTATCTGAGGGTGCTACAGCAGGGCGACGCGCTCTCCGCCGAAGAGCGCAAACGCGCTGCCGGCCAATTGGCGCGGCTGACCGGTCTCAGCCCGACCTTCGTCGGCCGCAGCGACCTGCGGGTGCCGATTTTCGCTTTCACCAAGGAGTTGCTGCGCGACCAAGGGCGCACCTTGGGTCGCCTCGACGGACGGCTGCAAGGCACTGAGCCGAACCAGACGGCGGAGCGCCCGGAATTCGATCCGAGCCTGGCCGCGATTCGACCTCCCTATACCTCCGCGATGAGCCAATACGCGCGGGAGGAACTTGGCTTCGAGACGGACCTGGAGTATTACGCGCTCGGCGGCGGCATCAGTTCTCCCTGGGATTGGGGTTTGGCGCAATCAGGCGGCCAAGGCTACGCCGACACCAGCGAGGCGTTGCGCGCCGCGCTCGACAAGAATCCACACACCAAAGTGTTCGTTGCCGCGGGGTACTACGACCTCGCCACGCCGTTCGCAGCAGCCGACTACACACTGCGACACATGGGGTTGGACGCGAGCCTGAAGAAAAACATCCGCTGGGCGGAGTACGAGGCAGGGCACATGATGTACATCCACCTGCCGTCGTTGGTCAAGCTAAAGAAAGACATCGACGACTTCTACTCGTTCGCGCTCAAGCCATGACCAGCCGGTTATACTGTGGGAAGCTCAAAATAGGAAAGGTTGGAACCCTATGAAGACTTCGATCTGCGTGTCTGCCGTTTTGCTTGCCGGCGGCCTGCTCGTGGCACAAGTGAAGGAAGCCGCGAAGAAGACCGCGGATGTCACCGTGGACACCGCCAAGAAGACCGGCAAGGTGGTGGAGAAGGGCGCGAAGAAGACCGGCGAAGTGACCGTCGATACGTCGAAGAAGACCGGTAAGACCGTCGAAAAGGGCGCCAAGAAGACGGCCGATGTCACCGTAGACACCTCGAAAAAGACGGGCAAGACGGTCGAAAAAGGCGCCGTGAAGACCACTGACGCCACCGTTGCAGGTGCGAAGAAAACCGGCAAGGTCGTGGAAACCGGCGCTGAAAAGACCGCTGAGGGCGCAAAAGACGCTGGCAAAGCGGTGGTGAAAGGGACCAAACGCGTCTTTGGCGGAGAGAAAGAAGAGAAGAAGTAACCCCCCGGTACCTTCGTCAGCCGCGTACTAGCTTTGTCCTTCAGCGTTCGTCCTGTCGATGCCGTACACCCGGCGGTACCTTCGGGCTGAGAATCACCAGTACGGCAGTCGGTAGAATCATCTCTATCCTGGGGGCTTACTCTTCATTTCCTTAGAAGGTCAGACCGGTTAGCATCGGAATCAAGGTAACCGATGCGCACACGGCTGACCGAAAATTATCAAATCGACTGGCCGTTGGCCGGGCCCGGCGGCGCCTACCCGCATTCGCCTGCCTTGGCCGCCGCCGTCTCCAACGCCGGTGGCTTGGGCATTCTGGGAGGCTCGCCGGGCAGCCCTCGAGAACTTGCATCTTGGATCAGGGATACGCGGAAGCTGACCAGTCAGCCCTTTGGCGTGGAGTTGGACCTCCAGTTTGCACAGATCGAGCACCTGGAAGAGTGCATTAAGGGCAAAGTGACTCTGGTTATCTTCGGATGGGAGCCCCCGCCGGAAACCTGGCTGATGTGGTTGCATAACGAAGGAATTCGCGGGTGGGCGCGCGCGGGTAACCTGAAGAGCGCCAGGGAAGCGGTGAAGAATGGCGCGGACGCCGTGATCGCCCATAGCACCGATGGCCTGCGCGGTGACCACACTCCGACTTTCGCCATGCTCGCCGGAGCCGTCCAGGCGCTTGCGCCGGTGCCGGTAATCGCGGGCAGCGTCAGTTCCAGCCATCACGTGGTGGCGGCGATGGCGTTGGGCGCCGAAGGAGTGTGCGTCGGGACGCCGCTCGCGGGAAAGCGAGTGACGCGGGAGATCGTTCTGGGTTTAATGCAAGGGGTGGAGTACTTGATTCGCGAGCGCCTTACCCCGATTGTTAACGGGCCGGCGCATTCTCGCGCTCTCACGCTGCCGCAACGTGGAACCGAGAGGATCGAAGCCGGCCCGGCCAATTCTTCGGTGGCGCCTTCGCTGAGCCGGCTCCTCCAGGTTTTACTCGCCGCGAAAAGCGCGGGGCCGGGTCCTAACGAGAGCGGCTTGGACGTGCACGGCCCGGTAGATCTGAGACGTCTCGCCTGACCGTTTGTTTAGGAGCGGTGAACACCGAGCGCGATCGTCAGGGAGCGCTTGCGCGGCAGCCGTATGACACCGCTCGCTTACGCGCGCGGCTCAGAAAGTCGCCGCCTCTTCAATAGTCAGCTCGCCTTTGTCCGCGTCCAGCGACGCCATCACTCCCAACGGCAGCGTCAGTTGATCGTCGGTGTGACCGATGGTCAGCCCGGTCAGCACCGGAACATTGAGCTTTCCCAGAATCTCGTCCAGTACTTCGCCCAGCGTAAAGGTTCCTGTGGAGAAAGACGGCTGAAAATCGCGCGGCTTGCAGTCCTTGCACTCGCCGAACACGATGCCGGCCACACCCTCGAACTTCCCCGCCAGCCGCAACTGGGTCAGCATGCGGTCGATCGAGTAGGGCTGTTCCTCGATGTCCTCCAGGAATAGAATCTTTCCGCGCGTGTCGATCTCCCACGGCGTCCCCATCGTGGTCGAGACCAGCGTCAGGTTGCCGCCGATCAGCGGTCCGCGCGCTTTGCCGGGGCGGACGGTCCGCAGCCGGTGCGTAGGGCGCAGCAGATCGGTCTCGGGCGGATTCGGCAGCGTGCCCAGGGGCTTCGCGTCGAACAGCGCCGCCTGGTAATACTTCTGCGTGTACTCGGAGAACTTCGACAGGGGCACGGGACCATGAAACGTAATCAGGCCGGTCCTCTTGTGGATGGCGAGGTGCAAGGCCGTGATGTCGCTGTAGCCGGCGAAGATCTTCGGATTGCGCCGGATCAGGTCGTAGTCCACACGATCCAGCAGTTGCGCCGCGCCGTATCCGCCGCGGATGGCGAAGACCGCATCCACGCTACGGTCGGCAAACATCGCGTGCAGATCTTCTAGCCGCTCTTCGATCGTTCCGCCGAGGTAGCCGTGCTTCCGGCGAACGTGCCGCCCCATCTTCAGTTTCAAGCCGAAGTAGCCGATGGTGTGTTCGGCCAGTTGCAGCAGGTCGGGGTCGGCGACGAAGCTCGACGGCGTGATCAGGCCGACGGTGTCGCCGCGCTTCAGCGCCCGTGGACGGATGGCCGTCGGGCTTGCGGCAGGCGCGGCAGCCATGGACGCCGTCGACAGAATCGCGCGGCGGCGCGTCATGCAGTGGCCGTGACGCCGGCCAGTTGACGCAGCACGTACGGCAGAATGCCGCCGTTGCGGTAGTATTCGGCTTCCATCGGCGTGTCCACCCTGACCACAACCTCGAACACCTTCTCGCTGCCGGCGCCAACCGCCCGCACCGTGGCCTTGGCGGAGCCCGCTACTGCCGCCGGAACTCCTTCCACATGGAACGTCTCCTTGCCGCTGAGGCCCAGCGTCTCGCGCGTCTCGCCCGCCTTGAACTGAAGCGGCAGCACGCCCATCCCGACCAGGTTCGTCCGATGGATGCGCTCGAAGCTCTCGGCGATTACCGCTTTCACGCCCAGCAGCGCCACCCCTTTCGCCGCCCAGTCCCGCGACGACCCGCTGCCGTATTCCTTGCCGGCCAGAATCAGCAGCCCGACCCCTTCCTGGCGGTAGCGCAAGGAGGCGTCGTAGATCGACATCTGCTCATCGTCCGGCTGGTGCCGCGTCCAGCCGCCTTCCGTGCCCGGAGCAAGCTGGTTCCGCAGCCGGATATTGGCCAGGGTTCCGCGCACCATCACCTCGTGATTGCCGCGCCGCGCGCCGTAGGAGTTGAAGTCGCGCGGCTGAACGCCTAAGGACATCAGATATTTTCCCGCCGGGCTGTCGGCCGCGAACGATCCCGCCGGTGAGATGTGGTCCGTGGTCACCGAATCGCCCAGCACTGCCAGCGCCCGCAGGCCGTGCAGGTCCGTCACCGACGTCGCCGGGTCCACCATGTCGTCGAAATACGGCGGCCGCTTGATGTAGGTGGAGCTGTCCTCCCATTGGTAGATGCTTCCAGTGGGAATCTGAATCGACTTCCACTGTGCGTCGCCTTCGAAGACTTCGGCGTACTGCGCCGCGAACTGGTCCTTGCTGAGCGACGCGCGCAGTGTAGTCTGAATCTCCGCGTTCGACGGCCAGACGTCGCGCAGGTAAACCGGCTTGCCGTCTCTGCCGGTTCCAAGCGGTTCCGACGACAGGTCCATGTCCACGCGGCCCGCGAGGGCATACGCCACCACCAGCGGCGGCGAAGCAAGATAGTTGGCTTTCACCTGCGCATTCACGCGGCCTTCAAAATTGCGATTCCCGCTGAGTACCGCCGCTACGGTGAGGTTATGTTCCTTCACCGCTTTCGAAACATTCTCCGGCAGCGGACCGGAGTTGCCGATGCACGTGGTGCAGCCGTAGCCCACCAGGTGAAACCCCAGCTTCTCCAGGTACGGCATCAGCCCAGAGGCGATGAGGTAATCGTTCACCACCTTCGAGCCCGGCGCCAGCGACGTCTTCACCCAGGGTTGAGCCTTCAGCCCGCGCTCTACGGCTTTCTTTGCCAGCAGCCCGGCGCCGATCATTACCGACGGATTCGAAGTGTTCGTGCAGGAAGTGATCGCGGCGATGGCCACCGCGCCGTGCCCGATGCTCGCCTTGCCCCCATTGACGGCGAGATCCACGTGCTTCGGCTCTAGCGACGAGATCGAGTCCAGGAAGTTCTGCTTCACCTTGGGCAGCTCCACGCGATCCTGCGGCCGCTTGGGCCCGGCCAGCGAGGGGACCACGGTCGACAGATCCAGCTCCAGGGTGTCGGTAAATACCGGATCGGGCGTGGACGCCGTCCGGAACAGGCCCTGCTCTTTGTAATAGGCTTCCACCAACGCCACCAGGTCGGCCGGCCGGTTGGTGAAGCGCAGGTAATTCAGCGTCTCCTGGTCCACCGGGAAGAAACCGATGGTCGCGCCGTACTCCGGCGCCATGTTGGCCACGGTCGCGCGATCCGCCAGCGACAGCTCCGCCACGCCCGGTCCGTAGAACTCCACGAACTTTCCGACCACGCCCTTTTTGCGTAGCATCTGCGTCGCGGTCAGCACCAGGTCAGTGGCAGTCGCGCCTTCCGGCAGGCGGCCGGTGAACTTGAAACCCACCACTTGCGGCAGCAGCATGGAGATCGGCTGGCCGAGCATGGCCGCCTCGGCCTCAATGCCGCCCACGCCCCAACCCAGCACGCCCAGCCCGTTGATCATCGTCGTGTGGGAGTCCGTGCCGACGACCGTGTCCGGATACGCTTCGCCGGTTGCTGCGTTGCGAAACACCACCGGCGCCAGGTATTCCAGGTTCACCTGGTGCACGATGCCCGTGTCCGGAGGCACCACGCGGAAATTCTGAAATGCCGTCTGGGCCCAGCGCAGAAAGCTGTAACGCTCCCGGTTGCGCGAGTATTCCAGCAGCGCGTTGGCCTCGAACGCGCCCGCGTTGCCGAACTGGTCCACCTGCACCGAATGGTCGATCACCAGGTCCGCGGGCAGCAGCGGATTGGCGCGCTTGGGATCGGCGCCCAACGCCGCCAGCGCTTCCCGCATCGCCGCCAGGTCCACCGCGCACGGTACGCCCGTGAAATCCTGCAGCAGCACGCGCGCCGGCATGAAGCTGATCTCTTTGCTGCCCAGCGTCCCCGCAGCCACGCCTTCGATCTCCGCCGCTGAAACCTTGCGGCCATCCTCCAACCGCAGCAGGTTTTCGAGCAGAATCCGGATGGAAAACGGCAGCCGGGAAACCTGCGGAAATCCACGCTTTTCAAGCGCATCCAGCCGGAAGATGCGATGCTCCGCGGAGCCCGCACGCAGCGCCGCTGCGGCGCCAAACGAGTTTAATTGTGCCATGTCGATATGACTCCATCTTAACGCGGCGTCCCGGTTAACAGCGCGCGGAAGGCGTCCATCAGGAGGCCGCGGAAAGTCGCAGTACCGAATACGACTGGCGCGGCAGCTTCACCGCGATCTTCGCCGAGGCCGGGGGCGGCCCCAGGTTCCGACGCGTCCCCCCCC
>JACXTT010003678.1_pt1 | contig 23370 bp, 21 predicted proteins | sample 9270951 | NCBI WGS metagenome assembly JACXTT01 (sample SAMN15532306, study PRJNA645909) | rock metagenome | isolation source: weathered quartz diorite | place: Puerto Rico | collected 2017-06-21
AGGGTTTTTCCAAAATAAGATCCAGCCCATTGGTCGGGTTTGATCGTAGGGGGAGCGGAAGGGCTTGAAGTCGACAGTATTACAGAATTTTCTGGCCGAGGGCGGAAAGAACGAGTTCAACGCCGAGCAGCGCAGTGCGATTGTGCTCGTCGAGAATCGGATTAATCTCGACGACTTCCAAGGAAACCATGGATTCCGTGTCGGCGATCATTTCCATGGCGAGATGCGCTTCGCGATAGGTGACGCCGCCACGAACGGGAGTGCCGACGCCGGGAGCGTCCGTCGGGTCAACGAAGTCCATGTCGAGACTGACCGCGACGCCGGCAGTGTCGTCCATTGCGTACTTCAACGCTTCGGACATGACGTCGCGCATGCCCCGCTCGTCAATGTCGCGCATAGTAAAGACGTGAATCCCGGACTTCTTCACGATTTTACGTTCTTGCGCGTCGAGGTCGCGCGCGCCGACGATGACAATGTTGCCCGGCTCGGCTTTTGGCTTGAAGCCGCCGAGATTCACCAACTCATCCGCGCCGTAGCCCATGATCGCCGCAAGCGGCATGCCGTGCACGTTTCCTGAAGGCGAAGACTCGGGCGTGTTCATATCGCCGTGCGCGTCGAGCCACAAGTAGCCAATCTCTTTTTTGTCTTTGCGAAAGTGCGAAGCCACACCCGCCGCAACTCCGGCTGCGATGGAGTGGTCTCCGCCGAGCACCAGGGGCAAGAAACCTTCCTCAAGTGACTTTTCTGCCGTCCTGGCGATGTCATGGCAGGTCTCTGCGATTTCCTGCAAATATTTCGCGCGTTTCTCGCCGACGGGCATCTCTTCCGGCTGCTTCACTTCAAGGTTACCGATGTCCTCTACGGTGTGTCCGAGTTTCTTGATCGCAGCCTGCAAGCCCGCCCCGCGTAGGGCCGAAGGGCCCATGTCCACTCCACGGCGGCTCTGGCCCAGGTCCATAGGCACACCAATGATTCGCACTTTTTGAGGCATTTTCCTGTCCAGATTCGGCGGCAAGCCTCATTGCTGAGCCTCCGGCAGCGCTACCCACGCTCCCGGCGACTCCCCGGCCCGCCACTCCTAACTTCCGTGGAGAGCTAAGGATACACCCTGTAAATCATGCGGGGGAAGGGGATGACCTCGCGAATGTGCTCCGTGCCGCAGATCCAAGCGACCGTGCGCTCGAGGCCAAGGCCGAAACCTGCGTGGGGCACGCTGCCGTAGCGGCGCAGGTCTAGATACCACTGGAACGATTCTTCCGGTAAGTTGTGCTCTTTCAATCGCTTAACGAGGAGGTCGTAGTCATGGATGCGCTGGCTGCCCCCGATAATTTCGCCGTAGCCTTCGGGGGCGATCATGTCGAACGCCAAAGCCAAGTCCGGGCGGTTGGCGTCCGGCTGCATGTAGAACGCCTTGATGGCGCTCGGATAGCGATGAATCATCACCGGCTTGTCGAAGTTCTTCGAAATGAGCGTTTCCTCGTCGCCGCCGAAGTCGTCGCCGAATTTTGCCGGGTTGCCGGCTTTCACCAAGACGTCAATGGCTTCTTCGTAGGAAATGCGCGGGAAGGGTGGCTTGATGTTTTCGAGCTTCGTGATGTCGCGCTTCAGCATTTCCAGCTCGCGCGACTTGTTTTTGACCACGCCCTGCACGATTGCGCTGACCAGCCCTTCGCCGAGGTTCATCATGTCCGGTAATTCGGCGTAAGCGGCTTCCGGCTCAAGCATCCAGAATTCGGTGAGGTGCCGCCGTGTCTTGGATTTTTCTGCGCGAAAGGTTGGCCCGAAGGTGTATACCTTACCGAGCGCCATCGCCGTGGCCTCGATGTAAAGCTGGCCGGATTGGGTGAGGTAGGCCTTCTGGTCGTCAATGTAATTTACTTCGAAGAGTGTGGACGTGCCTTCGCATGCTGCTGGCGTGAACATCGGCGCATCAGTCAGCGTGTAACCTTGCGAGTCCATGTATTCGCGCGCGGAGCGAATCGCTTCGGCGCGAACGCGCAGAATCGCCGCCTGCCGCGGCGTACGCATCCACAGATGGCGGTGGTCGAGCAGAAAATCAACGCCATGCTCTTTCAATTGAATGGGGAAGGGTGTGCTTTCGGGGACCTTTTGCACGATTTGAATTTTGCTGACGCCCAGTTCGAATCCGCCGGGCGCGCGCTGCTCGGCGCGAATTTTGCCCGTGACGATCACGCTTGACTCCTGCGTCAGGCCCTTCAATGCTTCGAATGCTTCCGGGCTTTCTTTCAGAGCGCACACGCCTTGGATAATTCCCGTGCCGTCGCGAAAAATGGGGAAGATCAGCTTGCCGGACTCACGCAAGTTGTAGAGCCAGCCTTTGATCGTCACTTCCTGCCCGTCGTACTTTCCCGCCTGTTCGATCGTGATCGTCGTCATAGTCTGCTTTTCTGTGGGTATTACAAACCATCAGTTTACCAGAGAAGGGGCTGCGGCATGTTGAGTCTCGCCTAGCCCTTGCGTTAGGCTTTGCAAGACATGAAATACAAACTGACAATTCTACTTCTCACGGTTTTCGTTTTTGTTGGTTGCGGACGTCACGGAGCCCCAGACAAGAGCGAGGTTTCAGAGACTTACGTTGCCGATGCGAATTCGATTGGTTTTGATATCGCACCCGCACCCAACGGTTCTTCGTCCGCATGGATTGGCACTTATTCTTCGGGAGGCAAGATAGCGCGCTTTCGGTTTGAATTCGGTTCAGCGCAAACTGTCGACCATCCGATGAAAAATGTTGTTGTCAGTTCTGGAAATGGGAGATTCATTGCAGTGGATGGGTCCGATTCAAGCGAGCTTCTTAGTGATCTAAAGAAGGCGCTGGAAGCCAAGAATCTGCCAACGAAAGTTCAAAGAGCTAAAGAGTTGCCTTTCACGTTTGCAAGTTTTGGAGATCATGAATCACAAGCTTCTCAAGGAGGCGGGTTTAGCCCCCAACCTCCCGGCAATTGGACCGTGATAAAGATTTTTATCGGAGAAGGTGAGCACGAATGCGAGTTTTTTCTGAACTTTAATCCTGTGATCAAAAAAGGCCAGTTCTCCGAAAAAGATCCGGACTATGGAGATGAAGTCCTAGCACAACTAGCCAAGGTCCTCTAACGCTAAGCTACAATGTCGGCCCGGGGGAACTCATGTCCAAGTCATCGCAATCGCGCAGGAATTTTATTGCTACCACTTCGATCGGATTGATTGGCGCGGCCGCGCTTCCGCAAAATCAATTATCCACGCAATCGCAAGAACCAAGCACGCCGCCTGCCGGAGCGCCGCCTGCTTTCGGCGCTGGGCCCGCTTTCGGTCCTGAAGTTGCCCCGAGTACTTTCGCTGAAGCGGAAAAACTCGTTCAGTTCGAACTGACACCTGCGGAGCGAACCGTTGCTGCGGAGAGTTGGCGCAAAACTTTGGCGTCCGTTTACGAACGGCGCGTTGGTCCCCGCAAAGTCGTCATCGAGTCGAGCGTTGCACCGTATTCACAATGGAATCCTGCATTGCAGGGCCACGCCGTCGGCCCCGCTCACGAAAACTTTGTTCGATCGAACACGGCCCCCGTCCCACTACCGGAAAGAGAAGAGGACATCGCCTACGCACCGCTCATAAAACTCTCGCGCTGGATCGAGCAACGCAAACTTACTTCAGAACGCCTTACGCAAATTTATTTGAAGCGCATAGAGCGCTTCGATCCAAAGCTGCGCTGCATCATTACGCTGACCAAAGACCTCGCCTTCGCGCAAGCAAAGAAGGCGGATGCGGAAATCGCCGCGGGAAAATACCGCGGTCCGCTGCATGGGATCCCGTGGGGCGGAAAGGATTTACTCGACACGGCGGGCATTCGAACAACGTACGGCGCAGAGCCCTACCGCGACCGCGTTCCGACCGCCGATGCGGCAGTTGTAAGGCGTTTGCACGATGCCGGTGCCGTTCTCCTCGCCAAGCTTAGCCTCGGCGCGCTGGCGCTAAATGATATCTGGTTTGGCGGCCAGACGATGAATCCGTGGCTGCTGGAAGAAGGCGCATCCGGCTCGAGCGCTGGCCCGGGCGCCGCGACCGCAGCGGGGCTTGTTGGCTTTTCCATCGGCAGCGAAACCGGAGGCAGCATCGTCAGCCCATCGATGCGCTGCGGCCTCACAGGACTTCGCCCCACATTTGGCCGGGTTCCGCGCACGGGAGCGATGACGCTTTGCTGGTCGCTGGACAAACTCGGCCCGATGACGCGCTCCGTCGAAGATGCAATCCTTGTTCTTCAAGCAATCTCGGGCCCCGACGCGGGCGATCTCTCTTGCGTGCCAAGCAAGCTCGACTTCGACGCAAACGCGCCAGTCAAAAACTTGCGCGTTGGCTATTTCCCGAAATGGATGAAGGAAGATCCCGCGACCGATGTGGATCGCGCCGCGCTTGAAACCGTGAAGAAACTCGGCATGAAGACCGTCGAAGTTTCGCTGCCGGACTGGCCTTATGATTCGCTCCAACTAATTCTTTTTGCGGAAGGCGCAGCCGCGTTTGAGGAACTTACGCTAAGCGGCGGTCTGAATCAATTGAAAGCACAAGTGCCGGACGCTTGGCCGAATCTTTTCCGCCAGTCGCGCTTCCTCTCCGCCGTAGATTTTGTGCAAACGGACCGCTTCCGCCGAAAGGTGGCGCAGGAAATGGAGCGCATTTTTTCAGAAGTGGATTTGCTGCTCGTGCCTTCGCTGCGCGATGAAATGCTCACGATTACAAATTTCACCGGACAGCCTTCGCTCACGTTGCGCGCCGGATTCGTCGAAGTTTCCGAAGCGCGCAGCGATTGGGCGCCAGATCCCAAAAATCCTTTGCCGAAATTCAATCCGCCGCGCCGCGTGCCTCACGGCATCACGCTGATCGGCCGCCTGTTTGAAGAAGGAACACTCTGCACGGCCGGCATCGCACTCGAACGCGCCTTCGGCGTGGTAAACGAGCGGCCGCACGGATTCTGAACTCCATACTGCAAAAGCTAGAACCCGCGCTCGTCCGCCGAGGGGCCATAGATGGACGGCACAGCGGCATCGTTTAGCCGCAGATAAACTGTCAATTGTCCGCGGTGATGGCCCAAGTGAGTGAACACAGCGTCGCGAATCGAAGCATAGCGCGGGGAATCGCTGACGACGTGACCGCCAACCAGCATCTTCCAGTGCTTTTGCAGATGCTCGTCCGTTGCGCCTTGAAGAGCCTTCCGCGCTGCTGCTACGGCTTCGTCAAATGACGCGACCAGCTCACGATTCGTATTCAAATCCTTCGGCTGGAATCGTGCGTCTTTCGAATTCAATTCGTATTCGTCCTGATTGATCATCATCGCGATCCATCCGGGCATTTTCGCAACAAGCGCGGCAAGATAGCCGAGCGGCATGGACTTTTCATGCGGCTTCCAATCATTCCGTCCCTCAGGGACGCGTTCTAGCGCTTTCCTCGTGCTTTTTGCTTCCACTTCCAGCTGCTCCAGAAAAAGTTGATTTAACTTCATGGTGTCCTCCGTCAGGTTCTCATCATTTCATGTTGGGATACATGAGTCTCGTTGAAATGCATCGCTCCTGATTTTCGCTTGGCTTTGCTTGTGGGACGGCGAGTCGACGTACGGGAGTACAAACGTGACAAGAACCCACCGCAGCGAATTAGGCCCACGCTCTTTCGAAGCGGTCCATCGCACTACGCGCGGCGGCAAGTTGTTCGGTCATGCTCGGTGCGTCGGCACTTACTTTTTCCTTTAACTCCAGCACAATCGGCACATTGTTCTCCGCTGCGCCCTTGAGCACGGGAATCGCACTAGTCCAATCGATTGAGCCGTCGTAAGGCGGCAGATGCTCGTCTTTTTCGCCGTGATTGTCGTGCAAGTGCACGCTCACAACGAGCTCCCGCATCGGCTCGAAGGCATTCGCGATGCGCTCTCCTGCTTGTTCCTCGCCAAGATTCGCGTGCCCAATATCAAAATTAAATCGCAAACCGGTAAGCCGCGTTTCATCCACAAACGCGCGCAAATACTCCGGCTGGCCCATTTCGCTCATAGTGTTCTCGACGCAAAGTGTCACGCCCACATGTTTCGCGTGCAGCACAAGATGCTCCAGCGTGCTGAAGGCCGCATCGCGCTTCCGTGGATCGGCCGTTTCGCGCGAGCCGCCCATATGCATCACCATGCGCGCGAACGGCAATTCTTCCGCGACGTCAATCGCGCGCTTAAACTCGTCCATCGCCTCGATGCGCCGCACGCGTTCCACTTCGCACACCGAAAGAGGAATGCCACTTTCGCGCATTGCGCTCGCGTCCTTGCTCGTCGGCGCGTGCAGCGAAGCAAGCTCCAGCCGATGATGTCGCAACATTCCCGCCAGCGCTTGAATATCCAGCTTCGACGCGTAGTCAAAATGCGCGCGAGAGCAGAAAACCTCGATGGCGGAAAACCCGTTCTCCGCGACGTAGCCAATAAATTCCGGCGTCAATTTTCGCGATACAGACAGATAGGTAGATAGGATTCTTTGCATTCGTCTAGCCCGGGAGTCCTTGTACTTTTGAGCCTCTAGTATCCCACGGCCGAACCCTCATCGCGGGGGTCCGCTGCACCCAGACGTTCTCCAGTTGTTACGTCAATCCCAATGGCATTTACGAGGCCGATATGCCCAACCTTTCGCGTCGTGTGCCCCATCGCATCCAGCGCTCGCTGCACTTGCGGCGAGAATTGATTTTCCATCACGATGCAATCCGGAAACCATTGATGATGGAACCTCGGGGCGTTGATTGCGGCTTGCGCTTCCATTCCCAGCCGCATCCAATTAATGATGGAGAGCAGCACCGCCGAAATAATTCTCGGTCCGCCCGGCGAGCCCGTCACAAAACTCAATTTGCCGTCGCGCACGAGAATCGTCGGAGTCATTGAGCTGAGCGGCCGATGTCCTGGTGCAATCGCGTTCGCTTCGGATTGAAGCAACCCGTAAAGCGCATTCGGCACACCAGGTTGCGTCGTGAAATCGTCCATCTCGTCGTTTAGCAAAAACCCTGCGCTGGATGTCGCATGCGAGCCGTAGCTGTCATTCAGCGTCGTCGTGCTTGCGACCGCATTTCCTGCTCCATCCACCACGGAAAAATGTGTCGTGTGCGGCCCATCGTTCAAGCTGATTTCCTGCGGTGCCGCAGTTCTCGCTTCCATTCCGCAAACATGCGGCTGCCCGGGTTGAATCGTTTTGCTCGAAGACGCACGCGCCACGTCAATCGTCGCGCGCAACTCTTTCGCGTAGCATGGGCTGGTCAATCCGTCCACGGGGACCTTCGCAAAATCCGGATCGGCCAAATACGCCGCGCGGTCCGCAAAGACGCGGCGCATCACTTCCGCCGTCACATGCACGCTGACCGGATCATCCCAGCCTTTTAGCGGCACGCCGTCCAGCATGTTCAGCGCTTCAATCACCGCCACTCCGCCCGAACTGGGCGGCGGCGCCGCGATCACATCCCATTTATGCCCATCAATTTCGTAATGCGCGTGCAGCGTCTCGCGCATTTTCGGCTGATAGTTTGCCAAATCTTCCATCGTGATCAGCCCGCCGAGTCGCGTCAGGTCGTCAACGAGCATGCGCGCTGTTTCACCGCGGTAAAATTCCGCCGCGCCATTTTTCGCGATTCGCCTCAACGTTGCAGCCAACTCCGGCTGCTTCAACGTGTCGCCCGCGCTGAACATCGCGCCATTTTTCAAGAAAATCCGGCGTGAAATCGAAAACCGCTGCAAGTCCGCGCGCTCTTCCGCAAGCTCGGCCGCAAGTTTTTGGCTGACGGCAAATCCGTCTTCCGCCAGCCGAATTGCTGGCGCCATCACCTCTGCCAGCTTCATCGTGCCGTACGTTTTCAGAGCGAGTTCCAGCCCCGCGACCGTTCCCGGCACCGCGACCGATTTATATCCCATTGTGGAAGCTTCCAGATCGAGCTTTCCGTCCGCGCCGATGTACATGTTACGCGACGCGCGACCCGGGGCGACTTCGCGATAATCAAAAAATGTCGTCTTGCTATTTGCGAGCCGCACCAGCATGAAACCGCCGCCGCCGATGTTTCCCGCTGCGGGTTCAACCACGGCCAGCGCGAACGCAGTCGCCACCGCCGCGTCAACGGCGTTGCCGCCTTTTTGCAAGATCTCCACTCCCGCGCGCGAGCCGAGCTCTTCATCAGTCGCAACCATGCCATGTGTCGCGCGCACGGCTTGCTTTGGCCACGATTTTTCTGTCTCGGCGCGCTCGCGATACTGTGTTGCGTTTTGTGTGAGCGCGGGAATTGCGAAAAGGAAAAGCAACGCAAAGAAAGTACACACACGAACCGGGCGAGCGTATTTCATGATGGAGAAAAAACAGTAAGGGATAAAAAACGTCGCGTCAAGAAGTACGGCAACGCAATATTCACGTCACTTGTGCAGAAAAGGGAAAGCCTGCTACTCGCTGAGGAACTCCACTTTGGCCGGGCCGGGTAAAAGTCCGGCCTTCGTCCCGCGCTCGATCAATTCCGCAACCGCCGCCTTGCCTTTTTCGCCGTAGCCGAGCGTCCACTTATTCACGTACATGCCCACGAACTGATCCGCGAGCTCCGTTTCCATCTCTCGCGCAAACTGCATTGCGTACTTCAGCGCGTCGTCGCGGTGCTCCAACCCATATTCGACACTCTCGCGAATCGTCTTCGCGATTAGCCGACCCATCTCCGGCCCTAGCGAGCGCTTCACGGCGTTTCCGCCCAGAGGCAGAGGCAAGCCCGTCAACTCCTGCCACCACACGCCCAAATCCAGCACCTTGTGCAAACCCATCTGCGGATAGAGCAGTTGCCCCTCATGAATGAGCAGCCCGGCCTCAACCATTTCGTTCTGAACCGCGTCCAAAATCTTATCGAACGGCATCACCACCGCTTCGAAATCAGGCTCATACAGCTTCAGCGACAGATACGCCGTCGTCTTCAGACCAGGCACGCCAATTCTCTTGCCCTTGATGTCTTCCTTCTTCATGGACTTCGCCGACACGACAATCGGTCCATAACCCTCGCCGAAGCTCGCGCCGCAATCGAGCAGCACGTATTTGTCGCGAATTGACGGATAGGCCGCAAAGCTCACCGCCGTCACGTCGTACGTTTCCGTCAGTGCCGCTTCGTTCAGCGTCTGAATATCGCTCAAAATGTGCGTGTATTTGTAACCAGGGGTCGGAAGCTTATGCGTTGCCAACGCGTAGAACATGAACGCGTCATCGGAATCCGGAGAATGGGCCAGTTTAATCTCTACCGGCTCGGCTTCAGTTTTCTGCGCTGCTGGTCTTCCTGCCATGTCGTTCTTCTATTTCCTCGGGGAATTGCCGGCTTGGCCTGCAAAGAAAGCTTCCCTTCCGCTGGGTGAGAAGTGAACGGGAGGAAGAGAACGTACCCTACGCTGAGACCTGCGAGGCGCCTTGCCGGGTCTATTTTGCGCAGCCAAAGCCTAACACACCCCGTCCCGCCCCGCCAAACACCTGCAAAAAATACCTGCAGAAAGTCCTTTCGCCCGCTTCCGGCAGGAGTACAATCCCGTCAAGCAGGTGCAGCATGAAAGCGCAACCGGCTAGAGAAGAAACGCGCCGCCAAGAAGTCCAAACCTCGTGCGAAGCTGTTTCGCCCTTGGATGAGCCCTGCAACGAAGTTGCCTCCGTTTTCTGTGATCGGTGTGAGCGCTGGTTCTGCGCCGCTCATGCCGAAGACGAGGAATGGCACGCCTGCGGGGTCGAACCCGGCGACGAAGGCGGCGAAGGCTAGCGGCCACGCCGCACAGCCAATTTGTCCGTCACATCTTTTTGTGTGTTCTTTTCCGGACTCCCCTGCGTCCCTGTCTACATTTACAATCCCCGTATGCCAAACTCCGGCTTGTGGTTCGAACGCAAATTTGAATTTGCCTTTTCCGCGGATCTGTTTCCCAATCTTTGCGTAAGGCTGCGCGGCACGCCTGCTCGCATGGAAGAAATGCTGCGTGGCCAGCCGCGCGATCTGCTCACTGCGCGCCGAGGCGAAAAATGGACTGTCCAGGAACAAGCGGGCCATCTGCTCGATTTGGAGGAGTTGTGGAACGCGCGCCTCACCGATTTCGTGGAAGGCAAGCCGCATCTATCCGCTGCCGATCTGCAAAACCGCAAAACGCACGAAGCGAATCACAACGCACGTCAGCTAAGCGATATCCTCGGGGAGTTCAGAACCGCGCGCACCGCGTTTGTGAACAGGCTCGATGCGCTAGGAAACGCCACAGTCGCGCACACGCTCCTCCACCCGCGCCTCGAGCAGCCCATGCGCCTCGTGGACCATCTTTACTTCGTTGCCGAACACGACGACCATCATCTCGCCAAAATCTGGTCGGCCCTCCATCCCTGATTCGGATTGATATTTGAATGTAGGGGCACGAGGGATCGTGCCCCCTTCTTTACACGCTCATCAGATCTGAGGTAATCGAGACTTACGTCTTTCCGGCTGCCTTCCCCGCAAATCTTGTCACGTAATCCAGCGCGAACTGCGCAAAATAGGTCGCTTCATATCCTGATATGTCCCGGACCGCCGAACTTAGCTGTTCTCCTTCTCCCTTCCGGTAATATTCGTAATCCTCCAAGATGCCGTCCGCCTGCCAGGCCGGTAGTCCATTTTTCAGCAGCGTCTCTTTCATGACCTCCGGTGAAACTTCCACGTGCCTGATGGTTTTTCCAACCGCCTGTGAAAGTTGCTCCGCCATCTCGGCGTGCGTCAACGCCTCCGGTCCAGTCAGGTCGTAGGTTTTTCCCTCGTGCTTATGTTCGAGCAGCGTCTTCGCCGCCACCTCTCCAATATCACGAACGTCCACCACGCTGATTCGCGCGTGCAGTATCGGCGCGAAAAATACGCCCTGCGCCGCAATCGTTGGCCGGAAATTCAGAAGCCCCTGCATGAACAGGTTCGGCCGCAGAAACGTGTAAGGGATTTTGGATTTTATGATGTGGTCTTCCACCACTCTGTGATACCGGTGAAACCGGCCGTGCGCATTTGCGTTTGCGCCCATCTGCGAAAGCTTAACGATGCGTTTCACTTTGCTCTTCTGCGCCGCATCCACAAAATTGCATTGCTGTTCTTCAACTTGCGCCGAAGATGGAATCAGCAGAAAAAGGGTCTCCACTCCCTCCAAGACGCGCGCGAACGTCTTTGGCTTCGTGAAATCGCCTTCCACGAGCTCCACTCCCGGAAGTGCGATTTCTCGCGCCTGCGTGCGGTTGCGAACAAATGCTCGCGTGGGTTTTTTGAATTCAGCGAGTTTCTTGATAACTTCCGTTCCGACTTTACCGGTTGCACCTGTTACGAGAATCATGTTGCCCCCTAAGAATTTTAGGGGCGGGCAAAAATTAGGATGCAATTTCGCAAGAATCCGTTTCGCTCTCTCCATGATTTTTTGAATCTTGTGGAAACGTGCAAGATTCTTCTAAATCCGCTGGACTTTGCCATATAAAAATTTCCCTGTCTCTCCAAGCGCTCAGTCTGCTCTGTAGTTTTTTCACACTTTGTCATCCCGCCCGTCCCGAGCGAAGCCGAAGGAAAGCGAAGCGAGGGATCTGCTTCTCCCTAAACCTCTTGTTCGTCGAAAGTCCAATAACTACCTGTCTCCCTTCAGGAGAAGAAGTAGAGCCTCGGGCGGCAAGCAATCGGTATCATTTTTAGGAGCCCAGAAATCTCCGCTGGAACGTGACGGTTCGGAATCCTATGGAAACTCGGGAAACTCTTGTCCTGGAAATTGACGAGGCTGGTGGCAGCCCCAATCCGAGTGTGGCTGCTCGCCCAAAAACTTTCTTATTCGGTCTTAGCATTCTTCTTTCCGCGTTCCTGCTATTCCAGCTTGAGCTGATCGTCGCCAAGCACACTCTGCCCTGGTTTGGCGGTAGCCCAGCTGTCTGGACTACCTGCATGTTGTTTTTCCAGGGTGCCTTGCTTGCCGGATACGCGTTCGCCCACTGGACTTCCAGCCGTCTTTCACCACAAGCGCAAGGTAAGCTGCAACTCTTGGTCATTGCGCTCGTGTTCTTGTTTTTCGTTTTGACCGTTCTAGCCTGGCAATCACCGCTAACCCCCGGCGGATTCCTGCAGCAGGTTCTCTTGGACTATCCGCTTCTTCACATTTTGCTTGTTCTGACTCTCGGCCCAGGCGCTTCTTTTTTTCTCCTCTCAACTACCGCACCCCTCTTGCAAAACTGGTTTCGCTTCGGCGCGGAAGACAGCTCTTCCTATCGGCTCTATGCGCTGTCGAATATCGGCTCTCTGTTCGGCCTGCTCAGTTATCCGTTCCTCCTGGAATGGCTGTTCCCCTTGCGGAATCAGGCCCTGCTCTGGAATGTGCTATTCGTCGCTTTCCTGGCTAGCTATGCCGTCATCTGCCGCAAAATAACTTCGCGCCGCGCCACAGACACAATCTCGCCACACGTCAATTCTGATCGCTCGAGCTGGCGTATGCGGGCGGTTTGGGCGTCGCTGGCCGCGTGTGGTTCGGCTATGCTGCTCGCCACAACCAATCTTCTTTGCGAAGACGTTGCGGTTACGCCGTTTCTGTGGGTTTTGCCTCTCTGCCTTTACCTTCTCTCGTTCATTCTTTGCTTCGATCATTCGCACTGGTATCGCCGCTGGATCTTCTTTCCCTTGTACGGGGCCGCGATTTGGACGGCGCTCTGGGTATTTCATCGCGGCATTGCCGTGGACCTTGTCCTCCGTAGTGATGCTTATTTGTTCATCCTCTTTGTTATCTGCATGGTCTGCCACGGTGAGCTTGCGCGCAGCAAACCTCTCCCCTCGCAATTGACTTCCTTCTATCTGATGGTTAGTTTGGGCGGCGCTCTCGGAGGAGTTCTTGTCAGTCTGGCTGCGCCTCACGTTTTCACACGATACTGGGAGTTTCACATCGGTCTGGTTGCTTGTGGCGCCCTCGTCCTCTGTGCACTGCTCGTCAGGCGCAGCCGATTGCTTCAGCGCGGTCTGCGATGGAAAGTGTCCCTAGGTGCTGGCTTCCTGCTTATCGCAAGCGCGAGCGTGTACAGCGTGGCTCACGCACAAGCCGCCGGCCGATTCTCCTTGCGCAATTTCTTTGGTGTCAAGCAAATCTACGATCACGAAGGTGTCCGGTATCTTCAAAACGGCGGCGTTGTGCATGGTTTGCAAAACATTGACCCGGCGCGTCGCGCTGAACCGCTCTATTACTATTCGCGTCACAGCCCCGTCGGCAGATTGCTTATGAATTATCCGCAGGCGCCCGGCCAGGGGCGGCGTATTGGTGTCTTGGGTCTCGGCACTGGGGTCCTCTCCGTTTACGGCCGGCCCGGGGACACTATGCGTTTTTGGGAGATTGATCCGCAGATTATCGAACTTGCCAGCGGCCCGAGCGCGAAGTTTTACTATCTGCAAGACACCAAAGCGAACATCGAATTGATTCAGGCGGACGGCCGCCTCGCAATCGAGAGCGACAAAAAGTCAAGGTATGACGTCCTCGTAATCGATGGGTTTACCGGCGACGCCATCCCTACGCAGCTCGTCACTCGTGAAGCGTTTCGGCTTTACATGAGCAGGTTGATTGGACGCGACTCCGTGTTGATTTTTCACATCACCAACCGCCTCGTCGACCTTACCCCGGTGATGTTAGCCTTCAGCCGCACCGAGCACGTCCCCATGCGTCTCTTCATGAACAACACGAGCGAATACGCCGCATTCTCGTGCAATCCTGCCATGCTCGATCTCATCGGTCCGGACCAGAAGGATTACCCCTGGGATCGCGTCGATAGCGTGCTCTGGACCGACGGCTACAGCAGTTTGCTTCGCGTCCTCCGCCACTAACAATTCGAAACTCCGCTTCGCACAAGGCGCTGTTGACGCGCCTTCCTCGTTGCGGTGGACTGCGGACCCCTCTGTCTTTACCTCATTAACTGATTGCCGCCTTACTTCATTCCTGGGTTCTCTCCAGTTACACTGTTTGTTTTCCAACTCCACGGAGGCTCCGAATGACCGCAGTGCAACGCGCACTCATCAGCGTTTTTGACAAATCCGGCATTCTCGATTTCGCAAAACGCCTCGCCGCGCTCAAAATCGAAATTCTATCTACTGGCGGCACTGCAAAACTTCTTCGCGATTCCGGCGTTCCCGTCAAAGACGTTTCCGAACTTACCGGCTGGCCGGAAATGCTCGGCGGTCGCGTCAAAACGCTTCATCCCAAAGTGCACGGCGGCCTGCTCTTCCGCCGTAATCTCCCGGAAGATCAAAAGCAAGCCGCCGAACACGGCATCGCGCCGATAGATCTCGTCGTCGTCAATCTCTATCCCTTTGAAGCCACCGCCGCAAAATCCGGACTCACTGCGGAAGAGCTTATTGAAAATATTGATATCGGCGGGCCCACAATGCTTCGGTCCGCGGCGAAAAATCTCGAAAGCGTCACCGTTGTCACCGAGCCCGCCGATTACGAGCGCGTCGCCTCCGAACTCGAATCGAACGGCGAAACCTCGCTCGCTACGCGCCTCGAGCTCGCGCGCAAAGTCTTTGCCACGACGTCGCGCTACGACGGCCTCATCACGATGGAACTCGAACGCCTCGCCGCCAGCGGCCATCAAGTCGAACTCGCCGCAAAACCAATTCTTCCCGAGCGCTATCACCTCGCACTGCGTCTTCAACAGGAATTGCGTTACGGGGAAAATCCGCACCAAGCCGCTGCACTTTACGTTCCCGCTGGAAAAACTCCGGACGGCCTCGCCGCAGCGAAACAACTGCAAGGAAAAGAGCTTTCTTATAACAATCTCGTGGACCTCGAAGCCGCGCGCAGCCTCGCTGCCGAATTCAAGAATCCAGCGGCCGTCATCATCAAACACAACAATCCTTGCGGCACGGCCGAGCAATCCACTTTGCTCGAAGCGTATTTAAAGGCGCTTGCCTCCGATCCCGTCTCCGCATTCGGCGGCGTTCTCGCTTTCAACCGCGTCGTCGACGCCTCTACAGCGGAAGAAGTCGCAAAACTCTTCGTCGAGTGCATCGCCGCGCCTGGTTTTGACGCAAAAGCAAAAGAGATTTTTTCGGCAAAGAAAAATCTCCGTCTGCTCGAACTGCCGCCAAACGGGCTCGATCCAGAACGCGAGCTTCAGCTCAAACGAATTCTCGGCGGCATGCTGATTCAACAACCGGATCTAGGCGAGCTTGAGGACGACAAATTGAGAATCGTCACGCAACGCCATCCGACTGCTGAAGAAATGTCCACGATGAAATTCGCCTGGAAAGTCTCGAAGCACGTCAAGTCCAACGCGATTGTTTTTGCAAAGGATGGCGCGACGCTCGGCGTCGGCGCTGGTCAAATGAGCCGCGTCGACTCCGTCAAAATCGCCGTGATGAAAGCGCAATCCTCGCTCGAAGGCAGCGTCGTTGCCTCCGACGCATTTTTCCCGTTTCCCGATGGAGTCGAAGAGGCCGCAAAAGCAGGTGCAAAAGCATTCATTCAGCCGGGAGGCTCCGTCCGCGATAACGACGTGATCGCCACCTGCGATCGCCTCGGCCTGGCCATGGTCTTCACCGGCATGCGCCACTTCTTACACTGAGGAAATAGACGTCTGAGCTCGTCGCGTGCGGTTTGACTTTATCGAGGGGAGCGTTTCAAGGAAGCCAGCGTAAGGGTTTCGCGAACCGCCCGAACTTGGTCCATGAATTGGCGGACACGCACCGGATCGACGGCGTTTTCCATCACGCCGTCTTTCTTTAGTCCGGTGCCGACGATTATTCCATCGGCGAATTCCAGCAGCGAAGCGACATTCTCGATAGTGGATCCACTGCCGATCAGAATCGGCCGCTTTGCAAGACGCTTTGCTTCGCGAACTTTTTCGAGGTCGGGCGATTGTCCCGTGAAACGGCCCGAAACGATCAGCGCATCGGCGCCGTAAAACTCCGTCCATTCCACGTGAGTGGCAAGATCGATACCAGGAAAAGGCACGGAATGTTTCTTGTCCACGTCCGCAAAAACATGAATGTGCTCCGCGTGAAGCTCCTTGCGCTTGCGCATCAGTTCGGCAGCGCATCCATGATCGAATTCGCCCGTGTCCCAGACGCGCGCGCCGGTAAGGATACAAACACGAATGAAGCGTGCTCCCGCGGCGACGGCGATTGCCAGGCAAACAAGGCCCCCGTTATGAATGACGTTGATGCCCACGGGCACGGGAAAATTCCTGACGATTTCGGCGGCTGCGACGGCATGCGCGGTGATGGCCTCCGGCTTCACGGCGCTGCCAACGAAATACGGCAAGTCCCACATATTCTCAACCGTGAGGCCGTCCACTCCGCCGTGGATTAGCGACTCGGCGTCGCGCAGCGCGTTGTCGATAATTTTCTGGATGCCGTAGCCCGTGTAACCCGGCGCACCGGGAAGCGGCCACAAATGAACCATGCCGATAACGGGTTTGGGCGCGGGGAAAAGATCGAACAACGATTTTAGGCGAGGACGATCGAGGTCTTGTTTCCATTCAGGTGAGTTCGTCATTTTTTCCTCCCGTTCTTGTGCTTGCCCGGCGGCCGTATTGACTGAACTTTAGCAAGGACAGCGCAGCGAACGGCGTCCCACTCCCGATCCGCCAGCGGGTTCTGCAGGACGCAAACGATGTCGCGGAGATGCGGCAGGTTCTCGCCGGCACCCATCACTTTCGCGGCGGCCGCTCCCGCAGCGTTAGCAACGAGAGCTGCTTCGGTTTGAGACCATTTGCGCAGACGCGCTTGTAAAAACGCGGCGACGAAGGCATCACCTGCCCCCGTGGAATCAATGGCGTTCACGGGGAACGGCGGAACCTCTTTGACCGCGCCTCTATGAAAGATCAAACAGCCGTCCTTGCCGAGTTTCAGAACAATATCTTTTGCGCCCGCGTTGAGCAGGCAGCGCAACGCGTTGTGAGGATCGCGCTCCTGTGTCAGGGAGAACGACTCGGCCGTGTTCGCAAAAAGAATATCGACTTGGCTTGCCAGGTGCAAAATCTTTCGCGGGATCAGCCTGCTTGGCTCCGGGCCCACGTCGAGGGAAAGAAGCGCACTGTGTTCCCGAAGACATTTATAGAGGTAATGCGCCGTGGATTCGATAACGGGAGTAAGAAAATTGTAACCGGCCAGATGGAGCGCTGCGGAGCGATGAAACAAGGCATGCGGGCGCTGTGGCCGGCGCACGAGCATATTGGCTCCGCGGCTGCCAAAAAAAGTGCGCTGGCCGTCCGGCGTTACGTTGATATAAACGAAACCGGTCATGGCGGCCGTTGTGGATTGCACCCATTGCACTTCCAGGCGCTGCTCGCGAAGAGCGCGGCGAAGAAAGTTGCCGAAGACATCTTTACCGACGCAACCAACAAGCCGTGGTTGAAGCCCCCACCGAGAAAGTGCGAGGGCGCAGTTGGCAGCGACGCCGCCCAGGTGCATCTCAAGATGCGGCGCAAGGCAATCGTCGCCAGGTTGCGGCCAGCGCTCCACGGCACCGAGGATGTCTACGTTGATGTCGCCGAGAACGACGATCACGTCACGAAGAACCATGGGTCGCGTAGTCTATCATTATGAAGCGGGAGGAATCTTGGTGGCGGACGTTCTGGAAATCCGAGAAGAGGCGAGAGACGCGCTGGCAACAGGAAGGCCGGTTGTCGCTTTAGAGTCCACAGTCATCGCGCATGGACTACTACGGCCGCACAACATCGAAGCCGCGCGCGCAATGGAAGCTGCGGTACGGGAATCGGGGGCGGTCCCCGCCACAATAGGAATCTTGGATGGGAAGATCATCGCCGGTTTGACGGGCGCGGAAATCGAGCGGCTGGCTGAAGCAAAGAACGTAGTGAAAGTGAGCCGCGCGGATTTGGCGGCTGTAGTAGCGAACAAGGGGACGGGAGCAACAACGGTTGCGGGAACGATGGTTGTCGCGGCTATGGCCGGCATCCGGACGTTCGCTACGGGCGGAATTGGAGGCGTGCACCGGGGCGGCGAAAGCAGCATGGACGTTTCCGCGGATTTGACTGAGCTGGCACGGACGCAGGTTGCGGTTGTTTGCGCGGGGGCGAAAGCGATCCTTGATTTGCCGCGCACGCTCGAGGTACTCGAGACGTTCGGCGTGCCTGTCGTGGGTTTTTGCACTCAAGAATTTCCGGCGTTCTATTGCCGCGAGAGCGGCCTGGCACTCTTGCACTGCATCGCAACGCCGGAGGAAGCAGCGAAGATTATGAGTACGCAATGGGGAATGCGCTCCGGACAAATGGCTGGAATCCTGTTTGTAAATTCGCCGCCCGCGGAAAGCGCGCTACCCAAAGAGGAAGTGGAAAAACTTATCGAGGCGGCGCTGGCAGCGGCAACCAAGCAGGGAATCAAAGGAAAAAGCGCAACGCCATTCCTGCTGCAAGAAGTAGCTCGGTTGAGCGAGGGAAAAACGATAAGAGCGAACGTGGACCTCCTAATTTCCAATGCACGCTTGGCGGGGCGAATTTCCGCCGCGTATTGCGACCTAAAGTAAGGCTCCAAGTCGGGAAGCCAGGTCATCGCGGATGGAGCGGAACGCAGCCAGCTTCTGGGAATCGGAACCTGTTGCAGCGGCGGGATCAGGGAGGCTCCAGTGAATTCGCTGCGGCGAGCCGGGAAAAACGGGGCATTGCTCAGCGGCGGAATCGCAAACCGTGATGACGGCATCGAAATTTTGGTTGGCAAATTCTGCGACGGACTTGGAACGATGCAAAGAAATATCAATTCCGATTTCACGCATCGCTTCGATCGCCAGCGGATTGACGACGGAGGGATGCGTTCCCGCGCTGCACACTTCGTACTTCGCGCCGCCAAGGTGACGCAGCAATCCTTCCGCCATCTGGCTCCGCGCGGAATTTCCCGTGCAAAGGAACAGGACGTTGTAACGCTGCGGTATGGAAATCATGTCGCTGTACTGCAGCACGATGGACCGCAGCAGGCGGCTTTTCGCGCGGGCTTCACGGCGCGGACAAATGCGCTCATGAATTTTCCATCGATGAGCGGCGCAACTTTTTCGACGTCGAGTCCGGCGGCGGAAAGAAAATCGCGCGCCTCTTCGACTCTATAAATGCGTGTCGGTTCGATGTCGATGTTTTCAAAACCCGCGCGGAAAAGTTTGTCGCGGTATTCAAATTCTTCCAGCGCGCCCGCGACGCAGCCGGCCCAGAGTTCGACGCTCTTGCGAATGTCGACGGGAACTTCGCCGCGCACGACGACGTCGGAAATCGCGAGCCGCCCGCCAGGTTTTAAAACGCGGTAAGCCTCGCGCAAGACGCGGTCCTTGTCGCCGGAGAGATTGATGACGCAGTTGGAAATAATCACGTCCACGGAATTTTCCGGCAGCGGAACATTTTCGATTGCGCCTTTCAGAAATTCGACGTTTTCGACGCCGGCTTTTTTCTGATTTTCGCTCGCAAGCGCAAGCATTTCTTCGGTCATGTCGAGGCCGTACGCTTTTCCGGTTGGGCCGACACGCTTCGCGGAAAGCAAAACGTCAATGCCTCCGCCGGAACCAAGATCGAGAACGATTTCTCCCGGCTGCAATTTCGCGAGAGCAGTGGGATTTCCGCACCCGAGCGAGGCTGCGACGGCTTCTTTGGGAAGCGCGGAAGTTTGCGAAGCGTCGTAAAGATCTTTTGTGATCGGATCGCAACAACTCGATTCCGCTCCGCCGCCGCAGGTTGCTGTTCCGCCGGCGACAACTTGCTTTGCGGGCGCGCCATATTTTTGTTTCACAACTTCCTGGAGATTTTCGTTACTCATGGTTTTCCTTTACTTAGAGATTTGGACAATTTCCTCGGGAGCGACAGCGCGGCTGCGCGTGCAGCATTCTTCGTACAAGAATCCGAGGACTTCGCGCAGCGCGTCCGTGTTCGCCGAATACCAAAGAAAAGTTCCTTCGCGTTTCACATTCACGAGTCCGACTTGCTTCAATTTTTCGAGATGATGCGAAAGCGTAGACGCGGGGATTTCGAGTTCTTCCTGAACTTCGCCGGCGATCATGCCGCCGGGATGCGCGGCGAGGAGCAGACGCACAATTTGCAAGCGCGGTTCCGCACCGAGGGCGGAGAAGCGGTCCGCGGAGCGGGTGACGAGGAGAGGATCGGGGCGGCGCCGCATAATTCGACTATTGCAGAAATACGGAAATATGTCAAACAAAAACGCGCCGGATTGGCCAACGCCCCGAAAAAATGCAGATTACGCGAAATATTACTTGACAAAATCGCGCTGTAGGCGCAAATAAGCCAGAATTGAACCGGTTTAATACGCGGTCCTTCCACCCGACCCGGACCATGAGTACTGGCTGTGTTCGAGAAGCTTCGAAGTTCGGAGGTTCCAATGAATCAGAACGAAGCACGGAAAATTTTGCGGCGAGAAGCGCGGAAACGGGGATGGCTGTCATTGAGCGCCCTGAGTTTTTTCATGATGGCAGTTCTGGGAAGCGCCGTACCGGCAGCGGCACAAAGCGCCTTCGTGCGAGTGAATCAGGTGGGATATCCGGTGGGCGCGACGAAGCGCGCGTACCTGATGTCTTCGGCCGCAGAGACGGGCGCGACGTTCAGCGTGGTGAATTCGGGCGGAACGAGCGTATTTTCCGCGGCGATCGGAGCGAATCTTGGCTCCTGGGGAAATTTTCCAGACGTCTACGCGCTGGATTTTGACGGGGTGGTGAGCGCCGGCACCTACACAATCAAAGTGACTGGTCCCATTGCGGCGACTTCGCCGAGTTTTGTGATTGATTCCGCGGCAAATGTTTATGCCACGCCGCTGGCGAACAGCCTGTACTACTACCAAAACGAGAGAGACGGTGCGAATTTCATTGCAACGCCACTACGAACTGCGGCTGGGCATCTTAACGATTCTGCCGCGGACGTCTTTCTGACGCCGAATGCAAACAAGAACGGCAGATTCTCCGGTGATTTGACGCCGACGGGGGCCCGCATCGATGCGTCTGGCGGCTGGTGGGATGCCGGGGATTATTTGAAATTCGTTCAGACGCAAAGTTACACGGTCGATTTAATGCTCGTCGGCGTGCGAGATTTTCCCAATCAGATGGGCGCCAGCTCGGGCACTTCCAATTTCTTGGCAGAAGCACGCTTTGGCACGGACTGGCTGCTGAAAATGTGGGACGACAACAGCAAAACATTTTATTACCAGGTGGGCATCGGAAACGGAAACTCGCAGACGACCAGCGATCACGATATTTGGCGGCTTCCGCAAGCGGACGATACCTATCAGAATTGCACTTCGCAATTTCGCTACATTTGCCACAGGCCCGTCTTCGTGAACACGGCTGGCGGAGCAGGCGCGCTGATCAGTCCCAACCTGGCGGGGCGCATGGCTGCGGCATTTGCGGAATGTTATCTGGTGTTCAAGGCTACGGACGCGCCGTACGCCAATCAATGCCTGCTTTCCGCGGAACACATTTTTGATTTGGCGAACACGGCGCCCAGCGGCAATTTGCTGACGGTGATTCCTTTCAGCTTCTATCCGGAGTCGGAGTGGCGCGACGATTTGGAGCTTGGAGCGACAGAGCTTTACTTTGCTTTGCAACGCGGCTCGCTACCGGCAGGATTGCCGCACACGGATCCAAATTTTTACCTGACTGCGGCGGCGAAGTGGGCGAACGCGTACATCACGGGTCCCAACGACGCGGCAGACACATTGAACTTGTACGACGTGACCGGGCTTGCGCATTTCGAGCTGTACCGTGCGCTTGGCCTTGCAGGAAATCCGCCAGGGCTTGCGGTCACGCAAGCGGCGCTGCTCGCGGATTTGAAGAAGCAACTGGACAAAGCGGTGGCGCTGGCCGGGACAGATCCGTTTGGTTTCGGTTTTCCGTGGGCGACGTACGATACAACGTCGCACGGCGGCGGCCTTGTGGTGATGGCGGCGGAATACGACAACCTGACGGGAGGCAACACCTACGCGGCGTTTGAATCGCGTTGGCTTGCGAACATTCTGGGAACCAACGCGTGGGGAACCTCACTGATCGTTGGGGACGGCACAACGTTTCCGCACTGCATGCAGCATCAGGTTGCGAATCTTGTGGGATCGCTTGACGGAACCGCCCCCGTGCTGAAGGGCGCAGTGGTCGAAGGGCCCAACTCAATTTCAACGCGAGGATTAGTCAGTGGGATGAGAACGTGTCCCGTGAATGGCGTGGACGTCTTTGCGCAATTCAACGGAAACAAAGCCGTCTATCAGGACAACGTGCAGTCTTTCTCCACCGTAGAGCCAGCGATCGATTTGTCGGCATCGTCTTTCCTGGCGTTTTCCTGGACGATCGCAGGTGCGCCTACCGGCACGCCCTGACCGACGAGAGACGGAACTCAAGTTGCCGCGAGTGCGGCGGGTTCAGCGACAATGCGGCCGTCGAAGAGATGAACGATGCGGTCGGCGAAACGCGAGTAGCGCGGATCGTGCGTGACCAGACAAATTGTTGCGCCGCTTTGGTGCAGGTCGGAAAGAAGCTGCATCACCGCTTCGCTGTTTTGAGAATCCAGATTTCCGGTGGGTTCGTCGGCCATCAGCATGAGCGGGTCACCGGCGAGGGCGCGAGCTACCGCGACGCGCTGCTGCTGGCCGCCGCTCAGCTGCGCGGGGAAATGTTTTTTGCGGTGAGACATGCCAACGCGTTCCAACGCATGTTCGGTTTTTTCCTTGCGCTCTGCTGCGCCCATATTGCGGTAAGTGAGCGGGAGTTCGACGTTTTCGTGGACCGTAAGATCGCCGATCAAATTGAACGCTTGGAACACGAAGCCAATTTCGCGATTGCGGATTTTTGTGCGCTCCGCAGCCGTGATTTGCGAAACGTCTTTGCCGTTTAAGAAGTATTTTCCGTTCGTTGGCGAATCGAGCAGGCCGAGCACGGAAAGCAGCGTGGATTTTCCGCACCCGGACGGGCCAGAGATGGAAACGTAGTCGCCACGCCCGATCGTCAGATCGATGTTCGAGAGCGCATGAGTTTCGACATCCTCCGTGCGAAAGATTTTGGTGACGCCTTCCATCTTGATGAGTTGAGTTTTTTGACGATCCATAGTCCTCTCCGAAAAGTGTCGTAGAAAATTATTTCAAGCGAATCCGGTCGTAACTACTCCATGCGGAAGTGTCGGAAAGAATCACGCGATCGCCGTCACGCAAGCCATCTCGCACTTCCACGGAACTGACGGAAAATCTTCCGAGCTTTACCATCGTGCGCGTCGCTTCCGAACCTTCGGCATTTACTTTGAAAAGCCCAACGGTGGTTTCTGGCTGGCCGAAAGCGGGACGACCGACGAACAAGATGTTTTTCAGGTTTTCAATTTCGATGGTGCCATCGACGCTGAGATCGGGGCGGGCGCCACTTGGCAGCGGCTCGACAAAAGAGACATCCACGGTGACGGT
>JACXTT010003679.1_pt1 | contig 23366 bp, 16 predicted proteins | sample 9270951 | NCBI WGS metagenome assembly JACXTT01 (sample SAMN15532306, study PRJNA645909) | rock metagenome | isolation source: weathered quartz diorite | place: Puerto Rico | collected 2017-06-21
GTAAAGAGGAATTGGCCGCAGATGAACGCAGATTTACGCAGATGAAAGAAAATTCTGATGTCTTATCGGCGAACATCCGCGCATATCCGCGGCTGATTTTTGATGGTGCCCTCCCTCACGGTCGGGCTTCTGACACGGTGTGTTAATGGCCGCTGCGACAGAAACAATTGACCAAACTCGACCGCGGGCGATCTCGCTTCGCTGGATCATCAGCGCGCGCGAAGACCTCGTCTGGTTCATCGGCTCGGTGGCTTCGAGTTACCTGCTGCTCATTCTCTACATTACTGGCGTGTTGCCGCTAATTCCGATGGTGGCCGGGTGGGCGATATTGATCGATGCGCCGCATGTCTTCGGCACTTTTTCGCGCACCTACTTTGACAAATCGGAATGGAAGACGCGCAAGCGTTTGATGCTCGGCTCGCTACTGTTCTTTGTTATCGGCCCGACCATGGTCCTGCTCGGCGCAGGCTTCACCTTCTTTTTCATCGCCGCGTTGTGGGCTTACTACCATTTGGTAAAGCAACATTACGGCTTCATGGTGTTGTACAAAAAGAAGAACAACGATTTGGCGCCAATTGATAACGCGTTGGATCGATTGCTGCTGATGTTTGCTTTCAATTATCCGTTCGTCGCGTTCATCGCCAATGACCCGGGCGCAATGGCGCGCGTGCCGGCGATTTTGCGTGGCGGGGTGAATCTCGTCTCGATGCTGCTGCTGATCGGAACGATCGTGTTGGCGATTGGGTGGTTGGTAAGACAAGTGCAACGTGCGATTCAAAAGCAGCCCTTGAATGTGCCGAAGTACTTGTTATTGGCAGCAGCGATTCCGATGCACTGGATCGCTCTGATGACGCCCATGCCGGCGAAGCCGATCGCGCTCGTAGCTATTCTTACGATTTATCATAACCTGCAATATCACCGGCTCATCTGGTTTCATAATAAGAAATACAGCGCGCAGGATGCGCGCGACCCGCAGGCAGGGATGCGTGCGCTCCAGAAAGCGAAGGATGCACGTGACGCGTTCGGCCCGGCTGCGTTCATCTCGCGTCGTCTGATCTTTTACATCGCGTGTGGAATTCTTTTCGGCGTCATCTATCAAGGACCGCGTCAGTATCTGGGTTACCTAAATCTCCACACCGGCGATTCGCCGGCGGCGTTGTCGCTACCCATCCAACTTGGCATAGCGTTCCTGTGGGGCTACGCCTTCACTCATTACTACCTCGATTCGAAAATCTGGCGAGTGCGGAGAGATCCTGCGGTGGGTAAAGCTCTCAAGATGGCGTGACTTGGAGTGCGGCGGCAAGCGTAGCACGACGCCGCTTTGGATCGTGTGCAGAATTGGCTAAGCCAAAGCGCCGTCGCCGCTAAAGCTCTGCCGGCGCACTCCAAAACTAGGCGCAAAACTCTGCCACAGCCTCAACAAACTTTTCGGGCTGCTCGGCCGGCGGTAGATGTCCGCAATTCCGAAAAACTATAAGTTTCGCGTTTGGCATCTCGTCGCGAAGTCTGAAAGCGATATCGAGCGGAATGTGATCATCTTGATCCCCCCAGACCAGCATCGTTGGTTGGCGAATTAATGAAGCCTCACGTTCGATGCGGTTCGCGCTCCAACGTCGCGCAGTGCGAATCATGGCCCGATGAGTATTGGCAGTCTCGAGCAGATGATGGCGCGACGCGACCATCTTCTCGTTGATTGGTCGACCCAGCCGCCGATACATATCTTCCATCCGCTTCCGCAAAATCCAGCGTGACCCGAGGAACAACGGGGTCGCGACATCACCTATTAACGGCATTGCCGAAACGCGTAACAGAAATTTCTTCTTCGCGTCATCATTCGTCACTGCGCCGACGAGGATCAACTTCTCAACGCGATCGGGATAATCGAGCGCTATTGTTGCCGCGATCGCGCCGCCATAAGACGCGCCGGCAATAATGGCCTTCGCAATTTTCAATCGATCCATTAAACCGATAACTGCGCGCGCCTGTTCATCGATTGTGTAGTTCGCGTCGGCGGGCTTTTCTGAGTAACCATAGCCCGGCAGATCCGGAGCAATGGCGCGAAAACCTTTCTGCGCCAGCGGCCGCAGCACATGACTCCAAATGAGGTTTGAAGAAATGAAGCCGTGAATCAGGATGACGGGCGTCGCTTTCTCATCGCCGGCTTCCTGATAGTGAATGCGCACTCCGTTGACCCGAGTGAACCATGAGTATTCCGGGTTGTAGATGAAATCGAGGCTGTCCGGCCAACTGACGTCTGTCGGTCGCGTAAGCAATTTCGTTGCCACGGCACCGGCGACCACGCCTGATAGACCTGCGAGCAAGTAGCGTTTCTTCATGGGGGAAGCTGATGTTATCACACGCCGCTTAAGCGCTTGTAAGAACGACCGCGGGGTGAACTGTAGCGCGCGCCCCATCGAATTTCCCGACGGCAATCAGCTCGCCACGGTTAACCAGACGAATCGAGTCGCCGTCACGCCAGGATTTAGCCAGTTGATCATTTCCCAAGTCGTTTCCGTGAACGACTCTGCGTGTCTGCTCATCATTGAGTTCAATCAATGCCAGGTGCGGCAACGCGTTGTTGGGTGATATTAAGATTTGATCCACTGATGTTGAGGTCATCCGCTCGGCTAGTTCGTCAAGGGTGACGGCGTTTTCGATCTGGAATGCACCGGCGCGGGTGCGCCGAAGTTCGACGAGGTGAGCGCCGACGTCGAGCTTTCTCCCGAAGTCTTCAGCCAGCGTTCGCACATAGGTTCCCGCAGAGCATACGGTACGGATGCGCAGATCCACGCAACCCTCTTCGCTCGGCCTGAGCAATTCGTGGTCATCTCTAGTGAGTTCCAATTCATGAATCTTCACGCGGATTGGTTGACGCGCAACTTCTTCACCGAGGCGAGCGTGCTCATAGAGTTTGCGTCCCGCAATCTTTTTTGCTGAATACATGGGCGGCACCTGATCGATTTCGCCACGCAGCGACGCAAGCGCAGTTTCGATTTCTTCCACTCGCAACTCCTCTACGGATAGTTGCGGTTGAAGCGCGCTTTGGACGCGCGTACCCGTTCTGTCCCCGGTGTCTGTCGCATAACCAAGGCGCATCATTGCTTCGTATTCTTTCTCCGCGCCGCTCAGAAATTGGGCCAGGCGCGTGGCGCGACCAACGAGAACCACCAGGACGCCGGTCGCAAACGGATCGAGCGTGCCCGTGTGCCCAACCCGCCGCTCGCCGATGATCTTACGCACACGCGCGACGACATCATGTGAGGTTAACCCCGCGGGCTTATCGATAATTAGCGCGCCGTTCATCGAAAGCATTTTAGAATTTTGATTTGTGATTTGCGATCTCGCTGTGTTGCCTCTGTGCCCTCTGTGGTTAAATATCAGGCCATCAACCACCGAGGGCACAGAGGAAAACAAAAGCGCGAACAGGATGAAGCACCGCTCGATCCCGCGAAAGCGCGTGAGCTCGTGTTCAAGCGCGCGGCGAAACTGCTCGCTGCCAGGCAACGCTCGGTTGCCGAGCTGCGCGAAAAACTCTCCACTACTCGCGGCGCGACCAGGGCGATCATAGACGAAGCAATTGCGCGCCTCAGCGATTATGGCTATCTCGATGATGCGAAGTTCGCGCAAAGTTATGCTTCGTTGCGCTTACGTGAACGACCGATTGGAAGGCGACGACTACAGCGTGACCTGTGGCTTAAGAAGGTCGATAAGAAAACGGCTGAGACTGCACTAGATGAAGTGTTCGAAGCAACTCCCGAATCAGACCTAATCGACCGCGCGATTGCCAAACGAATTCGCGTGCGTGGCAAGCCGAAGTCCCGCGAAGATGCTAAGAAGCTTTTCGATCATTTGCTGCGGCAGGGATTTGAATTTGAGCTGGTGAGCGACAGAGTGCGCGCGTTGGCGAAGCAGGGCGGTGAAGATTGAGGTCAGTACAGGGAGCGGTAGCGACCGGGAATTCAGCACACGCGGTTGTTACAGCTTCTCGTATTGACTCATCGCGGAGTTCTAGTTCTCAATCCACACAACCGGCGCCGGCGACATCAACCGCTTATCCCCTGAGACAATCAGCGGCGTTACATCTCCGCTCTCAGTATCGATTAAGAACAGTTTGTCAGGGTCATCTCCGGCGACCATCAATTTCGCTGAAGACTTGATGAGGAACTTGGCGTTCAGGGAAAACGTGTAAGTGATCGTTGTGGTTCTCAGCCGCTGCCAGTTCGTCGGATTTAACGAAAACAGATCCGTGGTAGTACTGAGTGATTGGGATATGAAGAACGGCACGCAACTCTTGGCTGCAAATCCGATGAAGCGACCTTCGGATGAAGCGGGCGTCGGATTAAGTTTTTCAAAATGGTCGGTCGCCTTCGCGACATCGACGGGCTGCGCTTGATCAGCGGGCGACACCAGGACGTTGCCGGCGGAACAGAGCCCCCGGATCGACCACTTGCGTTCGCCGTCCGCGAATTTTACTGCGTCACCGATCGTCGCGACCGTTGTCGTGTTGGGCTTAAGACTTTCGCTGGTGGCTCCTTTTGGAATCATCCCAACGAACCGATCGAAAACGAGGCGATCAGGAGCTACCCACTGCGCACAGTACCGCGTGTCCGCGTGTTCAATTCCCGAGGTGTCCTCCCAGACCATTTTCGTTTTCCCCTCAAGATCGGAAACGTAGAGCTTCGTCGTCGCACCTTGTTTCTGTTTGTAGCTGAATCTCTTTCCATCGGGCGACCATGCCAGACAGAAACCCCCGCCTTTGACGACTGTTTTCGCGGAGTTGTTATGGAGATCGCGAACGGCAATCGTATCCTGCGTGGCGTAGAGAACTTGTGTCTGATCTGGACTAGCAATCGCTTCAGTCACACCCGCCGTGACTGGCGAGAGGTCATACGATTTGCCACCGGCGTCCGGTGTCAATTCCATTAAGTTCGCGCCGTTCGCGGCAGAACCTGACAGCAGTAACAATCGTCCGGTGAATTTCGCGGCAGGACGTTGCGGTGTTTGGCTGCACGCGCTAAGGCTTGCGACAGCCAGCGTGAAGACCATGACGTATCGGTGAATCGGGCGAGTCACGATTCGATGATCGCCCAAGATGTAGTTTGACTCAACTCGCGAGGCGCGCCAGCAGTTACGGAACCGCGAGCGGTAGCGAGCAGGATAAAGTGCGTGCCCATCGCGAAGTTGTGTCTTTGACCCGCTCACTACCGTTCGCGGTTCTGTAACACACTCACGCATGCTAAACTTTTGTTTGCCAGCTTTTCATTGCTCATTGTCGTTTTTCTGACCTCTGATCTCTGACTCCTGGCCTCTGCTTTTATGACTGGTAACGAAATTCGCGAAAAATTCCTCGAGTACTTTGAGCGGCACGGCCATACGCGTGTGCGCTCCAGTCCGCTTTTGCCGGCCAATGATCCGACGCTGCTCTTCACCAACGCGGGCATGAATCAATTCAAAGACGTGTTTCTCGGAAACGAGAAGCGTGATTACAACCGTGCGTGCTCATCGCAGAAATGTCTCCGTGCCGGCGGCAAGCACAACGACCTCGACGAAGTCGGGAAGACCGCGCGGCACCAGACCTTCTTCGAGATGCTCGGGAATTTTTCCTTCGGCGATTACTTCAAGAAAGACGCGATCAAGTTTGCCTGGGACCTTTTGGTCAATGAATACAAACTCGATCCGGCGCGCATGTGGTTTTCAGTCTTCGAAGGCGACGACGAAGTTGGCCCCGACGAAGACGCCGAAAAGTTTTGGGAGCAAGTCGGGGCGCCCAAGGAACGCATTCTGCGGTTCGGTCGCAAAGATAATTTCTGGCAGATGGGCGAGACCGGCCCGTGCGGCCCGTGCAGTGAAGTCCATTACTACATGGGCGAGGATGCCGGCGACACCGACAACTGCGCTGCGAACGTCAACGGACCCGGTGACACCATCACCGAGATTTGGAATCTCGTCTTCATGCAGTTTGATCGCAGCGAAGTGTCAGAAACGCTTGCGGTACCAGGCGGGCCCAAACAGTACAAGCTGACGCCACTGCCGGCTCCTTCGGTCGATACGGGTATGGGCCTCGAACGCCTGTGCGTCGTCCTGCAAGGCGTGAAGTCGAATTACGAAACGGATTTGTTGAAGGACGTGATTGAGTTCGTCGCAACTACTGTCGACCATGCTTATGAGCCGCCAACTCAGCAAGGCTTTGCGATGCGCGTAATCGCCGATCATGCGCGCTCGGCCGCGTTCGCAATCGCTGATGGCATTTTGCCAGGTAACGAAGGACGAAATTATGTTCTGAGGAAGATAATGCGACGGGCAATCTTCCACGGTCGACGTGCGTTCTTCCAAGACGAACCGTTCTTCTACAAGATCACTGACAAAGTTGTTGATCTGATGCGAGGTGCTTATCCAGAATTAGAAGCGTCTCGGGAGTTGATCGGGAAGATTGTAAAGCTTGAGGAACATCGCTTTGGCACCACCCTGTCGGTCGGACTTAAAAAGCTCGAAGATGAAATCGATAAACACGACTTGATCGGGGTGCTACATGAACTAAAACTCGTGGCACGTATCTATGACACATACGGAGTGCCGCGCGATTTGATCAGGCAAAGTCTCGAAGACTGGTTGCGTCGCAGTCAGGAATTGAGCCTCACTGGGTTACCTACTTTTGTGGTTACTAGATCGGATGGAAGATTCTCAATCGAGGAGGCCAGCTTTAACGAGTCGTTCGACAACGCTATCCAGCAACTTCAACAAACCAGCGGCATTGGCAAGACCGAACAGAAAACTAAAACGAAGCCACTTTACGCCGAACTTGGGAGCCGGGCTCAATCGCTCTTTCGCGGATATGAAACGACGCGGGTTGATGATGCAAAGGTCTTGTCGCTGATTCGTGGCGATGAAGAAGTTCAGCAATTGAACGAGGGCGAAGACGGTCTCATCGTTCTCGATCAGACGCCGTATTATGCCGAGAGTGGTGGCCAAGTTGGCGATGTGGGAACGATTGTGAAGTCGCCGGCCCATGATAACGATCTCGCCGGTATCGCCCGCGTCGCCGATACATATTCACCGGTGCAGGGGTTGATTCTCCATAAGGTCAAAGTCGAAAAGGGTTCGATCAAAGTCGGCGATACAGTCACCGCCGAAGTCGATGTCGAAACGCGCGACGCGACGCGACGCAATCACACGGCCACGCACCTCGTGCATGCGGCCCTGCGTGAAGTGCTGGGCTCGCATGTGAAGCAGGCCGGGTCCATCGTCGCGCCGAACTATCTGCGCTTCGACTTCACGCACTACCAGCCGATGACTGAAGATGAAATGCAGGAAGTTGAGCGGTTGGTAAACGAACAAGTGCTGCGCAACGTGAAGGTTGATACCGATGTCATGCCGGTGGAAGACGCGATCCGTTGCGGCGCGATGGCGCTGTTCGGCGAGAAATATTCCGGCATGATGCGCGTATTGACGGTTCCCGGTTTTTCGAAAGAGCTGTGTGGCGGCACGCACGTGCGCGCGACTGGCGACATCGGCGTCTTTAAGATCACCAGCGACGAATCGATCGCTTCGGGCGTGCGACGCATTCGCGCCATCACTGGAATCGACGCATACGAACGTTTTCGCGAAGACGAGCGCGTGATCGAAGAAGCCGCAGCCACATTGCGCACCTCACGCAATGAACTGCCCAACGTGATCGGGCGACTGCAGGAAGAACTGAAGAAAGCGCGACGCGAAGCGGAAGATCTGAAATTGAAGATTGCCAGCGACGCGATTGGCGGCGCGGCTTCCAACGGCGATGAGGCGCGTGATGTGGCCGGCGTGAAAGTCCTGGCGAAAGAGGCCAGCGGCCTTGATGCGGCTGGCATGCGTCAACTTTCCGACACTCTGCTCGATCGGATCAAATCAGGAGTGGTGATAATTGGGCGCGCCAATGACGGCAAGGCTTCGCTGATCGTACGCACCTCCGACGATCTCACTAAGAAAGTTCCCGCCGGTCAGGTCATCAAAGAACTCGCGCCCATCATCGGCGGCAAAGGCGGCGGCAAAGCCGACATGGCCGAAGGTGGCGGCTCGCAGCCTGAAAGACTAAGCGAAGCCTTGCAGGCAAGTTATGGCGTGATCGAGAAGATGCTGACGTGATTGTTCGACGTACGTGATAGACTGCCGCACGTGCCGACGGTCCTTCGCATTGGTTCTTTCAGATTTCATTTTTACTCGGATGAGCGACAGGAACCGGCACACATTCACGTGCGAACCCCTGACGGGGAGTGCAAGTTCTGGCTCGAGCCCGCGGTTCTGCTGGCGCGAAATCGGGGAGTAAGACCTCAAGACGTGCGACGAATTGAGAAGTTGGTATTCGATTACTTCGAGCTTTTGAAGAACGCATTTTATGAGCACCATAATCGATGAACTAGAAGTTTCGGTCGAACCGACCGCTGTTCGCGCATGGGCCGAAGGGCGGACTGTTTACGTCGAACTTCACGACGGACGAGTGCTCGCCTTTCCTGCAGACAGGTTCAGCCGCCTGTCTACGGCAACCGAAGAGCAGTTAACCAAAGTGACGGTGGAAGTGAGCGGCTATGCCTTGCGTTGGGAAGATCTCGATGAGGATATTACTGTTCCTGGCGTGGTGGCAGGCCGCTTTGAGTTGCCGCTCACCTAATATTTGGCAAGCCAACGGACATAAGTCTTAGATTTGTTACCAAGGCAGGAAGCTAAAGAGATCCCAAAAAGAAGACGCGTCTTGCGGCGCTCGGTATGGCGGCGGAGGATTCAAAACATCCGGCGTCTTTACATGTTCGGGCCGCACCCCGATCCCAATCAACCGCGCTGGAATTCTCCTTAACACCGGAAACTTCTTGAATAACCGCAGGAACCACGGCGTGCGGAAATTCTGTTGCGTACTTAAGACGCTGCTAAAGATTCTTTCTTGAACCTGCACCTGGCCCCATTGCGTGACGCGCGTGGGGAACTCACGCCGCCACTGCACCTTTTGCAGGTGGCTCAGCGAAACATAATTTTCTAACAGCGGTCGCGCGAGGATATTTGCCGCGGCCACCGCATCCTGAATTGCGAGATTGATACCTACGCCGCCGACCGGTGACATGGCGTGCGCCGCATCGCCGATGCAAAGCAGTCCGGGCCGATACCACTTGCGCAAACGATCGACGAGCACCGTCAGCAGCTTGATCGGTTCCCAATCCTGAATCTCGCTGACGCGATCTTTCAAGAAAGGAGCGATCGAAACGATGTCGGCACGGAACGCTTCGAGGCCGCGACGCTTTACTTCTTCCAGCGCGCCTTTGCGAATCACGTACGCGCATTGCCAATACTGATCTCGATTTAGCATCACCATGATTTTGCCGGGCACAAAGCGCCCGAGCACTTGCGAAGGGTCGTCAGGCTTACGAGTCACGCGAAACCAGAGCACATCGATGGGCGCGCCGAGGCTCTCAACGTGAAGGTCTGCGAGTTCGCGCACAATCGATTTGCGGCCGTCGCATCCTAGTACCAGCGTCGCGCGCACTTCGATCTCTCCATCGGGCGTCTGGGCTTTTACGCCTGCGATTGAGTTTCCTTTGACGATTAAGTCGGTCACCTCCGCCTGCATTATCAATCGGAATGTTGGATATGCTTTGGCTTGCTCGGCTACAAAATCCAGGAAGTCCCACTGCGGCATGAAGCCCAGAAATTTGCAGTGCGTCGGCAGGTGCGTGAGATCGACGAGCGGGATCGTTTCCTCGCCAATTTGACCGCTGAACTCGCGAATCTCCTGATGCGGCCGCGCGAGAAAATCCTCGATCAGCCCCAGCTCGTAAATGACTTCGAGCGTCGATGGATGAATGGTGTCGCCGCGAAAGTCGCGCAGAAAGTCCCCGTGCTTTTCGAGCACGACCACTTCAACTCCGGCGCGCGCCAGCAGAAATCCGAGCATCATTCCGGCCGGTCCGCCGCCCGCGATGCAGCATCGCGTTCCGACTTTTCGATTGTTGATTTCCACGGGTGGTCAGAAAGTACGAGTGAATCGTTTCCTCGTCAAGATTGGTAACGAATTAGGAGCCGGTCGCTCCGCCTCAGGTCTTGCACATCGAAACCAAAAGCACTTATCGCGCGTAACCACGATTGCGATCTTCAGCGCTTGGCATCGGACCCCGGAAACTGTAGAGTCGGACTTCAACAGCACCCGGGTCATCTGGCAAAGCAAAAACCAATCAGGAGATAAAGATGAAGGCTTTTAAAGCAATCGTTTCGCTTTCACTGGCGGTCGCTTTCAGTGTGACAGCCATCTTCGGCCAGTCGGCGCATTTTGATGTGGCCGGCATGGACACCAAGACCGCAGCCTGCGCTGACTTTTATCAATACGCGAACGGCGGCTGGCTCGCCGCCAATCCAGTTCCGGCGGCGTACTCGGCCTGGGGCGTGGGGAATTTGCTGGACGAAAAGAATCGGGACGTGCTGCACGAGATTCTCGAATCCGCCGCGAAGAATACTGCCGCCAAGAAAGGCAGCAATGAACAGAAGGTCGGCGACTATTACGCGAGCTGCATGGATGAAGCGAAGATCGACGCTGAAGGCATCAAGCCGCTGCAGGCTGAACTGGATCGCATTGCAAAGGTCACCGATCAAAAGTCGCTGCAGGCCGGGATCGCACACCTCCATTCATTCGGTTACAACGCGCTGTTTGGTTCGGGATCAAATCGCGATTTCAAGAACGCGGCGGACGTGACAATTGGAATCATTCAAGGCGGACTCAGTCTGCCGACGCGCGACTACTACTTCAAAACCGACGATCGCTCAAAGCAAATTCGCGATGAATTCGTAAAGCACGTCGCCAAGATGTTCGAGCTGGCCGGTGATGATACGGCGAAAGCGGCGAGTGAAGCCGACGCGGTGATGAAGTTCGAAACCAAACTCGCCGGCGCATCGCTGCCGCCGGTTGAGTTGCGCCAGCCAGAGAAGCTTTATCACCGGATGCACCAGAGCGATCTGAAGACGTTGGCACCCACGTTCGATTGGATTACGTACTTTCGCACAGTCGGCAATTCAGCCGCCGACGTGAACGTGGCGACGCCGGACTTCTTCAAAGCGATGGACAAGCAATTGACGGAGACGTCGATTGGTGACTGGCAGACCTACCTGCGCTGGTACCTGATCAATCGCGCGGCATCCGCGCTGCCGTCGAAATTTGTCGACGAAGATTTCCATTTCAAAGGGACGGTGCTTTCCGGCACCAAGGAAATTCTGCCGCGCTGGAAGCGGTGCACCGCCGCAACCGACGGTGCCCTGGGCGAAGCGCTCGGCGCCGTTTACGTGCAGAAGGCATTTCCGCCTTCAGCAAAAACACGGGCGCTCGAAATGGTGCGCAATCTGGAAGCCGCCTTGAAGACTGACATTACGACGTTGAGTTGGATGAGTCCTGAAACTCGGAAGAAGGCCATCGCGAAGCTCGACGCCTTCATGAATAAGATCGGTTATCCGGACAAGTGGCGCGACTATTCGTCACTGACGGTCGATCGCAGCTCATATCAGGCGAACCGTTTTCGGGTGGCTGAATTCAACGAGCGGCGCGACTGGGCCAAGATCGGCAAGCCCGTCGATCGCGCTGAGTGGCTGATGAGCCCGCCCACCGTCAACGCTTATTACAATCCACAAAACAACGAAATCGTTTTCCCGGCCGGCATCCTCCAACCACCTTACTTCGATCCGAGGGCCGATGACGCTTTGAACTATGGCAGCATGGGCTCGGTGATAGGTCATGAGATGACGCACGGCTTTGACGATCAGGGCGCGAAGTTTGACCCGACCGGCAATCTGGCCAACTGGTGGAGCGATGATGATCTGAAAGCCTTCCAGGCCAAGGCTGAATGCATTGTGAATCAATTCAACGGCTTTGAAGTCGAGAAGGGCCTGAACATGAACGGCAAGCTGGTGCAGGGAGAATCGATCGCCGATCTTGGCGGACTGGTGATCGCCTACGCGGCTTTCCAGCAATCGATGAAGGGTAAGGCGCGTCCCGCAAACATCGATGGGTTCACGCCTGAGCAGCGTTTCTTTCTCGGTTACGCGCGCGGCTGGGCGACTAATATGCGCCCCCAACTATCACGCTTGCTCGCGCTGCAAGATCCGCATCCATTAAGCAAGTTCCGCGTCAACGGTCCGCTTTCCAACTTGCCGCAGTTCGCGACCGCGTTCCAATGCAAGGAAGGCGACCCGATGGTCCGGCCTGAAAAAGATCGCTGCGCGATCTGGTAATGTTAGAAATCCGAGCATGAGCGAGGGTGCCAACCGTATGCAATACCGCACGTGTCAAAGAAGCGCCGGAATACTCCTTGCGCTTCCTTTGATTTTAAGTTTCGTGGCGTCGTGCAACCGGCGAGCGCCGAAGTCTCAAATCGACGCAAACGCCTACGCGCAAGAACTTTCGCAGTGGCAGCAGAAGCGGTGGAATGATCTAAAAGGTGAAAGTGGTTGGCTGACCCTCGTGGGATTGTTCTGGCTGAAAGAGGGCGAGAATAAGTTTGGCAGCGGCAGCGCAAACGAAATCGTCATTCCCAAAGTGGCCGAGCATGCGGGAATGTTCAGGATGGAAAAGGGTGTCGTGAAGATCGACACGAGCCAGCCGGGTTTCACCGTCGATGGGAAACCAATTAAGACTGCGGAACTGAAATCGGATGACGCCGACAAGCCGACCATCGTGCGGTTTGATTCACTCAGCTTTCAGATCATCAAACGCGGCGACCGACTCGGCGTGCGCGTTAAAGATTCGCAGAATCCCGATCGGCTGAATTTCAAGAACACTGAGTTCTATCCTGCGGACGTCAACTGGCGCATCGATGCGCAGTTCGAGCCTTACCAACCGCCAAAGCAGATGCCCATCATGAATGTGCTCAACATGGAATCCGCGGAAAGTTCGCCCGGCGCGATCAAGTTCACGGTGGACGGTCAGGATTATCGGCTCGACGCAATCACAGAAAAGGACGAGCCGCGGTTCTTCATGATCATCGCCGACAAAACGAGCGGCAAAGAAACGTATCCCGCCGGTCGTTATCTTTATGTCGATCCGCCGGACACATCGGGCCACGTCGTGATCGATTTCAACAAGGCTTATAGCCCGCCCTGTGCGTTCACGAAGTTCGCGACTTGTCCCCTGCCGCCAAAGCAGAATCGGCTGCCGTTCGCGATTCTTGCAGGCGAAAAATATCAGCGTCATTCTGAAAAATAGGGAGCGAAAGGCCCTCGTCCGAAGCGCCGGTCAGATTGATAGCCGGAACGCTGGACATTTTCGTTGACACCCTCTCCAGCCGCAGCGTAAAAACTTTAGTACCCCAAAAGATTTCCTTCCTCATAGAAATTCAGTTTCAGGTCTTGCTCGTAAACAGTTTGCTCCGATCCTCGTGCGCTCGGCACGCGTAATTTCGTAGTGCGTGACCGGCGAGGACTTCACCTTTGCTTCTCTTGCCCGACGCTGACTGATCCGATTATCCGGGCCCCGGCCCGTTAACAAAGAGGAGCTACCCGATGAAAACAAAAGTTTCCCTGATTTTGTTATTGCTCGCCCTTTCCGCGAGCGTGGTTTTCAATTCCCAACAGACATCAACCGCGACTGCGATAAGCTTTACTGAAGCGCCCAGCGGTTTCGACAATCACCCCAACGGCCTAATTGATCAGGCTACCTTCGATGCTGACCGAGGAACGTTCGACGCGCAGGAAGACATCGGTGATGGTCTCGGTCCGGTTTTCAATGCGCGCTCATGCGGCGAGTGCCACGGCAATCCGGTTTCCGGCGGCAGCAGCCAGGTGACGGAACTACGCGCCGGCCATTTCGATGGACATAACTTCGTTGCTCATCCCGGCGGTTCATTAATTAACGATCGCGCGATCGACCCGCTTATTCAGGAGCGCATTCTTGCGGGCAATGAAGTTCGCACGTTGCGCTTGTCTCCGAGCACGCTGGGCCTCGGCTATGTCGAAGCCATAGACGACGACACCTTAAGCGACTTAGCTCGGCTTCAGTTTTTCTTTACCGGTGGTCGCATTGCAGGCCAGGTGATCAAGGTTCCAGTCGCGGAAGCCGGCGGCGCGTTGCGTGTCGGTCGCTTCGGTTGGAAGAACCAGAACTCAAGTCTGGTTTCGTTCGCTGCCGACGCTTATCTGAACGAGATGGGCATTACCAGCACGTTGCAACCGACAGAGAATACTTCGAACGGAAACTCAGTTGCCGCTTATGACACCGTTGCCGATCCCGAAGACACCGACGGCGACGTTCCGAAGTTCGCTGAATTCATTCGGGCGACCAAAGCGCCGCCGCGAGACACGACCCTCGCCGCGACCGCAGATGCTTTAGTCGGCCAGCAATTGTTCAATCAAGTGGGTTGCGCTGTTTGCCACACGACGACGCTGAAGACCGCGCCGGCGGGAACGGTGATCAATGCCGGTCAGTTCATAGTGCCTGACGCGTTAGGCGCAAAGATCATTCACCCATTCAGTGATTTTCTCTTGCACGACGTTGGCACGGGCGACGGTATCGTGCAAAACGGTGGACCGTTTTCCCGCAACAAGGTTCGCACCGCGCCACTTTGGGGGCTGCGCGTGCGAACACGGCTAATGCACGACGGGAATTCACTGACACCGCGCGACGCTGTTCTTCGCCACGATGGTGAGGCACGATTCGTCATCAACAACTTCCGCGCCCTGAGCGATCTTCAGAAGAACCAGTTACTGATCTTTTTGAGATCGTTGTGAGAATTAGCTTTTCCTCTGTGTCCTCTGTGGTTAGAAATACTTACCACAGAGGACTCAGAGGATGACTTGAACCAAACTTTTTGTAAAAAGTTGTAAATTCACCTCGTAGCTTATTGCTTGAAACTTCCACGGCGACAGATAATGCGCCGCACACTTTGCAGTAAGGAGATTCCAACATGATTTCAAGCAAGCGCTTTTCTGTTTCGCTCATCTCTGTTCTGATCGTTGCTGCCGCAGCGTCAGTCGCCTTCGCGCAGCAGCCGCCGAAAGTTCGTCTGCCGCAAGCCAGTCCGGCGGCGACCGTCTCGCAAACGATCGGCATCACGGATGTTTCGATCACTTATCACCGTCCTTCAGTCAGGGGTCGCACGCTCTGGGGCGATATCTCGGCGGACAAAGTTGCCGCGCTGATCAAAGCGAACTCAGTTGCGCCCGGCGCCGAAGGCGAGGGCACCGTCGATGGGGCCGCGGGCGGCGGAAAAGATTTTCCCATGGCCCCGAATGGTCATGTCTGGCGAGGCGGCGCGAATGAAGCGACGAAGTTCAATGTGTCGGACGACGTTCTTATCAACGGACAGAAACTCGCCGCCGGCGCTTACAGCATTCATTTCATTCCCGGCAAAGACGAATTCACCGTCATCTTTAATAAGACCGCCGATCAGTGGGGCAGCTTTCGATATGATGCCAAGCAGGACGCGCTGCGGGTGAAAACGAAACCGATGTGGGTGAATGATTCGCAGGAACAGTTGTCGTACGCGATTCCCTTGATGTCGGCGAATTCAGCGCAAGTGGTTCTGCGTTGGGAAAAGATCGCAGTGCCGTTCACGATCGAAGTGCCGAATCAGGACGCTCTCGTGCGTTCGAAGATCGATGCGATGATCGCCGCGAATCCAACCGATTGGCAGATCCCTTTGGCGGTCGCGAGCGCTTACTTCAACGACGACAAGTTTGAAGATGCTCTGGCCTGGGCCGACAAGTCGATCAAGGTAAAAGAGACGTTCCAAAATCTGCGCACCAAAGCGAATCTGCTTTTCAACATGGGCAAGAAACAGGAAGCGATCGCCGTCGCCGAGCAAGCCGTGGCACGCGGCAAAGCGGAAGGAACTGATACAACGCGCTTCGAAAAATTCCTTGCGGATTTGAAAGCCGGGAAGATGTAGACGCAGTTACAGAACCGCGAGCGGTAGCGAGCGGAACAAAGGCGGCCCTCGGCTTGATTTCATACTTCGTGGCCGTTCTATAGAAGTAGCGCTTTGACCCGCTCACTACCGCTCGCGGTTCTGTACCGGCCAAGCTTGCCGCCCGCTCTCTCGCGTTACATAATGCGCGCCAAATTCTAAAGTCTGAGGAGTGCCACCATGATTTCTGTCAAACGAGTGTCGCTTTTTCATCTTGTAATCTTGTTAGGAGCCGGCTGTTGGGGCCACGCTTTTGGGCAAACGCCGCCACTCGCGATTAAGCCGATTCGACCCAGCCAAAAGGCCGTCGTGATGCAGACGGTGGGCGTCACCGACATCACCATTACTTACAGCCGTCCGGGCGTGCAAGGTCGAACCATTTTCGCGGATGCGCCCGCGACGATGGCGGCGCGCGCCAAAGGTGAAGCCACGCTCGACAATCAAAATGAACGACAGAAGGGCGAACCCATCACGCCTTACAATCACGTCTGGCGCGCGGGCGCGAATGAAGCCACGATGTTTCAGGTGACCGACGATGTCCTGATTGACGGGCAACCATTGAAAGCGGGCACCTACAGCCTGGAAGCGATACCTACACCGGGCGAATGGACGATCATTTTCAACAACGATCCCGGGCAGTGGGGCGCGTTTACTTACGACGAGAAAAAAGATGCGCTCCGCATTAAGGCCAAGCCGCAAGCCGTCAGCGATAGCCAGGAATGGCTGATCTACACGTTCGACCCGGTCACGGCGAATTCGGCGCAGGTCAACCTGCGCTGGGAGAAGATCAGGGTTCCTTTCACCGTTGAGGTGAAAGACGTCAAAGCTGCGTGGCGCAAACATGCGGACGAAATGATGGCGGCGAATCCGACGAATGAAGTTCTGCCGCTGCAGGTCGCCAACACTTATCTAAATCGCGATAAGAACTACGACGAAGCGCTGAAGTTCGTCGGTCAGTCGATCAAACTCAAAGAGACGTTTGGAAATCTGTCGGCGAAAGCCAACATCCTTTGGGCGATGGGCAAGAAGGATGAGGCGCTGAGTGTCGCCGACGCGGCGATCGCCAAAGGCAAAGCTGACAAAGCCAACACGGCCGCGTTCGAAAAGCGCGTGGCCGACATGAAAGCCGGAAAGCTGTAAGCGCGCGCGCACTCGCTGCGGCGGGGCGAATACTCATACCTGATTCACTAGAACCTTTGTTTAGGAAATTGGCGAAACGCTTGTTGCGTTTCGCCAAGTTCGTTATAGACATCAAGACGACGAAGTTCTATAAACATGCCGCGCCCAACGGCGCTAATGACAACCAGAAAAGCGCAAGCCGATTCGCCCGCCAACTTTGAAAACCATGAAGAATGCTTCTCGAGTCCCGATAGCTGTTCTTATTTTATTGTCGCTCTCGTCGCAGCTCGCCTTCGCTCAGACAAAATCAACGACGCAAGCCAAATCGTTCGAACTCACCGTTGACAGCATCATGCGCGGGCCCCGGCTGGTCGGTTATCCGCCGAGTGGTGTTTATTGGTCGCAGGACAGCCAACGCGTCTATTTTCGCTGGAAACGGCCCGACGAGCCGCGCCTGAAAGAGATGAGCCTTTACGTGGTCAATCGCGACGGATCAGGTTTGCGTCGCCTGACTGAGGAAGAAGCGAAGCAGGCGCCGCCCGCTAACGGCGAGTTGTCGAAAGACAAATCGATGACCGTGTTCGCTGATGAAGGCGACATCTTCATCTATGATCATACGAAGCAGGCTCGCCGGCAGATTACAAAAACAGTCGACGCTGAAACGAATCCACATTTCACCTTCGATCAGAAACGGATCTACTTCACCCGTCTTAACAATCTTTACGTGATGTCGCTGGATGGCGGATCGCTCGAGCAACTCACCGACATTCGCATTGGCGCAGCGCCCGTCCCGAGCGCGACACCGAAAGGCACTGACAGCCAGGAATATTTGAAGAAGGAAGAGCGTGCGTTGTTGGACGCCGTACGCGAAAGAGCCGAGCAGCGCGAAGAGCAGGAGAAGAAGCGCAAAGAACGCGAGAAGCGGAAGCCTTTTAGTATTCCCACGGGACAGGGTGTCGCGAGCCTTTCGTTGTCGCCCGATGGCAAATCTGTCATCGCGACGATTACCGAACCTGGTACTGGATCGAAGAATACGATTGTGCCGAACTATGTGACTGAGACGGGCTACACAGAAGACATTCCGGGACGCACGAAAGTTGGAGATACACAGAATCGCACGCGCCTCGTCATCATCGACGGTGAGACAGGTGAGACGAAGGATGTGGATCACGGTCAGAAGCTCGCTGCCCCGACGCAGAGTGTCAGTACCGGGAGCGGTAGCGACCGGGTTGATGCGCAAACCAAAACGCCGGCGGCGAAGGATCGCGATGTGCAGTTATCGCAACTTCAATGGTCAGATGACGGCCGGCATGCGGTGTTGATGGCGCGTGCCGCGGACAACAAGGATCGTTGGGTCATGCTGCTCGATCCGGCCACGGGCAAAACAAAAATTCTGGCAACTGTTCATGACGACGCGTGGGTGGATGGGCCGGGCGCGAACACGCTCGGCTGGCTGCCGGACAATGAACACATCTACTTCGAATCGGAGCGCGATGGCTGGGCGCACCTGTATTCAGTTTCGATCAACGGCGGCGAGCCCACACAAATGACGTCGGGCCAATTTGAAGTGTCGGATGTGCGCCTATCTCAAGACAAATCGAAGTTCAATTTCACTTCGAGCGAAGGCAGTTTGTTTCAACGGCATCTGTGGTCGATGTCGACGGGCGGCGGTGCGCGTAAGCAAATCACTGGACTGCCCGGCAACAATCAAGTTGATATCTCGCCGGATGAAACCATGCTCGCGGACGTGCGCTCGTACAGCAACAAACCGCCTGAGCTTTATCTCATTCCCAACCAACCGATGGATGAGAAAGCGGCAGCTTCATTGAAGTCCGTGACGACTTCGCCGATTCCGGAATTCTTCACTTACGATTGGAGCGATCCGCGGCTGGTGCGTTTCAAGGCGCGCGACGGCGCGACCGTCTGGGGGCGTCTCTACGTTCAAGAGAAGAACAAAGGCGGCGGGCCGGCGGTGATCTTTGTGCACGGCGCGGGCTATTTGCAGAACGTGCATCGCTGGTGGAGTTCCTACTATCGCGAATACATGTTTCATCACCTGCTGATGGAGCGCGGCTTTGTGGTGCTCGACATCGACTATCGCGGCAGTGCCGGCTACGGCCGCGATTGGCGCACCGGAATTTACCGGCACATGGGCGGCAAAGATTTAACCGATCAAGTCGACGCCGTCGATTATCTCGTCAAAGAATTTGGCGTCGATCGGAAACGTGTCGGCCTCTACGGGGGCAGTTATGGAGGCTTCATCACGTTGATGGCCATGTTCACGCAACCGGATGTGTTCGCGGCGGGCGCGGCGCTGCGGCCGGTGACGGATTGGGCGCACTACAACAACCCTTACACGGCAAACATTTTGAACCTGCCGCAGAACGATTTCGAAGCTTACAAGCAAAGCTCGCCGATTTATTTCGCGAACGGCTTAAAAGGCGCGCTGCTGATTTGTCATGGCATGGTTGATACCAACGTGAACTTTCAGGACACGGTGCGGTTGGTCGAGAAGCTGATCGAATTGCGCAAGACCAACTGGGAAGTTGCGCCGTATCCGGTTGAGGATCACGGCTTCGAACGCGAAGAGAGTTGGGCGGACGAGTACAAACGCATCCTGAAATTGTTCGTGGATAATTTGAGGCCGGAGGTGCGGGTTCCAAATTCACCAAAGAGGACACAGAGAAAATAGGAACTAGCCACAGATGAACGCGGATTTTCGCAGATAGAAGAAAGACGTTATTTGATTCGCGTTCATCCGCGCGTATCCGCGGCCAAGTCCTCGTCTTCCTCTGTGTCCTCTGTGGTGAATCTATTTGATGGCGCGGATTTCCTCGAACCTTACATTCCCAATTCGATACTTTTGCCAATCCTTGTAGTCGAAGTGCCACCACTCGGCTTCATAGACGGTGAAGCCTTCCGATTCCATCACATCGCGCAGGAGTTTCCGGTGCCAGCGCTGCAATGAGGTGCCACCGGGGTAATCCGGATAAGCACGTGAAGTTGTCTCGTCGTAAGTGCTGACCATCTCGATCGGCTTCTTCGTTTTCAAATCATAGAGCGTGAGATCGACGGCGCAGCCGCGATTGTGACGCGAACCCTTCGCAGGATCGGCAACGAAGATATGTTTGTCGTCGGGCGTGGCGTCCCAGAATACTTTCGTCACGTACCACGGTCGATAAGCATCGTGAACTAACAGACCATATCCGTATGCCTTCAGTTTTTGATTCGCGCGGACGACGGCTTCGGCGGCGGGCCGTTGCATAAACGCACGCGCCTGCGAATAGAACTTCGTGCCGAGAAAGTTGTTAGTCGTCGCGTACCGCACTTCCAATCTGATGGTCGGATCGAGTTTCGTCAGCTCAACCAAATCCGTCTCACGAAAATCGCCCGTTTCGTTCGGTGGTTGACCGGCAAGCGCCTGCTTCATCAACTCCGGCACGGGACGCAACGGCGTGACGTGTAGTTGATTACCCGATTCCGGCTCAATCTGCCGACGCTTAGCCGTCGCCGCATCGATGGCCAATTGGTTTGCGCGTCCGTTCGGATCACGCTGAAACGTCAGCCGCTGTTGCGCGCGTGGTCCGGTGCCTGAGAATTTGAAAGTGTCGGAATCAACCTCTTCCAGAATTTCGAGTTCAGTGTGTTTGAGCAGCGCGCACAACTTTCCATCTCGTTCCAGGACGATGATGACGTCATCATCAGGGCCGTACTCACCAATCAGTCCCCGCCAGCGATCCGGCGCAGGAACCGGCTTCGGTGGCAGCGGGGCACGGGCTGGCGAGCGCGGAAGAGCTAATGCGCAAGTGGCAATCAACAGAGAGCCCAGCGCGGGAATAAGCAGATATCGTGGCAAATCCAATCTTCGCATGTCGTGCATTATCCAAAATTCAGCCGGTAAACGCACCGCGGCCGGAGGCTGTTTCTCGATGAAAGAGTCCTTGCAATCAAAACTCAAGAATTCCTCAAGGGGCCGTGGCAATAATCCTCACATTGCCGTTTTGGGCACGGGTAGGGCAGCGGCAAGCGCTTGGTATGAAGACCGAAGAGCACTTTATTCACGAAAAAATCGCTATTCCCACGGCCGCTCGGGCGCGAACTTCCCGGCTTCGCCTGCTTAAGCTGCTGGTCGAGCATCAAGTTTCCGCAAACGCGACCATCGTTAATGGCCGCGCGGGAACCGGCAAGACGGCGTTAGCAGCCGATTTCGCTCGCTATGCTGGACGTGCAGTTACCTGGTACAAGGTCGACGCCACCGACGACGATTTGCGGCTGTTCTGTGAGTACCTGGTAGCGGCGATTGCTTTGCAGCGCCCGCATTTGTCGGCTGAACCGTTGCTTAAGATTGCCCGCACCGTCGAAGACGATCGCGCAGAGTTGCTCGCTGAAGCTCTGGTTTTTCAACTGGCTGAACAAAAGTCCGAGCCGCTCTTGATCGTGATCGAAGACTTGCATCTGGTGTACGACGCCGAATGGCTCGTGCCTTTCTTCAGCCGATTGTTACCGCTGTTGCCTCCAGATGTGCACATTCTAATTACCTGCCGCAGCTTGCCACCTACGCCCCTTTGGCGTTTGCGGTCGAAGCAAATGCTGCGTGTGGTGGAAGAGAGTGAACTTGCGTTTACCGTCGACGAAACGATTGCGCTGTTTGCCAGTTATGGTTTGGGTGAAGAGCATGCGCGGGTCGCGTGGCGTCAAACCAACGGGCGAGCCGCGTTGGTTGCTGATTTTGCTGCTACGCCCGGTCGTGCCGGCCGCGCGATCGTTGACAGCTTCCTGGCGTTGAACTCATCGCGTTGTGCCTTCTCAGATACTTGATCCTTCAGTCGACGGTTCGGCCGCCGATTCGAACTAAGCAAGCCCCGCCGTCAACGGCGGATTCGGTTACGGGCCATGCCTGAAACAACTCAGCCCCCGCCCAACATTTTTGGCGCTGGAGTCGGCGTCACAATCTCAAACCGTTTCCGCACCGATAGAAGTAGCGCTTTCAGCTATGCTACGCTCCGCACATTTCCCGACGAATCGCCGCTCGAATCGATGTCGAAGCAGAAGACCAGAGCGAGAGTTGATGAGGCGACGACGGCTGAGCTGTCGTTGCCGAGTGCATTCTTTCTCCGCACCAAACTGCTGCCACCGCGGCCGGCGCCGGAGATCCTGGCGCGCCCGCGGCTGATTGAAAGGTTGCAAGCGAACCTCGCGCTGCCGGTGACGCTCGTGACCGCGAATGCGGGATCCGGAAAGACGACACTGGTCGCGGATTTCGTTCGTAAGCAGGAGCATCCTTATCTTTGGTATCAACTCGATCACACAGACGCGGATCCCGCGGTCTTCCTCGGCTATCTCACGTTTGGAATTCAACAGCGTATCCCGAACTTTGGCGAAAAGGTCTTCGCGTACTTGCAGCAGGCGCAACAACTCGCGCAGCAGCCCGAGCGCGCCGCTGATATTTTGCTTAACGAAATTCTCGAGCGCGTCGAACAGCAATTGCTGATCGTGCTCGATGACTATCATCATCTGGGAGCGGACACGCCGGTCCACGCCGTCCTCGACCGATTGATTGCTTATCTGCCGGATGTAATTCACGTGATTATCGTTTCGCGCGAAGCGCCACCATTGACGCTGGCACGATTGCGATCTCAAGAGTCGCTGGCGCTCATCGATCGCGACGACCTGCTTTTCACCGACCAGGAGATTCAGGAACTGTTTCGCAAAGTGTTTGGTTTGTCGCTGACGTCTGAGCAACTGCGCGAGTATGGGGAGCGCACGCACGGATGGATCACGGCGCTGCAGCTCGTGCGGCAGGTGGCCCAGAGAAGTCGCGCGCAAGAAGGCGCACTCGATCCGCTCGCCGTGCTGCGCCAGTCTGAACGCGACATCTTTGAATACTTCGCGGAAGAGGTCTTCGCTGGTGAGGCGGAAAAGACGCGCGAGTTTCTCATGCGCGTTGCCTTACTTGATCGAATCGAACTGGAAACTTGCGCGCGCCTGTTTCCCGAAGTTCGTGCCTCCGCGGCGCTACCCGCGTTAGTGCGCTCCAACGTGTTTATGACAGCTGCCGGCGATCGCAGGGCCGAAGAATATCGTCTGCACCCACTGTTTCAAAGCTTTCTGCGTCGCCGGCTGCGCTCCGAAATAGGTTTCGCGGGCGTCGCTGCTGAACATGCGCGCTGCGCTGCTTATTTTGAAGAGCGCGGCAGTTGGGAAGCCGCGGTGCGTCACTTGCTCGAAGCCGAACAGTTCGACCGCGCCGCGCAAATTATTGCTGATCATGGCGGCGCCTGGATTACTTCAGGCAAGCTCGCGTCACTCGCGTCTTTGGCCGAGGCATTGCCCGCGTCGGCGCTCGAG